>Ga0299906_10001255_pt1 | contig 21885 bp, 22 predicted proteins | sample RVTome_14_FD_200259 | JGI IMG/M metagenome (GOLD analysis project Ga0299906, IMG submission 200259) | Soil microbial communities from uranium-contaminated site in the Upper Colorado River Basin, Wyoming, United States - RVT145D125 (version 2) ...
GCGGCGGACCTTGGCATCAGCCGGAAGAACCTATGGGAGAAGATGCGCAAGCTGGAGATCGGCGGCCGGGAGCCCAGTTCGCAGGACAATCCTCAGGATTCAACAAGATAAATAGAAAACTGCGAAGCGGTTGACGTCGGGTCTACGTTTCCATTATTCTGGAAATATGGAAACGAAAGAAGTCGTCGCTGCCCTGAGCGCCCTGGCCCAACCTTCGCGGCTCGCTGCGTTTCGGCTGCTGGTCGGGGCGGGTCCGGCAGGAATGACTGCCGGTGCCATTGGCGAAGCGCTGGGGCTGGCGCCGGCGACGCTGTCCTTTCACCTTGCCGGTCTCACGCGCGCCGGCCTGGCGCACAGCCGCCAGGACGGGCGCTTCGTCATCTACAGCGCCGATTTCCAGAACATGAGCGCGCTCGTCGGCTTTCTCACCGAGAACTGCTGCGGCGGCGCTTCCTGCAATCCTTCAACCGGAGAAACCCATGAAACGCCTACACGTACACGTCGCCGTGCATGACCTCGAGCAGAGCATCCGCTTTTACAAGGCGCTGTTCGACGCCGAACCCACGGTGAAAAAGGACGACTACGCCAAGTGGCAGCTGGAGGACCCGCGCGTCAACTTCGCCATCTCGAAGCGCGGCGCGAAAGCGGGTCTCGACCACCTCGGCATCCAGGCCGAGGACGGTGCCGAGCTCGAGGGTATCCGCTCGCAGCTCGCGCAGGCCGACGTCGCGATCATGGACCAGAAGAACGCCACCTGCTGCTACGCGAAGAGCGACAAGCACTGGACGCTCGACCCGCAGGGCATCGCCTGGGAATCGTTCCACACGCTGGAAGGCGCGCCGCGCTACGGCGAGGACACACGCATCGAGGTGCGGGAAGCCAAAGCGGCCTGCTGCGCGCCTGCGGTTGCCTGAATGAGCCTGTTCGAGCGCTGGCTGACGCTCTGGGTGTTCCTGTGCATCGTCGCGGGCATCGCCCTCGGGCAGTGGCTGCCGGCGCCGTTCGAGGCGCTCGGGCGCCTGGAGGTGGCGCAAGTCAACCTTCCGGTCGGATTGCTCATCTGGGTGATGATCATTCCCATGCTGCTGCGCATCGACTTCGCCGCGATGGGGCAGGTGCGCCAGCACTGGCGCGGCATCGGCGTGACGCTCGCCGTCAACTGGCTGGTGAAGCCGTTCTCCATGGCGCTGCTCGCCTGGTTCTTCCTGCGCCAGGTGTTCGCGCCCTACCTGCCGCCAGAGCAGATCGACAGCTACGTCGCGGGGCTGATCCTGCTCGCCGCGGCGCCTTGCACCGCGATGGTGTTCGTGTGGAGCCGCCTCACGCAGGGCGACCCTTACTTCACCCTGAGCCAAGTGGCGTTGAACGACGCCATCATGATCGTCGCCTTCGCGCCGATCGTCGCGCTGCTGCTCGGGCTCTCGGCGATCGTCGTGCCCTGGGACACGCTGTTCCTCTCGGTGCTGCTGTACATCGTCATCCCGGTGGTGATTGCGCAAGTGTGGCGCGGCCTGCTGCTGAGAAGCGGCGCGGCGCGTCTGCAGGCGACGCTCGCGCGCATCCAGCCTTACTCCACCGCGGCGCTGCTCGCGACCATCGTGCTGCTGTTCGCGTTCCAGGGCCGGCAGATCCTCGCGCAGCCGCTGATCATCGCCATGCTGGCGGTACCTATTCTGGTCCAGGTGTACTTCAACTCGGGTCTCGCCTACCTGCTCAATCGGCGTTTCGGCGTCGCGCACAGCGTGGCGGGCCCCTCGGCGCTGATCGGCGCGAGCAACTTCTTCGAGCTCGCGGTGGCCGCCGCGATCACGCTGTTCGGCTTCGAGTCCGGCGCCGCGCTGGCCACCGTGGTCGGGGTGCTCGTCGAGGTGCCGGTCATGCTCTCGGTCGTTTACATCGTGAACGGCACCCGGCGCTGGTACGAAGCCAGTGCGGCGTAACGGGGCGGCTTCGCGCCGGTGCTGACTATGCCTTCCTTCGACGCGGGTCGGGAAGCGGCACGGGCGCCACGGCTCGAGGGGAAGACTCCGGTTGCAGCGTGACGTGCTCGATGCCGAAGCGCTCGTGCAGAAGGCGCTGCAGCGCGTGAAGCGTTCGATCCCACCCGGCGAGGTCACGCACGACGACGTGCGCCGAGAGCGCGATGCGGCTGCCGGACAAGGTCCAGATATGCAAGTCGTGCACCGAGAGGACGCCGTGCTGTCGCGCGAGCTCCATGCCCACGGCGTCGGACGAAAGTTTCAATGGCACTCCTTCCATCAGCGCGTGCATGGCCTCCCGAAGCAGGCGCAGGCTGGAGACCGCGATCAGCACGCAGATGAACAGCGCTGCAATGGGGTCGGCAGGCGTCCAGCCGGTGAGCGCGATCACCAGGCCGGAGGCCAGCGCGCCGATCGAGCCGAGGGTGTCGCCGAGCACGTGCAGGGTGGCGGCGCGCGCGTTCATGTCGTGCTTGTGCGGCGAGAGCCATTTCATGACGCCGAGATTGAACGCGAGGCCCGCCAGCGCGATGGCCGCCGCCGTGGCGCCCTGGACTGCGCGGGGATTCCCGAGCCTCAGATAGGCCTCGTAGGCAATCGCCGCGCCGATGACGAGCATCGTGGCGCTGTTGAAGACGGCAGCGAAGATCTCGGCGCGGCCGAAGCCATAAGTATGCAAACGCGACGGCGGCCTGCTCGCGAGCCAGCCGGCCAGTGCGGCCAAGCCAAGGGCCGCGCCGTCGGTAACCATGTGGCCCGCGTCGGACAGCAGGGCGAGCGAACCGGTCCACCAGCCGCCGAGCGCCTCGAGTGCGGCAAAGGCGAGGGTGAGGCCGGCGGCGCGCCGCAAGGCCAGGCCGGCGCGCCCTTGAACGGGTGCATGTTCGGGATGCAAATGGGCCATGGCGTGCACGCATTCTAGGTTCGCGCAACAAAAATGTAACTTGTCACCCTCGGTTCGCATGGTGAATCATGCGTGCCGAGTCCAAGGAGGAGATCGGGCATGGCCGCCACACCGTTCAACGTCCTCTTCCTCTGCACCGGCAACTCGGCGCGCTCGATCATCGGCGAGGCCTACCTCAAGGCGGCCGGAAATGGACGCTTCGTCGCCTACAGCGCCGGCAGCCATCCTGCCGGCACAGTGAACCCTTTCGCGCTCGAACTGCTGCAGAAGAACCGCATCGACACGGCGGAACTGCGCTCCAAGAACTGGGACGAGTTCGCGCGACCCGGCGCGCCGGACCTCGACTTCGTGTTTACTGTCTGCGACAACGCCGCGGGCGAGGTGTGCCCGATCTGGCCCGGCCAGCCCATGACTGCGCACTGGGGCATTGCCGATCCTGCGGCGGTGCGGGGCAGCGACGAGGTCAAGCGGCGCGCGTTTCTCAGGGCCTTTTCGGAGCTCTCCACCCGCATCAACCTGTTCATGAGCCTGCCGCTCGACAAGCTCGACCGGCTGGTGCTGCAGAAAAAGCTCGACGAGATCGGCAAGGTCGGCCGCGAGGCGCCGGTCGCCTAGCGCCCCGAACCCAGGAATCGCAGCAGCCGTTCCCCTGCGGCCTCGAGCGCGCCGGCGTTGTTGATTTCGAGGGCCGCCGACGCCACGGCGGGCCGCCGCGCCAGTCGCGCTTCGATCGCGCGGCGACCCTCCCTGGCTCGCGCCGCAAGCCGTGCGCGCAATACCTCATCGGGTGCGGTGACGTGCACCACCTCGAGCTGCGGGTAAGCCGCCGCGGCCCTTGGCAGGTGCTCCCGCGAACCGTTCACCACCACAGTGAGCCCCTGTTCGAGCCAAGCGTCGATTTCCCTGGCGATGCCATAGCGATGGCCGTTGGCACACCAGTGCAGCGCAAATTCTTCTCGCGCCAGATGCGCGTCGAACTCCGCCTCGCCAAGCGCGATGTGCCGCTCGCCGGAGGCCCCGGCGGGCCGCGTAATTCGGCGTTGAGCGAAGGCTACGCCCGGTGGACGGCGTTCCCGCATCCAGCCGATGAGCGCGTCCTTGCCGCTGCCGGAGGCGCCGACGACGTACACCAGCCGGCCGCGGCGCGCGAACGGCGCGCGGTGCAGCACGCGAAACGTCGCGCCGGGTGCGCATTCCTCGCACAGGCTCACCGCGTCCACGTCGAGGGGTTCGTCGGGCAGCGCCGGTGCCGCCGGCTCGGGCGCGCCGCGCAGCGGCCCGGTGAGCGACAAGTGGAACCGATACTCCTCGAGCACGTGCGGAAATCCCCAGCGCGCGAGCAGCGCTTCCTGGCGCTGCGTGAGCGGCTCGCGGCGGCGGCGATCCAGCTCCAGGGCGTCGAGGGGCGCACGCCAGCGATCGAATTGCTTTACGCATTGCGCGGCCAGCGCGTCGAGGCGCGGGTCGGGCTGCGCCGGGACCAGCGCGAGGAAGTCGTCCAGGCGCTGGCGCTCGAGCTCGGGCACGCTGAACACCTGCCGCGCGCGGGCGAACGCTTCCAGTTCCCCGATCAGGTCTTCGAGCTTCGCGCCCGGGCGCAGTCGAAACGGCGTCTTGAAGGTCGCGTGGAAGCCATAACGCCGCGGATGATCGAGCCGCGGATCGGGCTGCGCGAGCCAGTCGGCGCCGAAGCGCGCCCACGCCGAGTGCGGCGCGGGCGTGTAGTAAAGCGCGTAGCGCGCGGTCATCGGGGCACGCGTCAACAAACGGTCACAAGCGCTCGCTAGCATTCACGGCGCCATGCAGAATGCCGCGCCGATGTTTCAGGAAAATGAACGCAGGGAATGGATGGGGTTGCTGGCGCGCGCGCCGTTGGCGCTATTGGAGGCTTGGGCGTCGCGACAACCGGAGCGCGCGGTGTCCTGGCTGCGCAGGCCGGAGAGCGGCCTGGCGATGGTCCGCGGCCGCGCCGGCGGCACGGGAGCGCAGTTCAATCTGGGCGAGATGACGGTGACGCGTTGCGCGCTGAAGCTCGAAGGTGCGGCTGCGGGCGTCGCCTATGTGCAGGGACGATCGGCACGCAAAGCCGAGCTTGCGGCGTTGGCCGATGCGCTCCTGCAGACCGCGGCGCGCGACGCGGTGCGGCGCGAACTGCTCGAGCCGGTGCGCACGCGGCTCGACGCCGATGCGGCGCGGCAGCGCCGCAAGGCGCAGGCGACGAAAGTCGAGTTCTACACGCTGGCGCGCGAAGCAGGGGTGTGAAAATGGTCGATCTCGCCGATGTCGCCCCGGGATTCGCGGACGCCACGCTCGAGAGCCAGGCGGTGTTCCGCCTCGGCCTTGCCGCCCTGGCGCAGCCGGGCACGATCGTGGAATGCGCCGACTTCCCCAAGCCGCCGCGAGGCGTGCACGCGGCGGCCAATGCGCTGCTGCTCGCGCTGCTCGACCAGGATTGCCGGTTGTGGCTCTCGCCCTCGCTGAACGGCGCGGTGGCCGGATACCTGCGCTTTCACACCGGCTGCGTGCTGGTGGGCGAAGCGCGGCAGGCGAGCTTCGCGTTGGTCGCTGAACCGGCCGAGTTGCCGCCGCTCGGCGGCTTCGATGCCGGCAGCGACGAGTTCCCCGATCGCTCCGCGAGCGTGATCGTGCAGGTCGGTGCGCTGGCTGCCGCCGGGCCCTGGCGATTGCGCGGCCCTGGCATACGCAGCGAAGCGCGCCTGCAGGCGGCCGGCCTGGGTGCCGACTTCCTCGCGCAGTGGCGGCACAACGCCGCGCTTTTCCCGTGCGGCGTCGATCTGTTCCTCGCCAGCGGCAGCCGGCTGAGCGGCCTGCCGCGCACCACGCGTATCGAGACCTGACATGTACGTCGCGGTGAAAGGCGGTGAAGCGGCGATCGACCAGTCCGTGCGGCTGGTCGCGGAGGCACGGCGCGGGGACGCGTCGGTACCGGAGTTGACGCTGCAGCAGATCAAGCAGCAGCTGCGATTGTCGGTGGACCGGGTGATGACCGAAGGTTCGATTTACGACCCGGACCTCGCGGCGCTGGCGATCAAGCAGGCCGCGGGAGACCTGGTCGAGGCGATCTTCCTGCTGCGCGCGTTCCGCGCTACCCTCCCGCGCCTGGGCTACACGCTGGCGGTGGACACCGCGTCGATGCAACTGCAACGACGCGTCTCGGCCATCTTCAAGGATCTGCCGGGCGGGCAGGTGCTGGGGCCGACCTACGACTACACGCAGCGCCTCCTCGACTTCTCGCTGGCGGCGCAAATGGGGACAGTCCCCATTTGCGAAAGTGCGGAGGCGCAAATGGGGACAGTCCCCGATGCGTCTCCGGTGCTTGAGCTGCTCGACCAGGAGGGGCTCATCGAGCGGCAGGCGCCCGCGGCGGGCGACCCGGCTCCTGGCGACCTGACGCGCGAGCCGCTGCGCTTTCCGGCGGAGCGCGCCGTGCGGCTGCAGAACCTGGCGCGCGGCGACGAGGGCTTTCTCCTGGCCATGGGCTACTCGACGCAGCGCGGCTTTGCACACGGCCATCCCTTTGCGGGCGAGATCCGATACGGCAAGGTGCAGGTGGAACTCGTGCCCGAGGAGCTCGGCTTCCCGGTGGCCATCGGCGAAATCGAGCTTACCGAGTGCCAGATGGTGAACCAGTTCGCCGGCTCGAAGACCGAGCCGCCGCAGTTCACGCGCGGCTACGGCCTCGTCTTCGGCCATTGCGAGAGGAAGGCGATGGCGATGGCCCTCGTCGAGCGCGCGCTGCGTGCCGAGGAGTTGGGCGAGGGCGTGGAGTCGCCGGCGCAAATGCAGGAGTTCGTGCTGTCGCACTCGGACAGCCTGGAAGCCTCGGGCTTCGTGCAGCACCTCAAACTCCCGCACTACGTCGACTTCCAGGCCGAGCTGGAGCTGGTGAGGAAGATGCGGTGAGGGATCCGCACTACGCCTTCGCCTACCTCGACGAGCGCACCAAGCGCATGGTCCGCCGCGCCCTCCTGAAGGCGGTGGCGATTCCAGGCTACCAGGTGCCGTTCGGCTCGCGCGAGATGCCGCTGCCCTACGGCTGGGGCACGGGCGGCATTCAGGTCACCGCGTCGATACTGGGGCCCAAGGACGTCCTCAAGGTCATCGACCAGGGCGCCGACGACACGGTGAACGCGGTCAACATCCGGCGCTTCTTCGAGCGCACGGCGGGTATCGCCACCACCGAGCGTACGCGCGAGGCGACCATCCTGCAGACGAGGCATCGCATCCCGGAGACGCCGCTCGCCGAGCGCCAGATCATCGTCTACCAGGTGCCGGTGCCCGAGCCGCTGCAGCGCCTGGAGCCGCGCGAGGCGGAAACACGCCGCATGCACGCGCTCAGCGATTACGGCCTGATGCACGTCAAGCTCTACGAGGACATCGCGCGCTACGGCCACGTCAGCACCACCTACGACTACCCGGTGCTCGTCAACGGCCGCTACGTGATGGCGCCTTCGCCCATCCCCAAGTTCGACAATCCCAAGATACACATGAACCCGGCGCTGCAGCTCTTCGGCGCGGGGCGCGAGAAGCGCATCTACGCGGTGCCGCCCTATACGAAGGTCGAGAGCCTGGCTTTCGAGGACCATCCCTTCGAGGTGCAGCGCTGGTCGCGGCCCTGTGTCCTGTGCGGCGCGGTCGACAGTTTCCTCGACGAAGTGGTGACCGACGACCGGGGCGGGCGCATGTTCGTTTGCTCGGATACCGACTACTGCGGCGAGCGCCGCGGGCGCAAGGCCGCGGCATGATCCCGATCCTCGCGGTGGCCGGCCTGCGCAAGTCCTATGGCAAGCGCCTCGTGCTGGCGGACGTCGACTTCGACCTGTGGCCCGGCGACGTGCTGGCCGTGGTCGGTGAATCGGGCTCGGGCAAGACGACGCTCCTCAACTGCGTTTCGGCGCGCCTGAGGCCGGAGGCCGGAACGATACGCTTCCTGACGCGTCACGAGGGGCAGAAGGACCTTTACGCGCTATCGGAAGCGCAGCGGCGCCTGCTCGCGCGCACCGACTGGGGCTTCGTGCACCAGAACCCGTCCGAAGGACTGCGCATGAACGTCTCGGCCGGGGCCAATGTCGGCGAGCGCCTGATGGCGCTGGGCGAACGGCACTACGGGCGCCTGCGTGGCGCGGCCACGGATTGGCTCGCACGGGTGGAAATGGACGCGGCGCGCATCGACGAATCGCCGCAGACCTTCTCCGGCGGCATGCGCCAGCGGCTGCAGATCGCGCGCAACCTGGTGACGCGCCCGCGCCTGGTGTTCATGGACGAGCCGACGTCGGGCCTGGACGTGTCGGTGCAGGCGCGGCTGCTCGATCTGCTGCGCTCGCTCACACGCGATCTCGGTCTCGCCGCCATCGTGGTGACACACGACCTCGCGGTGGCGCGGCTTCTTGCCCACCGCATGCTGGTGATGAAGGACGGGCGCGCGGTGGAGCAGGGCCTCACCGACCAGGTGCTCGACGACCCGCAGCACCCCTACACGCAGTTGCTCGTCTCCTCGGTGCTGCAGCCATGATCTCGGTGCAGGGCCTGCGCAAGACCTTCACCCTTCACAAACAGGGCGGCGTGGAGCTGCCTGTCCTGCAGGGCGTGGATCTCGACGTGCAGCCGGGCGAGTGCGTGGCGCTCGACGGTCCCTCGGGCGCCGGCAAGAGCACCCTGCTCAAGTGCCTGTACGCCAACTACCGCGCCACGGCGGGCAGCGTGCGCGTGGGACATACGGAGGTGACGGCGGCTTCGGCGCGCGAGCTGCTGGCGCTACGCCGGGATACGATCGGCTACGTCAGCCAGTTCCTGCGCGTGGTGCCGCGGGTGCCGGCGCTGGACGTCGTCGCCGAGCCGCTGCACGGCGCGGAGGATGCGCGGCAGCAGGCGGAGCAGATGCTCCTGCGCCTGCGCATCCCGATGCGCCTGTGGAGCGTGCCGCCCGCGACCTTCTCCGGCGGCGAGCAGCAGAGGATCAACGTGGCGCGCGGCCTCATCCGGCCGATGCCGGTCCTGCTGCTGGACGAACCGACGGCCTCGCTCGACGCGGATAACCGCCTGACCGTGGTGTCGCTGATCAACGAGGCGCGCGCCTGGGGCAGCGCCATCGTCGGCATCTTCCACGACCAGAAGGTGCGCGAGGCGGTCGCGACGCGCACGTACCGCTTCCACTGATGGAACTCGTCCTCTCCAACGCGCGCGTGGTCTCCGGCGGGGAAGTCATGCTCGGCTCGGTGCTGGTGCGCGACGGCAGGATCGCCGCCGTGGACAGCGGGCGGCATTCGGGCGGCCACGGTCTGGAGGGCGACCTGCTGATCCCGGGGCTGGTGGAGCTGCACACCGACAACTTCGAGCGCCACCTGATGCCCCGGCCCAAGGTGCACTGGCCCGAGCTGCCCGCGCTCTTCGGGCACGACGCCGAGGTCGCGGCCGCGGGCATTACCACGGTGTACGACGCGCTCGGCGTCGGCGACGCCGACCCGGAAGCGATGCGCGGGCAGAACATGGGGCCGGTGGTGCGCGCGATCGAGCGCGCGACGCAGGAGGGCCTGCTGCGCGCCGAGCACCGGCTGCACATCCGCGCCGAGCTGCCCGCGCCGAACACGCTCGAGCTGTTCGAGCCGTTCCGCGGCCACCCGCGCGTCGGCCTGATCTCGCTCATGGACCACACGCCGGGCCAGCGCCAGTGGGAGAACATCGAGCAGGCGCGCATCTACTACTGCGGCAAGAAAGGCTGGTCGGGCGAGAAGTTCGAGCGCACGGTGCGCGACTCGCGCGAGCTGCAGGAGCGCTACGCCGCGCCGCACCGGCGCTTCTTCACCGAGTACGCGCGCGCCCAGGGCATCGCGCTCGCCAGCCACGACGATACCAAGCCCGAGCACGTGGAGGAGGCGCACGCGGAAGGCGCGGCGATCTCCGAGTTCCCCACGCGTGTCGAGGCGGCCGCTGCGGCGCGCGCGCACGGCATGTCGATCGTCATGGGCGCGCCGAACGTGGTGCGCGGCGGCTCGCACTCGGGCAACGTCGCGGCGGTGGAGCTCGCGCGCCGCGGCCTGCTCGATTCGCTCTCTTCGGACTACGTGCCCGCCAGCCTGCTGATGGCCGCCTTCCAGCTGGTGCGCGACGCGCACTACAGCATTGCGCAGGCGGTGGCGACGGTGAGCCTTAATCCGGCGCGTGCCGCGGGACTGGACGATCGCGGTGCCATCGCGCCGGGACTGCGCGCCGACCTGGTGCAGGTGCGCATCGTCGGCGAGCAGCCGCTGGTGCGCGCCGTGTGGCGCCAGGGGCTGCGCGTCGTCTAAGTGTCATCTCGCGGTCAAGGCTCCGTAACACGCGCTGCGTAACCTCCTGCACCAGTCCATGCAGCCCGCGCTCCGCATCACCGGCCTCACCAAGACCTTCGGCGCGCGGCGCGCTCTGGAGGCCGTGCACCTCGAGGTGTTTCCCGGCGAGATGGTGGCGCTGATCGGCGCCTCCGGCTCGGGCAAGTCGACCCTGCTGCGCCACGTCTCCGGCCTGGTGTGCTGCGATCCGGGCGCCGGCCAGATTACGGTGCAGGGCGCGACGGTGCAGTCGGGCGGACGCCTGGCGGGGGACATCCGCAAGGTGCGCGCGCGTATCGGCTTCGTGTTCCAGCAGTTCAACCTCGTGGGCCGGCTGCCGCTGATCGTCAACGTCATGGCGGGCGCGCTGCATCGCATGCCGCTGTGGCGCAGCCTGCCGCGCTGGTTCCGGCGCGACGAGCTGCAGCGCGCGCTGGACGCCCTTGCGCGCGTCGGCATCGCCGAGCAGGCCATGCAGCGCGCTTCAACGTTGTCGGGCGGCCAGCAGCAGCGGGCGGCCATCGCGCGAACCTTGGTGCAGGGCGCGAACATCGTCCTTGCCGACGAGCCGATCGCTTCCCTCGATCCCGAGTCGTCGCGCAAAGTGATGGAGATCCTGGCGCGCATCAACCGCGAGGATCGCTGCACGGTGCTGGTGTCGCTGCACCAGGTGAACGTCGCGCTCAAGTACTGCCCGCGCACCGTGGCCCTCTCCCATGGGCGCGTGGTGTACGACGGCCCGTCGGCGGCCCTCACGCCGGCGCTGCTGCGCGACCTGTACGGCGCGGAGGCCGACGAGATCCTCGCGCTGCCCGATCACATCTCGGTACTCGAACGACCCGAACGGCCCGCCGCGGTGCAAGCCCGGCTCGCCGCGCAGGCGGTATGACCATCCACAGGAGAATCCCCATGCTCAGAAAACTGCTCGCAGGACTGGCGCTGGCCGCGATCGCGGCCGCGCCGCTCGGCCACGCGGCCGAGGAAATCAACTTCGGCATCATCTCCACGGAGTCCTCGCAAAACCTCAGGCAGGACTGGGGCGTGTTCCTGAAGGACATGGAGAAGAGCGTCGGCGTCAAGGTGAACGCGTTCTTCGCGCCGGACTACGCCGGCGTCATCGAGGGCATGCGCTTCAACAAGGTGCACGTCGCCTGGTTCGGCAACAAGTCGGGGATGGAAGCGGTGGACCGCGCGAGCGGCGAGGTCTTCTGTCAGCAAGTGGCGGAGGACGGCTCGCCGGGCTACTGGTCCTTCCTCATCGTGCACAAGGACAGCCCGCTCAATTCGATCGACGACGTGAAGAAGAACGCCAAGCGGCTGGCGCTCGGCTTCGGCGATTCGAACTCGACCTCCGGCTTCCTGGTGCCGAGCTACTACGCGATGGCGCTGCACGACATGGATCCGAAGAGCTCCTTCCGGGTGATGCGCCAGGCCAACCACGAGGCCAACCTGGTCGCGGTGGCCAACAAGCAGGTGGACGTCGCCACCAACAACAACGAGAGCTACGAGAAGTTCGCGCGCCGCAGTCCCGAGAAGGCGAAGGAGATCAAGGTGATCTGGAAGTCCCCGCTGATTCCCTCCGACCCGATGATCTGGCGCAAGGACCTCGACCCGCAGCTCAAGGCGAAGGTCAAGCAGTTCTTCCTGGCCTACGGCGGCGACGCCCGCGAGAAGGCGGCGCTGAAGAAGATCGGCATCGCGGGATTCAAGGATTCCAGCGACAACCAGCTGCTGCCCATCCGCCAGCTCGAGCTGTTCAAGCAGAAGCTCGCGCTGGAGAAGAACGAGCGCATGCCGGCGTCGGAGAAGAAGGCGAAGCTGGACGACATCCAGAGGAAGCTGAACGAGCTCAATACGCAGATGGCCGCGCTGAAGGGCTAGCGCGGTGCAGCAAGCCGTCCAAGCGGCACTGCCGCGCCGCGACCTGGGAACTCTCCTCGCCTGGGCCGCGGTGCTGGCGGTGCTGGCGGCGTCCTGGAAGGGCGCCGACATGCGCCCGCTCGACCTGTTGCGCGACGCGCGCAACATGCAGGAGTACGCGGCGGGCTTCTTCCCGCCGGATTTCGGCGACCTCAGGCTCTACCTGCGCGAGATGCTGGTGACGCTCGAGATCGCGATCTGGGGCACGGCGCTGGCGGTCGCCTGCGCGGTGCCGATCGGGCTGATGTCGGCCTCCAACATCACCCCCTGGTGGATCCACCAGCCGGTGCGCCGGCTGATGGACGCGGCGCGCGCCATCAACGAGATGGTCTTCGCCATGCTGTTCGTGGTGGCGGTGGGCCTGGGGCCGTTCGCCGGCGTGCTCGCCCTCTGGGTGCACACCACGGGGATCCTGGCGAAGCTGTTCTCCGAGGCGGTCGAGGCGATCGACCCGCAGCCGGTGGAAGGCGTGCGCGCGACCGGCGCCTCGAAGCTCGAGGAAATCGCCTTCGGCGTGGTGCCGCAGGTGCTGCCGCTGTGGATTTCGTACTCGCTGTACCGCTTCGAGTCGAACGTGCGCGCCGCCGCGGTCGTCGGCATGGTCGGCGCGGGCGGCATCGGCGTGCTGCTGTGGGAGTTCATCCGCGGCTTCTACTACGCCGAGACTGCCGCGGTGCTGCTGATCGTGATCGTGACCGTGAGCCTGACCGACCTGGGCTCGGCGCAGATCCGCAAGCGCTTCATCTGACATGGCGCTGTCCATCCCGGAGATCGTGCGTCTGTACGAGACGCGCGGGGCGGCGCAGTACGGCAGCGAGGCGGTGAGCCAGCTCGAGCACGCCCTGCAGTGCGCGGCGCTCGCCGAGCGCGCGCACGCCGCGCCGGCGCTGGTCGCCGCGAGCTTGCTGCACGACCTCGGCCACCTGCTGGCGGAGGCGCCGCACGAGACCGGCCGGGACGTCGACGACGTGCACCAGTACCTGGCGATCCCGTTCCTGCGTGGCGTGTTTCCCGATGCGGTGCTCGAGCCTATGCGGCTGCACGTGGACGCGAAGCGCTACTTGTGCCGCGCCGAGCCGGCGTACCGGGATGCGCTCTCGCCGGCCTCGAAGCATTCGCTCGATCTGCAGGGCGGCGCCTTCTCGCACACGGAGGCCGGGCGCTTCATCGAGCGGCCCTTCGCGCGCGACGCGGTCGCGCTGCGGCGCTGGGACGACCTCGCCAAGGTGGCGGGGGCGGGCACTCCGGTGCTCGCGCACTACGTGGAGCTGCTGGGGCGTACCGTCGCCTGACTCGTGACTGTTTCTTGCCGGGCGGCGGCTGTAATACGGCCGTCACACGGTGTGCCTAACATCAGCCTTCCCCTCTGGACGAGGCGCCAGCATGTCCGAGTCACCGTCGCCCGCGCTCGCCCCGCACACCTCCAGCCAGTTCGACGAGCAACTCGCCCATGCGCACCGGCTCGTCCTGCAGATGGGGGCGCGCGCGCAGCTGCAGGTCGACGACGCGATCGAATGCCTGCGCACGGGCTCGGCGGCCCTCGCCGACCAGGTCCTGCGGCAAGAGCTGGGGATCAACGCGCTCGAGCGCTCGATCGATGCGCTCGTCGAGCAGATCATCGCGCGTCGTCAGCCCGCGGCCTCGGACCTGCGGCTGCTGACGACCATCTTCAAGGTGACGACGGATCTGGAGCGCATCGGCGACGAGGCGAAGAAGGTCGCTCTGCAGGCGCGCAGGATACACGCCGACGGCCTGCGCGGGCTGCCGCGCAGCGCAGGCGTCCGTCGCATGTGCGAGCTGGCGCGCGGGATGCTGCGCGACGCGCTGGACAAACTGGAGCGGCTCGACGTCGTGGGCGCGGACGCCGTCGTGCGGCGCGACATCGAGCTGAACGAGGCCTACCGCGGCGTGCTGCGCGAGCTCGTGTCGTTCATGATCGAGGATCCCAGGACGATCGGCGCCTGCCTCGACATGACGACGATCGTCAAGGCGCTCGAGCGCGTCGGCGATCACGCCAAGAACGTAGCCGGCCACGTGATCTACGCACGTAAAGGCACCGACGTCAGGCACCTGTCGGTCGAAGAGGTCACGCAGGCCGTGCGCTCCTGATTGGGCTGGTGGCGCCGCCTGTGACTGTCACGAAATCGCAATAAACGAAACATAGACTTGTGCACGCACGTTAGCGTGCAGCCACCTCATCTCATTCTGACCGGGAGTTTCGACACTATGCAGCTCAAGCGCCTAACGACGATTCTGGGCATCGTCGCCAGTTTCACCTTCGCCTCCGCGGCCGTGCTCGCCCAGACCACGCAGGTCGATCCGGGCCTGCCGTCCTACCACAAGGCGGCCGGGGTTTCCGGCAATTTCACCAGCGTCGGCTCCGATACGCTGAACAATCTCATGACGCTGTGGGCCGAGGAGTACAAGCGGTTCTACCCGAACGTCAACATCCAGATCCAGGGGGCGGGCTCTTCCACTGCGCCGCCGGCGCTGATCGAGGGCGCGTCGAACTTCGGCCCCATGAGCCGGGCCATGAACGCAAAGGAAATCGAGGCGTTCGAGAAGAAGTACGGCTACAAGCCGCTCGCGGTGCCCGTCGCCATCGACGCGCTCGCCGTCTACGTCAACAAGGACAATCCGATCAAGGGCCTCTCCATCAAGCAGGTGGACGCGATCTTCTCCGCGACCCGCCGCTGCGGCGCCTCCGGCGAGGCCACGAAGTGGGGCCAGGTAGGCCTGGGCGGAGACTGGACCAGCCGCGACATCGCGATCTACGGCCGCAATTCGGTCTCCGGCACCTACGGCTACTTCAAGTCGCGCGCGCTGTGCAAGGGCGACTTCAAGAAGACGGTCGCCGAGCAGCCGGGTTCGGCCTCGGTGGTGCAGAGCGTGACCACGGGGTTGAACGCCATCGGCTACTCCGGGATCGGCTACAAGACCTCAGGGGTGCGCGCTATTCCGCTGGGGCCCAAGGACAGCACGAGTTACGTGCCGGCCGAACCGCAGTACGCGCTGAACGGCACCTACCCGCTGGCGCGCGTGCTCTACGTCTACGTCAACAAGCGGCCCAACCAGCCGTTGCCGCCCCTCGAGCGCGAGTTCTTCACCATGGTGCTGTCGAAGGAAGGCCAGACGGTCGTGGTGCGCGACGGCTTCGTGCCGATGCCGGCCAAGATGGCGGTTGACGCAGTCGCGTCTCTCACCCGGTGAGGGACCTGCCCATGCGTACGCAAAGCGAGCGATGGGTTCGGGTCGGCGTCTGCGTGGGTGCCGCGCTGCTGATTGGCGCGTGCACCACAGGTGGCGGTCATTCCGGGCCCGCGCCCGCGCAGCCCGCCGCCATGTCCGCGGCCCCGTTCTACGCGGTCGCCGACAACGCCAAGATGAACCGGCTGTACGTGTTCGGCGACACGAAGAACTACCTGCAGTACATGGAGCACGGCGAGGTGCCGCTCACGCGCTCGCGCATCGGCGCCGGGCCGGGGGGCAAGTCCCTGATCTTCGGCATCACCCGCGAGGACGTGAAAGGCAAGCGGCCGAGCACCGGCGAGCAGGTGTACGACGGCAAGCTCATCGGTGGCGCCGATTTCTACGGCGAGTACTTCAAGGGCGGGCGCTACTACGTGTTCGGCGAATGGCAGGATTTCAAGGACTTCCAGGAACGCGGCGAGGTGACCTACACGTTCACCGAGATCGGCACCGGGCCGAAGGGCGAGACGGTGATCTATGGCCTGAACAAGAAGACCGTCAAGGCCGGCCGGCCCGTCAGGCTGGTGGAGAAGTTCCAGGCCCTGCGCGGCAAGTAGCGAGCCAGCGGACACTTAGACGGTACATTACGGGCTGAAGCAGAACTTCAGCCCTTTTTTATTGCGGTGCCAGCCGGGCGGACCATGGAACTGACGCAGCAGAAGGACGATTACGGCCTGCAGTCCAGGCGCCACCTGAGCCTGCGGCAGGTCAAGGACGCGTGGTTCAGGCGCCTCATGACCTTCGGCGGGGTGAGCGTCATTCTCGCCATCAGCGCCATCTTCTTCTACCTGGCGAGCGTGGTCGTGCCGCTGATGCGCTCGGCCGATCTGGAGGATCTGAAGCAGTATCCGCTCCCCGGGCCTGCGCATGAGAAAACCCTGCACCTGTCCTCGGAAGAGCTCGCTGAGGTCGGTGCGCGCTTCACCGACGCCGGGCGCATCGTTTTCTTCGACATGCGCGACGGACGGGTGATGGGCGAGCAGCAGACGCGCATTCCCGCGGGAGCGGCGATCACCGCATTCGGCGCCGGCGCGCCGCACCAGTATTTGACCGCGTACGGCCTGGCGGACGGCCGGGTGCTGCCGCTCCAGCAGGTCTACGCAGTGACGTTCCCGAACGACGTGCGCACCATCACCCCGGGGATCGAGTATCCCCTGGGCGAGGAGCCGGTGGTGGTGGACGAGCGCGGCGCGCCGGTCCGCATGCTCAGCGTGCAGCACTCGGGCGACGGCACAACCATCGCCGTCCTCACCGCGGACGGTCGCCTGCTGGTGCGGGGCATCGCCACCGAGAAGAACCTGATCACCGGCGCGGTGCAGGTGGAAACCAGCGGCGGGCAGGTGCCGGGGGTCGAGGGCGAGATTTCGGCGCTCATCGTCGAGGTCAAGCAGCGCGAGCTGTACGTGGTGCACGGCGGGCGCACCATCAGCCATTTCGACATTTCGGACAAGGAGAATCCGAAGCTGGTGCAGAAGGCGGAGGTGGTGCCGCAGGGCGACCGCATCACCGCTTTCCGGATCCTGAGCGGCGGCTATTCGCTCATCGTGGGCAGCGCTCGAGGCAGCCTGGCGCAGTGGTTCCAGATCCGCGATGCCGACACCGGCTACCGGCTGACCCGCATCCGCGAGTTCGAGCCGATGAAGGGCGCCGTGACCTTCATCGCGCCGGAATACTTCCGCAAGGGATTCCTCGCCGGCGACGACCAAGGCACCGCCGGCCTGTACTACGCGACGTCGCACCGCACGCTGCTCCAGGAAAAACTGGCCGACGCGCCGATCGCGACCGCGACGATCGCGCCGCGGGCCAACGCGTTGATGGTCCAGGACGCGAACGGCGTCTTTCACTATTCGCGCGTGTGGAACGACCACCCGGAGGTGTCCTGGCACAGCCTTTGGGAGAAGGTCTGGTACGAGGGTTACGACACGCCCGAGCATCTGTGGCAATCCGCGGCCGCGACCTCGGACTTCGAGCCCAAATTCAGCCTCGCGCCGCTCACCTTCGGCACGCTGAAGGCGGCGTTCTACGCCATGCTGGTGGCGGTGCCGCTCGCGGTGCTCGGCGCCATTTTCACCGCCTACTTCATGACGCCGCGCATGCGCACGGTGGTCAAGCCCTCCATCGAGATCATGGAGGCGCTGCCCACGGTGATTCTCGGCTTCCTCGCCGGGCTGTGGCTGGCGCCTTTCGTCGAGAACAATCTCGCCGGCACGCTGCTCACCGTTCTGTTCATACCGTCCTTCATCCTCGTCGCGGCGTTCCTCTGGAGCCGCCTGCCCCAGGGCCTGAAAAAGCGCGTGGCGCCGGGCTGGGAAGCGGCGCTGCTGATCCCGGTGGTCCTGCTGGCGGTGTACGCGGCGCTCGCGCTCGGCCACCCGGTGGAAGCGGCCTTCTTCGGCGGCGACATGCCCTACTGGCTGAGCAACGAGGCCGGCATCACCTTCGAGCAGCGCAATTCGCTCGTCGTCGGCATCGCCATGGGCTTCGCCGTCACGCCGAACATCTTCTCGATCGCCGAGGACGCGATCTTCAGCGTGCCGCGGCACCTGAGCTCGGGGTCGCTCGCGCTGGGCGCCACGCCCTGGCAGACGCTGCTCAACGTGGTGCTGCTTACCGCCAGCCCCGGCATCTTCTCGGCGATCATGATCGGCATGGGACGCGCGGTGGGCGAGACCATGATCGTGCTGATGGCCACCGGAAACACCGCGGTGATGGATTTCAGCATCTTCACCGGCTTTCGCACCCTGTCGGCGAACATCGGCGTCGAGATGCCGGAGACCGCGGTCGACTCGACGCACTACCGTATCCTGTTCCTGTCTGCGCTGGTGCTGTTCGCGTTCACGTTCTTCGTCAACACGCTCGCCGAGCTGGTGCGCCAGCGCCTGCGCGAGCGCTACAGCGCCATGTAAGGGCGGCCGGTGCGCGACTGGATCAAGTCGGGCAGTCCCTGGATCTGGCTCACGGCCGGCGCGGTGGCGCTGTCGCTCATCATGGTGTTTGGCGTGCTGTGGATGACGGCGTTCCGCGGCCTGGGGCACTTCTGGCCAGCGGCGGTGGCGCAGACTACCTACACGGAGAAGGACGGCAGCGTCGTGCGCCTGATCGGCGAGGTGCGCGAGCGCGAGGAGGTGTCGGTCAAGCGCCTGACCGAGTCGGGCTTCAAGATCCCCGGGGAGGCGCTGTTCGCGGACCGCTACCTGTTCAAGCTGGGCAACCGCGACGTCTACGGCTTCGACTTCCGCTGGTTTCCCGCGCCGCTGCTCGGCGAGTTCTCCTTCCCGCCGCAGCTGCTCACCATCGAGCGCCGCGAATGGGGCAATTTCTACGGCCACCTGCGTGCGGTGAAGGAGAACGGCCGCATCGTCGCCGAGGCGGAAGCAGCCTGGCCCGCGCTCGTCGAGCGCGTAGAGCGGGCGCAGCGCCTGTTCAACGAGGCGTACCGCATCGAGAAGGACGACATCGGCCACATCAACTACAAGATCGAGCAGTTGCGCCTGCGCGGGCGCAAGCTCGAGCTGCAGGGTACGCTGAGCGACGCGGCGAAGGCCGAGCTGGAGCGGGAGACCGCCCGCTGGAACGCGCAGTTCGCCGCGCTGGGAGAGCGCTTGGCGAATCTGCGCAAGGATCTCGCGCGCGACAGCCTGAGCGCGGAGGTGATGAACGGCAAGGTGATCGAAATACCCCTGGCGAAGGTGGCCGACGCGTACCAGGCGAACGCGATGGGCGTGACGCAAAAGGTCGGGCACTACGTGAAGAAGCTGCGCGAATTCATCTTCGACGACCCGCGCGAGGCCAACACCGAAGGCGGTATCTTCCCGGCGATCTTCGGCACCGTGATGATGGTGCTGCTGATGTCGGTGATGGTGACGCCCCTGGGCGTCATGGCGGCGGTCTACATGCGCGAGTACGCCAAGCAGGGGCCGCTCATCCGGGTGATCCGCATCTCGGTGAACAACCTCGCCGGCGTGCCCTCGATCGTGTACGGCGTGTTCGGCCTGGGCTTCTTCGTCTACTTTCTCGGCCACGGCATCGACGTGCTCTTCTTCCCCGAGGCGCTGCCCGCGCCGACCTTCGGCAGCCCGGGGATCCTGTGGGCCTCGCTCACGCTCGCCATCCTCACCCTGCCGGTGGTGATCGTGGCGACCGAAGAGGGGCTCGCCCGGGTGCCACCGAGCATCCGCGAAGGCAGCCTCGCGCTGGGCGCCACCAAGGCCGAGACGTTGTGGCGCACGGTGCTGCCGATGGCGAGCCCCGCGATGATGACCGGCCTGATTCTGGCCGTGGCGCGCGCGGCGGGCGAGGTGGCCCCCCTCATGCTGGTCGGGGTGGTGAAGCTCGCCCCCAGCCTGCCGCTCGACGGCTACTTCCCGTTCGTGCATCTGGAGCGCAAGTTCATGCACCTGGGCTTTCACATCTACGACGTCGGCTTCCAGAGCCCGAACGTGGAAGCCGCCCGGCCGCTGGTCTACGCGACCGCGCTGCTGCTCGTGATCGTCATCGTGACGCTCAACCTGGGCGCGATCGCCTTGCGCAACCGCCTGCGCGAGCGCCTGCGCGGCCTGGAGGGGGTCTGAACGGCCATGGCCTACTCCGGCGGCGAATCTGCAACCCGTTCAACGAATGGATCTGAAGCGATGAACCAGCTCGACACCCCAACCCACGCCATCGACATGCAGAAGCTCGTGCGCGGCAAGCCGGAAGAGGTGGCCGCGGATGACAAGCCTTGCTTCGAAGTGCGCGATCTCAACCTGTATTACGGGCAGGCCCAGGCGCTGAAAGGCATCAACCTGCAGATCCCGCGCCATCGCGTCACCGCGTTCATCGGTCCCAGCGGCTGCGGCAAGTCGACACTGATCCGCTGCTTCAATCGCATGAACGACCTGATCGACATCTGCCGTGTCGAGGGACAGATACAGCTCGACGGGCAGAACATCTACGACCCCGGGGTGAACGTCGCCCAGCTGCGCCGGCGCGTCGGCATGGTGTTCCAGAAGCCCAATCCGTTTCCCAAGACCGTCTTCGAGAACGTGGCCTACGGCCTGCGGCTCATGGGGATGGGCGAGCGCGCGCAGCTGCTCGAGGCGGTGGAGACGGCGCTGCGCCGCGCCGCGCTGTGGGACGAGGTCAAGGACCGGCTCGACGAGAGCGGGCTGAGCCTCTCGGGCGGGCAGCAGCAGCGACTGGTGATCGCGCGCGCCATCGCGCTCGAGCCCGAAGTGCTGCTGCTCGACGAGCCGGCCTCGGCGCTCGACCCGATCTCCACGGCGAAAATCGAGGAGCTGCTGCACGAGCTCAAAGGGCGCTTCACCATCGTCATCGTCACGCACAACATGCAGCAGGCGGCGCGCGTTTCCGACTACACGGCCTACATGTACCTGGGCGAGATGATCGAGTTCGGCGTCACCGACCAGATCTTCATCAAGCCCGCGCGCAAGGAAACCGAGGACTACATCACCGGCCGCTTCGGCTAGGCGCGGCGCCCGCGCGGCGCACGTTTGATGCAAGTCAAGCGCGCGGCCGGCGGTTGCGGCACTATGGCGCCGGTGGAAGTGATCCGCACGGACATCGCGATCATCGGCGCCGGAGGCGCCGGCCTGCGGGCCGCGATCGCGCTCGCCGAGGCCGCGCCGTCCCTGCGCATCGCCTTGATTTCAAAAGTCTATCCAATGCGCAGTCACACCTGCGCCGCGGAGGGCGGCGCGGCCGGGGTGATCAAGCCCGACGACAGCCTCGAGCACCATTTCAACGACACCGTGGGCGGCGGGGACTGGTTGTGCGACCAGGACGCCGTCGAGTATCTGGTGCGGGAAGCACCGAGAGAGCTCATCCAGCTCGAGCACTGGGGCTGCCCCTGGAGCCGCGAGGCGGACGGCTCGGTGGCGGTGCGCCCGTTCGGCGGCATGAAGAAGCAGCGCACCTGGTTCGCCGCGGACAAGTCGGGCTTCCACATCCTGCACACGCTGTTCCAGACTTCTCTGCAGTTTGCCTCGATCCAGCGCTTCGACGAGTACTACGCCACCGAGCTGCTGGTGGACGAGGGGCGCTGCGCGGGCCTCGCCGCCATCGAGATGCGCAGCGGGCAGATGCGCTGCTTCGAGGCCGGGGCGGTGATCATCGCGGGCGGCGGCGCCGGGCGCATGTTCCCGTTCACCACCAACGGCGCGATCAAGACCGGCGACGGCATGGCGCTCGCCTACCGCGCGGGCGTCGCGCTGAAGGACATGGAGTTCGTGCAGTACCACCCGACCGGGCTGCCGAGCACCGGCACGCTGCTGACGGAAGCCTGCCGCGGCGAAGGCGGCGTGCTGCTCAATCGGCACGGCCGGCGCTTCCTGCAGGACTACGGCATGGGGCCGGAGACGCCGCTCGGGCATCCGGTGCTCAAGACCATGGAGCTCGGCCCGCGCGACCGGGTGAGCCAGGCGTTCTGGCACGAGCAGAAAAAGGGCAATGCCGTGTCCACCCAGTGGGGGGACTCGATGCTGCTCGACATGCGGCACCTGGGCGA
>Ga0299906_10001256_pt1 | contig 21879 bp, 18 predicted proteins | sample RVTome_14_FD_200259 | JGI IMG/M metagenome (GOLD analysis project Ga0299906, IMG submission 200259) | Soil microbial communities from uranium-contaminated site in the Upper Colorado River Basin, Wyoming, United States - RVT145D125 (version 2) ...
GGCTCCGGTCTTTGAAGGAGAGTGTGGTCGGTGACCTGGATGAGACGCTCTGGACGCTGATGGGAACGATCGGTCTTCTCCTCGCGGTCGCGTGCGCGAATGTCGCGAATCTGCTGCTGGTCCGAACACGGACACGGCGACCGGAACTGGCGATCCGCGCCGCGCTGGGCGCGGGCTGGAGCCGCGTGACGCGTCTCGTACTCGTGGAAAGCACGGTACTCGGTCTTGCCGGTGGGACGCTGGGGCTCGGCCTTGCGTATGCGAGCCTGCCCCTCCTCCGCTCGGTCGGCTCCGGCGAGATTCTTCGCGGCGATTTCGGGTCGACGGCGATCCTTCCCCAGGTCATGGCCGTGACCATCGATCCCGCAGTCGTGCTCGTGACATTGGGTGTCTCTCTCTTGGCGGCGCTCATGTTCGCCATGATTCCCGCGCTGCATTTCGCGTGGGAAGTTCCCACCGCGTTCGGTGGTGGAGGTCGGTTGACGGACGCGCGAGAGGGAAATCGTGCGCGGCACGTCCTGGTGGTGGCTCAGGTGGCGCTGGCGCTCATCCTCCTGGTCGGTTGCGGACTCATGATCCGGAGCTTCCAGGCTCTCCGGCAGGTGGATCCCGGCTTTGGAGAGCCGGATGACGTGCAGACGTTCCAGATCACGATCCCGGTCACGGGGGCCGCGCCGGATCCGCTCGCAACGGTCCGCATGCAGCATGCGATTCTGGACCAGATATCGGCGGTCTCAGGGGTCGAGTCCGCGGGGTTCGTGGCGTTCAACGATGGGCTCCCGTTCGATGGCGACGGTCGAGGACTCCCGATCCGGGTCGAAGATACGGCTATTGAGGTGGATGTTGACGTCGAAGCACAGTACATCTCGCCGACCTTCTTCGAGACGATGCAGACGCGGCTCATCGCGGGCCGTGCCTTCGACTGGAATGACATCTACGACAGTCGTGGCCTTGTGCTGGTGTCCGAGAATCTGGCCCGCTCGCACTGGGGATCGGCCAGGGAGGCTGTGGGTAAACGTATTGTCGTGTTCGACATCCCGCGAGAGGTCATCGGTGTGGTGGCGGATGTTCGTCACGACGGCGTCGGTCAGCCTCCGCCGGACGTCGTCGCGTTTCCTCTCGTCGTCAGTCTGCCGCTCGGCGGCATGAACATCGCGTCGTTCGTCGTCCGCAGTGAGCGGGTCGGCACCGCCGGCTTCGTGGAGGATCTTCGCGAAACGGCGTGGTCCGCAAATCCCAATCTTGCGTTCGCGAATGTCCAGACCCTGGGCGACATGTACCGGCGTTCCACCGCACGAACGTCGCTGACTCTGACGTTGCTTCTGATCGCCGGGACGCTTGCGCTGCTGCTCGGTCTCGTCGGAACCTACGGCGTGGTGAGTCATGCCGTCGCGCAACGCAGGAGGGAGATCGGCGTCCGGCTGGCGCTGGGAGCGCCCCGGGGAGCTCTCCAGCGGATGTTCGTGGGGCACGCGCTGGCGATGGCCGGCGTCGGCGTGGGGATCGGCCTCGGCGCGGCGACGGTGCTGACGCGCTTGATCCAGTCCCAGTTGTTCGGGATCACGGCGCTCGACCTTCCGACATACGTGGCGGGCGCCACGATTCTGGTGGCCGCCGCCCTGGTCGCGAGCTATCTTCCCGCCCGGCGGGCGTCCAGAGTCCATCCGGTGGAAGCCCTCAAGGCGGAATAGGCGGCCCAGCTGACTGGGGCAAGGATGGGGTACGCCTCGATTCGCCCCGTCGTGTCCATTGTCTTCATGCTCCATCACGTCGCGGTCTCGGAGGCGTCGCGGCGGTCGAAGTTCACTGTCGTTGCGGCCGCGCTGATGAGCCAGGGTCGAAACTCGTCCCGGACAGCCCGCTGCCTTCCGCGCGGCTGAGCTAGAGGCGCGGACGAGAGCCACCGTGCTACCGTCTCGTGGAGAGTGCCATGGCAACGCTGTATCTGCTGTGCGGGCTGCCGGGCGCCGGCAAGACCACGCTGGCGACGCGGCTCGAGGTGAACACATGAAGCCACGAGTGCTCGTCGGCGCCGCGCTGGTCGTGCTCCTTGCCGTCGGTACCGCGCGTGCCGACGACATCGACGCGTATTTCGAGCGGGCGCTCAGACGCCTTCACGCACCCGGAGCCGCCGTGGCCGTGATCAAGGACGGTCAGGTGATCAAGGCCGAGGCGTACGGCCTCGCGAATCTGGAGCACGGCGTTCCCGCCGAGACCAACACCGTGTTCGAGATCGGATCGGTGAGCAAACAGTTCATCGCGGCCGGGATCATGCTGCTCGTGCAGGACGGGCTCGTCGACCTGGACGACCCTGTCGGCCGGCATCTCGACGGGACGCCGGACGCGTGGCAGGCCATCACGCTTCGCCATCTGCTGACGCACACGTCGGGCCTCGTGCGCGAGGCGCCAGGCTTCGAGCCCCTCACGGTTCAGGACGACCGCGACGTCATCGCCACGGCCTACTCGCTGCCGCTGGAGTTCGCGCCTGGCGAGCGGTGGGAGTACTCCAATCTCGGCTACTTCGTGCTCGCCGACATCATCCGGTCGGTCAGCCGGATGCCATGGGCCGACTTCATGACCGAGCGCATATTCGAGCCTCTGGGCATGACGGCCACGCAGGTGACCACGCTGGACATCGTCCCGCACCGTGCGAGCGGCTACCAGTGGGTCGACGATCGGTTGCTGCATGTGCCCGACCTCCCGGCGGTACGGCCGAGCGGCGCGTTTCTGTCGACGGTCCTGGATCTGGCGAGGTGGGAGCTGGCGTTGCGCTCGAACGAGGTCCTGGACGCGTCATCGAAGGCCGAGATGTGGACGTCGGTGACCTTGAACAGCGGCGAGCGCTATCCCTACGGTCTTGGCTGGATGCTCGTCGACTGGCCGGCCGATTATCCCCAGCCAACCGGCGTGCCCATGATCCAGCACACGGGCACGATAGGCGGCTTTCGTGCCGGTTTCGCCCGGTGGCCGAGTCATGATCTGACCGTCATCGTCCTGGTCAATCAGCGGGAGTTGGAGATCGCCGGGATGCTGGCGAATGTCGCGATCGGTGTGGTACCGGAGCTGCGGACGGTTCCGGCCGAGTCGGTCCGCGAGACTGAACCCAACCCCTGACGAGGAGGTCACCGTGCCTCAACTGAAGTCATTGGCGTCCTGGCGGAACGCACACGGATTCGGGATCCTGAGCGGCGAGGACTAGCATGGGTGCGCGCGACTTCCGGCTGAGCTGGTTCTGTCCTGGTTGCGCAGCCTGCGTCCTCCGGCGACACTACGGTCCGACGGAGGATGGTCTCCATGAAGCCCCACCTACTCGCTGCTGCGCTGGTGGTTCCTCTGGTCGCGCTCTACGCTCAGGAGCCAGCCGAACTGCCGACCTTCGAAGTGGCGTCAGTGAGGCCGAGCGAACTGGACGCCCGCTACCGGTTTGGTCTCCTACCGAGCGGGCGGCTCGACGCACGTGCCACAACGGTCGAGCGCCTGATTCTGACGTCCTACAACCTTCATGAATCACAGGTCGTCGACGAGCCCAACTGGCTCGGTTCGGAACGCTTCGATATCCTGGCGACGCCTCCCGACGGTGCGCCAATCGACGGCGTCAGCACCCTGGCGAGGATCAGGGCCCTGCTGAGAGATCGGTTCGGCCTCCGGGCGCACACGGAGACGCGCCAGCTATCGGTCTACGAGCTCGTTCTTGCGCGCGGGGACGAGCGCCTTGGCGCAGGGCTCCGCCCATCGACCGTTGACTGTGCTGCTGCCGACCAAGCACTGCAGGAGGCACGGGCTCGCGGCAGATTCTTTGCGGGTGTTACGTGCCGCGGAAGCATCTTTGTCCAGCCGGACGAGACATTCGTGTTCCGCTACGGCGCCAAGCTGATGCCCGAAATTGCGACGATCCTGACGCCGTACGTAGGTCGGGTCGTCGTTGACGGCACTGGCCTGTCCGGGCTGTTCGACATGGAGGTCTCGTTTTCGCAGGATCCGCAACCAGGGTCCGACGCGGTATCGATTTTCACGGCGGTGCAGGAGCAACTGGGCCTGAAGCTGCAGGAGCGACGCACGGATGCTCAAGTGCTCGTCATCGATCACGTCGAGCGACCCGCACCGAACTGACCACAGAAAACCAGAGGCATGAAGACCTGCGCCGCAATCCTGGCGGCTGTGCTGGCCCTCGATGCTCAGACACTGGTCGCGCAAGACGCACCACCACCCGCATTCGAGGTTCACGCCTACGCACTGAAGGTCGGAGAGGGTGAACTCACGATGCGTCAGGTCGAAGCCGTCGATAGGCAGCTCCCCCTTGCAACCAACGCGGCTTGGAGCGGGAACCGACGCCCAGAGAAGTCGTCGTGGTGGATGAGATCAGTCGGACGCCGACCGAGAATCGACGCAGGAGCGTGGAGGGTCGCCGGTTAGTTCGGCGCCAGTCGCTTGGCGAGATGCGGAGGCTCACGCCAAAGTCACCAGAGGGATTCGGCTTCACCGATGCGACGTCGAACGCCGGCTCCGTAGGCGCGGACGCCGCGAGGATGCGCTGCTGGATGTAGTCCTCACAGGCGCGATCGAACTCCGCGGGGCTCAGTTCGAACGTCTCACTGTAGACGCGGTCAACGCTCCACTCGCGGGCAGCGCCCACGCGCACAGCGCCCGAGGCAATCAACCTGCGGAGTTGCGCCACGTCGGCCTCGCTCCACTCGCCGCGATAATGCTCGCCAAGACCTTCATGGATCCACGGAAGCACGAGAGGCAGGGCCGGCGGCAGAATGTCGAAGGCGAAGGCCCGAGTCACGCCGTACAGAAGGTCGCCTCGACCTGCGGTTGGAGCTCGGCTGTGTAGGTAATCAGGAACCGATCGATCTCTGTCGATTCGCGGCTCTGCGCTTGTGCAACAGCGGCTAAGAGGGCGGCGCCGACAGCGATCCAGCAGGCCGATCCAGGACGGAGTCGGTTCGTCATGTCGGGGCCCTCCGCGCAGACAGTAGCACGGCCGCCTCCGGTCGCTCGGCTGAGCTTGCCCGACTCGCGGTTGCATCAGCCAGGCCGTCCAGCGACACTACGCTCGGCTGTCGGAGGTGGACACATGAGAACCATCGTGGTCGGGCTGGCGCTTGCACTGTGTTCGATCGGACTCCTGGCCCAGGAGCCAACGCCCTCGCCGGCCTTCGAGGTCGCGTCGATCCGCCCTCACGATCCGAACGACAGGAGCGCGTCGAGCCAGGTCCTCCCCGGGCGGTACGTCGCCAGGAACACCTCGGTGAGGTCGCTGCTCGTGATGGCCTATCGCGTCGCTGCCGGGGAGATCGTGAACGGGCCGAGCTGGATCGAGACGGAGCGGTACGACATCGAAGCGACGATGAGCGAGGCGGACGCCGCCGGGCTGTCCTACGGCGAGCTGTCCGATCTCCAGCGCCTGATGATACGCACGCTGCTCGAGGAGCGGTTCAGCGCGGTCGTTCGCGAAATCGACGTCGAGATCGATGGCCACGCCCTGGTGGTCGATCGCGAGGATCGCCGGCTCGGGCCTCAGTTGAGCCCATCCAGCGCCCAGTGTCCAGCCGAACCGGAGCCACCGGCGGCGGCGGCCTTCCAGCGTCTGACGCCGGAGCAGCTTCGGCAACAGTTCACCGAGAGACCGTGTGGCCTGCGCAGCCAGCCCGGCGGATACATGCAGGGCCAGGGCGTCACGATGGACGCGCTGCTCATGTTGATGCGTATGGCAGTGGGCACGCCCGTGGTCAACGAGACGAACCTCACGGGACTCTACGACGTCGAGCTCTCCTTCGACCCGTCGTCGCAAGCCGCCCCGGCGCCCGTCCTTCCTGGCGAGGAGGCGACGCTCCCCGAGAAGCCACCCCTGCGAATGGCACTCGAGGAACAACTCGGGCTGCGGCTCGAACCGCGACGCATACCGGCGAAGGGCCTCGAGATCATCCGAGTCGAGCCACCCACGCCGAATTGACGGGGCTAGCAAGCGTGCGGGCAGCACAACCGGCCACGGCTGTGCTCTATAGCAGACCGCGCTCTCGCTCTGCGACGTGTCCCGCGAAACTCGAAGAGGAATCAAGCGTGGGACGCTCGACCTCTACCATCGGCTCGCTTGCTCGCGCCCGCCGACGCCGTCCTGCTGGTCCTACTCGGCGCGCAGGACAGTCACCGGGTCCACGCGCAGTGCCCGTCGCGTCGGCCACGCACAGGTCGTGAGCGCCACGATTGTCATCAATGCCGGCACACCGATGAGGATGAGGGGATCCCGGCCGTCGATGCTGCTCATGACCGCCTGCAGGATCTGGCCAGTCACGAGCGCACCGACGAGGCCGAGCGTGAGACCGGCGGAGAGCTGAAGCACTGCCCGGCGGGCAACGATCCACCAGACGTGTCGGGCGCCTGCGCCGAGGGCGAGCCGGATGCCCAGCTCGCGCGTCCGACGGGCGACGGCGTACGAGGTCACGGCGTAGAGGCCGATCGTCGCCAGGAGCAGTGCCGCCACGGCGAAGGTGCTGAACATCGACCCGAACGTCGTGAGGACCGAGAGCTCCTGCGCCATGTGCTCGTCGAGGCTCATCACGCCGGACACGGGCACGTCCGGGTCGACTGCCCGCACGGCGTCGCGCAGGAATGCCGCGACCGCCCCCGCCTCCGCGTTCGAGCGGACGACGATCGTCGCCGTCGGGGGCGCCCCTGCGGCGTAGGGTACGTAGATCACCGGGTCGGGGCTGCGCAGGTCGGAAGCGGCAGCGCCTCCCCGCGCCTGACGGACGTTCGGCACGATACCGACGATGGTCAGCGGATCCGTGCCCGGCTCCCCGGGGGTCAGCGACAGCAGCCGGAAGACCTGCCCGCGGACCGGGCCGCCGGGGAAGTGCATGTCGGCGAACCGCTCGTTGACGAGTGCGATGCCGCCGGGTGCCACCTCCTCGGCCTCGCTGAACTCGCGCCCGCGCTCGGGCGACACCCCCAGCGTTTCGAGGTAGCCAGGACCGATGGCGATGCTGAACGCGATGGGCAAGTCGGCCGTGGCGTCGCGCGCCCGTCCCTCGATGGCGACGCGGCCGCGGGCTCCGCCGCCGAGGGGCGCCGCGCTCGCGATGCCCGCCTGCATGCCGGGCGTCGCCCCGAGCCGTTCTCCGAGCCGCCGATAGAACCGGCGCCGCTCGTCGACGGTCGGATACCGCTGTTCGGGCAGCACGACCTCGGCCCGCATCAGCCCGGCCGTATCGACCCCGACGTCCACGCGCGCCCGCTCGATCACGTTCCGCATCATCAGACCGGCGCCTGTCAGCAGCGTGAGGCTCAGCGCGAGCTGGAGGACGACGAAGCCGTCGGCCAGCCGCCGCGCGCGCAGGGCGTCGGTCGCGGCGCGTCCCGCCTCGCCGAGCTTGTCGCGGAGGCCGACGGCGGCGGCGTGCCGCGCGGGGGCAAGGCCGCAGAGCACGGCCGTGCCCAGGCACGCGACGGCGAAGAAGGCGAACACACGGGGATCGAACGGGAAGGCCATCCAGTACGGCTCCCCGGTTCCGGAGATGGCCGCCTGGAAGACCCGAATGCCGTAGGCAGCCGCCAGCAGTCCGGTGACACCCCCGAGGAGCGCCAGCAGGAGGCTCTCGATCAGCAGTTGCCGGACGATCTGGCCGCGGGTCGCGCCGAGCGACAGGCGGAGCGCGATCTCCCGGGCGCGAGAGGCCCCGCGGGCCAGCAGCAGATTGGCCACGTTGGCGCAGGCAACGAGCAGCAGGAAGACGACCGATCCGACGAGTCCGGCGAACACGGCGCGGATCGGCCCGCTGGTGCTCACGTCGCGGAAGGGACGCACGAACGGGGCCAGATTCGCGTTCGTCTCGGGAAAGTCGCGCGCCAGTTCCGCCAGCACGCGGGCCAGGTCCGCCTCGGCCTGCTCGATCGTGACGCCTTCGGCCAGCCGTCCGAACGCGTCCACGTTCCGAGCGCCGCGCCGGTCCGGGTCGTCGCCCCGGACGGCCAGCGGCTGCCACAGCTCGGCGTTGACGGGGAAGCCGAAGCCCTCCGGCATCACGCCGATCACGGTGGTGGGCACACCGTTGACGCGCACCGTCCGCCCGACGAGGTCCGGGTCACCTCCGTACCGCCGCTGCCAGACGCCGTGACCAACGAGAACTGTCGGAGGGGCACCCGGTCGGTCGTCGGCGGTCGTGAAGTCGCGCCCCAGGATCGGCTGGCGGCCGATCAGCGAGAACATGCCTGCAGAGACGTAAGCGCCCACGAGACGCTCCGCCGCGCGCTCCTCGTCGGCCAGATCCATGGAGCCCTGGTCGGCAGCGCCGATGCCGTCGAACAGACGGACGGAGGCCTGTAGATCGCGCAGGTCCGGCAGCGACAGGTTGTCAGTCGGGCCTTCGGGCAGGTGGCGCAGGCCCACCGACACGATCCGATCGGGCGTCGCGAAGGGCAGGTCGCGCAGGAAGACCCCGTTGAGGATCGTGAACGTCGTGATCGTCGCCGACATGCCGATGGTGAGCACGAGGACGGCCGTCACGGTGAACCGGCTGTCCTTCGCGAGCAGGCGGGCGGCGAGTCGCAGGTCGTGCCACATGCTGTCGCCTAAATCAAGAGCCATGCCGCGAAAACACGTGGCACGACCGCGAGGTGTACCCCCGGCGTGTCCGTTGGTGGGACGCGGCGCTCGGCCGCGGACACCTGCCCCGCATGAACATCGACACCGCCATGGGGCGTGGTCGAGGCGTGCGGACGGGCTGGCTCCTGATCCTCCGGATGACTATGCGGCTCCCGGCCGCGAAACGTCGTGATTCTCACCCTGTTGTGGATCGCGGGTACCTGTCGCCCGAATACGGGAACCCCGGCTGGGCCGATGTGTGGCGATCCTCGAGTATTCCTTCGAGTGACTGTGCCCAGGCGTCCCTCCACTCGGCGCGCAGCGTCGTCGCCGGGTCGAGGTGCGCCGCGCGCCACGCCGGGATCCTGTCAGAAGTCGATCTGTCCCGCGGCCGGGTTGACGACATGCCGCCTCGACTTGAATCGCCATCCCCCGGCCGTTCTCGCGTATTCGTCGTAGTAGACGCCGAGCTGTCCGGCCACATCCTCACTGAAGCGTCTGCCCTGACTCGACGGATAGATCGCGTAGGACTTGCCGCGGGCGCCGCCGGCCGTCGCCTCGACGACGAGGCTCTCGGCCAGGTGCAGGATGTAGGCGCTCGGCGGTGTCCTGCGGGATTCGCAATCGGGCCCGCCTGCGAGCTCGATGAGCGCCTCGCGGCCGCTCCTGACGATCGGCATGCCGTCGCCTTGGTCGATCGTGAACTGCCCCTCTTCGATGAAGAGATCGGCGAAGTCGCGGCCGCCGTGCCCGCAGTAGTCGAGCGCGAAGTTGAGCCGGTTCACGAGCTGCTGAATCTCGACGTGGTCCGCAGCCGTCAGGCCCGCGTTGTTCACGCAGGCCGCCTCCAGCAGCCCGACCACGAGCCCGATGCTGGCGACCATCGCGACCGACGAGGTCGGCAATCGTGGGCTCGTCACGACGCGCCGACGCGGTCCGTCATCGGGCCCCGGCCCGGAGCTTCGACGCCATCGCGCACTCGGCCATCACCGTGAAGTAGCGCTGCACGCCGTCGGCTCCGACGATGAACGGATGGTTCTCGCCGGGCTGGCGTGGCGCCGAGAGCAGCCGGGCCTTCGTGTAGGCGCCATCGTACTCGCTGTGATTGGACAGCAGCACGCTGGCACCCGCATCGGCCGCCACCCTCGCAATACGGCGCTGCGAGTCGATGTACTGGTCCCATCGCGCGGCATCGGTGCCAAAGGCCCCGGTCAGCGTCCCGCCCGAGTAGGCGACCATCACGGTTCGCCCCTCGTCCCTTGCCGGGAAGACGTAGGACAGCGTCCCCGGGCTATGGCCCGGCGTGGCGACGATCTGTACGGTCGTGTCGGCCAGCGTCAGCTCCATGCCCTCCGGGCCCACCGCGACACCGGGCTTCGGGACACCGCCCGTCGCGGTCGCGGGACGCGCCAGCGTCGCCTCCCAGTCCGGCGCACCCATGACGACCTGCGCCCCGAAGCGCGCCTGCAGCTCCGCTGCACCCTGATCGTGATCGCCATGGGCGTGGCTGATCACCACGTACTTGATGTCGCGAGGATTCAGCCCGAGCGTGGTCAGGCCCTCGATGATCTCGGGTTCGGTGGCCCAAGCGAAGTTGGTGTCGATGATGATGATCCCGCCGCTGGTCTGAAGCGCCCAGGAGGAATGCTGACGCGTGCCCAGCCAGTAGAGGTTGTCGAATACCTTGAAGGGAGGCGCGTACCAGGTGGACCGGTCCGGCGTCTGGGGCGCCCCCCGGGCGCCCCCACGCCGACCACCGCCTGGCGGAGAGCTGGGCAGGCACAGGTTGACGAAGGTGGCGCGATATTCCAGTCCCGCGGCGGTCCTGGCCGCGGCGACGTGCGCGTCGACCTCGCTGGAGGGTGTCTGCGCTGCCAGGCCACCCGGGCTCAGCCCCATCAACGACACGACGAACGTCACGACGAACGTCACGACCGCGGCCCGTCTCATCGCTGCCTCCCCTCGTGCCGTGATGTCACTCCGCCGTCCTACCTGGAGTGCCTGGCGAAGAACTGGAAGATACGCTCCTGCGCGAGGTTCACGATCGGTCCGTGGCCGACGCCGGGCATCTCGACGTACTCGCTCGGAATGCCCATCGCCTTCAGCTCGGCGGCGAGGTCCCTCGAGCCCTGCACCGGCACGGTGGCGTCCGCCTCGCCGTGAGAAACGATGACGGCCACGCCGGCATCCTTCAGTCGCTGGAGGAGTTCCGTCTGATTCGGACGACCGCCCCCGCCCGCGATCGGCGCGATCGCCGCCCAGATCTCGGCGTGCTTCGGCCCCAGGTACATCGTGCCGCCACCGCCCATCGAGTGGCCCATCAGATAGATGCGGTTTCGGTCGACGTTGAACTCGTCGAGCATCATGCGCAGGACGTTCATGACGTCCTGTTCGCTGAGCTCCGAGATGTTGGCCGGCTCGTCCGCATCGCCCCCGCGACCGGCGCGCCTCGGCGCACCGTAGCCGCCGCGCTCGTTGTAGCCCATCGGCGCGGCCAGGATGTATCCGCCCGCTTCGACCTGGTCCACGATCGCGGTGTCGCACATGATCCCGGGACCCGTGCCCGCTCCGTGAAGCCCGATGACCAGCGGGGCGGGCGTGTTCCGGTCGACCTTCGAGGAGACGTAGGTGCAATACGGCATGTCCTTGCCGGCTGCCTCGAAACGGTACGTGCGTTCCTGGGCGCGCGGGTCGATCGTGTAGGGTCCACGGCCCCGACCCGCCTGCGCGAGCGCGGCGCTCGCACTCAGACTCACGCCCAGAAGGGCCACGAGAACGGCGAATCCGATTCCGGTCGCTCTATCAGTTGCAGCGCTCATGACATCCCCCTGAAATGACCGGGTCGATTGCCGGCCAAGCGTAGCAGATGTCGCAGTGTGACACCGCCCGTCCGTAGAGCGCGATGGAAAAGGGGCCTCAGGGGAGTCGGTTATGCTATCGGTATGAAGACTGTGTGCCGCTGACGAGCAACACGACATGGGCCGGCGCACCCGGCAACGTGCTCCTGTCGGACAAGATGACGGGTTTGCCGAAGGAGTCGGTGGCCAACGTGTCGTTGATCAGGGACCGGTCGTCGGGGCGCCGCCCATCGGCGGCGAAGAGGACAGCAGCACCTCCCGGGGCACCCTGAGCACGTAGGTGCCGGCGATGATGTCGTGCCAGGTCTGGCGCTCCGGATCCCGCAGCATCCAGAAGCACCCGATGCCAAGCACTGCACACGAGAACACGCTCGCCAGCCCGCGGACGAACGCGTCGACGAACCGCAGCGGCTCCCCGTCCGTCCGCACGACCCGCAGACCGACGATGATGCCGCCGAGCGTCGTGCCCTGCCAGGTCCAGAACGCGATGTGGTAGCCGACCAGCAGGATGAAGTACATGCCGTCCTGCCGCGAGTCGAGCAGCAGGTCGATGATGGCGATCAGGAAGCAGTCCAGCGCAAAGGCCGCGGTGCGCTCGAGGAACTGCGCCCGCGGTGCGCCTGGGTCGGGCGGCGCCTCCCCGCCGCTGAATGGGGACGAACCGTCTGTCCCCGGCGACGCCCCCTCGCCCGACATCGAGAGTCCGGCAGCCCCGGCGTCGGCCGGCCCCGGTGACGGCCCGCCCGGCCCGCGATCGGGATCCGGCGCCGAGGGCTCCGGTGGCACGTCGCCCGCCTCCTCGCCCGTGCCCTTCTTCGCCTTTCGCGGCCTGCGCGGATACTCCTCGCGCAACGCCCCCAGCACGGCGATCGTCGCCGCGCCGAGGCCGAACACACTCACGAGCGACCACGTCACCAGCCCGAGCAGCGGGACCATGTACGCCACGGTCAGCAGGACGAACCCGAGGACGACGGAGCGCACCGCCTGCCCCCGACTGGCCGGGTGGCTCTCTGCGATGATGCCCTGACCGATGCCGCGCGTGACGCCGACCTTGCCGACCGTCCAGGCGATGATCAGCCCGAACAGCACCACCGGCAGCACGATGATGCCGACGACGGTGGCGGCGACGATCACCAGCAGCGGCCCGGTGACGATCAACACGACCAGCCCGGTCAGAAACGTCCTGAGCGGCCGCTGGACCACGGCCTGCTCGGACGACTGCACGGCCCGCCCGAAGACGAGCGTCAGCGCCAGCGTGAGCGCGAACGAGATCGCCACCACCGTCCACACCCAGTCGAGGCTCGGCACGATCAGACGCCCGAGGAGCAGACCCTGCAGGACCCAGGGCACGACGCTGCGCGCGGCGTCGCCGACGACTGGTGGCCCGATGAGAACGAACTCCCGCCCGGGCCGGTAGTCCTCGGTTCCGAGAACACGGCCGCCGATGACGCCGAGGTCGTCCTCGACGGTCGCCTCTGCCGGGATCGTCAGGTCGCCTGCGACGACGACCAGCGACCCCTCGATCTCGACCGTCGGCGCGAGCCGCACGTCGCCGAACCAGACGAACACGTCGCCCGCGACACGGCCGTCCAGTTCGGCGTTGCCCAGCACGACGATCACCTCGCGCACTTCCGAGTCGCGTCCGAGTACGAGATCGTGCCCGACGCGCAGCACGGGCCGCAGGAAGCGGCGGTCGGTGCGCGTTGGCGGCTGCGGGTCCGTCTCGGTGCCCTGTGGGGGCACGGCGCCGGCCTGCGGCGGCGTCTGTGCGCGCGCACCCTCCGGGCTGGCGCCGCCGAGCGTCACACTCGCGGCCAGTGCCGCCAGGGCCCATCGTCTGAGTCCGGTCACTTGGTTCCTCCCAGGGCGACGCGGGTCAGCGCCGCCCACGACGCAGCCGCCGTCAGCGAGAACGCCACGGCCACGCCAAAGGCGTAGACGACCACGGGCTGCACGAGCAGCCGCCAGCCGATGCGGACGAGGTCGGGCCACGCGCTGAGGCTCTCGACGCTCACCGCGAGCCAGGTGGTGCCGGCCAGGAGCGCGACGGCCGCGGCCAGGGCGGCCGCCCGCGCGGCGGCCGGCCAGGTTCGCCACGCGCGCGCGTACCACGGGCGTTCGATCGCCACGAGCACGCGCGGCAGCAGGGTGCGCGGCGCGCGCGGCGCCGGCAGCCTGGCGAGCTCGCGATGCAGCCACTGCTCGAGGCCGAGCTCGATACCGCGCGTCTGCCGATCGGTCATCCGCAGTCTCCGTCGAGCGGCGTGAGCGCCTTGCGGAGCGCGAGCCGGCCGCGATGCATGTCGGTCTTCACCTTGGCGACCGAGACGGCCAGCGCGCCGGCGATCTCGGCGTAGCTCAATTCCTCGAAATGAAACAGCACCAGTGGAACGCGCTGGTGAGCCGGCAGCTCGCGCAGCGCCCGCTCGAGCCGGACGTCGCGGTCGCGGTCGGTGAGCGCGCGCTCCTGCGCGGCCGCCGGCCCGCAGCCGCCGGACGCACGGCATTCGACCGGATAGTCGTCTGCGGCGCCGCCGCCGGCGCCGCGCGGCAGCTCGCTGAAGAGCCGCCAGCGGGCCCGGTGCCGCGCCAGGTGGTTCAGGCAGAGATTCCGCGTGGCGACCTTCAGCCATCCGGGCGCGGCCGGGTTCCCCACCACCCGGTCGAATCGCTCATAGGCCCTGAGAAACACCGTCTGCGCCACGTCTTCCGCGTCCTCCGGCCGGCCGAGCAGGCGAACCGCCGTCGCGAACACCATGTCCTGGTACTCGCGCACGAAGGCCTCAAACCGGGCGGCTCTGGTCATGCCCGGTCGTCGGCTCGTCGGCCGTCATCGCCCACACAAACCCGGGACGGCGGGAAAGGTTGCAGGGTTCACCCGACCGTCCCACGCTTGAAGGGTGGCTCAGCGGACCGGTCTTCGAGCCGCTCGAGGACGTTGTCTACTTTCGGTGTGCGGACGCTGGCTCAGCAGGGGTGTACCGCGGGCTGGGTTCATCGAGGCAAGGTCGCGAGGAACCGGTCGAGCGCTTCCTCGACCTCTCTCGGATGGGACAGAAAGACGAACGGATTCGCGCCAGCAGGCTCGACGAGCTGCAGGCGTTCTCCGTTCGCAGCGAGAAGGCGCTGGCTGGCATCGAGGTGTCGCTGCATCCAGGCGAACAATTCGCCACACGCCTGGCGGATCGTCGTGTCCTCTGTACGGCAACCAGGCAAGGACTCGCGTGAGGTAGCCGCAGCATAGATGGCCAGGGCCGGCGGTCGAATCATGGTCCAGTCCACCTCGACCATCCCCGCGAGGATCTGTTGCTGGACCGTCGGCGGCGTGCGCAATCCACTCACGCGACCGTCCGACCCGAACACCGCCAGCTGACGGTACTCGGACTCCGGAATCGGAACGCCTATCGTGCGCATCGCCCACTCGGTCAGCGCCTGGGCGCTGGACATATCCTGCGGCGCAGGGGCCTGTTGCGGGATGCGCCGCGTGATCGAAGGACATCGAGCACGAGCGTGTCGGTTGAGTACTCACCCCTCGCCGTCGAAGCCCCGTAACCCCGTCGCGTGAGCGCAAGCATGCGATGTGTAGCCGTCAGCGTGGGAGCCCAGTCGTCGTAGATGTGCCGGCGCTCTCCGGAGGCGCCCACGAAGCGGAGCGCGGCCCAGCATCCGCCTACTCGGCACGCAGCGTCGTGGCCGGGTCGATGCGCGTCGCTCCTCGTGCGGGCAAGGCCGTTGCGAGCAGCGCCACCGTCATCATCAGAACAGCGGCCGCGGCGATGGGCCACGCCCAGTTGGGCGGCTGGCCATCCAGGATCCCTGCGGCCAGCCGTGTGCTCACGATCGCCGCCGGCACGCCCAGGACAAGGCCCACACCGACCAGCAGTCCGGCGCTCTTGAGCACCATGGCGGTCACACCGGCGCGTGTCGCACCAAGCGCTGTGCGCAGGCCGATCTCACGGGCGCGACGCGCCACCGCGTAGGCGAGCTGTCCGTACAGGCCCAGAGCGGCCAACCCAGCGCCCAAGGCACCGAACGCCGTCGACAGCCATGCCGTGAGGCGTTCCGGCACCAGGGTGGCATCAATCTGGTCGGCCATCGTCGTCGCCGTGTCGACGCGCGCGTCCTCTCCCAGGACCTGGCGCACCGCGTCTCGCACGGCTGGCAGTGCCGCCATCGGTGCAGCCCTCGTATGCAGCGAGAACTCGGCAAACGTGCCGCGGCCCTCCTGGAGCGCGTTGAGGTAGATCGTCGGCGGGGCGGGCTGGCGCAGGTCGACGTACTTGGCGTCGCCCACGACACCGACGATCTCGTACACGCGATCGCTCTCGTCGAACGTGAACCGCTGGCCAAGGGGTGTTCGGTCCGCGAAGTAGCGACGGGCCAGCGCCTGGTTCACGATGGCCACGGGCGGGGCTTGGGCGTGGGCGTCTTCGCGCTGGAAGTCCCGCCCGGCCACAAGCGGCGTACCGAGCGTTTCGAAGTAGCGGGGCGCCACCCAGTTCAGCGACATGTAGCGGCGGTCCGCGGGCCGTTCCTCCACGCCCTCGACGTTGATGAACCTGGCGGCGCCGCCGCCCTGGATCGGGGTGACGGCGCTCAGGGTGACCGATCGGATCGCTGGCAGCCCCTCGAGACGCGCCAGAAGCGTGTCGTACCTTTCGCCCAGTTCCTGGCGCGAGTATCCCGTCTCGGAGGGATCGAGCCGCACCAGCAGCCGCCCGTCTCGGGCGAAGCCGAGGTCGCTGGTCTGCAGACGGGCGAGGTGGCCGACGAGGAGTCCGGTCGCGCTGAGCAGGGCCACCGACAGCGCCATCTGCCCAACGACGAGCCCGTTCCGGAGCACACGCCAGGATCGGCGCTCGCCGATCTGCCCCATCCCGCGCAACGACACCGCCGGCGCAGTCGTCGCGGCCGTGCATGCCGGGGCAAGTCCGGACAGCACACCGGTGGCGACGGCAATCGTCACGGCAAAGAGCAGCACGCGGCCGTCGGGTTCCACGGGGATCTCCAATGGGCCCGGAAGCCGCATCAGTGGACGGCTGGACACCAGCATGTCCACGAGCAGCTCGGCACCGACGTACGCGAGCAGGACGCCCAGCACCCCGCCCGACGCGGCCAGCAACACCGACTCGGCCAGCATCTGGCGCAGGAGGCGGAGGCGCCCCGCTCCGAGTGCGACGCGGACGGCCACCTCCTGGCGCCGTGCCATCCCACGCGTGAGCAGCAGGCCGGCCACGTTGATGCACGCGATCGCCAGGAGCACGCCGACCAGCAGCATCAGCGCCTCGAGGCCGCTCCCAAACGCGTCACGAACCGGCGAGAACCCCGCGCGCCCGGACTCGAGCTCCAGGGTGGCCTCCAGCCATGCGGAGTTGCCAGACGACCGGGCCAGCTCCTCGACCCGCCAGCGATCGAGCACCCGCAGATCCGCCTGAGCCCGATCGCGGGACACACCGGGTGCCAGCCGGCCCATGAGCAGCGGTCCGCCCACGCGCTGCCCCTCGCCCAACTGCGCGAGCAGTTGTGCCGGCATCCACACCTCGATCGACACGCCTGTCAGCAGTCCCGTGAATTCCCTCGGTGCCACGCCGACGATCGTGACCGGCGCGTCGTTGACGACTATGGAGCGACCCGGCACGCCCGTGTCGCCCCCGAAGCGGCGTTGCCAGTACGCCCAGCTCAGCACCGCGACGGCCGGGTCGCTGTCGTCCTGTGCGTCGAGGAGCCGCCCGAGCGCGGGCGCGAGCCCCAGTGCAGAGAAGTAGTTCCCGGTGACGTACGAGCCCTCCACGGCTTCCGGGGCTCCGCCAGCCGGGCGAACCTCGATCGGCCCCGCCCCGACGGCGATCAGGTCGGAGAGCACGCGGTTGTTGTCGCGATAATGCTCGTAGGCCGACCAGCCGAAGCTGGCCATCCGAGGCTCACCGGGGTACCGGCTGAGCAGTTCGACGAGCCGGTCGGGCTCGCGTACCGGGAGCGGCCGCAGGACGACCGCATCGAGCACGCTGAAGATCGCCGTGTTGGCGCCGATGCCAAGGGCCAGCGTCCCGATCACGACGGCCGCGAGCGCTGGCGTCCGGGCGTACGAGCGGACGGCGTAGCGCAGGTCCTGCCCGACCTCGGTGACCCATCGCCAGTCCCAGACGGCGCGCGCGTCCTCACGCACGAGCGCCGGATCGCCGAACGCCAACAACGCCTGGCGCCGCGCCTCCTCCCGCGTCCTGCCGCGTGCGACGTGCTCCTCGATCTCGCGCTCGAGGTGATCGCGGATGTCGTCGTCGAGGCCGTCCAGCGCACGCCTGCGCTTCCACATTGACGTCTAATCCTGCGCGGCTGGTCGAAGGATCCTGGCGATCGCCTTGGCCAACTGGTCCCACCGGCTCGTCTCGACGGCGAGCTGCTTCCGGCCCTTCGCGGTCAGGCGGTAGTACTTCGCCCGCCGGTTGTTCTCGGACGTCCCCTCGTCGAAGGTGATCCAGCCGCGCTTGATGAGCCGATGGAGCGCCGGATACAGCGACCCCTGCTCGACCTGCAGCACGTCCTCGGAGCCGCGTTCGATCGCCTTGGCGATGGCATGGCCGTGGGCCGGGCCGACGCGGAGCGTGCGAAGAATCAGCAGGTCGAGCGTTCCCTGGAGCAATTCGAGGCGATCGCGAGTGGCAGCGCGTCCAGTAGACATTCTAGGCGTGGAGCGTAGGCCGTGCCGCCTAGAATGTCAAGGTGAGAGTCTGCCGATCCACCCGATCGCACGACGGAGCGCCCTGCGTGCCCGCCGGGAGCCATGGCATGGCTGGATCGGGGCCGGACGTGCGACGTCGGACCGTGCCCCGCCGGTCATTCGTTCACCTTGGCCTGGCGTTCGTCGATAACGCGACACGGGTTCGCTGACGCGCCCGGCATAGGTGCAGACGAGGCCCTGCGCGGAGGCCGGGTCAAGGCCGCAGCCCCGAAGGCGTGGAGCGGAGCGGGAGCCTCGACCCGGGCGAGCACAGGGCCAGGCTTATCGCCGCCGGCCCGATAGGTCGGAGGGCTCTCCAGTCGACCAGCGTAGAATCTGATCGTGCGCATCGATGAACTCGAAGCCGAGGCGCTGAAGCTGGCCCCTGCCGCCAGGGCGCGACTTGCGGAGAGACTCCTGGAGAGTCTCGAAACGCTCTCCGACAAAGAGAACGCTCGACTCTGGGCGGAAGAGGCGCGACGACGGGACGAGGCTTGGGACACCCGTGGCGGCGTCACGGCCGCGGGCGTCTTCCGTGACACACGGGCCCGTCTCGAGTGAATGGTACGAAACTATGAAGCTTCTTGAGCGCATCACGGTGGAGGCGGACAAGTGCGGCGGTCGTCCCTGCATCCGGGGGTTGCGTGTTCGGGTGACCGACATCCTCGGGAGCCTCGCGGACGGTGCCACGCACGACGACATCCTGCGTGACTTCCCCTACCTCGAACCGGACGACATCAGGGCTGCCCTCACCTACGCCGCCCGCCAGGCCGATCACGCCGTCCTGCAGCAGTCTTGACCTTTCTCGTCGAGCGCGTGGCCGTCGTGGCGCGATAAGATGCCGGCGTGGGCGAAACGCGCGTCGACCTGCAGCATCTGCTCGAAGATCTGCGCGACGCCTATACCGGCTCGCTCGAGGAGACGATCCTCACGGAGGTGATCGCCAACGCGCTCGACTCGGGGGCGACGCGCATCCGTCTGCTCGCCAACCCGCATGACGCGACGCTGACCATCGTCGACGACGGGCGGGGGATGCAGCGACGGGAGCTGGCGCGGTACCACGACATTGCGACGAGCGCGAAGCGGCGCGGAGAGGGCATCGGCTTTGCGGGGGTCGGGATCAAGCTGGGGCTCCTCTTGTCGCACGAGGTCGTCACCGAGACACGGCGCGGGGCGACACACGTCGCGACCCGTTGGCACCTGGCCTCCCGGCACCGGGCGCCGTGGAAGTGGACGCCACCGCCCGGCCTGACGGTGGCTCGCGGCACGGCCGTTCGACTGGCGTTGACGAACCAGCTTTCGCCGCTGCTCGATGCCGGCTACCTGGAGGAAACGATCCGGCGGCATTTCGAGCCGCTGCTCGATCCGGCATTCGACGCGGCGCTGCGGCGCCACTACCCGAACGGCGTGGCGTTCGAGGTGGACGGACGCGAGCTGGCCCGGTCGGACGGTGCCGGGACGCGCGTGCCGGTTGGCATCAGGCTGGGCCGACGGCGCATACCGTCGGTCGTCGGCTTCATCGAACGGCGCGGGTTCGTGCCTCCCGATCGCGAAGGCATCGCGATCAGCACGTTCGGCAAGGTCATCAGGCGAGGGTGGGACTGGCTGGGGCTCACGCCGGCCTCGCCCGCGCGCGTCACCGGGCTGCTCGAAGCGCCGGATCTGGCGGCGTGTCTCACGCTCAGCAAGAGCGACTTCGTCCGGAGCGGCGCCCGCGGCGCGTCGTATCTGGCGTATCGAAAGGCCATTCAGGAGGTCGTCTCACGGCAGCTCGCCGCGTGGGGCGACCGGCGCGACGGGGAGGCCCGGCCGCGCATGGCCCGGCTGGAGCGGGACCTCGAGCGCGTCCTGGAGGATCTCGCCTCCGACTTTCCGCTGCTGCGGTCGCTCGTCGACCGGCGCGCCGGAGGCCAGAAGCGCCTGCCGATGTCGGGCCGTGGCGACGAGCGGGTACCGGCGCCGCTGTTCGCCGAGGCGCCCGGGGGGCATGGTTCCGGGGAGCCGCCCGTCGATCCGGTCGCCGGAGGCGCCGGAACGAGGCCGCCCGATGAGCCTTCCGCACCCTCGCCGGAGCCGCCGCTCCCGCCCGGGGAGTCGCAGCCTGCGGACCCTCCGCCAGCGGGCGGGACCGGGCCCGCCGCGCCGGACGGGGATCGCGGGCACTCCCATGCGGCCGCCTCGGCCGGGACCGACGACACGGTGGCCGGACGCCGGCGGCCGGCGCGGTACGGGCTGCTGGTGCAGTTCGCGTCGCGGCCGGACGACACCGAGCTCGGGCGGTTGGTCGACAGTACGATCTGGATCAACGACGCGCATCCCGCGTACGCGCGTGCGGCGGCCTCGCGGTCGCTTGGGTATCACACCGCGCTGACGGTGGCGCTCGCCCTGGCCCCACTGGCCGTCGAGGCTGCGGGAGAACATGCGTTCGTCACGCAGTTCCTGGCACAGTGGGGCGGTGCGCAGACGGCCGGCCGCCGCGAGCGCCGGCGGCGCCCGCGGACATGACTCGGGCAGTGAAGCGTCTCGACGCTCGAACGCCCCCAGAGGAACAATCAGATCGCGACGACGGCATGCCAGGTCACCCATCGCATTCGGGCACCACGGCGGACCAGCGAGGTGACTGACCGGATTCGAGTGACGCACCAGCTCGATCTCGCGACGTAGACTGGGACAGGCAAACGGTGTCAGCGGCGAAAGGCCAGTGACAACGACGCGGCGAACTGGACACCTCGTCTCAGGAACGCGCCGGGCGGAGGGCCTTCGAATGCCCAGCGTCCCGTGCGGCCGTCGGACCCCGTTCCGTCGAGATCACTACGACATGCGGGTTGACGAGGCGCACGGCGATCGCGACCAGGGCCGGCAACCAGAGGCGTGGCGGTGTGGCGGTTTCGAGCGCACGAACTGCCCAGCTTCGGCCGTTTCTATTGACACGCGATAGGTCTGCGTGCTCTCCTGACGTCACTCGATAGGAGACGCCGCATGGCCGATCGCAAGGACGTGGTCCAGGGAACGCTCGATCTCCTGGTGCTGAGAATCATCGCGGCCCAGCCCATGCACGGCTGGGGCGTCATGCAGCGGCTGCGGCACCTGACCGACGACGTCTTTCAGGTCACGCCCGGCTCGATCTTCCCCGCGCTCCGGCGGCTCGAGGACAACGGCTGGGCGTCCGGCTCCTGGGATGTCTCCGAGAACAACCGGAAGGCGCGCTACTACGCGATCACGAAGGCGGGACAGAAGCAGCTCGCCCGCGAGCGGCAGCACTGGAAGTCCATCACGACGGCGGTCGAGAAGGTGCTGGAGGGCGCATGAGACGTTTGTGGTCTTGCCTGCGGGCCGCGCTGCGCCGCGTGGTGAGCGGCGGCGCGCAAGACGACGAGCTCGGCGAGGAGATCCGCGCGTTCGTCGAGCAGGACACCGAGTCGAAGATCCGCGCGGGCATGACCCCGGCGGCCGCACGGCGCGCGGCGCTGGTCGAGCTGGGGGGCGCCGAACAGGTGAAGGAGCGCGTCCGGGACGCCGGCGCGGGCGCCCGTCTGGAAGGCGTCGTCCGGGACGTCCGCTACGCCATGCGCAGTCTCGGCCGGGCACCCGGGTTCTCGCTCTCGGTGATCGGGAATCTCAGCCTCGGCCTGGCGGCGACGGTCGTGGGCTTCGCACTGATCAACGGCGCGCTGGTTCGTCCGTCGTTTCCAGGGGTTCAGGATCAGGATCGTCTCGTG
>Ga0299906_10001257_pt1 | contig 21865 bp, 21 predicted proteins | sample RVTome_14_FD_200259 | JGI IMG/M metagenome (GOLD analysis project Ga0299906, IMG submission 200259) | Soil microbial communities from uranium-contaminated site in the Upper Colorado River Basin, Wyoming, United States - RVT145D125 (version 2) ...
ACATGCTGGCGCCGCAGGATCTGCTGCCGCTGGTGGAAGCGGCCGGCAACGATGGGCGACATACCTATAGAGCAGTCCTGATCTAGACCTCTGATTGGTGTCGGTTTGTCAGGGCGAGTCACTTTAGCACGAAAAGGGGCCGGCGGTCGCCGGCCCCTCTTGTGTCCGCTCAATTGGCCCCAGCCTTCAGCTTTTTCAATGAACTCCTGCCAGCTCCTGCCGATTACGCCTCAACCTTCACCTCCTGCCGTCGCAGGTAGTTGTATGGCACGACAAATACCAGCGGCAGGTAGGCGGCATACACCACCAGCCACAACAGCCCCAGCGCAAAGCCGCCGAACGTCAGCGGCCAACCGAAGCCGGGCAGCAGCGGCGCCCAGGCCTGGTACATCGTCCAGCCGAACAGCAGGTCGCCGGCAATGCACAACAGGTAGCTCGCCACCAAACCCAGCAGCAGAGCCTTGAACGCAGTGCCAAACAAGATTGGGGATTTCATTGGAGCCTCCTTAGGCAGCCACCGACGCCGCCGCGGCCGGGGTCTTCTCGGCGGCGGGCGTCGGCGGCCCCTGCTTGTAGGCGGGGCGGATGTCTACGCGCCGCAGACGGTTGGCGTTGCTTACCACGCTGATCGAGCTGGTCGCCATGGCCAGTTCGGCCAGCACGGGGTGCATCCAGCCGATCACGGCCAGCGGGATCATGGCGACGTTATAGAAGAACGCCCAGAACAGGTTCTGGCGGATCTTTTGGAAGGTCGCCCGGCTCAGGTTGACCGCCTCGACGACACCGGTCAGCTCGCCCCGCACCAGGGTGACATCGCTGGCTTCGATGGCGATGTCGGTGCCGGTGCCGATGGCGATGCCGACATTGGCCTGGGTCAGCGCCGGTGCGTCATTAATGCCGTCGCCGACGAAGGCCACCAGCCCATGCTGGCGCTGCAGCCCCTGCACTTCGGTCACCTTGCCCTCCGGCAGCACTTCGGCCAGCACCTGATCGATCCCGACCTGGCGGGCAATCGCCTCGGCCGTACGCTGGTTGTCACCCGTGATCATTGCCGTGGTGATACCCAGCCGGTGCAGCTCACCGATCGCCGCCCGCGAGTCGGGCTTGAGTGTGTCGGCGACAGCGATCACACCCGCCAGCCGGCCGTCAACGGCCACCAGCATGGCGGTCTTGGCTTGCTCTTCCAGCCCGACAAGCGTCGATTCGGCCGTCTCGGGTTCAATGCCTCGCTCGCTCATGAAACGCCGCGAACCAACCAGGACCTGCCGGCCGTCCAACGTGGCTTCGATCCCCTGGCCACGCACAGCGATGAAGCCTTCTGGTTCTGGTAGGTCGAGCCCGCCGGCTTCGGCACCGACAACGATGGCCCGGCCCAGCGGATGTTCACTCCCCTGCTCGGCGGCGGCCGCCAGCCGCAATAGGTCGGCCCGGTCGAACCCGATCGGCACGACGTCGGTGACCGCCGGCTTGCCGACCGTGATGGTGCCGGTCTTGTCAAAGACCACCATTTTGATGTCTTTCATCGTTTGGATGGCTTCACCGCTCCGGATCAGGATGCCATGCTCGGCCCCTATGCCGCTGCCCACCATCAACGCCGTCGGCGTGGCCAGCCCGAGCGCACACGGGCAGGCGATGACCAGCACTGCCACCATCGAGACCAGGGCCAGCGTGATCACGCCAAGGTTGGGGTCAACCCAGGGCAGGACCGACCCGATATTGATCAGATTGCCCATCGTTTTCGGCAGCAGCAACCAGGTTGCAACCGTCAGGAGCGCCAGACCGATCACAATTGGCACGAAAATACCCGTCACCCGATCGGCGAACTCCTGGATCGGAACTTTTGAGCCCTGGCATTCCTCGACCAGCTTAATCACTTGCGAGAGGAACGTATCCTTGCCGATCTTGGTCGCCCGCACCTTGAGCAGTCCAAACTGGTTGACGGTGGCCCCGATCACTTCATCGCCGAGGTGTTTGTTGACCGGCATCGACTCACCGGTGGCCATCGACTCATCAACCGCACTCTGGCCCGACTCGATGATGCCGTCGGTCGGGATCTTCTCGCCCGGCCGCACCAGCATGACGTCGCCAACGGCGATTTCCTCGGCCGGGATCTCGATTTCCGCGCCGTCCCGGACGACCCTCGCCGTCTTGGCCCCCAGCTCGAGCAACTTGCGGATAGCCTGCGACGCCCGACCCTTGGCCGTCTCCTCGACGTAGCGGCCGGTCAAGTGGAAGGCCATAATCATGGCCGCCACCCCGGCGTAGTTGGCCACCGGGAAGAACATTGAGGCGGGTCCGGTTAGCAGCGAGACGCCGGTGCCCAGGGCGATCAGGCTGTCCATGTTGGCATGGCCATGCCGCAGGGCCGTCCAGGCGCTGCTGAACGTACGACGCCCGACCCAGAAAAGCACTGGGCTGGCCAGGGCGATCATGGCCAGGTTATAGACAAAGACGGACGGCCAATGGATGCCAAAGAACATTTCGGCCAGCATCCAGACGATGATTGGAATGGTGAAGGTCCAGGCGACGGTCATGCGTCGTCGGGCCGATCGCATCTTGTCCTCGTCCTGCGCCTCAACCGCAGCGTCAGACTCGGCCTCCTGCTCAGGCAGCACTCGATAGCCAGTAGTCCCCACCGCTTCGACCAAAGTCTGCCGCGTCACGCCCGGGGAAAGCACCCGAACGGTCGCCCGCTCGGTGGCCAGGTTTACCGCGGCCGCAATCACACCCTCGACGTCTTCCAACGCACCCTGAACATGGGCGGTGCACGAGGCGCAGGTCATGCCGCCGATCGGCAGGCTGACGGTGGCTTCGCCGACGCTGTAGCCGGTGCCGTTGACGGCCTCGACCAGATCAAGCAGATCAACTTCTCCATTCAGCGGCGAGACCGTCGCCCGTTCCGTGGTCAGGTTCACGCTGACTTCGGCCACTGCCGGCACCTTCTTCAACGCCGCCTCGACGGTCGCCGCGCACGACGCACAGGTCATGCCTTCAATTGGCAATACGATTTGTTTCCGGGACATCTCTTCCTCCTTGGTTTGCTAACACTTCAGTTCCATCCCAAAGACCGGTATACATTGGCAACTTAGTCATGGCCCCGTACGCCCGGTTCAACCTCCGCAGGGCCGCCGCCGAATGTACGGCGCCGGGCGCGGTTGCCAGTTCCCCCAAGCATCCGGCCACATGCCGGTCGATCAGGGACCGGCCCACTTGATCCAAACCGGCTTGGATGTTGAAGAGTTGGCTCAGCAACGTCGTGAACTCGGCTCCGCTGTCGGCCATTTCCTCTGCCTGGCGCAAGCTGGTCATGAGGCCGCTCAATTGGTCGCGAATTTCTCGATCGCTGGCCGTCGGCATGCACAGCTCCCTATCAATTCGGATTGCCCCCTGCCCGGTCGCCACCATCCTAAGCGCCTGGACCGTTGGCCGTAACCGCCTCTTCGCCTATTCGACGATAGGCGAATCCCACACGCCCGGACGGCGCGCCAAATGGCCCGTTGACCACTGGCTGGCCCCGCTTCTATCCTTGGTCGCATGACACGATTTCGCTTGTTCCCGCGCCTTGGGGTCAACCAATGGCCCAGAGTGCATTATGCCGCCGGCCTGACAGCCGTCGTCCTTGGGACGTTGGCCATGTGGGCCGGATGGCCGGCAACGCGTCTCTGGTTGGAGGACGGGCAAACGGCGCCGGCCAGCCTGACGTGGGCTTCGAATGAGCCAAGGCAGCAAGCGCGGGCCCTAACCATGGGTGACCTGCCGGCCTACATCGCCATACCGGAGGGGACCGGCGTTCGGCCAAGGCCAAACCCGTTCACCTTCTTTCCCGAGCGACCAAGGTTGGAGGTTGCCAGCTATGAAGTTCAACAGGGGGATACGTTGTTTGGTATCGCCGAACGATTCGGCCTGCAGCCGGAGACGCTGTTGTGGGGCAACTTCGAGGCCCTTCAAGAGAACCCAAACGGTCTGACGCAAGGGCAGCTGCTGAACATCCTGCCGATTGACGGAACGTACTACCAATGGCAGCCAGCGGATGATCTGGAATCCGTGGCCGCCTTCTTCGGCGTTGAACCGAGTGAGATCCTCGACTGGCCAGGAAACTCGCTTAACCCGGCCGACCAGAGCATTGAAGCTGGCACCTGGCTGATGGTGCCGGGCGGAAAACGCCAGTTCGTCACCTGGCGGGCGCCCCGGATCACGCGCGCCAACCCGGCCGTGGCCAGCATTGCCGGCCCCGGCGCCTGCTCGGCAGTCTACGAGGGCGCCGTCGGTGAAGGCGTCTTCATCTGGCCGACCACGGCGACTTCGCTTTCGGGCTATGCCTATACCTCGCTCCACCCAGGCATCGACATTGCCGGCGCAATCGGTAATGCCGTATTTACCTCGGCCAGCGGTGTCGTGGTCTACGCCGGTTGGAATAACTACGGCTATGGCTACATGGCGGTGATTGATCACGGCGATGGCTGGCAGACACTCTACGCCCATATGGATCAGGTCAGCGTCGGTTGTGGCCAGTCGGTCTACCAGGGGGGCGTGATCGGCAGCGTCGGATCGTCCGGCAACTCGACTGGGCCACACCTGCACTTTGAATTGGAGAGCGACTCATTTGGTAAGGTAAACCCATACGATTTCGTGTCGCCGTGACCACTGGACAATCAGAGGTCTTGGAGTGATCACAGACGGGCAGCCTGACGGCCGGCCGGCGCACGCGTTGGTCTGCAGTGAAAGGGGTAGATTCTGATGCGTAACGTAGAACGGGCGGCAGCTAGACCGCGTTCGGGGGTCTTGATCGGCTTGAACCGGGCTGTCTATTGGCTCAGCCAGCACTGGTTTGCCACTACGGTCAGTTTGCTGCTGGTGTGGGTAGGCCTCCCCTGGTTGGCGCCGGTCATGATGAAACTGGGCTGGGAAGGGCCGGCCAATTTCATCTACAGCCTCTACTCGTTCCAGTGCCATCAGTTGCCCCAGCGATCGTTCTTCCTGTTCGGTTCGAAATCAATGTATTCTATTGAGGAGATCCAGGCCGTTTGGCCCGGGGGGACCGAGCCGCTGGCCCTGCGCCAATTCATCGGCTCGCCGGCGTTCGGCTACAAGGTGGCCTGGTCCGACCGGATGGTCTCGGCTTATAGCAGCATCCCGCTGGCTGCGCTGGTCTGGTGGCCGTTCCGGCGTAGAATCCGTCCCCTCGGCCTGCTCGGCGCCGCCTTGCTGGCTTTGCCTATGTTTGTTGACGGCTCGACCCATATGCTGAGTGATTTGGGTGGCCTGGGCCAGGGATTTCGCTATACGAACGACTGGCTGGCCACCATCACCGCCCAGCGCCTGCCGGCCTGGTTCTACGCCGGCAACCAACTCGGCTCCTTCAACTCCTGGATGCGGCTTGTGACCGGAAGCCTGTTTGGCATCGGACTGGTATGGTTTGCCCTGCCGCAGATCGGGCAGAGTTCCGCCGGCCAGGCCCGGCAGCTGGAAGCCAAATTCGAGCGGGCGGGACTTTCCCTGTGAACGGCGAATCCCCGATCCGGGTGCTGCTGGCCGACGATCACCAGGTCGTGCGGGCCGGCATCAAGCAGTTTTTGGAAATGCACGACGACATCGACGTAGTCGTCGAAGCCGATGATGGTGAACAAGCCATCGAACGCATCCAATCCGAGCAGCCTGACGTGGCCGTGCTCGATATTCAGATGCCGAAGAAGACGGGCATCGAAGTCACTCGCTGGGTGCGGGCCAACCAACCTTCGACCGGCGTCTTGATTCTGACTGCCTACGATGACGATCCCTATGTCATGGCGGTGCTCAAGGCGGGAGCCAATGGCTATGTGCTCAAGACGGCGGATGGCGAAGAGATTGTGCAGGCGGTGCGCGCCGTGCACGACGGCAAATCGGCGCTCGACCCGGAAATCGCCCGCAAGGTCATGAACCGCATTAAGGCCGGACCTATCGTCGATCATCTCGAAGAGCTGACCGATCGGGAACTCGAAGTGCTTGGGCTGGTCGGCCAGGGCTTCACCAACAAGGCGATCGGCGTCCAATTGGGCATCAGCGACCGGACCGTCCAGGGCCATCTAGCCAAGATATTTGGCAAGCTGCAGGCCTCGAGCCGCACCGAGGCCGTAATGCGGGCGGTCGCCTCCGGCTGGCTACCTTCCGACCTGGGACAATTCGACAGCGACTGATGCTGCGGCTCGACGGTCTTAGACTGCAACTGCTGGGGCTGTTCGTTCTGCCAGTCACGGTTGTCGTGCTGGCGGTGGCAGTGGCCGCCACTGGCATTCACCGGCAGGCCATGCGCGGTCTGGTGGCCGAACGCGACGAACGCTCGGCCGCTTCCAGCGCAGCCGCCGTCGAGGCCGCCCTGCAGGAGCGACTGACGCTGATTGGCGCACTGGCCTCGCTGGCTACGTCCGGTGCACCGGCTGGCGCCGACCAGTTGATCGACAATCCCCTGCCCCAAGCTTTCTCCGCAGGCTACGCCGTCTATGACCGATCCGGTCGGCTGCTGGCGGGCGCCGACCTGCGAACGGATATCGATCTCGATCCCCTGCCGCAGCCATCGGACAGCCCGCAGGTCTTAATCCAGCAGGTGGAAGGGGATTCCGTTGTTGTGTTCATACACCCCGGGCGTTCCGCCGTCGCGCTGGGGACCATCAAAGCCGGCGACCTGGTGCGGTCTGGCATCCAGCCCCAAATCGGTTCGTCGAGTGAGGTTCGGGCCTACATCGTCGCCCCCGGACCAACGTTGATCTTCTCAGCCGGCGGACCGGCGCCCGTGGATCTCACTTCGCACGCCGGCGTCCAAGCCGCCTTGCGCGGCGAACGCGGCTCTTCCTTCCTGCCGATGCCCGACGGTGAGCACGTCGTCGCTTTCGCCCCAATCGCCAGCGCCGGCTGGGGGTTGATCATCGAAGAACCCTGGGAGTCGGTCTCCAGTTCATTGCTCGACTTAAGCCTGCTGGCGCCGTTTTCGATGCTCCCAATCTTGCTGCTCACCCTTGTGGCCCTGTGGTTCGGGGCCCGCCGCGTGATCGAACCGCTGCGCCGGCTCGAAGAGGCGGCCAGCCAGCTGCCATCCGCCGGGATGGAGGCAATTGCCCAGCCAACCGGCGGGATTGCCGAGATCGAGCACCTGCGCCAGTCGTTGGCCCGCATGGCGGTCCGGGTGCGCGAGGCGCAAACCGCCCTGCGGGCCTACATCGCCGTGATTACCAACGCCCAAGAGGAAGAACGGCGGCGGGTGGCGCGCGAACTGCACGATGAAAGCATTCAACACTGGATTGCCCTTGACCAGCGACTGCAGATGGCCGCCGCCCGCTTGCGCCAGCAGGGGAACGCCGAGGCCGACTTGCTCGCCGAACTGCACCAGCAGGTGCAGGCCGGCGTTCACGGCTTGCGCCGCCTGTCACGCGGCCTGCGTCCCATCTATCTGGAAGACCTTGGGTTAGTGCCGGCCATCGAAATGCTGGCCCGCGACTCGGAGGAAGCTCTGGGCATCGGTGTGGAGTTGCAAATCCAAGGCGAGCAGCACCGCTTGAGCCCGGAAGCCGAATTGGCCGTCTACCGTCTGGTCCAGGAAGGTCTCAACAACGTCGCCCGCCACGCCCATGGTTCCTCGGCGCAGGTGGGCCTCTTGTTCACGCCAAATCACTTGCAGGTAACGGTGGCCGACGACGGCCGCGGTTTCAACCCGCCCGACTTGATCGAGGAACTGGCCAGAGCCGGGCATTATGGCCTGATGGGGATGCAGGAGCGGGCCGACGCGTTGGGCGGCACGTTGACGATAGAGTCGGCTCACGACTCGGGAACAACGGTCCGCCTCTCCATTCCTCTGTCACGGCACACCAGCGCTCCTTAGCGGTCGTCCGTCATGTCGATGCCTGCCCGGCCGCGCCATTCGGCCCATCACCACCTGCGCCAGTCGGCGCTGGAACACGCCGCGGCTGACCGCTAGACTTCAGACAGCTTGGCGATGATTGGCAGGGCTGGTGGTGACCAATGCACATAACAATGACGTGGGAACAGACGACCCGGAAGCTCGAAGCAGTTTTCGCCGAGCGCGGCCTGCAGGTCGTGCGCTCGTTTGACCTGCAGCTTGCTCGCCAAGCCATGCGCAACCCTTCCGCTTGCACCTGCCCGCACCACGGCACGGTGCGCTGCACTTGCCAGTACCTGGTCTACCTGGTGTATGCTGATGGCCCGGAACCGGTTGCCGTTATCGTGCACGGTCACGATGGTCACACGGAGGTCACCATCGACGGCAGCGACGAAGGCGCCTTGCACTCCGCAATCCGGCAAACCCTGAAGGCGCCGGCTGGCGCCATGATGGGCCAGACAAGGTCGGATCCTGGGAAACCCGTCTAGCCGACGCCGGGCGACGTTTTGGCATGAGCACACACCGCCCTCGCAAGCACTGCCGTCCAGCACGCCAGGCCGACGGGCCAGCGTTGATCGTTGTCTTCGGCGTGGTCGCCGGAACGATGTCCGGCTACCTGTTGGGGGAAACAGGCTGGGCCGCTTCCGGGCACCCAAACCACTGGGGCGTGGCCGTCGCAGGAGGTATCGCCGGCTGGTTGGCTGGTAAGATCTACTTCCGTGGCCGGGGCGACATCGTCTATCCCAACATCGCACGCCCGCCTCAGAACAGCCATCCTCCCCTCAAACCATAGAAAGGAATTCGTTATGGGGCCGTCCCGAATAACACGCACGGCACTTGGCCTGCTTGTTGCTTTCGCCAGCGCGGCATTGTTGTCCGCCTGTGGACCCTCCGGGAAGACCGGCGACCCTTCACAGATCGGCCAGGTCGTGCCCGTCGAGACCGGCCGCAGCTACACGGACATTACGCCTGCCGAGCTCGCCGCTATGTTGGAGACGAAGGACTTCTTCTTCGTCAATGTCCACATACCTTACGAAGGCGAGATCGCCCAGACCGACGCTTTCATCCCCTTCGACCAGATTGAGCCAAGCCTGTCGCAGTTCCCGCAGGATCGCTCCGACGAGGTCGTGCTCTACTGCCGCAGCGGCAGCATGAGCGCCATCGCCGCTCGCAGTCTGGTTGAGGCCGGCTACACCCAGGTCTACAACCTGGATGGCGGTTTCAGGGCCTGGGAGGCCCAAGGCTACCCACTCATTAAGTAGTGGCCGCCGCCGTCCGCGCTAGCCGGCCGATTCACGAGATCGGCCAAGCAGGAGAGCAGACATGTCGCAACCTGCCCACACAGGCATCGGTGCATTCCGCATTCAACTCGACATCGGTTTTGAACATGCCCTGGAGCGCATCAAAGAGGCCCTAGCTGCGGAGGGATTTGGCGTGCTCACCGAGATCGACGTGACGGCCACCCTGCAGCGCAAGCTCGGCCAGCCATTTCGCCGCTACACCATCCTCGGCGCCTGCAATCCCAACCTGGCTCATCAAGCGCTGGATCAGGATCTGGATGTCGGCCTGTTATTGCCATGCAATATCGTGGCATATGAGCTTGACTCTGGCGGCTGCCAGGTGGCAATCCTTGATCCGATCGCCATGCTTTCGCTGAGCGGCAACGCCGCCTTGGAGCCGATCGCCTACCAGGCGTGGGATCATTTGGCCCGCGTGGCGGGCGCGCTCGAAACGGCGGCAGTCGGTAGACCCTGATCTATCGGCTTCGCCGGGGCAAATGCGTGCGGCATGGGACAAACCATCTAGATCCTAGCAGATCCTTACAGTTGTCGGCCTCGGCGGGCTGACCCGGGAGAAGGAGAGGCAAACGATGGACCACAACCACCACGATCACGAAAAGGAACAGCATTCGCAGCACAACCACGGGCAGGACCATGCTGGACACGCCCACCACGACCACGGCGCGGACCAGCAGCCCCAACCTTCCGGCGGCGCCGCTGAAGGTGGCCACGGTGCGCACGAGGATCATGTCGACCACCGCGGCCATGAAACGATGTTCCGCCGGCGGTTCTGGATCAGCACGTTGTTGTCAATCCCCGTTCTCTTGTTTTCGCCCACGGTTCAGATTTGGCTCGGTTTTTCGATGCCGTCCTTTCCCGGTAGCCAGTGGATCACGCCGCTGTTTTCGGTGATCGTGTTCGGCTATGGCGGCATCCCCTTCCTGCAGATGGCGCTGCCCGAAATCCGCAGTCGCCGCCCCGGCATGATGCTGCTGATCAGCCTGGCCATCAGCGTGGCCTTTGTCTACAGCCTGGCGACTCTGATTCTGCCGGGCACGGAGCCATTCTTCTGGGAATTGGTCACCCTAATCGATATCATGCTGCTCGGCCACTGGATCGAGATGCGCAGCGTGCGCCAGGCATCGGGTGCACTCGACGAGCTGGCCAAGCTCATGCCCGACACCGCCGAACGCATCAACGACCAGGAACAAATTGAGCAAGTGCCTGTATCCGAACTGAAGGCCGGCGATCGCTTGCTGGTGCGTCCGGGGGCCAGTGTTCCGGCCGATGGTCAGGTCGTCGAGGGTCAATCCGATGTGGACGAATCGATGATCACAGGCGAATCCCGGCCGGTGGCCAAAGAGCCCGGGTCTAAGTTGATCGCCGGCACCATCAACGGCGACGGTAGTCTGCGGCTGGAAGTGACGGCCACTGGGGAAGAGACCGCCTTGGCCGGCATCATGCGGCTGGTTGATGAGGCCCAGCGCAGCAAGTCCAGCACGCAGATCCTAGCCGACCGGGCCGCCGGCTGGCTGTTTTACGTGGCCATCGCCGTGGCCGCCCTGACGGCCGTCGCCTGGACCATTGGCGTCGGCTTTCAGGTCGAAGTGATCGCCCGGGTGGCGACGGTTCTGGTCATCGCCTGCCCGCATGCCTTGGGGTTGGCCGTACCGTTGGTGGTGGCCATCACCACCGCCCTCGGCGCCCAGAATGGGATCCTGGTGCGCGATCGTCTGGCCCTGGAGAAGGCCAGGCTGCTGGACACCGTGATCTTCGACAAGACCGGCACGCTGACCAAGGGAGAGTTCGGGGTTGTCGACATTGCGACGGTGGATGGCTTGGAACCGGACGAAGCGCTGGCGCTGGCGGCATCGGTCGAAGGGGATTCGGAGCACACCATCGCTCGCGGCATCCGCAAGTCGGCCAGCGAGAAGGATCTGCGCATGCCGCCGGTCAGCGGTTTCGAGGCCATCCAGGGTCGAGGCATCCGGGCACAGCAGGACGGGCGGGAAGTCCACGTTGGCGGACCGCGTCTGCTGGAAATGCTCGACCTGACACCTCCGGCCGACCTCGGCTCGTTTGAGGCCGAGGCCAATCGCAAGGCCCAAAGCGTTATCTTCCTGGTTGTCGACGGTGAAGCCGTAGCGGCGCTGGCGCTGGCCGACGTCATTCGGCCTGAAAGCTACCAGGCTGTCCGGCGCTTGCACGAAATGGGCGTGCAGATCGCCATGCTGACGGGGGATAGTGAAGCGGTGGCGGCAGCCGTCGCCGAAGAGCTGGGCATCGACCGCTACTTCGCCGAGGTGCTGCCTGAGGACAAAGACAAGAAGGTTCAACAACTGCAGCAGGAGGGGCGCCAGGTGGCGATGGTCGGCGATGGCGTCAACGACGCCCCGGCGCTGGCCCGAGCCGACGTCGGCATCGCCATCGGCAGCGGCACGGATGTGGCCATTGAGTCGGCCGGCATCATCCTGGTCCAAAGCAATCCCCTGGACGTGGTCAAGATCTTTGAGTTAAGCCGTGCCAGTTATCGGAAGATGATTCAGAATTTGGTTTGGGCCACCGGCTACAATGTCGTCGCCTTGCCGCTGGCGGCCGGCGTGCTGGCGCCGATCGGTATTCTGCTGTCACCGGCGGTCGGGGCATTGTTCATGTCCCTAAGCACCGTAATCGTAGCCATCAACGCCCAGTTGCTGCGGGGCATTAAACTGGGGCAACCCGCCCCGGCGGATTAGCCTCGACCGACGCCAGTCACGACCGGTGACAGGCGGTCATCTTCTCATCTGGTCACAAGTGGGAGATCGACCGATGGCGGCCGGCCGCGGCCGTGGCATCCCGCTGGCCGGCCACCATACAGGTCCGTAAGCCGCCCCTTGGTCGCAGCCTTGACGATGGGAGGGACAGGCCCGCGCATTCCTGTGGAGGATCAGGATCATCCGCCCGCCTGGTCACTTTGGAGAACCAGACGTGAATGGCGACCACGTCTTTGAGCCTAGCCGACACCAGCTTGGAGACTCAAGCGCCAAATGGCGCGTTCTTGGCTTCTTCAGTGCGCGCTGGGGAGCGAACGAGTTTAGCGCTCTTCGGCGTCGGCCGACAGCGGCAGCGTGAAGTGAACGGCGCTGCCCGTTCCGATACCCTCGCTTTCGGCCCAAATCCGCCCCCCGTGAGCCTCAACCAGGTGACGGGCGATCGTCAGACCGATGCCGCTGCCGCCCGGCCGCCGGCTGCGCCAGGCTTCAACCCGATAGAAGCGGTCGAACACCAGCGGCAGGCTGGCCGCCGGAATCCCAACGCCATTGTCCGTCACGGTGGCTCGGACGTAGTCATCTTTAACCTCAGCCGTCAGGCGCACCCAGCCGCCCGGATCGGTGAACTGCAGGCCGTTGCCCAGCAGATTGACCAGGACTTGGATCATCCGATCGGCGTCGACATCGATCGCCGGCAGGTTGGGCAAGTCCACAACCAGCGCAACACCCTTATCTTCGAATTGCTGGCGCAATCGATCGGCGGCCGCCGACAACACCTGATGGGCCGGCTGCCGCTTCCGGTCAAGCTCGATGACGCCCGCCTCAGCCCGGCTTAGTTCCTGAAGATCGGCCACCAGCCGCTGCAGGCGGTCGGTCTCTTGGGCCAGGCGGTGGAAGGTCTCCGGCTCGGCTGCCAGAACCCCATCCATCAGCCCTTCGAGCGAGCCCTTGATCGCCGCCAGGGGGGTGCGCAGCTCATGGGCCACCGTGCCAATCAACTGAGCGCGGCGGGCCTCGATCTGCTCCAACTGCTCGGCCATGGCGTTGAACCGAACGGCCAACTGGGCCAATTCATCGCGCCCTTCAATTGGCCCCGTTCCCGGTACGGGCACCCGCTGGCTGTATCGGCCCCGGGCGATTTGCTCAGCCACCCGGCTGATGCTGCTCAGCGGTGCGACGGTTCGGCGGGCCAGCAACCAACTGACGGCGGCCGAGGCCACAATGGCCACCGCTGCACCCACCAGCACCGCCTCGTGAAATGCGTTGCGAAAGCCGTCCAGAACTGTCCCGCCGATGCCCGCCATGCCTCCGGCCATCATGGTGCCCATAGCGCCCATGTGACGGTCGAAGACGCGCGGCAGCAGGATTTCGGCGGTCAGCAGCAGGCTGGCCACAGCCATGGCGATCACCAAAGCAAATGCTGCGAACAGCTTCCAGCCCAGCCGGCTTCTCATACTGCCTCGCCCGCTCCGGCCGGATTGTCGTCGAGCCGGTAGCCGACGCCGCGCACTGTCGCGATCAGCTCATCCTCCTGCAGCTTCTTGCGGATGTGGCCTACGTGAACGTCGACCACCCGCAGCTCCCCAAAGTAGTCATGGCCCCAGACCCGCTCCAGGATCTGCTCACGGCTCAGCACTTTGCCCCCGTGCTCGGCCAGTGCCCACAGGATGTCAAATTCGACGGCTGTCAGGTCGACCGGGCGATCGTCAATGGTCACCTGGCGCCGGTCAGCATCGATCCGCAGGCGTGCGAAAACCAGCACCTGCTCACCGGGCCCTGCCGCGCCGCGGAGCCGCCGCAAGGCAGCTTTGACCCGGGCGACCAATTCTCGCGGTGAAAACGGTTTGGTCAGGTAGTCGTCGGCGCCCATCGTCAGGCCGACCAACTTGTCCGTTTCCTCGGTCTTGGCGGTTAGCAGAATGACATAAACGCTCGACTCCCGGCGCAGCCGTGACAGCAGCTCCAGCCCATCAAGCTGGGGCAGCATGATGTCGAGCACGATGACATCCGGATTCCATGCGCGCGCCTGCTCCAACCCACTCCGGCCGTCATTTGCCGTCCGCACCTGGAATCCCTCGGACTCGAGGTAGGCGGCGACCAGCCGCTGGATGCTGTCTTCGTCCTCGACGACCAGAATGCGGGCTGACGTCAACTTGGGACCCTTTTCTCCAACCATCGGCACCTGCATTCTACAGAATCGGGCGGGGCCGGCCTAGGCCGGCCCCGCCGTCGCGCTACGTTCCGAATCTCAGTGTTCGTCCATCTCGACGAACGCCCCGTGCCAACTGTGAAGGAAGACATCGCCGGTGAAACCGTGGACACTAAGCATGCCTGCCGGCTCGCCATCCCGCAGCGTGTGGATTGTGTAGTAACCATAGAACGGCTCGGCTTCGGAGCCAGCCTCCAGCCCGCTATTCGTCTGTTCGAGGTAGGCTCGGGCCAAGTCGATGGCTTCGGCTGGGACGATTGGCATATCGGCCGGGTCGACATCGGTCCAACCCGGGCCCATCATGCCCATCATGCCGCCGGTCATGGGGCCATACTTCAGGTTCCACATCATGTTAGGCCCATGCTCGGGCGTCACCAGCCCGGTCAACGGATCGACCAAGAGCTCCATGGCCCCATAGCCGGTTTCGGTTTCGATCAGCTCGGCGTAGGCATGGTTGTCAAAGATCATGACTTCAGCCAGCTCGAGATCTGTGTATCTGGATTGCTCCAGGTAGACGGCAACTGCCTGCTCAACCTGTTCGATCGACAGCGGCTCGAGGTCGGCTGACCGCCAGCCGGAGGCGCCCGATCCCATCATGCCGCCGGAACCGTAACCGCCCATCATGCCGCCAGAGCCATAGCCGCCCATCATGCCACCGCGGCCGTAGCCGCCCATCATCCCGCTAGGGCCGTAGCCGCCCATCATCCCGCCAGGGCCGTAGGTGCCCGTCCCACCGCCGGGGCCAAAGCTGCCCATCATGCCGCCGGGCCAGCCGGCCCAGCCGCTGGTAAATTGGGATGCGCGCCCCCACACGTAGCCGCCTGCCAGCAGCAGGCTCGCCAAGACGACCACGCCCAGGGCGATACCGATTGCCTTCCACGTCGTGCTCATGCGATTTCACCTCCATGATTCAGTGATTTGGGTACCGGCGGCAGGCTTCTCCCACCACCGGTTCGTTCATCAGTCTATAGTGGACACGACAAGCAGGGGGCAAGCTTTGATGAAGAATTGGTAAAGATGCAGATGGTCCCCGGTTGACCTCGGAGGTCCGCTTGGAGGAAATTGCCAGCGATCGTCGGTCCCTTGAAATTCCCGCGGAGGCTGCCGACGGCAATCCCGCCCGGTCGATTGAGCTTGTTGTCGCCCCGGCTGGTGGGCGCAGACGCCGAGCAGCCAGTGCTAATTTCCCTTCGACCCGATGGAGGGTTCCGGCGGAAGGCCGCACGCCATAGCACGATGCGTCCGACCGGAGCCAGGCTGGCTCCGGTCGGAAAACGCGATCTCAGCCTCCCCTTAAGGAGACCGATAGGGGCTTTGCCGAGTCTACGGCGCCCGCACGATCAAGGTGCCGCGCATGCCATCTTCATAGTGCGTGCCGTCATCCTCGAAGCAACCCATCTCCCACACGCCGATCCGGTCTTCGGGGACGATAAACTCGATGATGGTGGCTCCGCTGCCGGCGTTGTCCATCACCATCCAGCCGGCGTGGTCTTCCAGGTGCACGGTCGTGCCTTCCTCGTCGTCATGGCCATCCCCCTCCATAGGCATGCCCCCTTCGCCTGCCTCCTCTTCCATACCCATGTCGCCTTCGCCTTCCACGCCCATTTCATCGTCACCCCCCATGGGCGTTTCCTCGCCGCCCATGGCCACCGTCTTGCCATCAATCATCAGCATAGTGCCAGCGCCAAGTTCGACGTGTACCTGGTCCTCAATGCTCTCGAAAAAGTCCACCTCGAATCCATTCGGGGCGCCCATCTCGGTGTAGACCAATGTCTGGCCGACCATGAATTCATGGTCCTTTGAGCCGTGGTTTTCCAGGATGATGCGAACCGTTTGGCCGGCAGTGACCACGATGGTCTCCGGGCTGAAGTTCATGCCCTCATCGTCGTCGTTTTGGATCAGGGTGAGTTCACCCGACTGCGGATCAGGGGTCGCCCCTGACGGGCCGCAGGCCGCCAGCAGCAGGCCGGCGATCAAGAACCAAGTCACGCTCCATCTGTGGATCATCTCGCTTCTCCTCTCCTCTTGCACACGGACTTACCGGTTACGAAATCAAGTAGATGGCCGGGTAGAAGAACACCCAGACCACATCGATAAAGTGCCAGTACTTAACGACCGCTTCGGTGCCCCAGTGTTCAGGTTCGGCCATCCGGCCCCGCCGCTGACTTAATAGCAACAGCCCAATCATGAGCAGGCCCGTCAGGACGTGGAAGGCGTGCATTCCGGTCATGATGAAAAAGATCGAGCCGAAACCGCCCTCGGGGGGGAAGAGCTGAAAGGCCTCCCGCCACTCAACGCCCACCCCGGCAAGAAAGACCAGGCCCAGGCCCAGCGTCATCAACAGCCAACGCCGCCGGACCAAGCCTCGCCCGGCGGCATGGGCGGCTTCGGCGCGATAGGCCGTCAGACTGCTGAGCAAGAGCAGGCTGGTGATGGCTAAGCCAATCGTCTGGTTGAGGTGCTGGGGGCGCATCGCCCCCTGTAAGTACAGGCGGGCCCAGAGCAGGGCGGCGAATACCGTCGATTCGGAGATGATGAAGAACCACAGTCCCAGCCGGTTGATATAGCGCCGGCTGTAATCGCTGGCGACCTGCACGTGGGAGCTCACTCGGCACGTCCTTGGTGGCGCAATTGCCCGATATGCATGAAGAAGATCACGATCAGGCCGGCCTTGAGAATTGCGGTCAGGATCAGCCAGGGCAGCGCCGGCCGGACGATGGCGCTCAGGGCAAACTCGGCCGCCGTCAGCATGGCCAATCCAGCAAACACCCACCACCCGGTGCGGGCCCGCTGCCGTTCATCCTTCTCCGACAAGCACCACCTCCCCGGATTCGCTAGGCGACATGCTCGGCCCCAGAGGCTTCCATGGGCGGCCCCAAGCGGCCATGGGTCGCATCCGGCATCCCATAGCCATAGGGCGGCCCGACTACCCGCGGCTGGCGCTCGAAGTTGGCATGGGGCGGTGGAGAGGCCGTCATCCACTCCAGTGTCAGTGCGCCCCACGGGTTCTCCCCTGCCCGTTCGCCGCGGCGCCAGCCGTAGGCCAAATTGAAGACGAAGAACAGGAAGGACGCCCCAAGCAAGAAGGCACTAAGGCTGACCCAGACATTGACCGACGTCAGCTGCGGCAGATACTGCGCCACGCGGCGGTTCATCCCGTTCAGGCCCAACCAGAACATGGGGAAGAACGTAGCGTTGAAGGAGACAAAGATCCACCAGAAGTGCAGCCGGCCGAGCCACTCCGGGATCAGCCGTCCCGTCATCTTGGGGAACCAGTAGTAGATGGCCGCCAGCACGCCGAAAACTTGGGCACTGAGGATCGTGTAATGGAAGTGAGCCACCACCCAAAAAGTGTCCTGCAATTGATAGTCGGTCGGGACATCCGCCAGGAAGACGCCGGTAATGCCGCCGATCAGGAAGTTGAAAATGACCCCCAATGCGAACAGCATTGGGGGTTTGAGGTTGAGCCGACCTTCCCAAACCGTTCCCAACGCTGACATGAATACGAACCCGGTTGGAACCGAAATCATCTCGGTTGTGATCATGAAGGGGATGCGGTTCTGCGGCATCCCGGTGGTGAACATGTGGTGCGCCCACACCGTGAAGCTGAGAATGACAATGCCAAAGATGCCCGCCACCGCCCAGCGGTAGGCAAACAACGGCTTGCGCGAGAAGTGAGCGATCACCTCTAAGGCGACGCCGATGCCGGGGATGGCCATCACGTACACCGCAGGATGGGAGTAGAACCAGAAGATGTGTTGATACAGGATGGGGTCGCCGCCCTGGGCCGGCAGAAAAAAGCCCGTGCCGGCCAGCCGGTCCAGGGTCGCCATCAGCAGGGCGACAAAGATGAAGTTGGTCGCCAGCAGCGAAAGGATGGCGGTGGCAAACACCGACCAGACGAAAATCGGCAGCCGGCTCCAAGTCATGCCGGGGGCGCGCTTGGTAATGACCGTTGTCAGGAAGTTGACCGCCCCGACAATCGACGACAGGCCAAGCGTCATGAACGCCAGGTTGTAGAGCAGCTGCCCGCTTTGATTGGTAATGCTCAGCGGGGCATAGCCCGTCCAACCGCTGTCCCATCCTCCGAAAAACCACGAGCCCAGCAACAACAGCGGCACCATTGGCGTCAGCCAAAAGCTCAGGGCATTCATGCGGGGGAAGGCCATGTCGTCGGCCCCGAGCATGATCGGCATGATGTAGTTGCCGAACGGCCCCATGATGATGGTGATGGCGACGGCGATCATGAACATTCCGTGGAGGCTCATCACCTGGTTGTAGGTGGCCGGGTCCATCACAAAGCGAAACGGCCCGAGCAGTTCGGTTCGAATCAACATGGCGAACAGCCCGCCGACCAGCAGCATGCCGGTGAACATCACCAGGTACTGGATTCCGATCACCTTGTGGTCGGTGTCGAAGTGGAAATAACGGCGCCAGCCCGTGACCTGATACGGCCCGGCCTCCAGCCCGAACCACTCCCGCGCCCACAACTCCCAGACACCGACCCCTAGCAGCCAGCCGGTCAGACCGAACAGATAGCCGACCGCCAGCGAGGTTTCCTCCTCCCAAGCGGATAAACCGAGGACCAGGCGAACAGCGGCGACCAGACCGGCGCCCAACGCAAACCCGGCCAGGCCGCCGATCAGCCCGTTACGAACGGCTCGCATTCGTTGGCTCCTCCTTGTGCCTTGGGAACGGAACTAATCACCCGCCTGGCTGGCGGCCCAGGCTTCGAAATCCGGCTGGGCCAACACTTCCACGCCCGTTCGCATGCGGGCGTGCCCCGTCCCGCACATTTCGGCGCACTGCACCCGTAGGTTGAAATCGTCCTCAAAGCTGCCGACGTAGGTCGGCGTAATGTAGAGCGTGTTGATCTGGCCCGGGATGGCATCCAGCTTCATGCGGAAGGCCGGCACCCAGAAGGAGTGAATCACATCGCGTGATTCGATCTCAAACCGAACGCGCTGATCGACCGGCAGCACCAGGGCTTCGGGGTCATTCAGCGTGAAGCCGTAGTCGACGTAGCTGTACGTCCACTGCCACTGGGCCGCCTCAACCACCACGGTCAGGTCGGCTGGCTCGCCGCTGCTGAGCTCCCGGATTCCCATGAGGCCAGGATTGATGACGATGAAGATGGCCAGGCCGGAGGTGACGATTAGCCAGGGCCAGGTGACGGTTCCAGCTGTCAAAATCGGCGGCCCGACCTGATTGGCATCATCGCTACGAAAGGCAAGGATCGCGTAAGCCATACCGGCCACGACCAGCGCCATGACCGGAATGGCCAGCTGCAGCAGGAAAACAAAGGCGTCGTCGATCAGCTTGCCTTCGGCCGACGCCTGCAGCGGGAACGGATCAACTTGAAAGACGAGCCATTCCCCGACAGCAGTCAGCCCCAGCCACAACAGGCCGGCAAGTCCCAGGTGCTTGCGCTCTCCTTGCGTGCTCTCCATCCCGCTTTCCCCAATCTCCCACTTGATGGTCGGCAACCCTGCCGCGCCGATGCGGGCAGCCCGGGACGATGGACCACCCAGTCTGCCGTTATTCCTGTCAACGGGCCAATGGATTCCCGATAGATGCTGCCTGGGATGAAGCTGGGATCTGCTGGCTCCGCGCAACCGGTCAGGTGCAGCCGGATCGGGCAAACCGGCCAGCCGCCAGTCGCTTTGATGTTAGTCAGCCCAGCGGGCATTGGCTATCGGGCGGAGGGCTGATCTTGGGATGAAGAGTGGGTCGACCGTTTGGGGGAGGTTTTTACGCCGCTCGACGAAGCGTGGTCAGGACTTCGTGGAGGCCAGCAAGCCGAGTTTGGCCGCCAGTGCGACGGCCTCCGCCCGGTTGGCGGCGCCCAGCTTCTTGTACAGGTTGCGCAGGTGAGATTTGACCGTACTGGGGGCGATCGACAAGCGTAGTCCAATCTGGGCATTGGTAGCGCCGCTTGCCAGAGCGGCCAGCACCTGCTGCTCGCGCCGTGAAACCCCGGTCTCGCTGGCCGTCGGCGCCATGCGGGCCCGCCGAACCACCTGGGGCGTCACTTCGGGCGACAGATATCCATGCCCGGCGGCCACGTGCCGGACGGCGTCCACCAATTCCTCGGGTTCGGCGTTCTTGAGCAGGTAGCCATCGGCGCCGGCGTCGAGGGCGCCAGCCAGGTCCTCGTCGCGTTCGGACACGGTCAGCATCAGTACTGGCACACTAGTTTCCGCTTTGATTCGGCGGACCGCCTCGATGCCGCCGCCTTGCGGCATATGCACATCCATGAGCACAATGTCCGGCTTCTCTGACAGAGTCAAGTGCACAGCGCGTTCAGCATCTTCGGCCTCACCAACCAAAGTAAGTTCAGGCAGTTCACTCAGGAGCTCCACCAGGCCTCGCCGGAAAAGGGCATGGTCATCGGCTATCAAGACCCGCAGAACGTCGCCCATCTCACTCAGCCTCCACCAGTACGGTGCGCGGCAAGCGCACCGTCAGGCGGGTCCCTTGAGCCGGCCGGCTCTGCAACTGCAGCTCTGCTCCCAACAGTTCGGCCCGTTCACGCATGATCTGCAGGCCATGCCGGTGAATCGGGGCTACCTCTTGTGGGTCGAACCCAATGCCATCATCGATGACCGCCAGGACCAACCAGTGGGCATTCATACTCCACGACACCTGCACGGTGCTGGCGGCGGCATGCTTACGGACATTCGCCAGCGCCTCCTGCAGGATGCGCAGCAATTGGGATTGAACTTCGGGACTCAGCCGCAAGTCTGGCGCCGCCGTCGCTTGGATTCTGAGTCGGCTGAGGGCCTCAAAGTCTTGATAGATTTGCGTCAGCCACGCCTCCAGGGAACCATCGGAACCTTCTAGACGCAAGCCGTCGATTGCTTCGCGCGCATCGATATAGGCATCCGCCAGACGCTGCTTGACCTCCGCAAGGCCATCCGCGGCCCGCTCGGACGTCCCCGCGGCCAACCACACCTGAACCTGATTGACCTTCAACTTCAAATAGCCGAGGGTTTGCGCTAGACCGTCATGGATCTCACGCGCCAAACGAGCCCGCTCGGCCAATCCGGCCCGAAGCTCGGCTTGTTGGTACAGCCGGTGGTTGTGGACCAGCAAGGCCGCTTGTGCCGCCATCGCCTCGACGAAGCGCACTTGGTGTTCCGCCAGGTCATCCCGGTCGTCGCTCCAAACCAGCAAACTTCCCAGCCATCGATTGTCCCGCCAAAGGGGTGACACGACGATCGTCCGGCCTTGCCCATCCGACCCGTTCTGCGCTTGCCACGAATCGGCGACCAGCGAACTGTCGCCGTCCATCACGCTCTGGGCCAGCCCGAGCAGCGCCGCTTCAGCCGGCGCCCCGCCGCCACCGATAACCACCGCCAGTTCCGGCTCGCCGGTCGATTGGCGGCTCAGGCAAATGGCGCCTCCCGCCAGATCGTAAACACTGACCACGTCGGTCAGCACCTGTGTCAACTGGCGCTCGAGGCCGCCTGCCTTCTCGACCTGCCGCAACCGGTAGAGGGCACTCAGTTCACGGCTGCGCAGCCGGCTGCCCTCCAACGCGACCGACATCGCGTTGGCCATGGCCGTTAGCAGCTCCTGCTCCTCGGCCGTCGGCGGCGTAGGCTGTTCCAGGTAGATGTTGAGTACAGCGAATTTGCGCCCGGCGCTGCTAAGCGGCAGGCACACAACCTGCGCCACCTGGCTGGTTTCGACGACCCGCTCCAACAAGGGGCAGGGTGCGCCCACCTCGGCGTGGCCAGCCCCGCAGGCGGCGCAG
>Ga0299906_10001258_pt1 | contig 21858 bp, 15 predicted proteins | sample RVTome_14_FD_200259 | JGI IMG/M metagenome (GOLD analysis project Ga0299906, IMG submission 200259) | Soil microbial communities from uranium-contaminated site in the Upper Colorado River Basin, Wyoming, United States - RVT145D125 (version 2) ...
GCCTTCATGTTAGTTTTTCAGATAACTCTCTGTGAATGTCTAATCCATGCCAACCTGCTCATAAAAACGTTGCTTTCGATGACAGCACCAGCAACACTTCGCGGTTTCCCGCTTGCCCGCGGATCGGTGAGTCGCACCGGTCGACGACGACCAGCTCCATCTCGGCGATAAACCGACTGACCCGTTCGAGCGCCGATTCGACCAACGCGTCGGGCAGCACCCCGCCCTGCAGTTGCGACGGCTCGGCTTCGTAGTGCGGCTTGACCAGCGTGATGATCCGTCCGTTCGGCCCGAGCAGCCGCGCCGCGGCGGGCAGGATGTTGCGTTGCCGAGTCCAGCCCACGTCGATGGTCACCAGGTCGCAGGGTTCGGGAAGCGTCACGTACATCGCGTTACGACGTTCCATGACCACGACCCGCGCGTCACGACGCAACGAATAGTCGAGCACGTTGTACCCCTTCTCGACGGCATAGACCTTCGCCGCCCCGCCCCGCAACAGCACATCGACGAACCCGCCGACGTTGCTGCCCAAGTCGGCGCACACCATACCTGTCACATTGATCCCGGCATGCGCCAGCGCGGCGGCGAGCTTCTCACTGCCTCGCCAGCGGTGGTCATTCCGGTCGTCCATGGCTAATTCGATGGGTTGCACACCGCGTCACGAAACGGCTGCTGATCAACGCTCCGGGTGTTGTAGTTCTTGCGGTACGCCGCGTATTCGGCCGTGGCGGGATACGCTTCATCGGCGGGATAGGGATAGGCCGACATGCCGCGGAACGGGAGCGGACCGACGGTTTTGCCGGCGGCGGTGTTGAGGTCGCCGTCTTTGAGCCAGCCGTCGGTGTGGATGACGAAGTCGCGGCGGTAGCCGTCCGGCAACGGCGACACGCGCGACGCGTCGAATTCCAGCGTGATCTCGTCGCCGGCCTTGGTGATGACGTACATGCTGTCGGGGGCGGTGAGCAGCTCGGTCACGTCGCCGAAACGGGTGTAGTCGCCCACCAAATCGCGCCAACGCCGGTGCGGATCGACGGCGGCATAATCCGGCAAGAACGGGCCGTCGGGAATCTGCCTGTATTCGTAGGAACAGCCCCGATCGTGCAGGTCGGCGGCGGTGATCGGCAGCTCGGTCACCCGCATGTCGAACGATTGCTCGCCGACGGTGAAGAACACCTGGTCCCAGTGGATCATCATGTTGGTCGCGATCTTCACCCGATGCTCGTCACCGGCGAACTTCCCCGTCAGATCAACGACCATCGTCTTGTTCTTACCCGACGGAAAACCCAGAAAGCCGATCGCCGTCGACCACGCGCCGTGTTCGTCGATCACCGACAGCGACGGCGGCCTGACGTCCAGGGTCGCGTTTTGCGACGCGGCCACGTTGACGCCGGCGTCGGTCGGCCAGAGCCAGCCGGTCAGGAACAGGCGTATCTCGGCGTCGGCGGCGAAGGCGCCGAGGTCGAGGATTAAGTCGTGGTCTTCGGCCACGCCCTGGTACCGGGTCAAGGGGTAGCCGGTGACGAACCGACCGTCACGCTTGGCCAGGATGTCGGTCAATTTTCGACCTCGGTTGTCGACGGCGCTTTTGACCGGACGCGGTGACCGGACGCGATAAATCCGGTGCGGCGCGTAAGGCGGCACTTCACATTTTTCGTCGACGAAGATGTCGGTACCGACCGGATGATCGACGACCATGAGCCGGGTGTAGTCGAAGTACGCGGTTTCCCAGAGTTCTTCAGTGAATTGCAACACATACCGGCCGTCGCGAACCCGCAATTGCTCGCCGGGGATCTTGAAATAATCGTCGGCGGTCTGATGGTGCCCCAGCACGTTGGCGCGGATCGGCATGCCCAGCGCGCTGCGCCACAGCACGTCGGTCACGAATTCGAACGCCTCCCCGTTCCAGGCATACAGATACGGACACGAGCCCTTGAGCGATTGTGTCTCGACGATCACCTGATCGCCGGCGAGGCTCATCCGGTCGGTGAGGCGGTGGTCGTAGCTCGTATACGCGCCGTTCGGCCACGTGATCCGCGTCACGTCGGCGTGCGTGTACGGCCCCAATCCGAACCAGGTGGTCGCGCCGGTCACACGGCGTTTCTGGTACATCGCGCCGGCTCGGATCTCGATCGTGCTGCCGATCCCGAACGCGTTGAACTTCGTGCTCCCCTCGATCAGGGCGGCGAGCGACACGGCAAACCAATGCCCCGCGCCGTCGGTTTTGTTGATCCATGCCCTACCGCTCGATGACAGCAGATCGACCGCACCGTCGGCGTCGAGGTCGAAAGCAAGCAAACTGTCGCCCGCGTCAACCGTGACCCCGGACTGATTCGTTGAACCGTCGTCACCGACGCGCACCAGATCGAGCCGACCGTCCCGGTCGATGTCGACCACCACCACGCCGGTCGCCGGCGACACCGGCTGCGTCGTCGGCGTGCGCTTTCGCACCGCAAAGTCCGCACCAATCTCAATCGAATTACCTGTGGCCGCATCGAGTACTTCATACCAGCCGTTGTTGTCGAAATCCGCGATGACCGGCGGCGACGTGAACGTTATCCCGTCGGTGACGATGTCCGCCGTCACCTCTCGAAACCGGCTGTTCCGTTCATTGGCGTAGACCCGCCATCGGGAGTCGCCGTCACCCGTGGTGACGCACAGGTCGATATCCCCGTCGTCGTCGAGATCGACCGCCGTAATGTCGACAACACCGGCAAGCTCGGTCGGTAATCCGGCGATCTCCGTGACTTCGGTCAACGTACCCTCGCCGTCGTTGCGACAGTACGTCAGCGCGGTCGTGTCCCATCCGATAAGATCCAGGTCGCCGTCATTGTCGAAATCGAAAGCTGTGACGCCGATTGAAGCTTTCCGCAAAGCTTGTCCATGCGTTTCGGTGGCGTCGACGAAACGGCCTTGGGACGTACTGAGCAACAGCATGACGCGCTCTTGCCCGGACAGCACCAGGTCCATGCGGCGATCGTTGTTGAGATCGACCCAGCGAGCGCTGCGGCAGGATGGCAACCCACCCAATCCGAGCGCGGCGGTCACGTCGACAAAGCGCCCGTCACGTCGGACGAACAGGCTGCCGGGCTTGTCGTCACGCACGACGAAGAGCGCCGGCGCGCGATCATCGGTGACCGTCCCGATTGCAATGGACAGAACGGAAGGGTCGTTCGCCACGATCGCCAATCCCAAGGCCTCGGTTTGGTCCTCGAATCGCACGGTGGCGCGAATCGCATCGGTCGGCTTTCCGTCAAGGGGATGGATTGGATGCGGTACCGCGCTCGGCACTTTATCCAACGTACCGCCCAGCGCCGTCCGGTCAGGCTGATATCGGTTCGTCAACTTCATCAGGCCGTGCGCTTGGAGGATCGTACGTTTGACGAAGCTCGGGTTGCCCGCGGCGCCGGCCTCAGCCAGCCGATCGAGCTCGGTGCGAAGTTTCGCCAAATCCGCGTCGAACATCGCCCGGACCCGGTCGACATGGCGGAGAGCGAGATCGAGGTCGCCCGCTTGCGCTCGCGCCTGGGCCGATTGCAGCAGAACAACGACGTTCCGCGGGACCCGCCCGAGCAACCTGTCGTAGGTCGACAGCAACTCCGCTTGTGTCCCGTCACCCGTCGGGCTTTCCAAAGCGTCGATCAGGAGCCATAGCGCGTTGACATGATGCGGATCTCCCTTGACCGCCCGCCGCAGAATCGACAGGGCTTCTACAGGCTGGTCGTGCGCATGCAGCGCGACGGCCAGGATGACCGCGATGTCGGTATTGTCGGGCGTGGCGGCGGCGGCGCGGCGGGCCAGGGCGACCCCTTGCTCCGGTTCGCGCCGGCCGAGATGCGCCACCGCGAGGTTGGCGAGCACCGCGGGATCATGCCCGGAGGTCTTGTCCAGCTCGGTGAGGATCGCGGCGGCTTCGTCAAACTGGTCCATCTCGAGGTGACCGACCGCCTGGTAAAACCGGCCCAGCGCATCGACGGGGAATTGTTTCGGTGGTTCGGCGTCACGATCACACCCGCTCGATATCGCCAGAGAAAGCAGGGCCAGAAAAACCCGCATCACGATCGATCGTCTTTGAGCGTGTTTGAATAGCCTCGTAAAGGCGGCAGATAATAGCCCAGGGCGTGAACGTACTCCGGCTCCGGAGGAGCAAAAGCACCGAGCCGTGGAGGCCTTTCTTTCGCCCCTACGGGGCTGGGTTCGGACGGGGACGCACAACCCGGGGCTTACGCCCTGGGCTATTCTCTTACGCCCCTGCGAGGCTAAGCAAAACATTTTCATATGCATTCACAGCTGGTTTTCGCTCATGGTTTCAGTACGCGACGTCGAACTGGTTGAACTGCCCCGTGGCCGGCGACGCGGTGATCTGCGTGTCGCGCACGTATCCGCCCAGGGCGTCGGCGACACCGTCGAGGAAGCGATCGACCTCCTCGCTACGACCCTCGGCCACCAACTCGACCCGACCGTCGCGCAGGTTCTTGACGTATCCGGTCACGTCATAATCAGCGGCTACATCGCACGTTGTATAGCGAAACCCCACGCCTTGCACGCGGCCGGTGTAGATGACCGTCCGGCGAACGGTCGCATGGTCGTCGGAAGAGGGTTCGGTCATCGGAGGTACGTGCCGGGGGTGCACTTACGGTGCGGTCGACGTGGATGCCGGTTCCATATCGATCAACTGTTCCTGCAAAGACGCGAGCAAGTCCCGTTCGAGCGCATCGTCGTTGCCGAGCCGCGTCCACTCCTCTCGTGGGTTGCCGGCCTCACTGGCGAGGTCCGCCGGCGTGCCCGCGGGCGTGTCGTCAACGTCGTGATCCCGGGCGAACGCCTGCCGTCGGCTCGTGTCCCGCCGCTCGAGGGTGACCTTGCACCGAACCGTAACCGCGTCGTCGTTCGGCGTGACCCAGAATTCCGCCACCCGCCGCACCCGAGACGGACCGGCAATGCCCATCCGGTCGGTGAGCAGTCCGGTACCCTGCGTCGCCGACGATTCCTTGGGGAACGACTTCAAGTATCCACGGTCCGGTAGGCGTACGTCGGCCCGGAACTCCTCCCGCAGGGCCCGCTCGGCCGCGAGAAAGACCTCGGCCGAATCGACGTTCGTGAACCGTCGGCGCGTGGCGTTGGTCGGCATCAGGCCCAGGTCGTCGTCGAGCTCCGCACACCCCGTGCCGAGGGTACACAACAAGACCAACCACCACCGCCCCGCCGAGCATCGTCGCATCATGAGGCCTCCCTGCGCTGTCGTCTCCCCCGGGCGATCCCCCCCCGGACAACGCCCGAATTATGCGCTTCGGGCCGGGAGCGGACAAGCCTATTTACCCGTCTGATTTCCGTCTCTCCGTTCAACGTCGCAGCGGAGTTGACTTGAACGCGGAGGTTTGCTACAAGCTCGGTTCTGGTCGGCAAGATCGGCAGGCGGGCAGTCGATCGCGGGCCGGAAACTGTACTTCGCGTACATGTAGCGCCGCTAGCTCAGTTGGCTAGAGCAGCTGACTCTTAATCAGCGGGTCCGGGGTTCGAGTCCCTGGCGGCGCAGTCTCGTTTTCACACGTGAAACCAGCGAAAACCGCATCTTGCGGCGTTTCGTCTATGCGCGCATCCGAGTCGTTTGCATTGTCATGTCAGCGGGTGCGCGAGCCTGATACAGCGCTTTTTACTGTGGCATCGAACCGCCCATTGCGAGACACCCTTTACTGCGGTTGGCAACCGCCATGACACTTTTTTCGCTATGATGCATAGGTCTATTGCGCGGAGAAAGCTACGCCCCACGGGGCCAATCGATGCGCAACTTCAATACGTGCGCTACAGGCCGGCAGGGCGCGTCAAAACGATGAACACTGGGTACGAGGTGTATTCAATGCGGTTATCTTTGTTTCTGATTGTGATCCTGTCGGCCCCGGCCGGCGCCGCCGATGCGCCGCTTTCCCCGGACCAGGCCCGCCGTGCGTTTCAGTTGCCGTCGGACTTGACCATCGAGCTCGTGGTCGGTGAGCCGGCGATCTACGACCCGGTCGACATGGCGTTCGACGAGCACGGCCGGCTGTTCGTGGTCGAGATGCGCGATTATGCCACCGGACCGGCGGCCGGCCGCATCGCGCTGCTCACCGACAACGACGGCGACGGATGCTTCACCCGCCGTAGCACGTTCGTCGACGATCTCGCCTTTCCGACCGGCGTGCTCTATGGACGCGGCGGCATCTTCGTCACCTGTGCGCCGGACATCCTGTTCTTCAAGGACACCGACAACGACGGCGTGGCCGACGAACGCCGCGTGCTGTTTACCGGGTTCGCGGAGAAAAACACGCAACTGCGCGTCAACCATCCCCGTATCGGGCTCGACAACTGGATCCACGTCGCCAACGGCCTGCGCGGCGGCGCCATCGCCGCGCCCGACCGGCCGGAGGTCAAGCCGATCCCCATCCCGCGCTCGGACTTTCGCTTCACGCCCGACGGTTCGCGCTTTGAAGCCGCCGCCGGTTTCGGCCAGTTCGGGCTGACCTTCGACGACCACGGACAACGGTTCGTCTGCTCGAACCGCAACCCGATCAAGCACGTCGTGCTGGAAACCCGGCACCTCGGGCACAACCCGCAATACGCTTACTCGCAGACCGAAGCCGACCTGCCCGAGGGAGGGATTCCCACCAAGGTCTACGCGATCAGCGATGCGATCACCACCGCGACCTCTCATGCCGGCACGTTCACGTCGGCGTGCGGGTTGGAGGTCTATCGCGGTGACTTGCTCCCTGCCGCCTACCGCGGACACGTCTTCATCTGCGAGCCGACCGGCAATCTGGTGCAGCGCAACGCGCTCGTGCCGCACGGGCCGTCGTTTATCGCTCGACGCACCCGGCCGGAAATAGAGTTCCTGGCCACGACCGACACCTGGTTCCGCCCGGTGAACATCGCCAACGGTCCGGACGGTGGCCTGTATGTGGTGGACATGGTGCGCAAAGAGATCGAGCACCCCGAATGGCTGGCCGAGGCGGTGCGGAGACGAACCGATTTCGAGTCGGGCAAGGACCATGGCAGAATCTGGCGCATTCGACCCAAAGACACGCCCCGACGACCGACCCGTTGGCCGAGCGAGATGAACACGACGGAACTGATCGCGACGCTCGGGCATCCCAACGGCTGGCATCGCGCCACCGCACAGCGCCTGCTCGTCGAGCGGAACGACCCCGTCGCGATTGAGAGCCTCAAACAAGCGGTGCGATCCGCCCCGTCGCCGCTCGCCCGGCCGCCGCTCGCCCGGCTCCATGCCCTGTACACGCTGGACGGACTCGGTCACGCGGACGCTACCGTCCTTGAAACCGCGCTCGCCGACGCTGATCCGGCCTGCCGATACCACGCGGTCCGACTGAGCGAAAACCACTTGAACAGCAACGCATCGCTGCTGGCGCGAGTTCTGTCACTGTCGCGCGACGACGATCCCCGCGTGCGGTTCGAGACGGCTCTGGCGCTGGGCGGTGTCGCCGACGCGCGGGTCGTCCCGGCCCTGGCACGGATCATCACGCGCGACGTGGCGTTTGAATGGACGCGGGTCGCGGTCCTGGCCGCATTGAACGCCCGTGCCGGTGAGCTGCTCACGAACCTCGTGCGGCAGCAACCGGCGTTTGTCGAGCAGGATGACGCGTCCCATGCCGACGTTCTGTCGGAGCTCGGCGCGATTGCGGCGGCCCAGTGCGACGACGCAACGACACGAAGTTTCATCGACAGCGCGACGGCCTCCGACACCCGTTTCAGCGCGGCCTCGGCGATGGCGCTGATCGACGGATTGGCCACCGGACTGCGGCGTCGCGCTGCCGGAAGAACGGCGCTGGGGAAATTAACCGGCCGACACGCGCCGCTCGATCGGCTGCTAACCACAGCGAGTAAGCTCGCCGCCGATCGCGATGCGTCCCTGACGCGACGATTGACGGCGATCCGCCTGTTGACGCACTCGACCTTCGAGCTTGCCGGAACGACCTTGCTCGATTTAACCGGTCACCGCGAGCCGTCGGCGGTTCAGCTTGCCGCCGTCACCGCGCTGACCCAGCTCGACGATCCGCGCATGGCCCGAATGCTGGTCGACCCGGCCCGGTGGTACGGTTTCACGCCCGCGGTCCGGACCGAAGCGCTCACCGCCCTTCTCGCCCGTCCGGATCGGGTCGCCGTACTGCTCGACGCGGTCGAAGCCGAGGCCGTGCCGCCATTGTCGATCGACCCGGCCCGGCGCAAACAACTGCTCGAGCACCGCGACCCAAAGCTCCGCGAGCGTGCCGTCGCGCTGTTCGCCGATCTGCAACCCGTCGACCGCAAAAAGGTCTTCGAGAGTTACCGACCGATCCTCGAACTGCCCGCCGACGGAACCCGCGGAAAACCGGTCTTCCTCAAGCACTGCGGCATCTGCCATCAGCTCGAAAATCAGGGTACCGCGGTCGGGCCGGACCTGTACAGCCTTCGCAACCAGGCGAAGGAATCGCTGCTGATGCACATTCTCATGCCCAACCAGACCGTGGACCCCGCCTACACGAACTACGTCGTCCGCACCACCGACGGCGACATCCTGACCGGTGTGATCGCCTCGGAGTCGCCGACCAGCGTCACCCTCCGCCGCGGCCAGGGCGTCGAAGACACGATTCTCCGGGCGAACATCACCGAGATGTATTCCTCGAACGTCTCGATCATGCCGCAAGAGTTGGAACAAAACGTCACCCGGCAGGAACTCGCCGACCTGCTCGAATATCTCAAGAACGGCACGCCGCGGTAGATCGGTAGGGCTGCATGCACCTGGACATCCCGTTCGGGCGTGCCTATGGTACCGGCTCAATGGAGGAAGCCAAATGCGATACGCACCCTTGTTCACGCTCGTCTGGCTCACCGCGTCGGCATGTGCCGCCGACGACATCGAATTCACGCGTATCTTCGGCCCGGAGACGCCCGGCGGTCGATACAAGCACCCCGCGTCGATCACCGAACTGGCCAACGGCGACCTCTACCTCGTCTACTACGGCGGGGAGGGCGAGTACACCGGCGACACCAAGGTTTTCGGCGCCCGGCGCAAGAAGGGTGAAACGAAGTGGGCCCAACCTACGGTCATCGCCGACACACCCTGGCGATCCGAGGGCAACGCGGTCGTCTGGCAGGCCCCCGACGGCCTGGTCTGGCTCTGGTACTTGAGCCGCTACGGCGACACCTGGTCGACCTCGCGCATCAAGGCCAAGATCTCGCGCGACGGGGCGATGACCTGGTCGGACCCGATGATGATCGCTTTCGAAGAGGGGATGATGATCCGCAGCCATCCCATCGTGCTGCACGACGGGAACTACCTGCTGCCGATCTATCACGAGACCGGCCACGACACCGAGCGGGTCGGGGCCGACACCACGTCGCTGTATCTGCGGTATGATCCGAAAGCGCACACTTGGACCGAGACCAACCGGATCACCTCGCGCATCGGCAACCTGCAACCGGCGGTGGTGCAGCTCGACGACGACCATCTGATCTCCTACAGCCGGCGCGGCGGCGGTTACGACGGCAAGGAGAAGGGGTATCTCGTGCGCAGCGAGTCACACGACGGCGGGCGCACCTGGGCCGCGGGCAAGGACTCGCAGTTCCCCAACCCCAACGCCGCCGCCGACTTCATCAAGCTCAAGAACGGGCACCTGCTGCTGGTCTACAACGACAGCATGACCGACCGCACCCCGCTCACCGTCGCGATCTCGACCGACAACGACAAGACCTATCCGTACCGGCGCAACATCCGCGAGGGCCGAAATTCGTTCGCCTACCCGGTCGCCCGGCAATTGAAGGACGGCCGAATCCTGATCCTCTACACCTCCAACGGCCGGACCGTGATCAACCACGCGATCTTCGACGAGAGCGCGATCCTGAAGCACGAGAAGAAGTAAAGCGATGACGTTGATGCACCACAGGTGCGATAATCCTTTATCGCAACCTCCGGTTGCATGTTGTTGCGACGAGCAGTTTTTCTTCGGCCATTGCCTGACTGCGGTCGTGACTCCGCACCGGGTTCTGTTCAATGTTCTTATCAATCCGCATCGCCATGCCGCGCCTTTGCCCCGAAGGGGCTACGGAATGTAGCCAGGGGTGAAGCGCAGCGGAACCCCTGGTGAGCGAAGAACCCGATGATCCCCGCCCCGGACGGGGCGGACGAATGCTCGACGCATACGATGGCGAAGATCGTTCCTCTGCCCCTTTCGGGGCAGGGATATTGTCGCCTCGCCAACCAGGGGCGCCGCTTCGCTTCACCCCTGGCTACAATCGTCGGCCCCGCCGGGGCCATGCGCACGTTGCCGTGGTTTCGACGTGTTGGATTGCAGCCGCATGGACGCGCTAGTGTCATGTCTCAATAATAGCGTGATTTCCAGGAATCCGAACTTCAATTGCCAGCGCGGGGTATAGAATCCGCTCGCTTGCGCTCGCGGCTCGGATAAAATACCATCTGCGTGAGACACTACGCCAGGCAGGAAGAGACGAGAAGGGATTCTCGTCCCAGCGTCATCACACCTCATGAACCGGCAAGGCGAATGCGGGCGTAGCGCAGGTTCGGGTTGTCGTCGGCGATACCGAACAGTTCGATGAAATCCGACGGCTTCGACCCGCCGCGCGGGGTTGTCGTGTAGAAACTGCCGAACGGGTGTTCGAGTTTGATATGTGTGAACACCGGTCGGCCCCCGCGTCGATCCATTTTTCCCAGCCAATTCCCGGAGGCGAGGTTGCCGGCTTCGTCCCTATGGCTGCCGACCGCCACCACGTACAGTTTGCCGCCGGGGGCGACGTGAAATCGGCCGTTCGACGGGGTGAGCCCCACCCCGTCGCTCGGCGTTTCAGCCAGCGTCCGACGGGATTGGACCTTCCCCGCCTCGATCACGACGTATTCGAGATGCGCGGTCATCGGCTGCCCCGCAAAATACTTGTCGCGCAGGAATGCGTACTGATGCGGGCGCTTCAAGTACAGCAGATGCGCCGCGCCCGAGGCGTCGACGTACAGGTCGAGGTTGCGAATGGAACCGCCGGTCTTCTCGACCGTGTCGATCTCGATCGGTTCGGTGAAAACGGTCTTGGTGATGTCCGGCGAATGGCTGTAGAACAACTGGCGAAACACGTAATCCCACTTGCGATGGAGCTTCTCGAACTTGAGCTTCCGCCACGCGTCGACCGGCTCGACGATGTCCCCGATGGCCATGACGTGCGCGGCATGGTCCCGCAGCGCCGCCTGCGGATAGCAGGCGCGAATCGGAAATTCGATCGTGCCCTTGGCATGCCACCGCCCGTTCGCGTCGCGAAAGGAGACGAACTGCGCGCTGGTCTTGTTGTTGATGTTGAGCAGCAGCAGTTCACCGGCCGCGCCGTCGGCGGCGAACCCACGATAGGAGTGATCGGTAAAGCTGGTCCCGTCGGCCCAGGCCGGTTCGTTGCGAGAAGGCGTCTCGGCTGGGTTGCTCGGATCGAAGCCGAGCACCATCGGCTTGCACGGTCCATACTCCACCCCGGGCGGGCGGGTCGACGGATTGACCGACAGGAAGATCGACCCGTCGCCGAAGCTGGCGATCGGACAGGGTTCACGTTGCCGGTAGTTCGCCTCGTGCTGCGCGAGTCGCCACCCCTTCTCGCCGCGATGCCAGAGTTGCCAGCGAGTGTTGCACAGCCGCGGCACGCCCTCGCCCGTCTCGATCGTCGAAACGTAGACGTCCTCGCCCTGCCGGGTGATGCAGGTTGATCCGTAGCACCACATCGGTCCCGCACCGTTATTCGCCGGCGCATACGACGTGACGACTTCCTCGACCTCGACCACCGGCCTGACGTCCGCCTGCGCGTCACCGAACGCGCAGACCGACACGATGAAAACCGTGACGCAATTCGTTGAGCGGTATGGTCGGCGCATGACGTCGTGCCTCATCCTCGGTTGCGCGGTCCAATCACCGCGTCACCTGGAATGAGACACGACATCGAAGTCAATCGCAACCGGACCTACGCCCGATGGCCGACCAATGAACCATCGGCCGTGCCGTTGGGGCTCTGGGCTTGGTTCGTCGTCAGCAGCGCCTGGGTGATCTGGTCGCCCACCTGGCTCATGCCGTCCGGCGTGTAGGGCACCATCATAATCGTCGCCTTGCTGTTGGCCCCGACCGCGGTCACCGTGTCGTAGTGCTGGGTCAGGAGCACCATCTTGGTGGCTTCTTCGGACGAGATTCCCGCCTCGGCGCACGCCGCGACCGATTCCTTCAGCCCGTTGGCGATGGCGAGCCGTTGCCGGGCGATGCCGACGCCCTGGAGTTCCTTGGCCCGCGCTTCGGCCTCGGCATCGGCGATGGTGCGGATCTTCTTGGCCTCGGCTTCGTTCTTGGCCGCTTCCTTCAGCCGGGCCGACGCGTTGACGTGGTTCATCGCCTCTTTCACCTTGGCGTCCGGCTGAATGTCGTTCACCAGCGCTTGCATCATCGTGTACCCGAACTGCTGCATCGTGTCGTCGAGCCGTTCCTTGACCGCCAGGGCGATCTTCTCTTTCTCGGAGAAGACGTGATCCACCGGCATCTCCGGCACCAACGACCGGACCGAGTCGAACACGTACGAGCTGATCTGCTGCTCGGGATTCGACAACCTGTAGTAAGCCGCCTTGACCGCATCGTCGTCTTCGCGCACGAAGAACTGCACCGCGATCAGCAGGTCCACGAAGACGTCGTCCTTGGTCTTCGACTCGACGGTGATCTCGAGTTCGCGTACGCGGTGGGTGATGCGCCCGGCGACGCGGTCGATGAACGGCACTTTGAAGTTCAGGCCCGGGTGGCCGACGGTCTTGAACTTGCCCAGCCGTTCGATGATCGCCCGGGTCTGTTGCGTGACCGTGAACAGGCCTGAACAGACCACCACCAACACGATCGCGATGAGGAAACCTGGAATCAGCAATACGTCCGACATGGTTTTTTCCCCTTCTCCAGCTTCGTGCGCACGGTTGCGCGCCGTGCGCAAACGCCCTTCGTGCACATTGGTATTCCGTACACCGTGACGATCAGTGTGCGGAGGCGTACTCGGCCGACAGCAGCGACACCGTCAGCGTGTCGGCCGGTCCGGGCAGCTCGTAGGACGGGATCTCCGTTCGCACGGTCTCGCCACGGGGCAGCGTCTCGAGGGCGTGCTGCACCACGAAGACCTGCGTGCCGGCGGGCTGCTCGCCCCGCACTTCGATCTCGATTTTACAGAGTGGATATCCGGCGTTGAAGAGTACCACCGCCAGTGCTTCAATCCCCAGCAGCACGGTCCCGCCCCATGCGGATTCCCACTGGAAATAGACGTCGACCGCATTGGAGCACGGCTTGAACCCGTCGTCGACGACCAGCGGATTTGGGTGTCGGATCTGTCCCGGGCGCGGGGCATCCTCGGCGTCGGGGCCGAGATCCAGCCCGCAGCGCGCGCAATATCGGGCCGAACTCAGGTTGCCGGCCAGACACCGAGGACAGGTTCGCTTCATGGTCACGACGCCTTCATCACGGTCGCCGACCCGCGGACCGGCACGTCGAGATGGATCGGATTACGACACCCCGGAAGTGTACAACACCCTGGTCGCTCCGCCACTATAAAGTCGACCGCGGTGTTGAATCGGTTCGTGACGGGTGGGGGGTTCGGCTCGCTCACCGATTCCCACGGAGCGCCACCCGTGGGCTTGGTCGGCGCGCATACGGTATCGGACCGGTTTACATTTTCCCGTGATGTTTTTCCGCCGACGCTCCGGCGAGTTGTACGCAGATGCCGATGACCGTGGCGCTGAAGATCGTAAAGCCGGTGAACCAGCCCGTCTGATCGACGAAGTTGCTGAAGTAGTACAGCGGCGACGTCCGCACGTGCAGCAGGATGATCATCCCGGCCGCGAACAGGAACGCGCCCTCCACGGACGTCAAAATGATCAGGGTCTTGTTCACCAGCACCGAGCCGAGGGCGACGAACGTGATGAAGACCACGATCTGCGTGAGAATGACGACGCGTTCGCTCGCGTCGAGCCAGGCAAACCCCGCTCCGATCAGCAGCGCTCCTACGCCTCCGCCGGCCAGCACCGTCGCAAGGTGCTGCCACTTCCAACTGGCGTACCCCAGCACCACCACGCCGAAGACCACGAACGTCCATGCCCCCGCGCCGGTGATATTCATCTGCGACGCCAGCGTTGCGCACGCCAGTCCGCCGACCGCGGCGTAGTTGGCCATGACCAGCGAGCGCCCCAGTCGACGTCCCAGGTACAAATACAACAGTCCCGCCACCGCGAGGGCAAGACCGATATCCGACGACTGGATAAGCAGCAGCCGATCCCAATGATGGACGGAAGGATGCATGGTGTGGCCCTTTCCCCTACGATCAGCCTTGCTCCGGCGCTCGCCCCCATGAGCTCGGAGCCGTCCGAGACCTTCAACACCGGAAGTATACAATCGGTGTCAAGTCGATCCCACCGATGCCCCGCCGACGAGCTCGCTCCCATGACCCACGTCACGCGCCGCCGATCGTTATCGGTACCGGTTTGCCGTGCGATCTTGCCGGTTGACACGCCCGGCGACCTGCCGGTAAAGTCCGCTCGGTGCGAGTCGCAGCTCGGCGTTTTCGCATAACGAGTCCGTGGAGGTCGCGGAAGTCATTTCTAACCGAAAGGGTCGAATCGTCATGGCAACAGAACGCGGAGAATCCCCGTCGCCGGGTGACCTGTCACGGCGCGGCTTTTTGCGGGGTGCCGGCGTCGTCGGTGTCGGCGAGTTGGTCATGCCCGGCACCACCCAGCAGGTCCTGGCCCGGGAGCAGGCCGATCCCTCGCAGCCGGCCGCCCACAAGGGTCAGATCACCATCCGGCTCAACATCAACGGCAAGGACCAGAACCTGCGCGTCGAGCCGCGTACCACACTGCTCAACGCCCTGCGCAATCACACCCATCCGCCCATGACCGGCACGAAGCTGGTGTGTGACCGCGGCGAATGCGGCGCGTGCACGGTTCTTCTCGACGGCAAGACCGGCTACTCCTGCATGATGCTCGCCGTCGACGCCGTCGGGAAGCCAATCACCACCGTCGAGGGGCTGGCGCAGGGCGATCAGCTCAGTCCGGTGCAGCAGGCGATCTGCGACAAGGACGCCAGCCAGTGCGGCTTCTGCACGCCCGGCTTCGTCGTGGCGGCCACAGCGCTATTGACCGAGAATCGCAACCCGACGCTCGACGAGATCAAGCACGGTCTCTCGGGCAACGTTTGCCGTTGCGGCACCTATCCGCACATGTTCCAGGCCGTGCAGGCCGCGGCGCAGGCGCGTTAAGGAAGGCGGGACAACCATGCCGGAAACGAAAAAGAAGAAAACGAAAATCATCAAGCAAACCGTCGTCAAGGACGGCATCGACACCGAGATCGAAGTCGAGGTCGAGGATGTCGAAGGGCCGCGATGGCTCCCGCGCGAAGCCCACCGCGTGATCGGCAAGCGCATCCCCCGACTCGACGGGCCGGACAAGGTCACCGGGCGGGCCAAGTATTCGACCGACATGCGTCTGCCCGGCATGCTCTGGGGACGCTGGCTGGGATCGAAGTATCCGAACGCCCGCATCGTCAACATCGACCTGTCCGCCGCCAAGGCCATGCCGGGCGTCAAGGTGGCGATCACCATCGAGAAAGGCGGCGGCATGGCCCGCATACACGGCGACCCGATTGCCGCGGTGGCCGCGACCACGCCCGAGATCGCCGACGACGCCCTGCGCGCCATCAAAGTCGAGTACGAAGAGCAGCCTCACGCGGTGACCATCGAACAAGCGCTGGCCCCCGGCGCACCCATGCTGAGTGAGAAAGGCAATATCGCCAGCCGCAAACAGGACGGTGACCTGGCCGCCGTCGACGCGGCCATGGGTGAGTGCGACCACGTCGTCGAGCTCGAGCTCGAAACGCAGGTCAAGCCGCACGTCTGCTTCGAGACCCACGGCTTCATCATCGACTACCGCGGCGGCGACACCGCTACCGTCTACGCCTCGACCCAGGGCGTCTTCACCATCCCCGGTGACGCGGCCAAGGAACTCGGCATTCCCGAGGCCAACGTCCTGGTCAACACCCAGCACATGGGCTCGGGCTACGGCAGCAAGTTCGGCATGCGGACCGAAGGGGTCGTCGCCTGCCGGCTGGCCAAGGAAGCCAAGGCTGCGGTACACATGATGCTCACCCGTCAGGACGAGTTCCTGGCCACCGGCAACCGCAGCGGCACCCGCCAGAAGATCAAGGCCGGCTGCAAGAAGGACGGCACGCTCTGGGCCTTGAAGGGCGAGCTGATCAAATTCGGCGGGCTGAGCGGCGGAGGACCCGCGCCGCAACCGTACGTTTACTCCGCCAAGAACGTTTACGTCGATTCCTATGCCGTGCTGACCAACAACGACGGGTCGCGAGCCTGGCGCGCCCCACGCCACCCACAGGCGTCGTTCGCCATCGAATCCATCGTCGATGAACTGGCCCATGCGTCCGGCGTCGACGGCGTCGCGTTCCGGAAGAAGAACCTCACCGACCCGATGTACCATCGCCACCTCGACGAAGGGGCCGAAGCCATCGGGTGGGATCGCCGCAACACCACGCCCGGCGGCACGCCAGGCACGCTCAAACGCGGCATGGGCGTCGCGGTCGGCACCTGGGGCGGCGGCGGACGCGCGGTGTGCGAGGTCGACATCATCATCAAAAAAGACGGCAGCGTGACCACGCGCTGCGGCACGCAGGACCTCGGCACGGGCACGCGGACCTATATGGCGCAAATCACGGCCGAGGACCTCGGCCTGGAAGTCGCCGACATCAAGGTCGAGATCGGCATGTCCACCTACGGCAAGGCGAACGCATCCGGCGGCAGTACGACCGTGCCGTCGCTCGCCCCCGCGGTCAAGGACGCCTCGGCGCAAGCCCGGGCCGAACTGGTCAACCGGGCCGCCAAGGTGCTCGAGTGCAAGCCCGAAGAGGTCGTCGTCCGGCCTGGACGTTTCGCCTCGCCCACGGGCAAGAAGCTTGACTTCAAGCAGGTCGCCGCCCTCTGTCCACCGGACGGCCTCACCTTCCGCGGCACGTGGAAGGACACGCTGTCCAGCACCACGACCCACCCGGTTCAGTTCGCCGAGGTCGAGGTCGACACCGAGACCGGCAAGGTCAACGTGCTCAAGGTCGTGGCCGTGCAGGACTGCGGGCTGTGCCTCAACGAGCTGCTCACCGAAAGCCAGATCGAGGGTGCCGTGATTCAGTCGCTCTCTTACGGCACGTTGGAAGAGCGCGTCGTCGATCCCAGGTTGGGGCTGGTGCTCAACGCCAACATGGAGGATTACAAGATCGCGGGCACGACCGAGATTCCGGAAATCGTGACCATCATCGACGACAAGGACGACCGTCCCGTCATCGGTATCGGCGAACCCCCGATCATCCCCACCCAGTCGGCCATCGCCAACGCGGTCTACAACGCGTGCGGCGTGCGAATCACCTCGCTGCCCATCACTCCCGACAAGGTGCTGATGGGTCTGCAAACCCTCGAGCAAGAAGGGAGGCGGTCATGAACGCCTTCGAGTTGGTACAAGTCAAGAAGGTCGAGCAGGCGGTCGGTCTGCTGCCCAAGGGGCGTCGCCGCCAGGATTACGGTCGGGTCAAGCTGCTCGCCGGCGGACAGGACCTGCTCAGCGAATTGAAGGAACGGATCGTCGAACCCCAGACCGTCGTCGACCTCAAGCAGATCGACGGGCTGGATGCGATCAGCCATCGCGACGGTGAAGGGCTGAGTATCGGCGCCCTGGTCACGCTGACCGACTTGGCCGAGAACACGATTGTGAGGAGCAAGTTCCCCGGCCTGGCGGAAGCGGCCGAGGCGGTCGGCACGCCGCAGATTCGCAACCTCGGCACCGTCGGCGGCAACCTCTGCCAGCGGCCGCGTTGCTGGTATTACCGCGCCCACGACATCATCTGTCTCAAGAAGGGTGGGGCGACCTGTTACGCCAAGGACGGGTTGAACAAGTACAACGCGATCCTCGGCGGCGGGCCCTCGTGGATCGTCCACCCGTCGGACCTCGGGCCGATGCTGCAAGCGCTGGGGGCGACGGTGACCATCACCGGGCCCGAGGGGACGCGCGAGCTGCCCATGGCCGACTTCTTCATCACGCCGGACATCAGCGCCACCCGCGAGAACGATCTCGCCGCCAACGAAGTGGTGACGCTGGTCAAGGTTCCCGACTCGCCGGTCGCCGCCAACAGTACCTACGTCAAGTTCCGCGAGCGCGGCTCGAACGATTTCGCCGTCGCCGCGGTCGCCGCCGCGGTCGAGCGCAACGGGGCGACGATTCGGCAAGCCCGGATCGTTCTCGGCGGGGTCGCGCCGGTTCCGTGGGCGGTTCCCGGCGCCGAAGCGGCCCTGGCCGGCAAACGCGCCGACGACGTGACGCTCCAGGCCGCCGCCGACGCCGCCCTGCAAGGCGCCGAACCACTCGCCCACAACGGCTACAAAGTTCCGTTGACCAAGACGCTCGTCAAGCGCGCCATCCGCAAGTTGATGAGTTAAAAGGATTTTTAACCATGCCGCAAGAAGAACAGATGCAGGTGCGAACGCCGTTCTGCGAACGGTTGCGCAGCAAGAAGTACTACTTTCTCGAAGCGGTTCCGCAGACCGAGGACGAGATCGTCGACGCCAGCGGCCACTGCTGGTGCTCCCAAACCATGCAGTCGGTCGGGCCCGACGGCCACGTCGTCCTGCCCGAAGATTGCGGACCCGGACGCAATTGTTACGTCTCGGCGGTGTAGCAGCGACCGAGTCCGTCCATCGGGGTAATGCGATTCAACCGAGCCGCGAGCGCAAGCGAGCGGGTTCTAGGCCAACGAATGTTCCGAAGCGCAAACCCGCTCGCGTGCGCTCACGGCTCGGATACGCTACACCGACAACATGCCCTATACTGATCGCGGATCGCTCGCGCATCATGACACCCCGCACAGTTTGGAGATACGCTCATGGCCGAGGTCGTGGACGGCGGGACGCTGGTCGGTCGGGTCCTGCGTGAACACAACGTCAAGGTTCTCTTCGCCATCAACGGCGGACACACGTTCCCCATCCTCGCCAACCTGCGCAACAACGACGTCAAGCTGATCCACATGCGGCACGAACAGGCGACCGCCTACGCCGCCGACGCCTGGGCCCGCACCACCGCCACGCCGGGCGTGTGCTGCGTCACCGCCGGCTGCGGTTTGACCAACGCGGTCACCGGACTGTGCACCGCCGGGCTTACCGGCAGCGCCGTCGTCTGTCTGGCCGGACAGCATCCCACCAGCGAGGATCATCTCGGCTCGTTCCAGGAAGCCTACGGCGCCGAGGTGTGCGCGTCGTTCAGCAAGTACACCAAGCGCGTCATCGACTGGTCCACGATCCAGCTCGACGTGCGCGAGGCGTTTCGCAGCGCCGCCTCTCCGCCGCAGGGGGTGGCCGTCGTCGAGTTGCCCACCAACATTCTGTTCGGGGCCGACAGCGAATCCAAGCAGCGCCCCGGAGGCCAACCGTTCGTCATGGACAACTTGCGCTCCCAGGGCGATCCGGCCCGGATCGAGCGCGCCGTCGAGTTGTTGCTGAACGCCGAGCGCCCGCTGTTGGCCGGCGGCGACGGCCTGTTCTGGTCCGGCGCGGCCCGCGAGTTCCAGGAACTCGCCGAAAGAACACACACCCCCGCCTACGCCCGACGGGCCGGACAGGGCGCGATTCCGGAAGATCATCCGCTCGCGGTGCGCGGGGCGTGGAAGAAACCGTTCACCGGCCGGGCCGACGTGGTGGTCGCCGTGGGATTCCGTTTCTGGAGCGGCGAGAAGTTCGGCCGGCCGCCAACCTGGTCCGACGACGCGACATACGTGCACATCGACGCCACGCCCGACGCCGTCGGCCGGCATCGACCCGTCGAGGTCGGCATCATCGGCGACCCCAAGCTCGTACTCCGTCAGATGATCGAAACCGTCAAACAACGCGCGCCCGACCTGAGCCGTCGACAAGCATCCGACTGGCTGCGCGACGTCGACGAAGCGCGCGCCGCCTTCGCCACGCAAATCAACGAGCGCGAGGCGGCCGGGCATGACAACGTGCCGATTCACCCCGATCGACTCGCCCGCGATCTGGTCGACGCCGTCGACGACGACGCGACGCTGATCCTCGACAGCTTCACCCTCTCGGGCTACATGAGTCACTGGTTCAAGACGCGGTATTGCGGCCAGATCGTCGACGCCGGCCCGCTCGCGCCGGTGGGTCACAGCATCGGTATGGCCATCGGCGCTCAGCTCGCGCGCCCGGGAAAACAGGTCGTCGCGGTAATCGGCGACGGCGGCATGGGCATCGGCGGATGGGACATGGAGACGGCCGCCAAATACAAGCTGCCGGTGATCGCCGTGCTGTGGAACAACAGTTCGTGGGGCCCGAGCTTCGAGAAGCACCCTCTGCTCGCCGGTCGCACCGACCCGTTCGACATGCTGCCCGAGATTCGTTACGACCGCATCTTCGCCGAGTTGGGCTGTCACACCGAGCACGTCGAGCAACCCGGCGGCCTGACCCCCGCGCTACGGCGCGCGCTGCAATCCGGCAAACCCGCGGTCATCAACGTCGTCGGCGACAAGCAGACCGGCCACCCGTCGCTCGGTGGCAACCTGCTGGGGTCGACGCAATTGTAGGGGAGGATGAGGGATGAAGGAAGAAGGATAACAACAGCGACTCCTCATCTCTTATCCCTCAACCATCATCTCTCATCCCGCCATTCGTCTGATAATCCACCCATCGCCATCATGATGAACGCGTCCGCATCAATCCCCATTTGCCCGGCGGCGAATTGATTCGTACGTTTCATCCAGGCACGTGCCCCGGGGTCCAGGGATTGATCGGTCCGGTAAACCAGGCACGAGCAGGTGAGCAGTTAAGCAGGAGACCGCAGGTGAGCGCGTTCATGCCTCATCACGCCTTCGATTACCGGAGGCCTTTCTTCCCTCTCCTGCTCACCTGTTCCTGTGCTCACCTGCTCTGAGCGGCTACGCCGCTCGGCTGGAGAGGAAATGATGACACGACCGAATGATCGTGACCACAGCGTAACCGTAGCCGAACAGAACGCCGAGACGGCGGCCGACGCCGATTGCGCGGGCAAGCCCTCGTTCGAGATCGAAGCGCTCGAGCCGCGCATCCTCCTGTCGGCCACCTGGACCGGCACCGCCGGCGACGATGTCTTTAACGGAGACAACGGCCCCGACGAAGCCCACGGGCTCGACGGCGATGATGTCCTTCAGGGCAAGCATGACGACGACCAGCTCTTTGGTGATGCCGGTGACGACCAACTGGACGGCGGTCAAGGCCACGATACGCTTGACGGCGGCACCGGGGACGATCAGCTCTTCGGCGGCCAAGGCAATGATGTGCTCATCAGTGGCGGCGGCAATGATTTCATGGACGGCGGGATCGGTAACGACACCTTCCATTTCACCGGCGCCCAGAACGGTGACGTCGTCACCGTGGTCGGCGACAATGGCGGAAACGACACCCTCGACCTGACCACCTACTCCAACAACCAACTGACCGACGACGGGTCGACCGTCGTCGTCGACATGGGCGGCGGCCAATCATTTACGATTAATTACACCGATATCGGGAAGATCTCGACCGCCGACGGAGACTATCCGCCCGGGGGCATCCCCGTTAACACCGCACCCACGGCCGATGCCGGTAGTGTCACTCTCAACGAAGACACGACCGCTACCATAACCCTGGCCGGCACCGATCCCGACACCGGCGACGCCGTCGAGAACTATCGACTCGATTCGCTGCCCGCCAACGGGATGCTCAAGCTCAACGGTTCCGCCGTCAGCGCCGGCGACACCGTCACCCAGGCCGAGATTG
>Ga0299906_10001259_pt1 | contig 21857 bp, 21 predicted proteins | sample RVTome_14_FD_200259 | JGI IMG/M metagenome (GOLD analysis project Ga0299906, IMG submission 200259) | Soil microbial communities from uranium-contaminated site in the Upper Colorado River Basin, Wyoming, United States - RVT145D125 (version 2) ...
ATTTGGCGCCTCGAGCTGCGTCAGCGCCCGGACGCGCTGAGCGGCCGGGCGCGGCTCCCTCCTGCGAGACGGGACGTCACATCCTCTCACGATGCCGGTCCCCACCGGCGGGAGCACTCCGACCGGCGGAGCCGGGGAGGTGTGCGAGAGGCCACTCCCCGGCGGTGCTATACTCGGTACTGTCTTGCCTTTACGGGTCCCCCCAACGGTCCGGCAGTCTCGTTGAACGGAGGTACGTCCGCCAAGATGGCCAGCGTCGAAGCCCCCTCGGGCAAACGCCAGCAGGAGCGACAGAAGGAAACCCTCGATCGAGCCGTCATTCGATTCGCCGGTGACTCCGGAGACGGGATGCAGATCACCGGCAGCCAGTTCACAAATACCGCCGCACTCTACGGCAACGACCTGGCGACGTTCCCGGACTACCCGGCCGAGATCCGGGCGCCCGCGGGCACGTTGCCGGGGGTGAGCGGGTTCCAGATCCACTTCGCCTCCGAGGACGTCTACACCCCGGGCGACGCGGTGGACGCCCTCGTGGCGATGAACCCCGCCGCTTTGAAGATGAACCTCCAGGATCTCAGGACCGGCGGGATCCTCGTCGTCAACGTCGACAACTTCAAGGACGCGGACCTGCGCAAGGCGCAGATGACCTCCAACCCGCTGGAAGATCGGACCCTCGACGGGTATCGGCTCTTCCCGGTCGAGCTCACGAAGCTCACGCGGGCCGCGCTCAAGGACCTCGGCCTCGACGCCAAGAGCATGGACCGGTGCAAGAACTTCTTCGCGCTGGGGATGTGCTACTGGCTGTTCAACCGGCCGCTGGATTCGACCTCGCGCTGGCTGGACGCCAAGTTCAAGAGCAAGCCGGTCCTGGCGGAGGCCAACAAGCTCGCGCTGAAGGCGGGGTTCGCCTACTGCGACGCGACGGACGCCTTTCAGGTCAGCTACGAGATCCCGGCGGCCAAGCTCCCCCCGGGCACCTACCGGAACATCAGCGGGAACAGCGCCCTCGCGCTCGGTTTCGTGGCGGCCTCGCAGCGCTCCGGGCTGCCGCTGTTTCAGGGCTCCTATCCCATCACGCCGGCGTCGGACATCCTGCACGAGCTTTCGCTCTACAAGCACTTCGGCGTGACCACGTTCCAGGCGGAAGACGAGATCGCGGCGGCCGCCGCCGTGATCGGCGCCGCCTACGCCGGGCAGCTCGCGATCACCACCACCTCGGGACCCGGGATGGCGCTCAAGACCGAGGCCATCGGGCTGGCGATCTCCGTGGAGCTGCCCATGGTGATCTGCAACATCCAACGCGGCGGGCCCTCCACGGGCCTGCCGACGAAGACCGAGCAGGCGGACCTGTTCCAGGCGCTCTTCGGCCGCAACTCCGAGGCCCCGGTGCCGGTCCTCGCCCCCTCGACCCCGGGAGACTGCTTCTGGATCGCGCTGGAGGCGAGCCGGCTCGCGGTCAAGTACATGGTCCCGGTGATCCTGCTCTCCGACGGCTACCTCGCCAACGGCGCCGAGCCCTGGCGTATACCGGCCGTCGACGACCTCCCGGCGATTCCCGTGAAGTTCCAGGAGGCCGTCGCGGACTTCAAGCCCTACGCGAGGGACCCGGAGACCCTGGCGCGTCCCTGGGCCGTGCCGGGCGTGGCGGGGCTCGAGCACCGCATCGGCGGCCTGGAGAAGCAGGACGGCACCGGCCACGTGAGCTACGACCCGGCCAACCACTCCCGGATGACCCACCTGCGGGCCGAGAAGATCGAGCGGATGGTGAGGGACGTCCCCGAGGCAGCGCCGGTCGGCGACCCCGAGGGCGACCTCCTGGTGGTGGCGTGGGGCTCGACCTTCGGCGCCGTGACGGCCGCGGTCCGCGCGCGTCGGGCGCAGGGGCGGAAGATCGGCCACCTCCACTTGCGCCACCTGAACCCGCTGCCGGCGAACCTCGCCGAGGTTCTGGCGCGCTACCGGAAGGTGCTGGTCCCCGAGATCAACCTGGGCCAGCTCCGCTACGTGCTGCGGGCCCGGTACCTCGTGGACGCCATCGGCTTCAACAAGGTCGAGGGCAAGCCGTTCACCATTTCCGAGCTCGAGGGGAAGATCGAAGAGGTGCTCCAGTGAGCGCAGCGACGACGCTGCCCGTCTACAAGAAGAAGGACTTCCAGTCGGACCAGGACGTGCGCTGGTGCCCGGGCTGCGGAGACTACGCGATCCTGAGCGCCGTCCAGTCGGTGTTCCCCGAGCTGGGCATCCCGAAGGAGAAGTTCGTCGTGGTATCGGGGATCGGCTGCTCGAGCCGCTTCCCTTACTACATGAACACCTTCGGCTTCCACACCATCCACGGCCGGGCCCCCGCGATCGCCACGGGGATCAAGCTCGCCCGCCCGGACCTCGACGTGTGGGTGGCGACCGGGGACGGCGACGCGCTCTCGATCGGTGGCAACCACACGATCCACATGCTGCGGCGCAACGTGGGGATCAAGGTGCTCCTGTTCAACAACCGGATCTACGGCCTCACGAAGGGCCAGTACTCCCCGACCTCCGAGCTCGGCAAGAAGGCAAAGTCGACCCCCTACGGCTCCGTCGACCGCCCCTTCAACCCCGCGGTGCTGGCGGTGGGCGCCGAAGCCACCTTCGTCGCGCGCTCGGTCGACGTCTTCCAGCCGCATCTCCGGGCCACCCTGAAGAAGGCGGCCGCCCACCAGGGGTCGGCCTTCGTGGAGATCCTCCAGAACTGCAACATCTTCAACGACGGCGCCTGGGAGAACCTGACCCACAAGGACATGCGGGACGACCACACGATCGCCCTGGAGCACGGCCAACCCCTCGTCTTCGGAAAGAATCGGGACAAGGGCATCCGCCTCGAGGGTCTCGACCTGGAGGTCGTGGAGCTGGGTGACGGTGTCAGCGAGGACGACCTGCTCGTCCACGACGAGCACCACGAGAGCCCCTGCTACGCCTTCGCCCTCGCCCACATGGACCGCCGGCCGGGGTTCCCGACGCCGATCGGCGTGTTGCGGGCCGTGGACGCTCCCCGCTACGAGGACCTCACCGCGGGACAGATCGAGCAGGCCACGGCGAAGAAAGGTCCGGGCAGCCTCGCGGACCTGCTGCGGGCAGGGGACGTGTGGCAGGTGAGCTGAGGGTTGACAGCCTGCCCGCCCGCGCCCCATATTCCAGACGGGCGTCGATGTCGACGCCGGCAACGCGGAGGAGCCGGATGGAGCACGGTTCAGGGCCGCCGGGCCAGCGTGCGGGCTCGCCAGAGCCCACAGAGTTCATGATTCCCGAGGAGCGCGCCTAGAGGGTGCGCTGGGTCCTTGAGAGACCCGACAAGAGGAGCGATCAGGCCTGAGGGTTGCCCCCCTCAGGCCTTCGCTTTCTCCGGGGTCACGGGGAGGGCACCAGCAGTCTGAAACGGTTTCCGGCCGAATCGAGCACGACGTCCGTGGAGGTGATGGAGGCCACCGTGGCGTCCGCGAGCGGGTCCCCGCGCCGGTAGACCTGGAGCACTCCGGTGGCGGCGTACGCGAACGCCAGCCACTCCTCGCCCGCGGTCGCGACGCCCGTGAGCGCGAACTCGTCTACGACCAGATCCCGGGGCCCGAGCACGAGGCTGGGAGCTGCGCCGGTCATCACCACCGGGAACAGCGCCTCCTCGGCGCCCGAGTGACGGCGGACCACCCGCTCTTCGCCGACCGTCTCGACGAGCCGCGCCGAGTCGAGCACGGCCTCGCGCACGGCTCGCACCGGCGCCTGCTTCACCCATACGCTGACCTCCCCGAGCGAAGCCTGAGGTCCCAGGACGGTCAACTCGGGGTCGATCTCCGCCATCAGAGCGAGCACCTCACGGACGCCGGATCGCTTGAGGGAGAACGTCACGCGCGGGTCGTCGCCGGCGTCGGGTGCGAGCTGCGGATCGAGCGAGTCGGCCCGGCTCGAGCTGGCCACGTGCCGGATCAGGCCGGGTGGGGAGATCGTGAGCCCAGCTCCCCTCAACTCCCGGAGCGCCTCATCGAGGGTCACGTTCACGAGCTCGAGGCTCACCCTTCCCCTGACGTCTCCGTCCACGACGAACCCCTGACCGGTGAGCTCGTGGAGGACCCGGAAGGCGTCGGCGACGTCGACCTCGCGCAGCCGCACGTTCAGCGGTCCAGCGTCCCGGCTCCGGCCGGCGCTCAGGAGCCTGGTGGAGCCCGGATCGCGATCGACGTGACAGGGTCTGGGCTCCTTGCGGAACGGATCGTCAGACGGCAGCGGCAGGTCGGCGTCGGGGCCCACCACCGGGCTGCGCCCCCGCACCTCGAAGCGGTGGCAGGCGCCGTTGACGGCCATCAGGAACTCGCTGACCCGGAAGAAGCCCCGCTCGAATCGCGTCTCCAGCGCCCGGACCGGACCCTCCCCGACGGCCAGCCCTCGGATCACGAACTCCTCCTCCCAGTGGGCATGGGTGAGGATGACCGGCCGGTCCCGCACCACCGCCGCCGTCTCCGCGAGGAACAGGCGGGGGCTGCGCCGGGAGCGGCGCAGCTGTGCGATCCGATCGGACTTGGCCAGCGCCAGAGCCTCGTCGCGGCGAAACCTCTCTGCCTGGGCGACGGGCACGCCGCGCACCAGGTCGCTGGTACCCGCAGGGGGGGCGGGGAGCGAAGGATGCTCCGGAAAGTGCGGAACCCGGAGCACGGCGCTCACCCGGACCAGATCGGCGGCACCGGGAGCCACGGTGAGCTCGGCGACGTCGATCGGCCTGTGGAACAGCGCCACCTTGGAGAACAAGCGGTCGACGTCCCCGTAGGTGGTCTCTCCCTCGACGTCGAGCACGACGTGATCCTGGGAGTCGGGCGCCCCGGGGCGCGCCACGACCCGCAGCCCGGGGATTCCAGCCTCCGCTGCGAGCTGCTCGACCTGGGCCACGTCCAGGGTCGGATGTCGACCGTCGGGGAGTATCCGGCGCAGGGTCTCGAGGCGCCGGCTGAGGAGCGTCCGCTCCTCCTCGAAGGAGCGCACCGGGGGAGCCAGCGCCGCGAGGATCAGGAGCACCGCCCACATCGGGGCGGATCTTACCCCGATCAGCGGATCGGGGAGACGTACGCGTCGATGAGGCGGTCGATGCGCCTCTTGTCGATCGCCGTCAGGCTCAGAAAACGGAGCCCGCACCCCGGAGGCAGGCCGTGCAGCGGGTTGTCCTGATACGGGTTGTCCCAGGTGACCTGGGCCTCGACGACGATCGGCAGCTCGTTCTGGGGTACGCCGAAGCTCAGCTCCACGACGGCGCCGACCTCGGGTATCGAGTCGAGGCTCACGTAGGCGCCGAGGGGGCTGATGTTGCAGAGCAGCCCCTCACGCCTGTCCTCGCCGGCCCTCAGCTCGCAACGTCTCACGTAGGGCACTCGGCGTCGACCCGGTATCACCTGCGGCATCGCCTCGCCTCACCCGTGGCCGCCGAACGCGACCCGCCCCGCAGAATGATATAGCGGTCGCGCCGCCTTGGGAACTCGCCCACGGGCGCCCGCCGCCACATCGTTCTATAATGGCCGTGTCTGCATCTCCGCCTGATGGAGCTGCGCGGTCGCAGCCCGCTCGCATTCGACCCGGGAGGTCTTTCCCGCGTGACGCGTACTGATCGAGCCCCGGGCCGCCGTCCCGGCGGATGGCCGTTCCTGCTCGTGCTGCTGATGGGGTGCGTCCAGGGAGACTCGCCGGAGCCGCTGGGCCCCGCTCCCCCCTTCGACCTGAGAGATCTTTCGGGGGGGAGGCTCTCGCTGCAATCGCTCCGCGGTCGGGTCGTCGTCCTCGACTTCTGGGCGACCTGGTGTGGCCCGTGCATCGCGGAGATCCCGCGCTATGCGGAGTTCTGGCGCCGCAATCGGGCCCGCGGCGTGGAGGTCGTGGGTGTGGTCTTCGAGTCGGGGGAGCCCAGGGAGATCGAGGACTTCGTGCGGCGCCACGGGATACCGTATCGTCAGCTGCTCGGCACGTCGGAGGTGCTCTACGCGTACGAGGCGACCCTCGGCTATCCGACCACCTTCGTGGTCGACGCGGAGGGGGCGCTGCGGTCCCGGACGCTGGGGAGCCCCCCGGACAAGTTCGAGCGGCTACAGGACGCAGTGGACCGGGCCCTGGAGGACGCGAGCGCCCAACGGGCATCGGCGGGGAGTGAGGTGAGCTGGTGAGTCCGACTCGAGAGCAGGTGATCGACGCGCTGCGCGCCGTCCAGGACCCGGACCTCCACAAGGACATCGTCGCCCTGGGGTTCGTGAAGGACGTCTCCGTCGACGGGGGGCGGGTCGACTTCACGATCCAGCTGACCACCCCCGCGTGCCCGGTCCGCGACCAGATGAAAGAGGAGGCGGAGCGTCTCGTGGCCGCGCTCCCCGGCGTGAGGGAAGCCCACGCGAACATGACCGCCGAGGTGCGCGCTCGCGGGGGCTTCTCGCAGCAGCAGCTCGAGGGAGTCCGGAACATCGTGGCCGTGGGAGCCGGCAAGGGCGGCGTGGGCAAGTCCACCACGTCGGTCAACCTGGCGGTGGCTCTGGCGCGGGCCGGCGCCCGGGTCGGTCTCCTGGACGGCGACGTGTACGGGCCCAACATCCCCCAGATGCTGGGCGTCTCCGGTCAGCCCGCGGTGGGACCCGACAAGAAGATCGTGCCCGCGGAGGCGTACGGCATCCGTCTGATCTCGATGGGCATGCTCGTCCCCCCGGACCAGCCCGTGATCTGGCGCGGTCCGATGCTCCACGGCGCCGTGCAGCAGTTCATGCGGGACGTGCTCTGGGGCGAGCTCGACTACCTCGTCGTGGACCTGCCCCCGGGCACGGGGGACGTGACCCTGAGCATGGCCCAGAGCGTGCCCGTGGCGGGCGCAGTGGTCGTGACGACGCCCCAGGGCGTATCGGTCTCCGACGTGCGCAAGGCCGTGGGGATGTTCCGCCAGCTCAACGTCCCCGTCCTCGGCGCCGTCGAGAACATGAGCTACTTCGAGTGCGGGCACTGCGGCGAGCGGACCGAGATCTTCGGCCGCGGCGGCGGGAGGCAGATGGCCGAGGAGCTGGGCATCAAGTTCCTGGGCGAGGTGCCCATCGACACCCGGGTACGGGAGGGCGGCGACACGGGCCGTCCCGTGGTGGCGGCCGCGCCCGACTCTCCCGCGGCCGTGGCCCTGGCGGGTGTCGCGGGACAGGTGGCCGCCCAGATCTCGATCCGGGCCATGCGGATTCCGTTGCGGGTGGTCGAGACCGCCTGAGTCCGCTCAGCGCGACGCGGTCGGCGCCCTGGGTGCCGTCAGCTCGACCGGATCGGCTCTCCAACCGTCCCAGAGCACCTCGAGGGCGAGCTCCTCACCCCCCTCGAGGGGCACGTCGTGGAGCGACTCGCGGAAGCGAAGCGCGGGCACCGCCCCCGACTCCCGCTGCTCCGGAGGGGTGAGGGTGCGCGTCCACAACAGCGCCGCGTCGCGGCGCAGCGACAGCTCGACCTCGCCGGCAGGCTGGAAGTCGGCGCTCACGACCTGGACCCGGCCCTCGAGGATCATCCAGCCGACGCGCGTCCTCTCTATCGTCGCCATGGCGACGAGCCGGTGCGCCGGCGCGCCCGCGGCGGGCGGCGTTCCCTCCCGGGCCGTCTCCGCCTCCCGCTCGCTGGAGCGGCTGCGGTCCACGGCCCAGAAGACCGCCGCGGCCAGCAGGGGAACGAGCACCCCGAGCAGAACACGACTCCCTATCCCGGATCCCTTCGGCTCGACACCGAGCGGTCGCGTGCCCCGGGGGGCGGGCCCCAGTCGCGGGACCACGCCCAGGTCGAGGAGCGCCCCCTGAAGCTGCTCCGCCCGCTGACGGGAGATCCCGACGACGAGGGGCAGGCCGCCGATCAGGCGTCGTCTCGCCTCGGCGGCGCTCGGTCCCCCCGGCGCCGAGGCCAGCGCCTGGGCGGCCGACTCCAGCGAGCGGGGATCGGTGACCGGAGGGGCGACCAGGCCGAAGAGAAGCGGGACGTCGCAGTGCGCGCAGCGGACCGCCTCGAACAGGACCGGCGTCCCGCACCCGGGACAGGGGTAGTGGCGCGACAACCGATCGAGGTTGACACCCGGCTCCTCGCCCGTCAAGCATGGCGCCGTTACGGGGCGGCTCCCAAGAAACCCCCTCGAGGAGCACCCGAAGCCGGCCCCGAACGGCCGGTAGCGGGCCGGGCGGGAGGACTCCGCGGAGGACCGCCGCCCCGCCTGTGCCGAGCGAGGACCGCATGCGGAGCGCCGCCCGGTCCGCCAGCCGACAGCCACCGCCGGCAGCGAGCGCACCTCCAGCCTCGCGGGTTTCTCACCCGCTCGGTCCCGACAGTCGGGTGGGCCGCTGCTAGTAGAGCAGGAAGCGCTGCCGCCGCCTCTTGAAGGCGCCGACCTCCGCGGTCCAGATCGGCACGAGCTGCCGGATCAGCCTCCCCGCCTCGATGGTCTGGCGGATCTCGTCGGTGCCACACAGGATGTCGAATGGGAGCTTCTCCCGTTCGTACTCGTAAGGGGGCTGGCGCCACTCGAAGCGCTCCGGGTTCTGTCTTCGTGCGACCTGGATCAGCGTCAGGTAGGTGAGGAAGGGGTTGAAGAGCTTGCGGTTGCGGACGTGGACCTGGACGCCTCCGCACAGCTCACCCTTGTGCTTCTGGAACGTCGGCCGGAAGAAGACGGGGCGGAAGACGACTCCCGGGAGGCCGTAGTGGTCCAGGTCCCGATCCAGCTTCCAGGGGTCCAGCCAGGGAGCCCCCACCAGCTCGAAGGGCCGCGTCGTGCCGCGCCCCTCGGAGAGGTTCGTTCCCTCCAGCAGGCACGCCCCCGGGTAGACGTAGGCCGTGTCGACGGTCGGCATGTTCGGGGATGGCATGACCCAGGGGAGGCCCGTCTCCTCGAAGGACATCTCCCGCTTCCAGCCCTTCATCTGGATCACCCGCATGTCCAGGTCGAGGTGGCGTTCGGCGCGGAACATCAGGGCCAGCTCCCCCACGGTCATCCCATGGCAAGCCGCGAGCGGGTGCATGCCCACGAACGACGTGAAGGAGGGCTTGAGGACGTTGCCGCTGACCGCGACGCCCCCGATGGGATTCGGACGGTCGAGCACGACGATCTCGCGGCCGAGCTTCGCGCACGCCTCCATGGCGTTCAGCAGCGTGTAGACGAAGGTGTAGTAGCGCGACCCCACGTCCTGGATGTCGAAGATCAGCGCGTCGATCCCCTCGAGCATCTCGGCGGTGGGGGAGCGGCGGCGCCCGTAGAGGCTGTAGGCCTTGAGTCCCGTCGCGGGATCGCGGCCGTCGGGCACCTCGACGAGGTCCTGGACGTCCGCCCAGACGCCGTGCTCGGGGCCGAACAGGGCGACCAGCCGGACCGCGGAGCTGCCCTTCAGCGCCCGGGCCGCGTGGACCAGATCGGGGGTGACGGCGGTGGGATTCGCGATCAGGCCGACGCGTCTTCCCCGGAGCTTGCCGGGTCGAGTCAGCAGATACTCGAGACCGGTCCGAACTCGACGCATCACGCCCTCCGCTGTGACCCGGAGATCGCCGCGGCGCGCAGGATGCGTGGCCTCGGCTGCGGTGGGATTGCAGCACAGCACCCCTGGGGAGTCAACGCCGCGTCGTTTCCTGAGCCCTGGTACACTCCGAAGGATGCCGAAGGGTGCGGGGTTCCGCGGAGGGTTCGTCTCACCGGGGGGGAGCGACGCGCCTCCCGAGGACATCCTGCGCAAGGTGCGGGTGCCCCTCGTGCGCCGCGTCGAGCTGAGCTTTCCAGGCGAGAAGCGCGAAGCCTATCTGATCGACATCGGGTTGCTGGGCGTGTTCGTGGAGTGGGTCGGGCCCTTTCCCCCGCAGGCGGTGGGCGTCCGCTTCCACCTTCCCGAGAACGAGCGGCCGGTCGTGGCCCGGGCGCACGTCGCCTGGCAGAACCCCAGCGGCGAGCGAGCCCGGGCGCCACGGCTGCCGGAGGGCGTGGGACTCGCCTTCGACGAGATCTCCGAGGACGACCGCGGGCGCATCCGCGAGTGCGTGCTGGCTCACTGGCGCGGAAACCTCACCGCCCGCCGGTTCCACCCGGCGTGGCCGGAGGATCTCTGGGAACCCCCAGCCGAGTGAGCGCACTGACGGCGCGCTGAGATGGCCCAGGTGCGCATCGTGCTCGTGCGCCCCGAGAACCCTGTGAACGTCGGCGCGGTGGCCCGGATCGTGCGCAACACCGGGCTGTCTGGGCTCGACCTGGTCGCGCCCGGGGACTGGCGGACGCTGGAGTGCTGGAGGACGGCGTGGCAGGCCCACGACGTCCTGGAGCAGGCGCGGGTGCTGGGCTCCCTCGGGGAGGCGCTCGCGGAGACCGCCCTCGCCGTCGGACTCTCCGGTCGGCGCGACGGCGGAATCGCCCCCGTGGACGTGCGTGATGCGGCCGCCCGCGTCGCCGGGATCGGGCCGGAGGAGCGCGCTGCCCTGGTGCTGGGCTCCGAGTCCTCGGGGCTCACTCGGGACGAGCTGAGCCTGTGCGGCGTTCGAGCGCGGATCGCCGCCCATCCGGAGCAGCCGTCGCTCAACCTCTCTCACGCCGCCATGGTGGCGGCCTACGAGCTGTACCGCGCCGGGGCCCCGGTCGCGCCCGGGCCCCGTCTCGCGACCCACGACGAGAAGGAGCGGCTGCTGGAGCTGTTGCGGCCGGGACTGCGCGCCGTGGGGGCGCTGCCGGAACGCAACTGCGCCGCACCACTCCGCGACTGGACGGCCCTCGTGCACCGAGCGCCGCTGACTCCCCGGGAGGTCGAGCTGCTCGCCCACCTGGCCCGCCGGCTGGCGCCCCGCGGCCAGGCCGTCGAGCCGTGATCGGCGAGGACCCCTACGCCGACGTCCGTTTGACCCGCGACGGGTTTTCGCTCCCGCGGCTCAAGTGGCGTGAGCTGCTCTTCGTGGGCGCGCTCCGGGAGCGGGGCGGTGCCTTCGAGCGCGACCTCACCCGGCCGCTCCCCCCGTTCGTGATACCGGATCTGTTCCCGGAGGGCGGCCGCTTCGAGGTGGTGGGGGTCGAGGCGGGACGCGTGCTGCTCAGGCGGTGCGACGAGGCAGCCGGCGCGTCTGACCGACCTGGATCATCGCCACGCCGCCGATCGTGACGAGCCCGCCCGCGGCACGGTGGAGGCCCAGGGGCTCGCCCAGCAGCACCACGGCGAAGACGACGCCCAACGCGGGCGCGAGCAGCGTCAGCGGAGCGATCCGCGCTACCGGGTAGCGGCCGAGGAGCCGATACCACGCGCCGTGGGCGATGATCGACGCGCCCACCGCCATGAACAGCACCGCGCCCCAGGCCCGCCAGTCCGCGCTGCGCAGGGCGGCCAGCGGGCTCTCCTCGAAGAGCGCGCTGCCGGCCGCAAGCAACGGCGTGGCCAGCACGCCGATCCACGCGTTCAGCGCGAAGGGGCTCACGTGGCCGAGCCGCCGCAGCATCAGGCTGGCCACGGCCCACGCCAGCGAGGCGCCGCAGAGCATCAGCACGTGGGCGCGGCTGGAGGAGGCACCGGGCGTCCCTGCCAGGAGCGCCACGCCCAAGAAGGCCACCATCATCCCGATCAGCTGGCGCCCGCTCAGCCGTTCGCCGTCCACCGCCACCGCGAGAGCCGCGCTGAACGGTACTCCGAGCTGGATCACGATCGCCGCGAGAGCCGCGTCCACCCCGGCGAGACCGGCGAACATCAGGCCGAAGTGGCCGGCACCGAAGACGAGCCCCAGGGCGAGGACCAGCCAGGGAGAGCCCGGAGGCCGCCGCAGAAAGGGCGACAGGAGCAGAGTGACCAGCGCGAAGCGGGCCGCCGTCAGCGCGAGGGGCGGGACCTGGGCCAGGCCGACCTTGCCGACGACGAGGTTGAGCCCCCAGATGACGATCGCGACGGTCGCGGCCAGACGGTCGACGGGACGGAGCTCGATGTCGCTCAGGGGGTCAATATAGCCAGACCGCCCGGCCTTCACCAGGGGCGGGCCCGGCGTTGCGCTGGCGGCGCTCGCATTCCACAATGCACGGAGCGTCCAGGATCACGGTCGGGCTCAGGAGGTCGAGTGAAGAAGAAGTGGTCGATCGCCGCCGTCGCAGCGCTGGCTCTCGTCGCGGCTGCCCCGGCTTTCCCGCAGCCGAGCCCGGAGGCGGCGGGCCTGAAGGCGGGCGCCAAGGCCGGCTGGATCTGGCCGAAGGGAGCGCTGGACGACGTCTTCGGCGGGACCTGGGTCGTGGGGGGGGACGTGAGCTACAGGACGACGCTCCTGGGCCTGGGGCTGGACGCCCGCTACTCGCGCAAGCAGACCGACACCACCGTCGGCGATGCGACCCTCGGCGTCACGTGGAGCAGCGTTCCGATCAGCGGCAACGTCTACATGAACCTGTTCGTCGAGGAGGCGAACACCCTCTACGTCGGCGGAGGGCCGACGGCGATGTACACCCGCGTCGAGAGCGGGATCTCGGTTCCCGGGTTCGAGGGGTCCGTCGCTGACGGGAGGTGGACCTGGGGCTGGAACGCCGTGCTGGGAGCCGACTCCAACCGCCTCTACGTCGAAGGCCAGTTCCTCTGGGTCGAGGAGGGCTCGCTGAATCTGGGGGGATTCGCCCTCACCCTGGGCTTCCGATTCTGAGGCCGGTCTCAGCAGCGCTCGATCAGGGCCTGGAGCTGGCGGCGGGTCGGGCCGCTGTGGGTCCAGCTCACGCCGAAACGCGGCGTCCCGCCCTCCGTGGTGCCCGCCCAGACGATGCGGCCCGAGGCCGGCACGGGGAGGCCGCGGTCGAAGCTGAGCCGCAGGGCGACCTCCTCTCCCACGGCCAGGGCGCTGCGGGTCCAGACGCAGGCCCCACCCTGAGAGATGTTCGCGACGACACCCCGGGCCATCGGATCGCTGCCGTGCTCGAGCCAGATCGTGACCGGGCGTCCCGGCACGACCCGCGCGGCAGCCCGTCCCTCGTCGGGCTCGATGGTAATCGGCAACTCCATGGGAAGCCTCCCCCGAAGCACCTCAACCTTTACTTCAACAAGCAGGAGTCGTGCCGGGATCTCCCGCTCGCTGCTCAAGTCTAGCGCTTTGAAGTGCTTGTTGGCGAGCGGCGGACGGCCCCCGCTCCCGATGCAGGGAACGGGGGGCGCTACCATCGGTAACGGCGGGGTCACCCGGACCCCAGGGAGGTGAGCCTGTCGCCGAGGAGCTGGGGGGCGAGCAGGCCGCTGCGCGGGGCGACCAATGGATCGTGGATCCCATCGACGGCACGGCCTCCTTTCGTGCTCGGCCTGCCCCTGTTCGGCGTGCTGATCGCGCTTCTGCGCGACAGCCGACCCGTGGTCGGGGTCGTTCCCGATTCGGCCCTCGCCCTCGCCGGTGCGGAACGTTGACACCCCTCGAAGGCCCGTCCTATGGTGCGCACGGCTCCGACGAGGGGCGAGATCGAGGAGTCACGTGAGCGATCCCCAGCCCTACGGCCAGGCCCTGAGGGACGTGATGCGCACCTTTCCCCAGGGGGTGGTCGTGGTGACGGCCGACGCCGGGGCGGGACCGCGCGGGGTCACGGTCAGCTCCTTCATCTCGGTGAGCCTGGCTCCACCCCTGGTCCTAGTCTCCATCGACCGCTCCAGCCAGGCCCACGGGACGCTGGAAGCCGCAGGAGCGTTCGTAATCAACGTGCTCGCGGAGACTCAAGGCTCGCTTTCGGAGCACTTCGCCAGGAGCGGGCTCTCCTCGGAGGACCAGTTCGCCGAGGTCGGCTTCGCGCCGGGTCCCCTCGGTCAGCCGCGCATCGACGGCTGCATCGCCTACCTCGACTGCAGGATCGTGGAAGCCGTGGTCCAGGCCGACCACACGCTCTTCATCGGCGAGGTGAGCCACGGCGGCGTCTTCTCGGACTCGCCCCGTCCCCTCGTCTTCCTGGGTCGCGAGTACCGGAGCGTCGGCGGCCCGGTCCACGACCGGTCCTGAAGCGGCGATCAGCGCCCCTGGGAGTAGACCAGGGCCACCTCGAACTCGGGCGATGGGCCGCGGCGGAGCGCCGCGTGGAGCGGCGTGCGGTTGGGCTCGGCCCAGCGCACGACGAGGCTCGTGTCCCGGTTCAGCTCCACGTCGAGGGCCGCCTCGCGCTGCTGCGATGCGAAGCCCGAGTCGAAGCTGTGGTCGGTGTGGGCGAAGCTCAGGGTGATGAAGCGCACCGCGGACTCCCGCGGCTCGACGAACGCGCCCGGAGGCCAGGGGATCCCGAGGGAGAGCCGGACCGTGCGGCTGAGCCTCCCCTCGATCTCGTTCTCGACCTTCTGGTACGCGACCCCGAGCAGGGGCACGTTCCGCTCGGCGACCTGGGCGCGGTAGAGCGCGTCGAGCTCCGGCAGCAGCTCGTCCCGGGCCGGCGACAGGGCCAGGCGCTCCCGGAACGCGCGCAGGCCCGCGGCGTCGAACACGCGCCTCTCGTTGTACCCGAGGGCGTGAGCGCGGCTAGCCAGCCGGAGCACGCGCCGCGCGACCTCGCCGTCCCGGGCCAGGCGGTAGCGCCGGGCGTGAAACGCGATCCCGGCCCCGAGGCGCTCCTCGAAGCGCCCGAGCCCCGGTTCCCAGCGTTGCCCGGTGCCTCCCGTCACGACCAGGCGGCGCAGCCGGGGGATCGGCGCCGTGACGTCCAGCTCGGCCTCTCCGAAGACCCGTCCGAGCCGTCCCTCCAGCCATTCGTGGCGGAGACCGCCGCGCCACTCGGTCCCGAGGAAGACGCCGACGCCGTCTCCCCTGAGCTCGCTCCCCTCCACGTTGATGCCGCCCACGGTCCGCTGCTCGAACTTGGCGACCTCCAGCGTCGCCTCGAAGCGCGTCCCTCGCTGGTACAGGACGCGCAGGTACTCCGTGTCCAGGCGCCGGTCGTCGATCCCGAGCGTGGCCCGGTCGGACTCGTCGAGGATGCCGCCGATCAGCTCGAGGTCCGGCGTCACCCGCAGCCCCGCGCTCGCCTCCATGACCCAGCCGCTCCCCTGGTCGTCCCGCCGCCGGAACACGTGGGCGTCCACACGGACGCGGCTCAGCCTGTAGCTCGCTCCCAGGTCGAGGCGCCCCCGCTCCTCGGTGGCGAAGCCGCGCCCCCGGTAGGTGCTCAGCTCCAGCCCGCTCCTCAGGTGGCCGAGCTGCGCGGCGACGTAGCCCCAGTTTCCGGTCTGCAGTCGCGCGGCAGCCGCGGGGGAGGTGCGGTCCTCGCCCTCGACGCTTATCCCGACGTCGGTGATCCGGTTCTGCCGGCCGGCTTCGGTCAGGAACGGGAAGCGCGCGGTGTCCACCGGGTAGTCCGGGGCGGGGCCGTTGGCGAGTGCCGCGAGTGCCGCCAACGTCCAGGGGTTCACGACTGGATCTCGATCTGGGCGTCCGCGACCAGGGCGGAGTCCAACGCCGTGGGAGCGTAGGTGGCGAAGTCGGGCACCAGCTCGGGGAAGGGAGCGTGGGGCACCGCGGTGGCGCGCCGCACGCGGTCGATCCAATGCTGGAGCAGGTCGGGGGACTCGGCCACCAGGTGCGCGACGCCGGCCTCGTCCACGCGCACGTCGATGGCCCGCCATCGGTTCGGCTCGGCGTCGAGCAGGTCGAAGTAGAAGACCTCGCCGACTCCGCCGATCCGCGACCGGATCCGGGGGAACATCTCCTCGACCCAGGGGAGGTGATTCTCGGGGCCCGCCGCTCCCGACTCGGTCACCAGGATCGGAAGATCGGAGAGATCTGCGAGCATCGGCAGGGTCAGCTCGCTGTAGACGTGGTACGCGACCACGTCGCACACCGACTCGAGGCCCGTCTGGATCATCTCCCGGGTGCGGAGCACGCCGTTGACGTTCCCCACCGATGCGGCGGCGACCACGGGGAGCTCTGGAACGAGGCGCTTGACGTCCGCGTACACGGGGGCCAGGAAGTCGCGCACGTAGACCGCCGGCTCGATCCCCAGGAAGTGCGTCGGCTCGTTCAGAACCTGCAGCGAGAACGATCCCACCCGGGAGATCGAGGCCGAGGCCGCCCGCACCGGAGCGGCGTAGACACCCAGGTAGGCCTCCACGACCTTGCGCCGCGCCCGCGGCTCGACCAGCGCTCGCACCAGGTCGAAGCCCCTGAAGTCCGCCATCACCCCGACCACGTCGATTCCGAGAGCCCGGGCCGCCCGCACGTAGGGCACGGCCGCGAGGAAGTTCTGGTTGAACGACTCGAAGGTCAGGGTGATCCTCATCGACGAGAAGCCCAGCTCGTAGAGGATCTGTGTCTGCAGCTCGACCAGGTCCGGGCCCACCGTAGGGGGCTGACCCATGAGCGGCCCGGCGCGCCGGATCGGGTGGAGGTTCAGGCCGCCGTTGACACGGGGGATCGGCGGGAGTGGGTCCGGCGGTGGAGCCTGCTGAGGCTCGGCGCGGGATGCGAGGCTCGCCAGGGTCGCGAGAGCAGGCCAGCGCAGAAGCTCCCGGCGCGTGACGCCGAGTCCGCCCGGAGGCGCCGTCGGATTCGGGCGCCCGAGGGCCCGCTCAGACTCCCCCATCTCCCCCGCCCCTACGAAAGAGTGAGGAGGGTAACAAAAAAGTCGGCTGGGGGATAGCGGTGGTCCCGGTCAGCCAGGATCGGCGGTCAGCGCGACCAGACCATCCCTGATCAGACCGGTCAGGAACGCTTCCTGCTGTGGACCGCACCACGACATCGTGAAGACCTCGTATCGCTCCACGGGCGTGCGGGGCGAGAGAAGGTAGTAGCGGTCCGGGGAGACGTAGCCGACGTAGGCGCCGTTGAAGGACAGCGTCCACGCCGCCACCCCCCGCCGAACCGCCCCCCGTCGGATCGGAAGCGCCACCTCCCCCGACAGGTCTCCCGGGGCCCCGATCAGGACGAGCCCTCCGACCCGGATCAGCGAGAGCCAAGCCTCGTCGGTCAGGCCGGCCTGGCGGGCGATCAGCGGGGACCAGCGCAGGCGGCGGTCGATCCGGACCTGGAGGGGGGGCATACGAAAGGCCGCTCCGGCGCTCGCAACCTCGTCGGGGCGGACCGGGGTGGCGCGTCGGACCGCGGGGACGACCCGCTCGGCGAGGGCCCTTCCCAGCCAGCGGGCGTTCTCTCCGGGGTTGTCGGAGGGTCCGGGGGCCGGGCCCATGCTCCCTACGGCTCCGGCGAGAAAGAAGGCCTGGGTCCGGCCGTCGAGGTCCTCCAGCACGGCCTCCAGCCGGCCAGGGTAGTCGGCGTCCAGGGCCATGTTCCCTGCCGGCAGGACCGTCGCGTGTGCCGCGAACGAGGTGACGACGAGGCGATCACCGTCGTCCTGCTCCACCACCAGCCAGGTCAGGGCGCCGTCGACCGCTCCCCAGGGGCGCGCCCGGTTCCTGACCAGGTCGAAGGCCGGGACCACCCCGTGTGCGAGCCGGGCCGGCTCGAGGTGGCGCCAGGCGTCCAGGATCGCCTCGGCGAAGGCATGGCCCAGATCTTCGGAGAACCTGGCATCGTAGGGCCCGGCAAATGCCTCTCCGACCCACCCGGGAGCGAAGCCTCCGGGTCCGGAGTGGGTGTGGGAGGCGTTGAAGAGGATGGAGCTTGCGCGCAGGGATGATCCGGCGCTGACGAGACGCCGCGCCAGGTCGGCCGCGGCGGGCGGGACGATCAGGAGGTCGGTCGCCACCACGGCAGCCAGGTCGACACCGTCGCTCACCACCAGGGCCTCCGCGTCCAGGGGCGACCCCGCCTCCCCCGACGGCCGCCCTCGGCGCGCGGCGTACCCGGCCAGGGGTGTCCCCGGAGGCACGGGGAGCGCCCGCCGCGCCCAGCCCGCCTGGAAGCGGCCCGCCCCGGTTCCCAGCCCGCTGGCGCTGGCGACCAGCGCGTCCCGGGCGCGGAGGAAGCGCTCGTCCGTATCGAGGTGCCGCGGCCCGTACGCCGGCCAGGGGCCCACCGCGAGGACGAGGACCGCGCTGCCAAGGAGAACAGCCCCGCCGATGGCCGTCCGCCGCGCGCGGTATGTCCTCATTCCGGCGCACCGGACCACGCCGTCGAGACAGCACAAGTAGCTGAATCTATGCTGCTTGAGGGGCAAGGTCGGCTCGCCCTCACTAAGGCAGGGTTCTTGCTAATGCTAAGGAGCATGGCCGCAACGTCTGCGATCGCGCCCCTGCCCGTGTCGCCCGCCGCGTCCGCCGGCCGGCGCTCGGGTTTTGCGGGGAAGCTGGGAGACATCGCGCTGCCCGTGATCCTGCAGTTCATCGCCCTGGGACGCAAGACCGGGCGGCTGACACTGGCGCAACGCGACGCCTACGGGCGGGCGCTGTTCCGTGACGGCCGGCTCGTCTTCGCCGCTTCGCCCGGGCAGCGCGCCACCTTTGGAGCCCTGCTCGTCGAGCGCGGCTTCATCAGCGACGAGGAGTTGATCGCCGCCCTGGAGGAGCAGCACCGCTCGCTGGACGACGTCCCGCTCTCCGAGATCCTGATTCGTAAGGGGCTGATCGACCCCCGGCGCTTCGCGGCCGTGGTGGAGGAGCGGCTCGGCTCGGCGATCGGCGAGCTGCTGTCCTGGGAGGCGTGCTTCTTCCGCTTCGACGTGATCGGGGATCCCGGACAGCTGGTGGACGTCGACGGCCGGGACTTCCTCGTGGAGCGCGGCCTGGCGGTGGACAGCGTGCTGGTGCTCGCGGCGGGTCCGGGCGCCGAGCCGGACCCCCCGGCTCCGGGCCAGACGCGCCGGAGCGAGATCACCGACACCCTGCTCGGCTTCGCATCGAGCGTGCTCCGGCGCGGAGCGCTCATGCGCGTGGAGGACGAGGCCCTGATCGGGATCGGCCGCTTCGGCGGGGAGCGCGAGGCCGACCCCGAGCCACTCCGGCTCTCCCGCCGGGAGCCCTCGGTCCTGACCGAGGTCCTCGACACCGGCGAGACCTACCGTGGTCCCCTGGAGAGCTGCGACGGGAACGACGCCCTGCTGCGCGGGCTGGGAGGGGAACCGCCCCGGGAGGTCCTGCTCGTCCCTCTCTCCGTCTCGGGCCGGATCCGCTTCGTGTTCTACGGAGACAACGGTCCTGCAGGGAACCCGCTCGGGGCCATCGAGCCGCTGCTGATGGTCCTGGTGGAGGCGGCGCGCGAGATGGAGGCGGCAGCCGCCTGAGCGCGCCCGCAGCCGTCCTCAGCGCGGTACCTGGAGCAGCTGCCCCGGGTAGATCGTGCTTCGGGAGCTGAGTCCGTTCGCCCTGAGCAGGCTCGTGAGCCGGACGCCCAGGGAAGCGGCGATCCCGCCCAGGGTGTCGCCCCGGCTCACCCGGTACTTCGAGCCCGCCTCCGGGCTGCCCTCGCTCGCGCCCACCTGGAGCCTCTGGCCGGGGTGGATCATGTTGGAGTCGATGGCGTTGTCCGCCTTCAGCTTCCCGACGGTGGTCCCGTAGCGCCGCGCGATCGTGTGGAGCGAGTCGCCGCGCCTGACGGTGTGTGTTCCGTCGGCGGCAACCTGCACGGGCCGGGGTGTCGACGTCGAGGTGACGCCGCCGCCGCGCACCGGAATACGCAGGTGCTGGCCCGCGCGGATCCGGTGGGCGCTGCGCAGGTTGTTCGCCCGCATGATCGCTCCCACGCTGGTCCCGTAGCGGCGCGCGATCACCGACAGGGTCTGCCCGCTGCGAACACGGTGCGTGGCGTACTCCACGGCGGGACGGCTCCACTTCGGCAGGCTGGCCATGCTCGCGACGAGCCGCTCTGCGTGCTCCCTCGGCACCCTCAGGGCGTAGCGCTCGTCCGGGGTCGCCTTGTGGCGCAGCTCGGGGTTCATCTCGGCCAGGGTTCCGGCGGGGAGCCCGAGCTGGCCGTCCAGCGCCTCGAGCTGAACGGGGCGCTCCACGTCCACCGTGGTCAGGTCGAAGGGCGGGTCGGGGTCGGGGAGCTCGATCCCGTAGCGCTCCGGGTCCTCGATGATCTGGAGCGCCGCCAGCAGCCTCGGGACGTAGCGGCGGGTCTCTCCGGGCAGCATCAGGTAGAGATCCCAGAAGTCGAGGTACTCCTCGTCCCGGCGCTGCAGCCGCTGCACCCGGGCTTCGCCGCAGTTGTACGCGGCCAGCGCCTTGAGCCAGTCGCCGAACATGCCGTGGAGGTCGGACAGGTACGCGATCGCCGCGTCGGTGGACTTCTCCGGGTCGTAGCGCTCGTCGGTCCAGGAGTCCCGCGTCAACCCGTAGCGCAGCCCCGTGGAGGAGATGAACTGCCAGGGCCCGACCGCCGCGGCCCGCGAGTAGGCCCGCACCTTGAACCAGCTCTCCACCAGGGGCAGCCAGGCGAGCTGGCTGGGCAGCCCCGCCTCGGCCAGCCGCTCCAGGATCATGGGCCGGTAGCGCCCCGATCGGCGGTATCCCTCGAGGAACTCCTTCTTCTCCGTCGTCGTCATGCTGCGGATCTCCCGCTGGACGTGCTCGTTGTCCACGGCGGGCATCGCCAGGTCCCAGGAGGTGGCCGGCGAGGCGGCAGCCACCTGTCCGGAGCGGTGGATGCGCGGAATCAGGTCGGCGACGAGCAGGCGGATGTCCTCCTTCGCCTGAAGGTAGGAGCCGTCGCCGTTGGCGGGCAGCTCCAGCATCAGCTCGTAGGCGCGGTCGAGGGCCGCGATCGCCTCCTCGGTCTCGCCGCGGTCCAGCAGCTCCTCGGCCGACTGGCAGAGGTCCAGCGCCTCCCGTTGCAGCGCCTCCGGCGTGGGCAACGCCTCCTCGGCGGGGGCCTCGGCCAGCGCCTCCTCCGGGATGTCCTCGACGGCGAGGAGTGGAAGGAGATCGCTCCCGGGGTCCTCCAGCTCGAGGATCGCAGCGTCCGGCGCGATGCTCGTCTCGGGGTGGAGCGCCGTCCCGCTGCGGCAGCCGGCCGCGGCGAAGCCCAGCGCGGCGAGCCAGACGACCGCGCGCGACGAAGCGAATCGAGCCGACCCGGCGCCTGCCGAGCCGCGTGTGATGCCGGCCATGCCCACCTCCGAGCAGCCCCGAGGTACGACTCGGCTGGCCATCCTAGCAGAGACCAGGGGGCGATTTCCGCCCCCACCGCGTGACCGGGATCACGGGGCGGGCTCGGCGCTACTCGGGCAGCTTCACCCGGATGTTCCGGTAGCGCACGACGCTGCCGGGATCGTGGCACTGCAGGGCGAAGGTCCCGCTTCCCAGCACGCGCCCCGCGAGGTCGCCCTCGCGTTGCAGGCCCTCGGGCTCGGTGTAGTCCACCGTGGTCTCCCCGTTGACCTTCAGGACGATGCGCCGGCCCTCCACCGAGATGTGGTACTCCCACCACTCCCCGTCCGAGACCGGAGTCTCCCGGACGTCCTCGATGCCGTACAGGCTGCCGGTCCGCCGCCAGTCCTGCTGCGTGTTGTTGACCTGCGCCTCGTACCCCCGGGAGGGCCAGCCCTGCTCCTGGAGCACGGTGTGGAAGTAGACACCCGAGTTGGCACCGGGCTCGGTCTTGACCTCGAGCTTCAGCTCGAAGTCCCGGAAATCGTGGCCCGACACCGGTCCCGTGTAGAAGAGGTGGGCCCGCGGCTTTCCCACCACCACGATCGCACCGTCCTCCACCCAGGCGGAGCCCGGGCTCTCGGTGATCGTCCAGCCCTCGAGGCTCTCGCCGTCGAAGAGCGCAATCCAGCCGTCCTCGGCGGCGGCTCCGGAAATCGCCAGCGCGACGCCGACCACGCCCAACCAGATCGTCTTCCTCACCACCGGCCTCCCTTCCTCGAGAATCGAGCGCCTTTCTACACCATCGGGCGCTCCCCCGCTCGGCCCGGGGATCGTAAACTTCGGGGGTGAACGGGGAGGGAGCGGGCATGGGAGAGTTTGCCGGGCATGCGGTGGTGGTCACGGGGGGCGGTCTCGGCATCGGCTTTGCGCTCTGCCGCC
>Ga0299906_10001260_pt1 | contig 21843 bp, 18 predicted proteins | sample RVTome_14_FD_200259 | JGI IMG/M metagenome (GOLD analysis project Ga0299906, IMG submission 200259) | Soil microbial communities from uranium-contaminated site in the Upper Colorado River Basin, Wyoming, United States - RVT145D125 (version 2) ...
GCCGCGTGAGGCACGGGCGGGTGCGGGTCGACGGCGGACGTAAGGAGCGCGGGGGTGGATGGGCGGTGGGGCGGGGGTGTGCGACGCCCGGGAGCCGGCGACCCGTACCCGCCCGTGCCTCACGCGGCAAACTACGTCACTACCATCGCACGCGCCCGCCTGGCTTGACGGCGTCCCCGCCGGCTCGTTACACGCCGGGTGTGAGCCAGCACCAGCAGACCTACACCACCACGATCGCCAGGCCCGCCAGTGAGTGCTTCGTCGCGCTGGTCGACTTCGAGCGCTACCCCGACTGGTCCTCACCCATCACGCGCTGCCGGGTGCTGGAGCGCCATCCCGACGGGCTCGCCAAGCGAGTCGAGTTCGAGCTCGACATGAGGATCAAGACGATCCGCTACGTCCTCGACTACTCGTACGATCCGCCCCGCGGCGCCGACTGGCATCTGGTCGAAGGCGACCTGAACGGGGTGGAGGGCTCCTATCGCTTCGAGGACGGTCCGGACGGCTGCCGGACCACCTGCACGCAGGCGATCGACCTGGGCTTCTGGGTGCCGGGGTTCATCCGCAGCACCTTCGAGCAGCAGGCGCTGCAGCAGTCCGTCGAGGAATTTCGGCGAGCCGTCGAGGCCAGCGGCACCTGAACGGCACGCCGCCGGCGCGACCGCGATGCTGAGCCCGTACCGCGTCCTCGACCTCGGCCCCGAGCGCGGCCTGCTCTGCAGCCAGATGCTGGCGGATCTGGGCGCGGACGTGATTCACCTGGAGCCGCCGCGCGGTTCACCGGCGCGCCGGCAAGGCCCCTTCGCCGGCGACGTCGAGGACCCCGAGCGCTCGCTCACGTGGTGGGCCTGGGCGCGCAACACCCGCAGCGTGGTCCTCGACCCGACCGCGGCGCAGAACCGGCCGCGGCTGCTCGATCTCGTCCGCGGCGCCGACTTTCTCGTCGAGTCGTACGCCCCGGGTGCGATGCGCGCGCACGGGCTCGACTACGAGGCACTGGCCGCCGTCAATCCCCGGCTCGTCTACGTCTCGATCACGCCGTTCGGCCAGGACGGTCCGAAGGCGGCGTGGCGGGCCACCGACCTCACCGTCCTCGCGGCGGGCGGTCCGCTCGTCCTGACCGGCGACGCCGACCGGCCCCCGGTGCGCCTGCCGGTGCCGCAGGCGTTCCTCCATGCCGCCGCCGAGGCCGCCGTCGCGGCCCTGATCGCGCACCACGAGCGGCAGCGGTCCGGACGCGGCCAGCACGTCGACGTGTCCGCGCAGCAGGCGGTCGCGCTGGCGACGCAGTCGTACATCCTCTGCCATCCGCTCGGGCACCCGCAGGTGCGCCGCACGGCCGGGGGCCTGCGCAACGGGCCGATCGACGTGCGCATGCTGTTTCCGGCCCGGGACGGCCATGTCGCCATCACCTTCCTCTTCGGCTCCGCCATCGGGCCCTTCTCGCGGCGCCTGATGGAGTACCTGCACGAGGCGGGTGCGTGTGACGCCGCGACTCGCGACAAGGACTGGCTGCGCTACAGCGAACTCCTCCTCTCGGGCGAGGAACCGTTGGAGGAGTTCGAGCGCGTGAAGACCCTGATCGCCGAGTTCACGGCGGCGCGCACCAAGCAGGAGCTGCTCGAGGTGGCGATGGCGCGGGGGCTGTTGATCGCACCCGTCGCGACGGTGGACGAGGTCCTGGCCAGCCCGCAGCTCGCCGCACGTGACTACTGGCACCGGCACCCGGCCCCGACCGACGGCCGCGCCGTCACCTTCCCCGGCCCCTTCGCCCGCTTCTCCCGCACGCCGGTCCGCTACCGGCGGCGCCCGCCACGCCTCGGCGAGCACACCGCCGAAGTCCTCGCCGAGGCGCGAGTGATTCCCGACCCACCGGCCCGACCGAGTCCGCCGGACTGCGCCGCGCTCGCCGGGGTCCGTATCGTCGACCTGATGTGGGTCATGGCCGGTCCGTCGGCGACGCGGGTGCTCGCCGACTACGGTGCCGAGGTCGTGCGCATCGAGTCGACGCGGCGCCTCGACACCGCCCGGACCCTGGCCCCGTTCCACGACAACCGACCCGGCGCCGAGCGCTCCGGTGTCTTTCAGAATCTCAACACCGGCAAGCGCATGCTCACGCTCGACCCGACTCGGCCGGACGGCCGCGCCGTGTTGCTCGATCTGGTGCGCCGCGCCGACGTCGTGACGGAGTCGTTCGCCCCCGGCACGCTGGAGCGCTGGCGGCTCGGCTGGGAGGAACTCACGGCGGTGAAGTCCGATCTGGTCATGCTGCGCACCTGCCTGATGGGGCAGACGGGGCCGCTGGCGACGTTCGCCGGATACGGCAACCTCGCGGCGGCCGTCTCGGGGTTCTCGAATCTCGGGGGCTGGCCGGATCGCGCCCCCGCCGGCCCGTTCAGCGCGTATACGGACTACGTGTCGCCGCGCTTCGTCGCGGCGGCGATCCTCGCGGCACTCGAGCATCGCCGCCGCACGGGAGAGGGACAATTGATCGACCTCTCGCAGGCCGAGGCCTCGCTCCACTTTCTCGGACCGGCCCTGCTCGACTACACCGTGAACGGCCGCGTCGCGACCCGCGTCGGCAACCGCGACGCGGAGGCGGCCCCGCACGGCGTCTACCCGGTGGCCGGCGAGGACCGCTGGATCGCCATCGTCGCCGAGGACGACGCCGATTTCGCGACGCTCTGTCGCCACATGGAGCGGCCCGACCTCCCGCACACGCCCGACTTCGCCACGGCGCCGGCCCGCCGGGCCAACGGCGACGTGCTCGAGTCCGTCGTCTCGGCCTGGACCGCCTTGCACGACGGCCACGTCCTCGAGGCACGGCTGCAGGCCGCCGGCCTCGCCGTGTCGCTCGTGCAGACGAGCCGGGACCTCTGGGAGGATCCGCAACTGCGCCATCGCGGGCATTTCGTCCGCCTCCCCCAGGCCGTCCACGGCGAGGCCGTGGTCGAGGGATCCCGCTTCCGGCTGTCGCGCACGCCAGCCTGCATCGACGGCCGCGCCCCGTCGTTCGGCTGTGACAACGAGTACGTCCTGCGCTCGTTGCTCGGCTACGACGACGCGCGCATCACCGCGCTGGTCGCCGCCGGCGTGATCGCCTGACACCTCGGCTCAGACGATTTCGGAGCGCAGCTCGATCTCGTCCTGTTGCGCCGACACCCGATACTCGTTGCGCCCGATGCGCAGCACGATGCCGAGGCCGAACGCGTCCTGCTCCAGCTCGAGCCGCACGTCGCTCTCGGTGCGCGGCACGAACACGTACCCGCACACCAGCGGCAACGGGCCACCGACGGTGAGCGACATGGTCGGCGCCCCCACGGGCGGCTGGCCCTCTTCGGCGTACCAGCCCTGCGGGCGCGAACCGAGCAGCCCCTGCACCAGGCGCACGCCGTGGGAACCCGCGAAGGCGAGCGCACCACGCGCCGCGCGGCTGCGCATGAGATGAAACGTCGGACGCCCGCGGGAGATGGACCGGACTTCCGTCTCGGGATGCAGATGGACGAGCGACTGCCCGGTCCACACCCCCGGGCCGGTGAGCTGGTCGCAGACCAGCCAGAAGCGTCCCGGCAGACACAGCACCAACCGTCGATGGGAGCCCGCCACCCCCACGAACGACGCCATGCCGCTGCGCAGCATCCAGTGGGCCTCGACGGATGCCGGCCCGCCCGGCGACTGTTGCCCGTTCAGCAGGACGTTGTGGGCTCGCGGGCTCGCGAAGTAGCCGCCGAGATCGCCGGCGCCGACCTCGGTCCCCCCCGCCGCCACGAGGAGCGGCAGGCCGCCGACGGACAGCTCGTACCCGAATGGGCTGCGCCCATCGGCCCCGCTCCCGCCGTCGAGGATCATGACGTCGCCGTCCTGGCCGGCGAGCACGTAGTAGCCGGTGCGCCGCAGGGCGCGGGATTCGGCTCGGTCGCGGCGCCGGGGCAACGCCGCGTGGGCGCGCCGCCCGTCGCGACCCAGGAGCAGCCGGGGCCACAGGCCGTCGAGGTCACCGGGCGGGGCGATGTCTGCTTCCGCCAGCAGCGTCCCCGCCAAGCCGACCACTTGTGCCGGACTGCACGTCGTCACGGGCGCCCGGCCCCCCAATCGGGCCGGCGTTCCATCGGGACGCGTGACGCGCAGCATGAAGTCGCAGGCGGCCTTGAGTCGCTTGCGAGCCCAGGGAGGCACGGGCTCACCGTGGGCCCGCAGCATGGCGATGAGGTGCACGTACTGCTCGAGTACGAAGGCCTGCCAGGCCGGACTGCGCCACGCATGCCCGCCGTCTTCGTTTACCTGCTCCTGGAGCTGCCGCCAGAGAATGGCGCCGCCGCGCTCCAGCCATTCGCGGGCCTCGAGATCGTCGAAGAAGCGCCCGGCGGTCACCAGCGCTCGGCCGGATGCCACCAGCCACGGGTCGCTGGGCGCTCCCTCGACGTCGATGGCGAGCTGCTGCACCTGGTCATAGAGACTCCGCAGGAACGTGCCACGGAAGCGCTCGTCCTCCCGTAGCTCGGCCGCGAAGAACTCGTGGAACTGCACCAGGTGCAGGACGCGCTGCGTCAAGACCGGACGCTCCCAGGCGTGAGGGGCCGCCGGCCCGACCTCGGCCATCCAGTCACCCACGATGCCCGCGCCGATCTCGTACCAGACCCGCCGGCGGTCGGGCCCGTCGGCCAGATGGCCGGCGACGCCGACGGGCAGCAGCACGCCGAGCGCGTGGTGCGCGTCCAGCCACGACTCGCTCACGCCGGCCGGATACCACTGCACGTGATCCCGCATGGTGACCGGGCGGCCGTGATGGTGGAACTCGCCGGCCCGGAGGGCTTCGGCGGTCGCCAGGAGCGGCGCCGCCCAGGCCCGATCGCCCTCCGCGATGGTCTCGAGGCCCGGTAGGAACGGCGGGCTGAACTGTACCCGCGGCTCCGGGCGGCGCACCCAGATGCGCGCCAACCATGAGCCCCTCGGGCGTCCGATACGTCGGCGCGGCCTGGCAGCCGCTGCGTCAGGCCCGGGTGATCCCCCGCGCAACGCAAGTCCCATGTCCCCACCTCCCCACATCGGCCCCCATGGTCCGCTGATCCGATCGGTCTTCGGTGTACCGCGCGCGGCGCGCGCCGGGCATCAGGCGGCGGCCGACCGACGCGGCTCGTCCACCAGATCGGAGGTCGCCCGTACTGGCGACACCCGGGCCACCACACGCCGCACGCCCCGGCCGAGCACGACGGCGACTCCCAGCAACACGAACGCGGTGGTCACGGGAATCGACAGCAGTCCACCGGCAATCCGGGGAAGAACCCCTCCCGAGGCTCTCGTGAACCCTTGCACGACACCGCTCATACCCACCTCCACTTGCGCCAGGATCGCGCTACCTTCCTACCTACTCCTCGTCCGGCAGGGGCGCAACAGCGCTGGCGGCCAGGGCGATGGTTTTGGCCGCTCAGACCTCGGCTCGTGAGGCCTGCGGCGCGCGGTCGTTCCGCGGGCCGCCGGAGCGGCGACGCCGGCGGCGGCGCGGGCGCGGTCGACTGGCCGTCTCCGAGTGCACCGTCACGGTGGGCTCCGCCATCTCCAGCGGAGGCGGCAAGGCCGGGGCGCCGAGATCGGCGGCAATCTCGCTCGAGACGTGCTCGAGGGGCGGCAGGATGGACGCCGCCACCACCGCTGGGGCGGCCGGGGCCACGGCGGCCGGCCGATCGCGCTCGCCGCGCCGCCGGCGCCGTTTGCGGCGCGACCTCCCCTTCTCGGGCGCGGTCGCCGGGGCCTCCCGCAGCGGACGGCCCTCTCCCGGACGCGGCCGCCCGCGGCGCCGCCGGCGGCGGTTCGTGCGCTCCGGCGCGGTCACGCCGTTCTGGCGGCACAGGTCGCAGCGCCCGCAGGGCTCGGGCTCCTCGTCCCCGAAGTAGCGGCGCAGCGAGATGCTGCGACACTCGGTCTCGTTCGCGTAGTTGACGACCTCCCGCAGGCGGCGGGCGTCCTCGCGGCGGAGCACCTCGAAGCGGCTGCGCAGTCCCTCGACGCGCTCGACGAGATCGTCCAGCTCGCCCAAGGGCCGCACACGCTTGCCATCGCCCACGCGCTCGACAATGCCGGCATCGACCAGGACCGTGACGAGCGAGGTGGCCGCCCGCTGGGAGATCCCCGCCGACAGCGCCAGCTCCTCGATGTTGGCGTCGCGCTCGTCTCCGGCCCAGGCGGTGAGCGCCCGCCCGAAGCGGCCGAGGAGCGAGGGCGAGAGCCGCGAAAGCGCCAGCAGATGCTCTTGGATCTGTAGATCCGCCTCGTCGAAAAGCAGGAGACAGCGACCGAGGTGCCCGTCGCGACCGGCCCGGCCCGCCTCCTGGACGTACCGCTCGAGCGACGGCGGCGCCTGATAGTGGACGATGTAGCGAATGTCGGGCTTGTCGATGCCCAGGCCGAACGCGCTCGTCGCCACCATCACGATGCGCTTGCCCTTGCGCATGAAGCGCGCCTGGTGCAGCGCCCGCTCCTTGTCCGTCATCTTGCCGTGGTAGCGTGCACACGGGACCTTGATGAGTCGCAGGCCGAGCCAGACGTCGTCGACGGCCTTCGTCGTCGAGCAGTAGACGATGCCCGGGCGCGGGAGCCGGCGGGCGAGCTTGGCGAGATCGCGGAGCTTCTGATCGCCGATCAGCTGGCGTACCTCGAAGATCAGGTTCTGGCGGTGCGGCGACGCGACGATGATCTCCGGATCGCGCAGCGACAGATAACGAACGATGTCGTCACGCACCGGCGCGGTCGCGGTCGCGGTCAGTGCCAGCACCTGCCCGACTTCCAACTGCTGGAGCCGCTGGCCCAGCGACAGGTACGCGGGCCGGAAGTCGTGCCCCCACTCCGAGATGCAGTGCGCCTCGTCGACGGCCACCAGCGACGGCGGATGTTTCTGGATGAGTTTGCCGACCTCTTCGGTCGCCAGCGTCTCGGGCGTGGTCAGGACCAGCAGGGATCCGCCCTTGCCGAGACGGGCCAACGCCTCACGACGGGCCACTACGCCGACCGTACTATCGAGGCGAATGGCCGGAATGCCCAGCTCCTCGAGCTTGCCGAACTGATCCTCGAGCAGGGCCAGCAGCGGCGAGACGACGATGGTCGGATTCGGCAGCAGCAGGGAGGGGAGCTGATAGGTGAGCGACTTGCCGCCGCCGGTCGGCAGGATCAGGAGGGTGTCGCGGCCGGCGAGGATCGAGGCGATCGCCTCCTCCTGCTCGTGGCGGAGTCGGGCGATGCCGAATCGTTCCCTTGCGAGTTGCCGAACCCGATCCAGGTCGGACCGATCGACGACGCTTGCTTCTGCAGTCTCTGGTGACATCCCTCAGCCGTGCCTATCCCGGCACACCGCCGGCTGGGAGCTGCGGCACGGCCCCCCGAGGTCGGAAGCTCTGGGTCGCCTCGAAGTAGGCAACCCCGGTGAGGGTCGGCGGGACTACTCACTCGCCGACCTTCGGCCTACAGCCCTACCCCTTCGCTACAACAAAAGCAACGACGCTGCCGCCATGCCGATCGCGACGGCGGTGGCGACCACCGCCAGGACCACCTTGCCGGCCGTCGACGCGGCGCGCTGCGTCGCCGTCTTGGGCTCCGGAACGCCGATGTCCTGCTCGGCCGTGGGCTCCGCACTCGACAGCCCCTGGCTGCCCCCGGGGCGCAACACCTCGACCTGCTGCTCGTTCTCGCCGGCCGGCAAGGGTTGCACGTACCCGTCAGGCGGTGCGGCGACGGCCACCAGCACCCCGCCGGCGAACAGCGCGGCCAATGCGGTCGGGGCGATACGGCCGGAAACCACGCCCAGAGCCTACCGCAGCCGCCGGCCGGAGGCGAGCAGGTTTGCGGCACCCGAACGGGCCGGCTAGGAGGTCCGGCCATGGCCACGACGGCACCGCGAGGCGAGATCGAGGGAATCATCAGCGAAGTCGCGTCCAGCTACGACGGGGGACGCCTCATCGACAGCCTGCGCAGCGCCCAGCTTCCCAACAAGCGACAGGTCATCGAGGCCCTGAAACACCTGAAGGCGGTCTGCTACCTCGGCTACTACGCGACCGGCGATCTCGACGACAGCAAGCTGCGCTTCGAGGTCTCGGCGCACCTCTACCCGGCTCACGACATTCTCTGCGAGCAGATCGGCCGGGCGGCCCAGTACGAGGGTTTCCGGCTGGGCCCGCGGGGCGGCGACTGGCCCGAGCAGACCACGATCGAGTTCCTGCGCAAGATCCCCGCGATCCGAACGAAGCTCTCGAAGGACGTCCAGGCCGCCTTTCAGGGCGACCCGGCCGCGACGGGAATCGAGGAGGTCATCTTCAGCTACCCCTCGGTGCAGGCCATCACGGTGCAGCGCCTCGCGCACGAGCTCTACCTGCAGGGGGTCCCCATGCTGCCGCGCATCATGGCGGAGCACGCCCACTCCGAGGCGGGCATCGACATCCACCCGGGCGCGACCATCGGCGAGTCGTTCTTCATCGACCATGGCACCGGCGTCGTCATCGGGGAGACCTCCCACATCGGCGACAACGTGAAGATCTACCAGGGCGTCACGTTGGGCGCGCTGTCGCACGCGCGCGGCGAGCCGTCGGCCCCGGGCTCGAAACGCCACCCCACCATCGAGGACGACGTCACCATCTACGCGGGCGCGACCATCTTGGGGGGCGAGACCGTCATCGGCGCGCGCTCGATCATCGGCGGCAACGTCTTCCTGGTGCGCTCCGTGCCCCCGGACAGCCGCATCAGCTACGACGGCTGCAACGACCAGTAGCGACGGCGCTCGCCGCGCTCCCGCCTACTGCACGACGATCCCGCCGTCCACGCGCAGGACGGCACCCGTGATCCACTTCGCCTCGTCGGACGCCAGAAAGACGGCCGCCCGCGCCACGTCGCCGATCTCGCCGACTCGACCGAGCGGGATCATCGCCGCCGCGGCCCGCCGGCCGTCCTCGCTGGCGAGGAACGGCGCGTTCAGATCGGTGGGCACCGGCCCGGGCATGAGGCAGTTCGCCCGTACGCCGTCGGCACCGTACTCGGACGCCAGGTAGTACGTGAGCGTGACGAGCCCGCCCTTGGAGACCCCGTAGTCGGCGATCCCGATCGGGGACGCCTGCTCGGCGCCGTGCGACGACACGTTGAGCACGACGCCCCGGCGCGCGATCAGGGACGGGAGCGCGTGCTTCGCGCACAGGAACGGGCCCCGCAGGTTGACGGCCAGGGTCCGATCCCACTCCGCGGTGGGCAGGTCCGCGATCTTGCGGAAGTACCCGATGACCGCCGCGTTGTTGTAGAGGACGTCGAGCCCGCCGAAGGTCTCGATCGTACGCGCCACGGCGGCGACGATCTCCCCTTCCCGGCCGACGTCGCAATGCAGATAGGCGGCGCGGCCGCCGGCGGACTCGATCTCCGCGGCGACCTCCGTGCCCGGAGCGTCGAGAACGTCCCACAGGGCCACGGCCGCGCCCTCGCTCGCGAAGGCCCGGGCCACGCCGGCGCCCTGCCCGCGCGCCGCGCCGGTGACGATCGCCACCTTGCCCGCGAGACGGCCCATCTCAGCTCACCTCGTACGGGGCCAGCACCAGGGTCGGCATCTGGACGATCTCGATCGGAAAGCCGTCCGGGTCGCGCACGACGCAGCACCGGATGCCGCCGGCCAGCTCGGCCCGCGTGTCGTGGTCGATCGGGACGCCCTGCGCGCCCAGGTCCGCGAGCGTCGCATCGAGGTCGAGCACGTAGAACGAGAGATGCGAATGGCCGATCTCGTCGGCGCGCCGCCGCCGCACCGTCCGGTCCGGCGGCGGGTTCGTGAACCCGATCAGCTCGAGGCGCATCCCGTCGCGCTGCATGAAGATGCCCGTGAACCGTGCGTCGGGCACGCCCATGACCCGCGCCGTGACCGGATCGTCGAAGTCGAACTCGACGACCACCTCGAAGCCGAGCACCTCGACGTAGAACCGCCGCGAGCGCTCGAGGTCCGAGACGCAGTGCGAATAGTGCAGCAGGCGCGCGTTGCGCATCAGCCCGCCCCTCCCGTGAGCCCGTAGAGCCGGGCCGCGTTCTCCCCGCGGATCTTCGCCTGGTCCGCCGGCGGGAGTCGCTGGAGCCCCTCTTCCAACTCGCGCACCACCCCCGGGAACGTCGCGTCGAGGTGCGGGTAGTCGGAGGCCCAGACGATGCGGTCGGCCCCGATCACCGGCGCCAGCGCCGGCAGCGTCGTCTCGTCGGGATCGAAGGAGATCCAGCACTGGCGGCGGAAGTACTCGCTCGGCTGGTGTTTCAGGTCGGGGGCCATCCAGCCGTACACCTTCGCGAAATGATCGAAGCGGTCGAACCAGTGCGCCAGCCAGCCGCCGCCACATTCGAGCACCGCGACCTGCAGCGTCGGATGGCGCTCCAGCACGCCGCCGCACACGAGATGCGAGAACCCGAGAAAGCCGTCGATGAAGAAGATGGTCGGATGGCCCATGATGGGCGCGTCGAGCCGCAGCCCCTGCATGGCACCCGGGAGGTCGCCGGCCCCCGACGGATGCAGCCCGACCGGGACGCCCAGCTCCGCGATCGCCGCCCACAGCGGGTCGAAGTACGGATCGTGCAGCGCGCGGCCCTGGCACGGGTTGGGACGCACGAAGACCCCGTGCATGCCGAGGTCGCCGACCGCTCGGCGTGCCTCGGCGATGGCGGCGTCGACGTCCTGCATCGGCAGACCCGCGACCCCGATCAGGCGCGCCGGGTCGGTCCGGCAGTAGTCGGCCAGCCAGTCGTTGTAGACACGGCAGCAGGCCGCCGCGAGGCGGGCATCCTCCACCGCCTCGAGAAAAAGCCCCACCGACGGATAGAGGACGGCGACATCGATGCCTTCCGCGTCGAGATCCTGCAGCCGCACCCGCGGGTCGAAGCCGCCGGGGCGCAGCTCGCCGTAGCGCACGCCGCTGCCGATGTCCTCGAAGGGCCGACCCGCGAGGCCGACCCCGACGATGCCTGCCGGCAGCAGAATGCGATCCTCGCAGTGCACCTGCTCCTGCCCGAGATCGGCGTTCCAGCGAATCCGGAAGCCGCGCCCCCGCATCGAGGCCGGAAGCTCCCGCTCCCACAGGTCGGCCGGTTCGATCACGTGCCCGTCGGCGTCGATGGTCCTCATCGCACGACCGCGCGGCGCACGAACGCGAGGACGGCGTGCTTGTGCGCCGCCAGCGCCGCCCGGCTGCCGTCCCACCCGTAGCGACCGCGGACCGCGGGCGGGATCATGCACTCGAAGAGCACCACGCCGCCGATCGACATCACCGTGGCGAGCGGGTCGCCCGGATGAAAGGCGCCCGCGGCCATGCCGTCCGCGATGAAATCCCGGAACCGGCGCACGAAGTCGGCGAAGTGCGGCGACCCGTCGGCCGGATCGGTCGGCCCGGCCGCCCACGGCTCCACGCCGAGCAGCCCCTGACAGATGAGCCGCGCGTTCACGGGATCGTCGGCATAGAAATCGACCAGGCCGCCCACGACGCGCTCGAGGCGCTCGGCGGGGGCCTGCGGAGGACGGTCGAACCACCCCGGCGCGCGGGCCGCCAAACGTGCTCCCAGCGCGGCGAAGACCGCGGCCACCAGCGTCTCCTTGGTCGGGAAATAGTGGAAGACGGTGGCCTTGCGCAGCCCCGCTTCGGCGGCGAGGCTCGCGAAGCTGATGCCGCCGCGACCGCCCGCGGCGTACTGCCGGCCCGCCGCCTCCACCAGCGTCGTACGAGTAGCCGCCGTGCGGCTCGGCCCGGGCGGCCGGCCCGGTCCGCGGCGGGGACGCCGGCGTGCGCCGGCCGAACCACGGGAGAGAGTCCGCGCCGCCGTCTTCATGCCGGCAACTCGCTCGGCCAGTAGGGCGCCGGCACGAAGGCCCGTCGCAGCACGCGCTCCGGGAAGAGGGCCAGACTGTAGTTGGCAATGCCGGCCCGTACCGGCGCCGACGACTCCTGGCGGTCCCCGCCGTAGCCGCGGCGCGAGTACGCCAGGTAGGCGAGCGCGAGACGCCGGACGAGGGACAACTCGAACCGCGACATGGACCCGAGCAAGTAGGTCACGTGCCCGACCTCGTCGATCAGGACCTCGTCGAGCAGCGCCTGCACGCGCTCCCGCACCGCGGCGTGGCCGGCCAGCAGCTCGTCCCCCCAGCGCGCCAGGCGGAGAAAGGCCACGGTGCCCATCAGCTCGCCCGCCGCCAGCAGGATGAAGGAGAGACGTTCCGGCAGACGCGCCATGACCTTCACCGATCGCTGAATCGGCACGGGGGGATCGCGCATCTCGAAGTCGAGGCCGAAGAGCCGCACGATCTCGCGGAAGATGCGCGTGTGATAGGTCTCCTCCAGATCGGCGAAGTCGCGTGGCTTGAGCACACCGCCGCGCCCGAGCCCCTGAAAGCCGCCGCGGGCCAGGAGATAGTCGACCCCCCAGCCTTCACCTTCGTTGGCGCGTGCGATCGCCACCAGCCAGACGGTGAGCGGCGAGGCGTCGCCCAAGGTGCGCTCACCGCGATGCCAGGCCGCGAACTCGGCCGGGCCGACCCGCTCGCCTCGCCACTCGGGTGCCGGGGAGCGGCGCAGCGTCTCGAACCAGGCCTCGCGCTTCGAGAGCGTGCGCGCCGCGAGGTCGGGATCGCCGTCCCGCTCGCGCACGAAGGCGACGTAGTCGTCCTGCAGGTTCCGCCGGATGGCCGCCGGCAGCGGCGTGAACAAGCGGACGTCCAGCACGAGCGGCCGATATCATCCGACCGGTCGATTCGTCAATGCGCGGGTCGGTCGCGCACCAGCGGCACGAAGCGGACCGGGAAGACGGCCCGCACCTGTACGCCGCCCGGCGTGCGCTCGTGCACTTGCAGCTCCTGGTCGTCCTGCGCCCCGACGGGGATGACCAGGCGCCCCCCCGGGACGAGCTGGTCGACGAGTGCCGGGGGCACGGCGGGCGGCGCGGCCGTCACCACGATGGCGTCGAATGGTGCGGCCTCCGGCCAGCCGGCGAAGCCGTCACCGGTGCGCAGGTGGATGCGGTCGTAGCCCAGCTCGCGCAGCGTGCGGGCCGCCTGGGCGGCGAGTACGGGCACGATCTCGATCGAGTAGACGTCGCCCGCCACCTCCGCGAGCACCGCGGCCTGATAGCCCGAGCCCGTTCCGATCTCGAGCACCTTGGCCTGCGGCCCGAGCCCCGCCAGCTCCGTCATGACCGCGACGACGTAGGGCTGACTGATCGTCTGCTCGTGCCCGATGGACAGGGCTCGGTCGTCGTAGGCCGCCCACCGCCAGCGGGGCGGCACGAAGGCGTGGCGGGGCACCCGCCGCATCGCTGCGAGTACGCGGGCGTCGCCCACGCCGCGGCCTTCGATCTGTTCGCGCACCATGCGGTGTCGCGCCGTGGCTCGCCCGTCGCCATCCTCGTGCACGGTCTCGGCTCCCTCGACCGGAGCCGGCTCCGCCTCCACGCACCCCCCGGCGGCGGCGCACGCGAGCAGGACGGCCGCGGTCCATCGCACCCACCGGGTTATCGCCGAATCGGCGCCGAATCGGAAGTCCCGAACAGATTGATGGCGGTCACCCCCGTCACCCGCACGAAACCACGGTGACGGTCCCGAAAGGCCCGGCGGATCCGCTCGACGTCCTGGCGCGTGAGCACCAGGCGGTCGTCCTCCGGCGAGGCCAGCACCAGCGTGCGCGGGCCGTCGGGGAAATCGGGGGCCATCGAGAACTCGAAGACCAGCAGCCGGAAGCCCGTCGATGTCACCTGGAAGAGCGCGCCCGTCTTGACCAGCTTCGCCGCCACCAGGGCCGGCCCGCCGATGAGCACGCCGACCCCGCAGCGCGCCGTCCCGTTCTGGGTCACGACGATCACGGCACGGCTCGCCGGCGGCGCGGCCGGATCGATCGTCAGTTCGAAGGTCATGACGGTGCCGCCACCCAACACCATCACGTCCGTCACCGTCGCGCCCGGGCCAGTCACCAACGCACTGCCCCCGTCGAAGTTCGAGCCGGTGACGGTGACGAGCGTCGGCACACCCGGCTCGACGAGCCGCGGCGAGACGTCGGTGATGCTGGGAATCTGTCCCGGCACGTTCACGCGGAACGCCGGGTCCTTCGTGAACGAGCCGCCCGGCGTCGTGACCGTGATCGAGGGGCTGCTCCCGATGTTGGCGGTCGGACCGATCTCGAAGATGACGCGCGCCGTCCGATCGTCGAGCCCCTGGGCATTCGACTCCGCGATGGCGTTGTGGTCGATGTCGACGTCGGTCGTGCCGGCGAGATTCACGCCGTCGAGCACGACCGTGATCGTGCTGCCGCGGTTGCCGAAGGGCGGCCGCACGCCGTTGAAGAAGGGGGTGCCGGGCGGAATCACCCGGAAGGTCGCCGGGGCCGTGTCGGCTCCCACGGTCACCGTGAGAGTATGGTTCACGTTCGTGGTCGGGCCCAGGACGTCGACATCGACGTCGATGGTCTCGTCGTCAACGGGGGTGAAGCCGTTCACGACCAGCTCCGCCGAGGACGACGTCACGCTGCTCACCCCGGTGAAGCCGAGGCCACGCAGGGTCACGGTCAGGTTGTCTCCCGGCTCGCCCGCGCCCGGCACCGCGCTGGTCACCGTCGGGACGCCGGCTGCGACGACGAAGAACTCGACGGTCGTCTGGCCGGCATCGGTCGTCACGATCAGCAGGCGCGGCTCGGCACTCGGCGAGACGCCGGGGCCGATGGTGAGCGTGGCCGTGAGGGTCGTGTCGTCGGGCGTGGCGGTGTCGCTCACGGTCACGCCGCTGCCGGTGATCACCAACGCGGCACCACCCAAGTCGGCGCCGGTGATGGTGATGGGCACGATCGTGCTCACTTCGCCGGCCGCAGGTGACAGGAGCGACACGCTCGGGGCGGGCCGCTGCACGACCATCTGCAGCACGGCGCCGCCGACGGACGACGACCGGATCTCGATCGCACGGGCCCCCAGCTCGGCGTCCGGCGCCACGTCGAGCGCCAGGTCGAGGCTGGTGCCGTCGGGCGCCGGGACGACTTCGACGACGGCGACACCCGTACCCGACACGCTCACGTTCGTCGGCACCAGAAAATCGAATGCCGAGCCGGTGAGCACCAGGTCCAGCCCAAGACCGCGCGTGGCGATTGGCGTCGGGGTCACGTCGGACACGATCAGGCCGCCGGGGCCGTTCACGGTGAAGCTCGCGCCGGCAATGCCGCCCGGCGTCTCGATCACCAGGATACGCTCGCCCAGCGGCGCGGCGGCCGCGATGTCGAGCCGCAGCGTGAGCGCCGTGGCGCTGTTGGCCTGCGGGGTGACCAGCAGCCCGGCATCACCGAAGACCGACACGGTCGCATCGGAGAGCGCCTCGCCGCGGACCGTCGCCGTGACCGAAGTCCCGGTGATGCCGGAAGCCGGGAAGATCCCTTCGACCGACGGCGCACAGAGCGCCCGGGCCAGGCCGGGAAGGAGGCCCAGCGCCCCCAACAGGGCGAGGCACAGAGAACGTCTCCGCGAGCGTCGCATCGTTGGCCGCCCCCTACTGAATGGGCGCCACGGCCACGTCGAACGACTGGCTGGCGTCCTTCGAGAAGGCCACGACGACGATCTGGTCCAGACCGAGCCCGGAGACGTCACCCTTGAGCTTGAGCTTCGCGGCGGCCTTCCCCTTGCCGTTCGGGTACAGGTCGCCGACGAAGATCTCGACGGCCGGGTCGGTGCTGGCGTTGACGTACGCCTTGTAGAGGTACGCGGTGAACGAGCCGCTGCCCGTGTCCACCTCGGCGGGTAGCACCGGTAGGTTCGTCGCCTTCACGATGACGGATCCCTTGCCGAGATTCACCTTCGCTTTGCCAATGTCCCCGAGGGCGAAACCACCGCCCGCCGCCGGCAGTCCCACGCCGAGCGAGAGCACCGCCACGATTGCAGCGAACGCGCCCGTCCGCCGCGTCCTTCCGTACCGAGTCGTCATCATGCCCCTCGTAGAGAGCATGGCTCGTGCCAGCCCGCGAGGGGCCCAAACCGGCTGGAGTCACTCGATGCGGACCATCCGCCCCGGTCAACGGACCGTCAGCAGGTCAGGTCGTTGACTCGAGCGAGCCCTCCGCCAGGGCCTGCGCCTTGGCCCAGCGATAGTCCGCCTTGCCGCTCGGGCTGCGCTGGATGCGGGGGCGGAAGACGAACGCCTTGGGCAACTTGTAGCGGGCGACGTGCTTCTTGCACTCCTCGAGCAGGTCCTCGGCCGTGGCCGTGGCGCCGTGACGGAGCTGAACCACGGCGACCACTTCCTGGCCCCACCGATCGCTCGGACGGCCGGCGACCACGACGTCGTAGACGTCGGGATGGTGCTTCACCGCCTGCTCGATCTCCTCGGCGAAGATCTTCTCCCCACCGGAGTTGATGGTCACCGAGTCGCGACCGAGCACGTCGATCGATCCGTCCGCGCGGAAGCGCGCCCGATCACCCGGGACCGAATACCGCACCCCTTCGATGACGGGAAAGGTCCGCGCGGTCTTGGCGGCGTCGTCGAAGTAGCCGAGCGGCACCCGGCCGTGCTGCGCGAACCAGCCGAGTTCCTCGGCGCCGGGCCCCAGGACGCGTGTCAGATCCTCAGAGACGACCCCGGCCCCCGCCATCGGCTTGAAGTCACCCGTCGTGATCTGCGAGCCCTTGGTGCTCGGATTGGTCGCCTGCGCCCCCGTCTCGGACGAGCCGATCGAGTCGAGAATCGTCACGTGGGGGATGAGTTCCAGCAGGGCCGCCTTGTTCTGCGGCGAGAGCGGCGCGCCACCGGAGCCGAGGATGAAGAGGCTCGAGAGATCGTACGACTTGCGACCGAGCTGGTCGATGAGGGGGCGGGCGAAGGCGTCCCCGACGATGGCCGTCGACGTGACCTTCTCCCGCTCGATGGACGACAGGAAATCGTCGGCTTCGAAGCGCTTCACCTCCCGTGGGAAGACGATCGTGGCACCCATCGTCATCATGATGAAGCAGGTCCACTGCGCCGCGGCGTGCATGAGGGGCGGGCCGATGATGGTGCGCAGCGACGCACCGATCTGGCAGTACTCCCGAATCTCGTCGAGCGACTCGAACTCGCTGCCGTCGCCCTTGCGTCCCCCCATCGCCGCCACGAACGCGTCGGCGGAACGCCACAGGACCCCCTTGGGCATCCCCGTCGTCCCGCCGGTGTAGACGATGTAGAGGTCGTCCGGCGACGGCGTCACGGCCGGCGGCGCCGGGGACGAGGCGGCGAGCGCCTCTTCGTAGTCCACGGCGCCGGGAAGCAACGCGTTGCCCGAGTCGTCGGCGACCTGAATCAGGACGTCGAGGCCCGGCAGCTCGCGTCGCAGCCGATCGACGTGCGGCGCGAACTCGGCATGGTAGAGCACCGCACGCGCCCGCGAGTTGCGAAACAGGTAGAGCAGCTCCTCGTCCACGTAACGGTAGTTGACGTTCAGCGGCGCGACGCGGGCCTTGAAGGCCCCGAGCATGCCCTCGAGATACTCGTGGCCGTTGTAGAGGTAGATGGCCAGGTGCTCCTGGCCCGACTCGTGCGGCGCCAGGTCGGCCCGCTCAGCGCGTACCTGCAGCCCCCGGGAGAGCAGAAAATTGGCGAAGCGGCGGGTACGCTCCGCGACCTCGGTGTAGGTCAGGCGCCGGCGACCGACGATCGCTTCGCGGTCGCCCGCCACGCCGGCGATGACCTCGTGCAACTCGGCCAGGCTGAAGTCCACCGCCATGCTATAGCGCGGTTCGATCGACCGACCAAACGGCCGTTTGGGGTTAGGAACCTCATGCACCTGCACTGCTGAGGCCGACTCAGATCGGCAGCCGCTCGAGCGCCCGCAGACCGACGCGGCGCGCCACCACGAAGGCGGCCACCATCGCCACGAAGGCCGCGGCGTACGCCGCCGCGAAGCCGGCCATCTCGCCGGTGCCGAACGCCTCCGGGGCGCGGTAGTAGCGCAGCAGGCGCCAGGTCGGCCACGCCTCGAGCGCCATCACGAGCGTGATGAGCGTGAGACTCGTCACCATGTAGAGGATGGCGCCGAACCCGGTGGCGATCTGCGCCGCGTTCTGTGTATCGAGCCGCGGATAGGCCGCCCCGAAGCCGAGCCCCAGCGAGACCAAGGCGGCCATGAGCGGCACGAGCGTCGCGAGAAAGACGGCCGTGAGCACCGGGGGGACGGCCAGGTACCCGTTCGTGCCGGCGATCAGCAGCGCCGCGAAGCCGACGAGGGGCACGTAGCCGATCCAGAACTTGCTCCACCACACCCGACGCAGCGCCACCGGCGCCGTGCGCAGGATCCACCAGGCGCGGCCTTCGAGGCTCACCATGGGGTAGACGAAGCGGACGGCGATGGCGGTCGACACGAAGGCCGCCAGGCCGAGGTTCAGCACCGTCGCGATGTCGCGCATGGCCCGGCCGAGAGGCGAGCCGTCCTCGAGTGGCAGGACGGAGAAGTTGTAGACGTAGATGCCGACCAGGGCGAAGAGCAGGAGCAACTGCGACCACTGGCTCGCGTCGCGCAGGAACACCGTCAGGTCCTTCTGGAAGAGCAACGCCGGAATGCGGGGCAGCGGCCTCGCCAGACGCTCCAACCACCGCGAGAGCGGGCGCTCGCCGCCCCCGTCCCGAACCCGGCCGGTCTGCGCGCGCGACCAGGCGGTGAGGAACACGCGCTCGACCACCGTGGCGCTCACCACGTAGAGCATCGCGGCGGTGCTCACGAGCATGGCGAAGTGGAAGAGCGGGTCGCCGTCGCGGCCGCCGAGCAGGGGCACCAGCACCTCGGCCGCCCACGTCGTCGGCAGATAGGGCGAGCCCGTCGCCTCGAATCCCGCCAGGAAGCCGGCGAGGCCGGCCAGGCCCGACGGATGGGCGAGCTGCTCAGGCTGCAGCGTCCGGATGACGCCGACGATCGCCGCCACCAGCAGCCCGACGCCGACCAGCATGGCGTCGCGGGTGCGCCGTGCCGGGAAGACCATGACCAGACCCGTCGTCACGAGGACCCCGAGCGCCGTCGGCACGACGAGATACGGCAGGAGCACCAACACCGTCGCCCCGTAGAAGACGGGGCCCGCCTCGTAGACGACGCCGTACGCCAAGAACGCCGGCAATCCGAAGAGCAGGACCATCCACGAGGACGCCACCAGCGTCTCGACGAAGCGCGCCCGGTGGAGCCGCCGCCGCGACACCGGGGCGGCGAGCAGCACGTTCACGTCGTCCGCGAGATAGAAGGTCGTGAGGGCGGTCACCGTATTGGAGATCAGCAGGACGGCGAAGAAGCTGACGAAGATGAGCAGCAGCAGGCGCTGCGTGAGCAGCGGACCGAACTCCCCGATGGTCTGGAAGTAGCCCAACACCTTCACGAACAGCACCAGAGAGCCGACCCAGAAGAGGCCCGCCAGCACGCCCAGGACCCACATGCGGCGCGGGTGTCCTCGATAGGCGTTGCGCGCCGCGAGCAGGCGTGGGGCGAGCAAGGTCACGCGGCGTCGGCCTCGAGAATGTCCAGAAAGACGCGCTCCAGGGACGCCGCCACGCCGGGCTCACCGTCGCGAGGGCCTGCGGTCGAACCTGCCGCCCGCGCCCGCAGCTCGGCGAGCGTGCCCAGCGCCACCAGCGCCCCCCGGTCGATGATGGCGATGCGGTGACACAGCTCTTCGGCGACGGGCAAGCTGTGCGTGGACATGAAGATCGTGACGCCCGCCTCGGCCAGGCGCCCCAGCAGGCGGCGCAGCTCGACCGCGCCCTGCGGATCGAGCCCCACGATGGGCTCGTCCAGTACGAGGACGCGCGGCTGGTGGATCAGCGCGCCCGCCAGGGCGAGCCGCTGCTTCATGCCGTGCGAGAAGGTCTCGATCAGCTCGTGGGCGCGGTCGGCGAGTCGGAACTCCTCGAGCAACGACAGCCCGCGCGCCTTGGCGTCGTGGGTCCCGAGGCCGTAGAGCCCCCCCACGAAGCGCAGGTACTCGAGACTGGTGAGCTTGTCGTAGAGATTCGGGCGGTCGGGCAGATACCCGGTGATCGCCTTGGCGGCCTCCGGCTCCCGGGCAATGTCGTGCCCGTCCAGCGTCACGGTCCCCGCCGTCGGCTCGAGCAGACCCATCATCATGCGGATGGTCGTGGTCTTGCCGGCCCCGTTGCGACCGAGGAAGCCGAAGACGCGGCCCGGCTCGACCTCGAAGTCGAGGTCGTCGACCGCCACCAGCGGACCGTACGTCTTGCGCAGCCCTGCGAATCGAATCACGTCGCGTCTCCCATGGCTGTGAACGTGAGCCGGCCCACCACCTCGGCGAGCCGGACGTGCTGCTCGGGGCCCCCTTCGATCAGGCGGACGTGCGTCGCATCGGCCGGCATCTGCGCGAACACCGCGTCGGCACTCACCCACCCGTCGAGCCAGAACTCGGTCCAGGCGTGATAGTAGAAGCCGTCCTGCAGGTACACGGCTCCGGCCGCGACCCGCGCCGGAATGCCCGCGGCGCGGCCGAGCGCGGCGAGCAGGACGGCGTGCTCGTTGCAGTCGCCGCGCCGCGACCGCAGCACGGCGCGCGCGCTCGGCACGGTGACGCTAGGGGCTTGCGTCAGGTTGCCGTGCACCCAGTCCAGCAGCAGCCGGGCCCGGCGCAGGGGATCGGTCTCGTCGCCGACGATCTCGGCCACGACGGCCACGATGGCGGGATCGTCGGACTCGATGAACGGCGCCGGCGCGAGGTAGGCCGCCAGCGACCCGTCGGTGGGCAGCGGCGCCGCGCGAGACGGCACCCGCTCGCGTTCGATCTCGAGCACGTCGCCGCGGACGCGCTGCCGCGGCGGCGCCGAGGGGACGCCGGCCGCCCCCGCCCCACCCAAGCGCAAGCGCAGCACCGCGCGCTCGCGGGGCGCGGCGATGTCGCCGACCAGCGGGATGCGCGACGCCTCCGCGACGTCGACCGGCGCGCCGGCGATCGGGGCGAGTGCCAGCTCTCGCGGCTCCCGGACGAGCGTGAAGCCGAGCATGCCCTCCTCGCGCAGGACGCGGCCGTCCTCCGCCAGCCAGGCCCGCTCGCGCAGCCCGCGGTGCTCCTCGGCGATGCGCAGGGTCGGCGCGCCGTCGATCACCTCGTGCGCCTCGACGACGGTGACGACGGGTTCGGTCGTCATGGTGAGCGGATTGAAGACGTCGTGCACGTAGCGGGCCCCGATCGCCGGGCGGGCCACGGCGATGCGGGGACGAAGCGCGTTCATCAGATGGATGGGCTCGTCGAGCGGCAGGTCGAGCGTCTCGTGCGCATCGCCGCTGCCGTAGTCGACGCGCAGCCGCCGCCCTTCGCTGCGACCCGTGGCCGAGAAGGTGCCGGCCGGCGATGCCAGGGAGAAGTGAAAGCGCGTGACGGCGAAGTCGGCGTCCGTGTCGGCCACCAGGGCGGTCTGAATCGTCTGCGGGCTGCCCAGCACCGCCACGCGCAGGCGCGACCGGTCGACGAAGCGATGGCCGGCGCCCACTCGGCTCGTGCGCCGAAACACGTGCCCGATCTTCCGATCGGCCTGGTAGACACCGAACCAGCTCTCCTGGCCCTCGCCGGCCTCGTCGTCCTCGACCTGCCAGGGCGCCGGGGGCAGGCTCACCAGCCGGATGGCTTCGGGCGACTGCTGGCGCGCGATCAGGAGGCCGGCCATGCCGAGCCAGACCAGGCAGACGGTCCCTGTCAGCAGATGCTTCACCGAGTGCTCCCAGTCATGAGACGGAATCCATATCGGTCGATTCGACCATCAATCGTACGGCCGGGCGCCCCGAGTGCAAAACACCTTTACCGACCCGCCGGCCCCCGGCTATCAAGGGGGTCGGATGTCCGACGCGACCCTCGCGATCCTCGAACCGACCCGCCTCGGGCCGG
>Ga0299906_10001261_pt1 | contig 21836 bp, 14 predicted proteins | sample RVTome_14_FD_200259 | JGI IMG/M metagenome (GOLD analysis project Ga0299906, IMG submission 200259) | Soil microbial communities from uranium-contaminated site in the Upper Colorado River Basin, Wyoming, United States - RVT145D125 (version 2) ...
AGGAACACCTGGCTGGGAAAGACGGCGTCCCGGCCGGCGAAGGGGCTCCAGCCGCACTTGCTGTGCAACCGGTCAGGGTCCACGGAGCCCACGTCGTCCAGGTCGTAGACGGCGAAGTCGGCGCGGCGCCCCGTCTCCAGCGCGCCCCGGTCCTCGAGGCCCAGGAGGGCGGCGGGCGCGGAGGACGCGGCGTCGACGACGGTGCGCAGGTCGAGCCGGCCAGCGGCCGCCTCCGCGAGCATCACCGGCATGAGCGTCTCGACGCCGGGCACGCCCGCCGGCGCCTGCTGGAACTGGCCCTCCTTCTCCGCGCGCGTGTGGGGAGCGTGGTCCGATTCGAGGACCTGGATGCGGCCCGCCGCGAAGGCCGAGTAGAGCGCCTTCCGCCCCCGCTCGTCGCGCAGCGGCGGATTCATCTTGCCGAATCCGGGATCGGGCACGTCGGCGAAGTCCTGCGTCGAGAGGAGGAGGTGATGCGGGCACACGCCGCGGCTGAACCGAGCCTGCTCCGCTGCGTGCACCGCCTCCTGGCTCGCCATGTGCGCCACGTGGATCCTCGGCGTCCGCTTCAGGGGCGCGATGAGTTTCATCACGTCGTAGACCGCCTCGACCTCGGCAAGCGGCGGCCGGGCCGCGTCGTGGTCGGCCGGCGCATGCTCGGTCCGCTTGAGGCCCTTGAGGATGCGCTCGGCCTCCGCGTGGAGGGCGATCGGCTTGCCGGCCTCGGCGGCGCGCTCGAAGACCTTCCGCAGGGCCGTGGGGTCGTCCAGCAGCAGGTCGCCCGTCGTCGCGCCCAGGTACGCCTTCACGCCCACGCATCCCTTGAGCGTCTCCGGCAGGCCGTCCGCGTACCACGTCGCCCCCGCCCAGAACCCGTAGTCCACGACCGCCTTCTTCGCTGCGATCTCGTGCTTCCCCTGCACGGTCCGGGGGTTCGTCGTCGGCGGGAGCGTGTTCGGCATGTCCACGACGGACGTGACGCCGCCGAACGCGGCCGCCGTGGTGCCGGTCTGGAAATCCTCCTTGTGCATGGCGCCCGGATCGCGGAAGTGGACGTGGACGTCGATGGCGCCCGGAAGGACCGCCTTGTCGCCGAAGTCCAGATGCTCCTTCAGCGCCTGGCTCTTTGTGACCTTCTCGATGACGCCGGCCGCCGTGTCGATGTGCAGGACGCCCTTCACGAGGCGGCCGCCCTGGTAGATGCGGCCCGCCACAGACAGGTCCGCCATCAGATGGTCCCCCACACGCCGATCTCGCCGCGCTGCACCATGTCCTGGATCGACGACCGCAGTTCCCGCGTCCACCGCCGCGCCCGCAGGTGGAAGCCGACGAGGCCGCCGACCAGAAGCCCGTTCCCCGCGACCGCGACGAAGCTCCACCAGAACGCCGTCGCATCGGCCAGGGCGAGGGTGAGGAGCAGGACCTCCAGGGCCCAGATCCCGGTAAGGACCGCCGCGTAGAGGAAAGGCAGGCTTCGCCCGGCGCGGCCCCGCACCTTGCGGTGCAGCTCCCCGACGGAATGGCACGCCACGGAGAAGCGGTTCCATTCCCGCCACGTGGAGCGGAGCGAGACCTCATAGCGCCGTGTCGACCGGTGCCCGACAAGGAGGCCGACGCCGACGCCCCCGGCAAGCGCCCCGGCGTGCACGACGAGGCCCCCCGCCTGGGCGAGGTACCAGGCCGGAGCGAAGAGGAGGGCGCCGACGACGGCCAGCGTCCAGAGGCGCGCCTTGTCGCTCCGGAGGTCCCCCTCGATGACGCGGAGGAGGTCCGAGGCGACGCCCGTAGGCACGGGCGGGGCCAAGTCCCGCCGCGACTTGAAGGGGGCGGTTTGCGATGCGTTCCCATCGGGAAGCGGTCAGGAGACCGGGGGCTGCCCGCCAGGGCCTGGGCCCGTCCTCCTCACATGGGTCGCCCCGCCAGCATGACGCCGCAGGCGGGGAGGGGCAGGACCCGGCGCAGGGACCAGCGACCCGTACCAGGAGCTCAGACCGGGTTCACCGGTGGAGTCGGCGCAGATGAAGCCTGGAGGCATGCCCGCGCGGCGGGGCCCCCTCTCCAGACGTCGGCGCCATGAAAGGAGGCCGCTGTGCATGACCCGCCGATCCTATTGCCACGCCCAAACACGAGGCGTGACGGTCAGGAGCATGGGTTCCTTCATGATTCATGTCGGAGCGTCCAACTGTTCCAATGCATCGGGCGTAAGCTGCATAGAGTCCCAGAGCCCAGTGCTCGCCCGCATGATCTGGTTGTACGGGGAGAATCCGCTGCTTCCGGGTGGAAGACCCGCAACCACGTAGACGATGGTCCCATGGGATTCCGCCCGGTCCTCGAAGATGTGGGGCAACGCCACCCATGCGACCGTGTCCCATGGCATCGGTGATTCCTTGAGGGCGCGGTCGAAGAACCGAGGCAGGGTCAAGGCGGGTCGGGCCAGGTCCTTCGCCATGCGGTCACAGGAACCTGCCGCCCTTTCTTTCTCACCGGCCAGATGGACGTACCATTGGTACGGGACCCTGCCGGCGAGATGATCTACACCTACGATCCAATCAGCCTCCTGACCTTCGTTGTCACTGATGATGAAATACGTATCCGACGTGTTCGTGATCGGAGCGATCCCTGCGGTCGCGTAGACGGACGTGTAGGGTTTCATGGCAAAGAACATGGGGATGCAGCCGTCCTCGTCGGCCAGGTCCTCCGCGGACTCCTCGTCGTTCTGGAGTTCCTCGAACGCCCTGCCCAGGGTGAATCCGCGGTCGAAGGGATCCCAATCCATGGCCGGGATCTCGTCCATGGACCAAGTGATCGGCTCGAGCGGGGGCGCTTCCGGCTTCGGCCAGGCCGGGATCGGTGTAAGGGGTTTGTTCAGTTCCAGATCCGTAAGCCGGAAAAGCCCGGATCCGTTCTTGATGACCCGACTCGCCACGACGACCTCGTCCGGCACGAGGGGGTTGCTGGAAAAGACCGCGGTCCCGTTGGCCAGGCCGAGAAAACGGCCGCTCGGATACTCGATGTCAGAAAGGTTGTATCCGTCGTCGCCCGCGACGTCGACCTGCTGCCAGGACCCTCCTTGCATGACCCGCACGTGGCCGTCCTGGACCTGATGGGGCAATCCCAGGGCGAAGGGGGGCAGGGTCCCTTGGGACATCCAGTCGATGCGGATCCGTTCACAAGGACCTTCGCATAGCGACTGGCCCCGGACGACGTGCAGATCCCCGTCCAGCCAGTATGCCTCGCTGATCGGGTCGGAGCCCGGCACCGTCCAGTCCAAGGTCAAGCGATAGGCGGGTCGCTTCTTCAGGTCGGCATCGGCGACCATGGACGCATCCTCCAAGCGGATCACGACCTGGGTCCCTGATTCATTTGCAAGCGTCGCCACGAAGCCGGAGAGGGGGTCTTGCGGCATTTCCGCCAGGGGCGGGTTGTTGCAGCCTGCCAAGAGGACGGGCAGGAGGAAAAGCAGGAATACTAGGGACCCTGTCCGAAAACGTCTCAATGACTTCTGCCCTCCAACATGTCCCTGCCGTCTGTCCGGCCGTGGGTTGCGGGCTTCCTGGGCGGGGGCCGATACGCCGCGGTCTTGGTCTTGAGGAGCAAGGAGGCTGTGAGGGGCGTCATGATGAGTCCAGCCGCTCCAAGGCCTCGGGCGTCAAGGTCATGGAGTCCCAAAGCCCGGTCGTCGCCCGCATGATCTGGTTGAACGGAAAGCCGCTTTCCTCACCCGCAGGGAGGCCGGCGACGACGTAGACGATGGCCCCATGGGACTCGGCGCGGCTTGCGAAGGCCGGTGAAGTCAGCGTCGTCCACAAGACGGTGCCCCATGGCATGGGTGATTCCTGGAGGGCGCGGTCATAGAACCGAGGCAACGTCAGAGCAGGTCGTGACAGGTTCTTCGCCATCCGATCGCAGGAACCTTCAGCCCTCTCGCTTTCACCCGCCATTTGCACATACCATTGGTACGGGACCCTACCGGCCAGATGATCGACCCCGACGATCCAGTGGGCCTCTCGGCGTTCGTTATCATTGATGTAGAAATATGTATCCGACGTGTTCGTGATCGGTGCGATCCGTGCGGTCGCATAGACGGACGTGTAGGGCTTGTTTGCGAAGAACATGGGGATGCAGCCGTCTTCGTCGGCCAGGTCCTCCGCGGATTCCTCGTGGTTCTGCAACTCCTCGAAGGCCCTGCCCAGGGTGAAGCCCCGGTCGAAGGGATCCCAATCCATGGCCGGGATCCCATCCAGCGACCAGCCGATCGGGTCCAACGGCGGCGCCTCCGGCTTCGGCCAGGCTGGAATTGGCGTCAAAGGCTCGATCACTTCCAGATCAGAGAGCCGGAACACCCAGGTTTTGTCGCGATCAAGGTACGGACTCATCACATCCACCTCGTCGGGCACAAGAAGATTGGTAGAGAAAACGGCCTGGCCGACGGCCAAGCCGTAGCCCCGGCTGCTCGGGTACTCGATGCCGGAAAGGTTGTATTCGCTCCCGTGCCCGACCTCGACCTGCTCCCACGACCCGGTCTGCATCACGCGCACTTGACCGTCCCGGACCTGATGGGGCAAACCCAAGGCAAAGGGCGCGAGAGTCCCCTGGGACATCCAGTCGATGCCGATCCGCTCACAAGAAGCATCGCACAGGGATTGGGCCCTGACGACGTGCAGGTCTCCGTCCAGCCAATAGTCACGTCCGTAGGAATCCCCTTTCGGCGTGATCCATTCGAGGGTGAGGCGGTATGCAAGCCGCGTCGACAAATCGGCATCTGCGATCATGGATACGTCTTCAAGGCGAAGCACGACACGGTGACCAGCTTCATCCTCAAGGGTGGCCACGAGTCGGGAAGGCTCATCGTCCGGCTGTTCCAAAGCGGCAGGTCGGCTACAGCCAGCCAAGAGGGAAGGGGAGAGGAAAAGCAGGAAAACCGAGAAGTGGATCAAAGGCCGCATCAGGCGCCTCCGTTCACCAACAACCTTGATAGGCGGTGGCCGTCAACGGCATTGGACCTGTGATGGCCGCATGAGACGTGGCGCAGAGCGGGCCCTCCGGGAATTCCTTAATGGTGCTATGGGCGAACCTCGCCGGCACGCTGCAACTGCCGCCACCTGCGGGGATTTGGCAATGGTCCGCCATGTGCAGCTTTCTGAAGGTCTTACCCCAATTGCTCACAGTCCCGATGGGGCCGAAGCCGTTGCCGGCGATCGAGGCTTTGATGCAACCCTCCGAGCCCCCGCAGAAGGAATCATCCACGGACCCCCCGCCGGCCGTGGCCCGTACGTAGACGAGGCAGAGGAAGTCCCGAAGCGGGAAGCAACTGTAGCTTGATTGTTCGTTGAAGTGGCGCCCCTGTTCCTCCGCGGTTTCTACGAGGGGGTCGATGGCGCATCCCTCGCCTTGGTCCATGGTCATGATCTGGTACTCGGTGGCCCCGAAGGCGGCGAGGCCGGCACTCGGGCCCCGATCGTCGGAGAAGCAGCGAAGGCCGAGGCCGTTGGCGCTGATCTGGGTGCCTGGACCGGGCTGGAGGACGAGCTTCATGATGTGCGTCTCGGTCTTCCACGCCGGCTCATCGAACGCGTCGAGTGACACGCCGTCCCAGAAGCTGATTTGCTGCGTGATGGTGTAACCCGCCGGCAGGTCACCGATCCCCAGGAGGATCTGTAGGGCACCGGAGTCGGTCTGCGGCGTCCCCGTGACGGTGTAGCTGGTGCTGTCCTGGGCGGTCCTGGCGATGATCACTCGATCAGGATCTCTAAGATCCACGCGCTCCACCACGACGTTGAACCTGGCCTCCTTGACGCCGCTGCGGGCAACGCTGTCATAGACGCTCCACTCGAATCCCAGATCCAGGATGCCGTAGTGCTCCATGTCAGTCAGGACGACGCCCTGGTAACGCTCCGTGGTGTCCGGCTCCTCTTCGGTGACCGTCATCGTCGACCAAGTGACCGACAGGGTGGACCCTGAGGCCGATGCTTCCTCCACGAAGGCATCGGCACCGAGGGGGACGCTGGCGAAGAGCAGCAAGGTCGAACACAAGCCGGCTTGCAGCAGTCGACGGGTCCTGGGCTTCGAGGTGGTCGCTTCATGTTGCATATCGTTTTTCTCCTTGTTCTCGGCTTGACCTGGCTGCCGCTGGGTCGGTTGCGGATGCAGGGACAGGTCAAGGAGCGTGAAGGGTGGATGGAGGATGGGCGGGGTGGGAGGCCGTTGCCTCGGCGATGGCCAGGATCTCTTGCGCCAGGACCGGCCTTGGCTCACCGCCAGGTGGGTCGACGCTTCCTACAGCCCCACTTGCGGATGCATCGCGGCCGGGCCCTCTCCATGGATGGTGCACTGCAATCGTGGGATCCTGCTGCGGAGAGAAGCCGTCCGTCTTCGTCGTGGCCGTCCGGCCGAAGCCGCTGACGGAAAGAAGGGAGGATCGTCCGACCATGTCGGCAGGACTCTTCGCTCGGTAGTTCTGATTTTTGGCATCCAGATCGGTGCGAAACGATCTGGATGCCGCTTCCTGATCACGATGCTGGTCATGACGCCGCGTCGGCGACGACGACCATGCGCCACATGAAAACCGACGTGCCCGCTTCAACGCTCCAAGTAGCGTTCCGGCCGGTCAGCCGCCTCGTCGCACGCGAACGCTCAGATGAGGGTCAGAGACAGATGCAAGGCCTGTCAGGACCCGTCAAGGTGCATCCAACTGCTCCAACGCCTCAGGCGTCATCTGCATCGAGTCCCAGAGGCCTGTGCTCGCCCGCATGATCTGGTTGTAGGGCGAGACCCCGCCGTCTCCGGGCGGGAGTCCCGCGACCACGTACACGATGGTCCCATGGGATTCCGCCCGGTCCTCGAAGATGTGGGGCAACGCCACCCATGCGACCGTGCCCCATGGCATCGGTGATTCGTTGAGCGCCCGGTCGAAGAAACGGGGCAGGGTCAAGGCGGGTCGGGCCAGGTCCTTCGCCATGCGGTCGCAGGAACCAGCGTCGCCACGAGGCCGGAGGGCGGATCATTCGGTATTTCGGCCGCGGGTGGCTTGCTGCACCCCGCTAGGAAAACAGGCAAGAGGAAAAGCAGGGCGATCGAGTAGTGGATCCGGGAACGCATCAAGAGACTCCGTTTACCGGCATGTTTGACGTGCCGTGGCTCAAGAGCACTTCTCTGCTGATGACTGCATGGGCGACCTGTGCCGTTCAGGAGCACATGCCGCATTCGAACCAATCCATGAATCTCTGGATGTCGGAGGGATGCATCTCGGCCCTCACCATCTTGCCCTCGTTCGCGTTGAGGCGAAGGATGTAGGGCATGTAGGAGATGACCCCTGGCTCCGTCGGGAGCGGGAAGGCGGCCGGCCGTTGCCATACGACGTACTGCCAGCCGCCCAGGGACGGATCGCGGATGCGGCTTGGGTCCTTGTCGAGCAGCACGGTGAAGTCCGTGGTCGCGTCCTTGCGCAGATCCAGATCCTCGACCGCCTGGAAGAAGGCGGCGGCGTCGACCGCGGGGGCCGGGACCGCGTTCCGGAACGAGCAATCGACGGGATGGTCCCGGGTCTCGCCGCGGTCGACGATGACGCTTTCTCCGGCCGAGCCGTCTTCGATGCGGAGGCTCCATGTCGTGGCCTTTCCGTCCCGGAGGGTCTTGACCTCAATGCGTGCGGTGGCGTGGCGATCGTACCCGATGACCGGCAGTGCCTCGCGCGGAGGCTCGGGAGGACGGACGTTGACGACCCCGATGCAAGACGTGCGAAGTTCGCTGCGCAGTTCCGACGAAGCGCTCTTGGCCTTCTCAAAGACCGTGGCAGGGGCATGAGCCATGCCGAAGAGGGGCACGTGGTCGCCGGGGTACAGGGGTCCGGAGGGCAGGGGAGGCAATGGTCGCGGACCGTCCAGGGGCCACCGATCGGCGTGATCGATCGCTCCATCATCCTGGTAGCCCGTCCGGACATGGATCGTGGGTTCGGACCGATCGTAATGGATGACCATGCTGACCGGCAATGGGTCCTTGCCGAATGCGTACTCCCCTTCCACCAGGCGGCCCGCTCCGTGATGGCCACCCTCCTCAACGGTGGGGAGCCCGCGCACGGAGTAGAGTACAAGACCGTCGTGGAGCTTGGTGGATACGTCGATGGGGTAGACGCGCTCGTGGACGCGCACCTCCGCGGGATTGTCCCGAAGGCCCAGGCCGTACGCGACAAGACCCCCCTGATACCCCCAATCCATCACGGTCCGGATGCATTCGCCGTCGACGAACTCACCGCATGGCAGCATGAATACGGCCGGGCGGAGCTTGGCATCGACGTAGATCTTCATGCGCTCCGTGGACTCGAAGCCGGGGGCGTATATGTCAAACGGGTAAGCAAGGCGGGGCGTGCCATCCGCATCGACGACCTCCTGCGGGGGCCCGAGCGACAGGGCCTTGGAGCGCCCCTCTGCATCCACGTACGTCGCCGTGATCGCTCGGACAGGAGCCCCCGGTTCTTCCAAGCATCCAGGAACAACAAACGCAGGCAGAAGAAGAAAGAAGAGGATCATTGGCCTATACACAGGCCGGTCCCACATTGTATTCGCTCCAGACCTCCGCGCCGTTGAAGTTCAACGCTTGTGCCCAGCCGACGATTTCATGACACCGCCTTCGCATAACGATCATGACCCCGCCGAAGCATCAAACCGTTCAAACACCTCCGGGGTCATCTGCATGGAGTCCCAGAGGCCTGTGCTCGCGCGCATGATCTGGTTGTAGGGTATGATCCCGTCGTCCCCGGACGGAAGGCCTGCCACCACGTATAGGATTGCTCCATGGGAGTCCGCTCGGCTTGCGAATTCTGGCGAAGCAAGGGTCATCCAAGCGACTGTGTCCCATGGCATGGGTGATTCCTCAAGGGCGCGGTCAAAGAATTCAGGTAGGGCCAAGCTAGGCCGTGCCAGATTCTCCGCCATGCGGTCGCAGGAACCTGCCGCCCGTTCTTTCTCACCTGCAAGATGGACGTACCACTGGTAGGGGACCTTGCCACCGAGATGATCCACACCGGCGATCCAGGTTTTTTCTTGTCCGCTGTTATCATCGATCGAGAAATATGTATCCGATGTGTTCGTGAGGGGCGCAAGCCCGGCGGTCGCATAGACGGAAGTATAGGGTTTGTTTGCGAAGAACAGGGGGATGCAACCATCATCGTCCGTCAGGTCGTTCGCCGATTCCTCATGGTTCCGCAGTTCCTCGAACGCCCTGCCCAGCGTGAAGCCACGGTCGAAAGGATCCCAATCTGTCGCCGGAATCTCATCAAGGGACCAGGCCATCCGCTCCAAGGAGGGCGCCTCCGGCTTCGGCCAGGCGGCAATGGGTGTAAGGGGTTCGTTCAGTTCCAGATCCGTCAGACGGAAGTGCCAGGGTTCGCCGTGATCAAGGGCAGGACTCGCCACGAAGACTTCGTCCGGCACGAGGGGATTGCTGTAAAAAACCGTGAGCCCGACGGCCACACCGAAACCCCGGATCTTCGGATACTCCATGTCCGAAAGGTCGTATTCATCGCCACGCCCGACCTCGACTTCCTCCCATGAACCGCCTTGCATGACCCGCACGTGGCCGTCCTGGACCTGGTGGGGCAATCCCAAGGCGAAGGGAGCCAGCGTCCCTTGCGACATCCAGTTGATGCGGATCCGCTCGCACGGGCCTTCACATGGCCACTGGTTCCGTACGACTTGTAGGCCACCGTCCAGCCAGTACACGTCTCTCATCGGTCCCTCGCCTGGCTTGGTCGTCCAGTCCACGATCAAACGATACGCGGGTCGCTTCTTCAGGTCGGCATCGGCGACCATGGACGCATCCTCTAGGCGCATCACGACACTGATGCCAGATTCTTCGGTCAAAGTTGCCACGAGAGCGGAGGGTGGCTCCTGCGGTGTTTCCGCTGCGGGGCCTTCGCTGCATCCTGCAAGGAAAACAGGTGAAAGGAAAAGGAGGAGTAGGGAAAATGTAAACCGTGCATGCATCAGATTGCTCTCCGCCCTACCAGCACAATTGTTTCGCGGTCGCATGCAGCGGTATAAGGCTGGTGATCGTGGCTTCCGATAAGGCACAGAAGGAGTTGTCGACCAAGGACTGTCTCTTGTGCGCCGACCGCTCCGGCACATTGCAGGTTCCACCGCCGGTGGGGATGCTGCAGGACTTCGCCATGTGCAGCTTGTCGAAGGTCCGGCCCCAGTTGGTCACCGTTCCAAACGGTCCGTAGCCGCCGCCCTCGATCGAGGCCTTGAGGCAGGGTTTGTCATCGCAGAACGAGTCGTCCACGGACCCCCCGCCGGCCGTGGCCCGCACGTAGACGAGGCACAGGAAGTCCCGGAGCGGGAAGCAGCTGTAGCTGGACACCTTGTTGAAGTGGTGGCCTTGCTCACCGGCCGTGTCTGTCAGCGGATCGATGGCGCACCCCTCGCCCTGGTCCATGGTCATGATCTGGTAGCCGGACGATCCAAAGGAAGTGAAGTCCCCGCTCGGGGCCCGACCATCGCTGAAGCAGCGAAGACCGAGACCCTTGACGTCGATCTCCACCCCCGCGACGGGCTGGACGACGAGCTTCATGATCTGCGTCTCGGTCTTCCACTCGGGTTCAGCAAAGGCGTCCAGGGACTCCCCGTCCCAGAAGTTGATCTGTTGCGTGATGAGGTATCCTGTTGGCAGGTCACCGAGCCCCACCAGAACCTGCAGGGCCCCCGAGTCGGCCTGGGCGGCCCCTGTGACCGTGTAGCTGGTGCTGTCCTCGGCGGTCCTGGCGAAGGTCACCTGGTCGGGATCTCGAAGATCCACCTGCTCCACGACAACGGTGAACCTGGCCTCCTTGGCCCCGCTCCGCGGCACGTCGTCGTCGACGCTCCACGCGAAGCCCAGGTCCAGGAAGTCGTAGCCCTCCACGTCGGTCAACACGACGCCCTGGAACCGCTCCGTGGTGTCCGGCTCCTCGTTGTGAACGGTCATCGTGGACCAGGGGATCGGCAGGACGGGGTCGGCGGTCGATGCTTCCTCGACGGCGTGGGCGCTGAGCGGCGTGCCGGCGAGCAGCAGCACAGCCGAGCACAGGCAGGCCTGGAGCCATCGGTAGGGTCTGGACTTTTGGGTGGTCGTTTCGTTTCGCATGTCTTGTTTCTCCTGGTTCTCGGCTTGACCTAGCTGCCGCTGGGTCGGTTGCGTGTGCAGGGACAGGTCAAGGAGTGGGAGGAGGCGTGCGTACCTGGTGAAGGGATGTGAGGCGCGACCGCAGAGTGGGGCCGTCCGTGATCGTCACGACCGTGCGGCCGCCACCGCCTGAAGGAAGGGAGGATCGTCCGACCATGTCGGCAGGACCCTTCGCTCGGTAGTTCTGATTTTTGGCATCCAGATCGGTGCGAAACGATCTGGAGGCCGACGGATCTTCAATGCAGCGTACCCTGCGCCCCGCCGTGGTCCGCCCCGCGGGGCACGACATGAGGTTCGCCGGGCCAAGCTTCGCCCAGCATGCGTCTTGCCAACGGCCGGGCGCGTACGCTCGTGCGGGGACGTCCTCCCTCGACCGCCACGAGGCCCACGCGCTGGAGCCGCTTCAGGTGGTACTTGACGGACGTGTCGGAGACCCCGAGGTCCTCCGCCAGATGCGTCACGTTGCGGCCGGGCTGCGCGGCGACCGTCTCGAGCAGGCGACGCGCCGTGGCCGAGCGGAGCGCCATCGTGGCCGCGCGTACGTCGGCGTCGGCGTCCCTGGGGAAGTACCCGACGTGGCCGCGCGCGGATTCCTTGCGGACCAGGCTCGCTGCCGTCAGCAGGCCCAGATGGTGGCGGACCGCGCCGCGCCCTTTGCCCAGGCGTCGGCTCAGCTCCACGTCGTGGATGCCGGGCTCGGCGCGCACGACATCCAGGATCGCCGCGCGGACAGGGTGGTCCTCGAGATCGTCCTTGGCGATGCGCGTGAACGCCTTGACGAGCACTACCTTGAGCCCGCCCAGGAGCAGCCAAGCCCCCACGGCGGCGGCGAGGATCCCGCCAAAGACAACGGGGGCCCCGGTCGTGCGCGCCGAGGCCCGGCCATCCTCGGGCGCGTGGACGACGGGGTCGTCCTCGGGAAGGCACGCGCAGGAAGCGTTGCCGACGAGGCCGCTTGGCACGGCGAGGACGTAGACGAACCGGTCGGGCCCCGGCACGGCCTCGGCCTGCACGTAGTAGCGGTGGGACGAAGCCCACGCCGTCTCGTCGACGGCCCCGTACTCCGAACGCCCGGGTTCGAACGGGATGACAGCGATGAGGTCCGCGCCGGTGCCGTTCCACACAAGGAAACGGTCGAGGACGCAATGCAGCGGCGCCCGCCACGTGACGGTGGCGTGATGGTCCGTCTGGTTCGCGACGACGTCGTGCGGCAGCAGTTCCGTCACGGCGCATCCGACGTCTTTGGGCGGGTCCGGTCCTGCGTCGGGCGCTACGTGGGCGATCGAGGACTCCAAGGCGGCTTGGGCGGCTTCGCAACCTCCCACCTGGACAGGGTTGGGCACGGCACCGCAGGAGTCGTGGACGTCGGGGACGCCGTCGCCGTCCGCGTCGGCCGAGACGGGCGCTGGCTTCGGCACCGGGGCGCAGTCCTTCACGCGGACGGTGAACGACGTGGTCGAGGAGGCCCCGAAGGGGTCCCCGGCGACGAACGTGAAGACGTGGTCCCCGGGCTCCATGGGAGTCCACATCCAACCGCCGTACCCATACTCGGCGCCGGGCGCGGCCGGGTCCGCGTCCCATGAGATGGCAAGCGGGTCGCCGTCAGGATCGGTGGCGTCGAAGAAGGCGGAGACGGCGCGGCGCGCACAGGTCTCCATGGACAGGACGGCGTCCCAAGCGGGGGGGCTGTTGCAGGCCGAGGCGTCCACGACGGTCATCGCCGCGTGCTCGCGGCCGTATGCGTCCACGGAAAGGACGGAGACCGTGTGCAGTCCCGGTCCGAAGGAGCGAAGGTGCGATGCCCCGGCGGCCGTGGTGGCCGAAGACCCCCCGAAGTCCCATTCGATGCGGTCGATGGACGACGCTGGCTGGCTTCCGTCCTGGAGCAGCACGTCGTTGCCGACGCCTGCGCACGACCAGTCCACGGCCGCCATCGACCTACCGATCGGCATGGAGGCGTAGCTGGATTGCTTCGCGAGCCCGAAGGCCGTGACCCCGATGGGGACGCCGGCGGCCGCGACCCGATGGGTGCCCGGCGCCACGCTCTGCGTCGTGCATGCGAAGCCGCTGGCACCCACGATGCGCCACGGGGCGGAGACAGCCGTGCCGTCGAGGGTCGCGGAGGCGCCCACGGGGGCCGCGATGCTGACGTAATGGTCCCAGGCAGGTGTCCCGGTCGGGTGGTGCCAGACATGCGAGGCCCAATGCTTGGCGACCGGCGTGACGAGGATGGACGCGGGGTCCCCGTAGGTCCCCGAGGCGCCGTCGAGGCCATAGAAGGACCCGACGAGGACGGGCCCCGTCGCATCGAGGTGCACATCCACGGAGGTGTCGAACTCGGCGATGGCGCCGGCACCGGAGAGCGTCAGGGTGGGACCCGGGGTCGTGGTCACGGTCGTCGTGCCGGCTCCGACGGCAAGGACGCGGATGCGTTCGTAGGAGCCCGGGCGCACCGGTTCGTTGACGCAGACGACGAACTCGGAATCAGCCTGCTCGATGGGCACGATCTGCTCGGAGATGTGGTCGCATGTCTCGGCGCCGAAGGTCGTGCACGCCGCGCCGGCGAACACGGCGACAGGGCGGTCCGACCGGATCCGTGACCCGCTCAGGTCCGTCCCAGCCTCGATGTTCAGCGCCTCCAGCGCACCCAGCGCGAACGTGGAGGTGATGCCGGGAACCATCAGGGGCACGCCGGGGCCTGGGTCCGTCGGCACGGCCACGTCCACCGTGACGGTCGTGGAGGGCTCCGTGGCGACCACGGTGATGAAGCTGCGGCAGGGCTCGTCGCCACAGTTCTCCTCGCTGGGCGCGGGCAGGAGGCCGAGAATCCAGTGATCCGTGCCGAGCAGGGCGTCGTCCAGCAGCGCGCTCGCGTCGTTGCTGAGGGGCGCGCCGAGGACGGCCTGCGCGGCATGGACGTGCTGCGACGCGTCGATCCGGTACGCGCCTGCGGCCTTGAGCTCCGACTGCGTGAAGATGTCGTCGAGCCCGTACACGGCGGTGCCGCCGGCCGGGATCGTGAGCGTCGCGACCGGACCCGATGCGTCCTGGAGCGTGGCGGTCTCGACCGCCGGGCCGTCGTTGACGAGAACGACCGACGTCGGGAAGTCGTTGCCCTGCGGCAGGTTGGCCGCGTAGAACGAGACGGCCTGGGCGGCACCCGCGGCGACGAGGAGGAGCAGGGCTCCGATGCCGAGGGCGTCGAGCAGGATCCGGAGCCGCATTCAGCCCTCCCGCCGTCGGCGTGCAAGCAGAAGCGCGAGGGCGCTGCCCCCGGCGAGGACCGTCGCGAGCACGGCGAGGGGCAAGGCCAGGGACCGGCCCTCTGCATGCATATGCGCGGGGGGGTCGTCCATCGTCGCGTCGCCAGGGGGCGGCTCCGCATCTCCGGCTGCGACGCCCGGCGCCAGGCCGACGGGAGGGGAGACCTCGTCCTTGCGGTACGCCTCGACCTCGTACCAGGCCCCGTCCGGGGCTCCGGCATCGGTCATGGCGTAGGCCTCCACGCCGGGCACGAAGGTCTCGGTGCCAAGAAGGACGCCGTCGCGGTGCACGCGGAACCCGTCCGGGGCGCACGATCCCGTCCAGCGCCACGTGACGACCGCGCTTGGCGCACGGCGTGCCGATGCGGAATGCACCGGCTCCGGCCTGCACCGGATCCCCTCGCCCTCTTGATGCATCGGGAAGGATCCCTCCGGGCGCTCCTGGCCCTGGAGGCCGGGAAGGCCCCCCAGGCATCCATCGCAGGCCGCGCAGCCGGGGCACACCCGCTCGGAGGGGTCCGCTTCCTGCGGGCTTGCGGCCGGGGCGGGGACATCGGGCTCCCGGGGTCCTGGCTCCCCCAGGCAGGCATCACCGACCCCGTCGCCGTCCTGGTCCGCCTGGTCCCCGTTGGCCTGGTGGGGGCAGTTGTCTTCGTGGTCGAAGACACCGTCGCGGTCCCGGTCGGACGGGCTGGACGGCACGGGCGCGGGCGGCACGACGTGGATGGTGAACGACGCCTTCGTGGTGCCACCCCATGCGTCCGCGGCCGTCACGACGACGGGGTAGGCGCCGATGTCGTCGGCGGTCGTCGCCCAGTGGAACCAGCCCGAGGAGAGCGTGGGGCCCGGCGGCAGGGCGGAGTGGCTTTGGGTGAGGGGGTCGCCGTCCGGGTCGAAGGCCACCGGCCACGCGAAGGAGAGCGTATACCCGGCCGTCACGCTCCGGTCCGCCGCCGCGATGACCGGCGGCTCGTTGCATGCCATCACGTCCCGGGTGACGGTCCGGTTCCGGCCATACACGTCCTCGACGACCAGGGTGGCCTTGAACTTGGTCGGCGACGGATAGGAGTGGCTGAACGTCGTGCCGGCCTTGACGCTGTACGAGGCGCCGTCCCCGGTTTCCCACCGGGACGTCCCGTTCTGGGGCCAACTCGTGTCCGTGAACCGCACGGCATGCCCTGGCCCATCGCAGGCCCAGTCGAAACCGGCGTGGAGGGCGCCGATGGGCATGAAGGCGAAGCTCGTCTGCCGTTCCAGGCCGAAGGCCGTCACGGCCAAGGGCACGCCTCCCGCCTCGGCGTGGTGGACGCCCGCCGCGACCTTCTCCGTCACGCAATCGAAGCCGCTTCCCCCGACGGGCCGCGGCGCGGCCGTCGGGGACGAGCCGTCGAGGAGCACGGGCGCCCCAGAGGGCGCGGCGATGCTGACGTAATGGTCCCAGCCCGGGGTCCCCTTCGCATGATGCCACCAGTGCCCCGGCCAATGATGCGCCACCGGCTGGTGGAGGACGAAGGACGGGTCGCCATAGCCGTTGTACGTGCCGTTGCGGCCGAGGAACTCCCCGACGAGGATGGGTTGGTCGGAGATGATGTGGACATCGGAGGACACGTCGAAGTCGGTGTGGTCCCCGGGCCCCGACAGGGCCAGCGTCGGTCCCGGCGACGCCGTCACCGTGGTCGTGCCCGGGGCGATCGCCATGACCCGGATCCGCTCGAAAGAGCCTGGGCGCACGGGCACGGCGACGCAGACCACGAATTCCTCGCCGCCGTGCCGGACCGGCACGAGCTGCTCCGAGATGTGGTCGCAGGTGGCCGAGCCGAGCGTCACGCAGGCCATGCCCGCGAAGACGGCCACGGGCCTGTCCGCCCGGATGCGGGAGCCTGTCAGGTCGTCCAGGGACTCCAGGTTGAGGCCCTCCAGTACGTCGAGCTTGAACGTGGCGGTCGTGCCGGGGACGACGGGCAGCACGCCCGGGCCCGGCTTGATGGGCGCGGTGGCGTCCACCAGGACCGTCGTGCCCGGCTCCGTCGCCACGATCGTGATGAAGCTTCGGCACGGATCGACCCCCTTGGAGCCGCAATGGTCGGGCGGCGGCGGCAGCAGGCTCATGACCAAGTACTCTGTGCCGAGGAGGGGTTTCTCAAGAAGCGGAGTGGCGTCGTTGCTGAGCGGCGCGCCCAGCACCACCTGCTGGGCGAGCACGTCCTCCGACGTGTCGATCCGGTAGACGCCGGCCGCCCCCCGCTGGGTGCCCGTGAAGATGTCGTCCATCTCCCATTCCACGGCGCCGCCTGCCGGCACGGTCAGGGTCGCCTGGAGTCCCGATGCGTTGCGGATCTCCGCCGTGCGTGGCGAACCCGCCGTGTTCACGAGGGCGACGGTGCTCTCCCAGTCCTGGCCCTGGGGCAGGTTCGCCGCATGATACAAGACGGCCTGGCCCGGCGACGCTGCCGCAAGCGTCACCGCCAGAAGCGCCAGGGACCCCCCAAGGATCCACCAAAGGACGGAGCTCCACCTGCATCCATCCGGCCCCAACGCACTCATCGGGGCCCAAGGGAAATCGTTTCACTTATGCTTGTTGGCCACCGCGTATCGGACGAGGCTCCGGAGCACGATGCATCACGCCAGCCTCGTCGCGAACACCAGGAATCCGGTGTGCCCGAGCCCCTCGAACGAGGGCCGGGCGCCGCGCTCCTTGACCTCCCACGTGCGCTCGATCAGCTCCAGCGCGACGACGTCGGCGGCGCCGAGCTCCCGGAGCCGGCGGACCGTCTGCTCCATCTGGCCGACCTGGGGGCAGTAGCAGGCGACGCGGGCGCCGGGGGCAAGGACCGGCCACGCGTGGCCGAGGGCGAGCCAAGGCTCGGGCTGGTCGAGGAGGAGGGCGTGGAAGGGGCCGTCGGTCGCCGCGGCCTCCGCGACGCCTTCGGCGAGGCCCTGCGTCATGTCCCCGGCATGCACGGTGACGCCGTCGGCGAGGCCGGCGAGGCGGAGGTTGTCCAGGGCCCAGGCGGCGAAATCGTCCCGCAGTTCCTGGACGACGACGCGGCCCGTCGGTCCCACCGCCGTGGCCAGGGCGAGCGTGGCGGCGCCGCTGCCGATACCGGACTCCAGGACGCGGTCCCCGAGACCAAGGCCGAGCTCGAAGACGATGCGGCTCAGGTCCTTCGGGACGATGATCTGGGCTTTGCGGCGCACCGTGGCGGTGAGGTCGGGCAGCCGGGGCCGGAGGACGACGAGCCGCTTTCCGTTCACGTCCGCCGTCGCACCGTAGCCGAGGGCGACGAGGCGGGCGGGATCGAAGACGCCGAGTCCCTTCTCCTTCCGGGCGCCCCCGCCGTCGAGGTGGACGAGCCAGCGGCGGCCCGTGGTGGGCTCCAGGAGAAGGACGCGGTCACCCGCGGCGACGTCCGCGGGGCGCGGCGACGCGGACGCCTCCATGCGCATGCCTAGCCCTGCAGGGCCTTCTGGAGCTTGGCCTGGAGCTGCGTGGCGCTTTCGCGGAGCTGGTCTTCCTGCCCCTTGGCGCGCTTGACGCGGATCTCCAGGGTCTCCTGCTCGTCTTTGAGGCGCGTGAGGACGTCCGCCTTGCCGGTGTCCTTCACGAGGAGCGAGCCGAGCGAGCGGTAGACGGGCGCGTCGTCCGCGAGGGCCTCGATGGCCTCGATGGCGGCGTCCGTCTCGTGCTTCATGGCCTCGAACTGGAGCCGCTGCTGCTGCGCCTGCTGGAGCTGCTGGCTCAGGTTCTGGAGCTGGACGAGCTGCTGCTGCAGTTCCGGGGACATGCCCTGGTCCGCCATGGGCCGGGCGACGAGGGCGCGGCTTCTAAACGTTCGGGCATCGACCTCCAGAGGGAGCGTGCCGGTCACCGCTCCCGACCGAACGGCAAGGATCCATCCGCGTCACCATGGTCGACGAGGACTCAGGCGAAGGGGAAGGCGGCGCGCAGCGCCGCCTCCGAGCGCAGCGAGGGGTGCGCCGGGGCCTTGGCCTTCGGCCAGCACGCCGCGGATCCGACCACGTTGCATGGGCCGTCGGGCTCGGCGGCGGATGACCAGGGCAGCTCGCGGGATGGCCGACAGGTAGGCGGCCCGTGGCCGGGGCATCACGGCTAAGAACACGAACATGTTCGAAGACTCCGTGAACGGTCCATGGGGATGACGGAACTCATCTTCCAGGTCGAGGTGCCCGAGTGGCCGGTCGCGGCCTTCACGCGCGAGGCGAAGGGCAGCCGGGTCATCATGAACCACGTGCGCTTCGACGAGGACCACTTCCCTGTGCGGAACATCTTCACGGTGCTCGCGACGCCCGAGCAGTGCGGGCGCTTCCTGGCGTTGATCCGGGACCTCTACGCGGGCATCCAGGTGCTCCGCCAGGACCAGGGCGCCCTCTCCGTCCTCGTGGAGCCCGCCATGGAGAAGATGAAGTTCCTCAAGGCGCCCTTCACGGCCGCGCTGCGCGCCCTCGGCCCCGACCGCATCCTCCGCCCCATCATCATCAAGGACGGCTGGATGACCGTCGGCATCATCACCGCGGCGCAGGTCGACGTCCCCGACGTCATCCAGACCGCCACGGAGAACTTCAAGAAAGCGGGCCTGAACATGAAGCTCGTCCGCTGGGGAGAGTACCGCCCCGAGGACCACCCCATCGGCGACTACGAGGAGAAGCTCACGCCCAAGCAGGCGGAGATCGTCAAGATGGGGCTCGCCCTCGGGTTCTACGACAATCCGCGCCGGTGCAACCTCGAGACCCTGGCCGGCGTCTTCGGCATCAGCAAGGCCGCCGCCCACAACCGCCTCAAGGCCGCGGAGAAGAAGATCCTCGGCGGATACTTCTCCTAGGGGCCCATTCAAGAATCCGCTCCGCGTTTCCCCGCACATGGGGGGTGCCGGGACCGCTGCCAGGGGCCGTCCCCATGACTTCGTGACGCTCGCCCTCGGCCTTACGCTCCCGGTGGTGGCGCTCCTCCTGTACTCGAAGGCCGAGAACGCCATCGACCAGCCCCGGCCGGATGGCGCGTCCGCGGCTTGGCTCCTCACCGGCTGCGCGCTGGTGGGGGTCTCCACCATCGTGGCCTTGATCGTATCGCAACGCTCGCCGCGCCTCGTCCTGGCCTCGGCGGCCTTCGGCCTGATCGTCCTGGCTCCCCTGGCGGCCGGCCTCACCATGGAAGGCTACGGACCCGATTCGTGGGCAGGTCTCCTTCCGTTCGATGCGTGGGGCAACGGAGGCGGCCCCGAGCTGCCCTTCATCCTGATCTGGTCCGTGCTGTCCATCGTGGCCCTGGCGCTCCTCGGCGACGAGCGCCGGTCGTCGGTCCTCGCTGCATCCGGCGCCGCCGCCCTCGTGACGGCCCTGGCCGCCGCTTCCGTGTATCTTCTCGTGACGATCGCCCGCCAATCCGAAGTCGCGGCGGCGGCGCACCGGGACGCGGGCGCACTGCCGGTCGTCGCCCTCTGCGCGGTCCTGCTCGGCCTGGCTGCACGGCGCCGATGAGCGGGGGCGACCCAGGTCGTGCCGCCGTCCTCTTGGCCGCGTGACTTGGCCCCGGCCGGTGACGACAAGGCCTGGCGCCCGACTCCGACCCTTGCCGAGTCCGGCCCCGCATCCTTCAAGAAGGTCGCCGCCCATGGTGCGACGATGGTGGCGCAGGGTGCCCGTCAGGATCCAAGCCGACCCGCGGGGATCCGGCCGCGGGAACGTTCAGGCCAGGACCAGGCGCTGGTGGCCCAGCCGCCGCAGGACACGGGGTGGGTGGTCGTCCGGGAGACCGCGTACCAGGTCCCGTTCCAGGCCATGCCGGGCATGGGCTACGCGCAACCGCAGCCGCCGAAGTGGGAGGGCCGCGACATCGGGGCGGCCATCCTCGGCGTCATGCTGCCGGTCCTGCTCTTCACGGGCTTCATGACGGGGCTGGGCGCCATCAACCGGCCTGCCCCGGACACCGGCCTCGCGACGACGTGGTACGCCGCCTGCGGGATCCTCGGGATCCTGGGGGCGATCCTCGGCGTCGCCCTGGGGCCCTCCCGGGCCGGCCTGCGCATCGGCATCGCCGCGGCCATCGCGGCGCCGCTCGGGATCTGGATCGCGCTGATGGCCCAGTCCTCCTACGACGACTTCAGCGGGTTCTGGCTCTTCTGGCTGGCGTTCTTCCTCTGCGTCGCGGTCGGGGTCACGACGCTGGTCCTCGGCTCGCGCGGCGGTCGCACGGCGGGCGACGGCGCCCTCATCGGCGGGCTCGGCGTCTCGTTCGCCGTCGCGGGCGCCGCGTTCTACCACCTGGCGACGATCTCGCACCAGGCCGAGCTCGCGGCGCAGGCCCACGAGGCTTCCGCTCCGGTGGCCGTGCTGGTGCTCCTCATGCTCCTTGGCATGGCCGCGCTCCGACGGCGCTGAGACGGCTACGCGACGGCCCGACGGCGGGGCCGGTCCCTGCGCTCCAAGTGCGGAGCGACGGCGTTGGCGTAGTACTCCACCAGGTCCCAGCGGCGACTGACGAAGCGCCCGCCCTCCCAGGCCAGGATGCCCCTGCGCGCGGTGACGTCGGTCGCCATCCGGAGAAGGCGCTCGAGGTTCTCCGCGTCGGCCACGTCCAAGGCGACGTCGAGCAGGCCGTCGCGACCCCGCGTGCGGTCGGCCTGGCGATGCCGCTCACGGTCCCGCTCGTCGTAGGGGTCCCGTACGGCGATGGGCGCCCCGGCCGCCTGGAGGTCGCCGAGGACGTCCCGCAGGGTCAGGAGCAGCGTGGCGCGGTCGACGCCCCTCCCCATGCGCCCGGGGCCGATGCGCCGGGCGGCCTCGCACGCCAAGGGGACCGGGGTGACGGGGACGGCGCGGCCGATGCGCCGCATCAGCTCCTCGCCGAAGGGGCGCAGGCGTTCCCAGCGGGTCTTGCGGTCGGGGTCGCCCAAGAACGGCTCCTGGGTCGCGTACCAGTCATCGAACACGACAGGCTCGCCGAAGTGGATGGCCGCGACGCCATGCTTCTTCATGCGCTTCGTGAGGAACCGGAGCGTGTTCACCGGCACGCCGACGAGGGTGCGGCGCGCCAGGCCCGCAAGACGCTTCGCCTTCTGCCAAGGGCTCCGCCGACGGTACGGCGCCTCGCCCCGCGCCTCCCGCATGAGCACCTCGTCCTCGAAGACGCGGTCGAAGTCGATCCCCACGGGGACGAAGACGAGCGGCCGGTCGAACGCCGGGTCCAGCTTCGTGCGGGCCATCGTGTCCAGGAGGCCCAGCTTGACGGGCCGCAGCCGGCCGTCACGGCTCAGGCCGCCCTCCGGGAACATCGCCTGCGTGACGCCCTGCTTCGTCACCAGTTGCACGTAGGCCTGGAGGGTGCGGTGGTAGAGGGGATCCTTCTCGCCCCGACGGACGAAGTAGGAGCCGAAGCTCTTGAACAGCTTCTCGAGCGGC
>Ga0299906_10001262_pt1 | contig 21831 bp, 18 predicted proteins | sample RVTome_14_FD_200259 | JGI IMG/M metagenome (GOLD analysis project Ga0299906, IMG submission 200259) | Soil microbial communities from uranium-contaminated site in the Upper Colorado River Basin, Wyoming, United States - RVT145D125 (version 2) ...
GCATGGGGCCCTCACCGACCTGCTCGACCGGCCATTCCCGCCGGGCGCGCACCGCCAGCGTCTCGGCGTCCTTGACCTCCAGGCGGAGGGTGGCCTGCGGAATCGTCCTAGGGGTCTCGACGGTGAGCGGGAAGGCGAGCGGCCTCCCCGCGCGATAGACCACGCGCTCCTGGCCGGCCAGCGATACCGCGGGGCCCAGCTCGAAGTCGATGCTGACCGAGCCGACCCTCGCGTAATCGTCCGCGGCGGCCTGCGCGAGCCCGAGGCTCATGCTGGCGAGCAACGCCTCCAGGCCGGGATCCCGGACGCCGGGGTTGAGCCGCTCCAGGTGCTCGTTGAGCTGCTGCTGTTCCTTCAACCCGAGCTTGCCCAGATCGAGCAGGCCGTTGAGCACGGTCTGGGTCGCCCGGTTGGGCGCATCGAGCACGGTCTGAATCGTCTGGGGATTCAGGACCTGCTGGAGTAGCGGAGCCAGCGCGGGGAGGGCAGCGAGCAGCGCCGGGGCGACCTGGGCCTCACTGTAGTGCCGGCAGCGTGGAAGCGGGCCGGAGGGGATGCGCGAGCGCCTTCCTCGCGGCACGGGGCCCATCGCCAGCGCGCGCGCCGAGAGCGACGCGGCCGCCCCTCCCCCTGCGGCCGGGGCCGCGGGAGCCGCGGAAGGGGTTCCGGCGCTCGCGCCCTCGACCTGCCGCAGCAAGTCGATCAGCGCGCGCAGCAAATCGGGGTCGCTGGCGCGCCGCAGCAGATCGGCGAGCGGCGCGGCGGCACCGCCCCCGCCCGGCGCCGCCGCGCCCCGCAGTCCGCCGAGCAACCCGGGCAGGATGTTTCCCAGGGAGGGCAGGATGCCGCGCAGCACTCCGCCGAGCGCGTCCAGGAACATGGCGTTGCTGTAGGACGCCTCGCGGTAGCGGAAGGGCGCCGGGTGCGTGAGCGTTTGCGGCGCCGCGGCGTGAGGGGCGGTCATGGTCAGGCCCTCCGGCATGACCGGGGGAGGCAGGTCACCGCGCATCACCCCGGCTGAGATGGTCAGTACCTCCGAGACCGCCGGTCCCTGGAGGGCGGAGGTCCGGTAGCTCGCCAGCTGGATGCGCCGATGTCGGTGATCGAAAAGCGCCGGGTCTACCTCGAACTCGCCGCGCCCCAGGCTGTGCTCGGGCACTGGGCCGGCCAGCGGCGAGCGGAACCTGGGCTCGGCGATGGTCTCGATCCCGTCGGCGCGTCGGGCGGTCTCCCCGCCAACGACGTAGGCCCAGTAGCGGTTGGTGCCGAGCTCGAAGCGGAAGCGCGGGCGCGGCCCCGCCGGCGACAGGGCCGACAGCAACGCGAGCGCCATCGCTCACTGCCCCGCTCCGGCGGGAGGTCCGGCCGGGACCGGCGGCGGGGCACCCGGCGCCGGCGCGGCGCCGAGGTTGGGTCCATACATGGCCGCGAAATTGTCGAGCTTGAAGTAGTCGGACTTGAAGGTGATGTCGACGCTGCCCGCGAGTTTGGCGGCGAGATCGGTGGACGCTTCGCTCTTGGCCGACGACACGCTGATCCGCGTCTTCTGGGTGCTGCGGGTGTGGCCGCCGCGCGGCCCGCCGAAGATCGCGCCGATTAGCCCCCCGCTCCCGGAGACGGAGGTGCTGGTGGACTGGGCCTCCTTGAGCGCGGCCTTGTCCCCCTTCTGGATCCGTTCCGCGGCCTTCATGTCGAAGAGGACGGAGGCCTTGACGTTGCCCTTCTCCACCACCAGCCGGGTGACACCCATCAGGATGACTTCACGAAGCAGGGCGCGCTGCTCCCGCGCCATGGCGATCTTGGCCTCCATGATCTTGGCCTTGACTTCGTTGTCCCCCAGATCCTTGGGCTCGCCGCTGGCGTCGGTCAGGACCATCTTGGGGCTGCCGTCCTCTTCCTTTTCGCTGTCGCTGAAGTCCAGACCGAAATCGTCGCTCTGATTCTCGGCCAGGTAGCCGAAGGCGGCCGTGTCGTCGATCTGGTTGACGAACTTGGCGACGCTGTCGCTCGCGGTCTTGAGCAGGCGCTGGAAGGTCTCGATCTGCTCCAGGGTCACCCGGAGGTTCGCGTCGAAGACCGCCTTGAGCAGGTCCTTGACAAACCCGGGGAAGTCCACTTCGCGGACGAACTCCCCGGCCAGCTCGCCCGCCTGTTCGATCCGCTTGTTGTAGTGGCGTGCGTCGTCGATCATGTCGCTGGCCTTGGGAGGCCCCGCGAGCGCGCGGGCGGTTCCCCCGTTGGTGGCGACCAGATCGCGGACCTGCTGCTGGTAGGTGTGGCGGTAGACGTCGCGCTGCTCGTCCGGACTCAGCGTATGGAAGCTCGGACTGTCGGCCAGCGTCTGGCGGGTGTAGGCCCGGGCGAGCTCCTTGACCATCTTGCCGTTCTGCATGCCGTACCTCTCGCGCTGGTGGCGGCGGACTCAGGGCTGGGACGCTCAGAAGTCCTCGTCCTCGGTCTCGAAGAAGTCGTCCTCGTCCTCGAACTCGGGTTCCTCGAAGTCTTCCTCCTCGCCCGGCTCCACCAGAGCGCTCGCCAGGATGTAGGCTTCGGCCGCCTCGAGGAAGCCGGTGAGGGCCTCCTGGGACGGTGCCTCGTCGAACGCGGCGATCCACTGAAACACCCGGTTGCCCTGCACCGCGAGCTGGCGATGGGCGCCGATGTTTGGCACGCGCCCGAACTCGGTCCGGGAGAGGGACTCGAGCACGGTCCACATACTCTTGCGCCGGGTCCCGCCGAAGTGGGCGATGATTTCCGGATCGCGCAGGATGTCGAACGCCTCCTGGAGCTGGGCGTACAACTCGCGGACCTGGATGTGCGCCATCCCGGTGCAGGCCTCGGTGAGGTTGTACTGGCACTCCCGGGTCGCCTGGTAGATCCCCGCCCGCGAGACCGGCGAGACGGCACTGCTGCCTTCGGAGATCCGCTCGGTCTTGTCGATGAACGTCGCCACCTCGGTCATCAGGTTGTGGCGGAGGCGGGGGAAGACCTCGTTCTCGACCATGCGGTCGAGCAACTCGGCGCTGCCCCGGCCCAGCACTCGGCGGTACAGCATGCCCCGCTCCTCCGGGGTGCTGCGCTCGTCGCGCAGCCGCAGGTAGCGGTAGAGCCGCTGGGCGCTCGCCCCGTCGACCACGTCGATGGCCCCGCTGGACCAGTTGAGCACCAGTGCGTCCACCAGCCGGAAGACCCCGAGGCCGTCGCCCAGCTCGGCCACGTAGTCGACCGCCGCGGCGGCCAGGATGTTCTCGCGGATGATGCCCTGGGTGGCGAGGTCGTCGAACGTGTCGACCGTGAAATCCCAGGTGTCCACGCCGGTGGCGTTGCGCTGCCGGGCCACGTCGAGCGGGTCGTGGGTCCCATCCGCCACGCCGAGGGCGTGTTCGTAAGCCGTGACGAAATACTCGTCGAACTCGCCGGCATCCACTTGGAGATCGCCGGGAATGACCACCCCGCGATTGAGCAGGAACGACGCCATGGAGCGCCGAATCGGCTCGGTCAGGCGCGTGGGATCGATCTCGCCTCGGTTGGCGAAGCGCTCGACGAACTCCAGCATGCCGAGCTGTTCGGTCTCTGCCAGCGCGGCTTCCGCGGCGCCGGCGACCGGTCCGGAAAACCCGTTGCCATTGGCCATGGTGCTTGCTCCTCAGGGTGGCGGACTCAGAGTCGCGCGGTGACGCGATTGACGACGTGCTCGCGAACCGAGCCCGCATCCGGGATGTTCAGGCGCCGCGCGCGCTGGACGTCGGCGACCACCCGGTCCGCCAGCGCGCGCTGCATGGTCTCTTCCTGGTCGAGCAGGATCGTGTTGGCAAGACCGACCAGGTCATCGACCCGTTCCCGGAGCGCGCGCCGCAGCTCGGCCGCAGGCAACCCGCGGTACTCTTCCTCGATCGCACGCAGCGCCGTCAGCACAGAGTGGTATCCGCTCAGCGCAAGCACCCGCCGGCGGGTGGCGGAGAGCTTGAGCCGATTGAGCCGCTCGACCACCTTCTGCATCGCACCGGCCAGCGCGAAGCGATTGATCAGATCCAGCAGCGGCCCCAGCGCGGTCGCGGGCTGGAAGCGCTCGTCGCTGCGCTCCAGCGCCTCGAGCGCGCGCTCGACCGTCGCTTCCAGGCGCGCGGTTGTGGCGGTGATCCTCAAGTAGGCCGGGACCGTCCTGGGCGTCTGGCGGACACCGGGAAGGGGGCCCCGGCCCAGCGCGCGCTGCGCCGCGGCGGCCGCCCGCACCGCCTCCCACGCCGCCGCGCCGGCCGGGGTCTTCTGCGCCTCCAGGGCGACGACCGCCTGGCGTGCGACGGCGATCTCCTGCTCCAGGCGGATGGCGGCCTGCTCCGCCTCCTGCAAGGCCTGTTGCCTGATTCGGAAATCCTGTTCCGCATGACCCGCGACTTCTTCCGCCTCGCGCAAGGTCTGTTCCGCCCGCTCCACCTGCTGCTTGATCTGCTCGACCCGGTCGCCGGCCTCGGCCACCGCCACGCCTTCCGCGGCCTCGGCGTTGGCCGCGCCCCGTCCGCGGCGAGGGTTCGTGGCCCGGTTCGCGATCGCATCCAAGGCGGCCTGCGCCCTGGCCAGGTCGTTGCGCGAGTTCTCGACCTGCACTCGCGCCAGCGACCAGTTCATCTCGGCTTCCGCCGCCGCCGCGCGGGCCTGATCCCGCGCCGCGAGTGGCGCCGCGGCGGCCCCGGACCTGGCGTCCAGCAGCGCGGTCGCCTGGGTCAGTTCCCCCCGAAGGCGATCGTAGTCGGCGGCCCTGGCGCGGGCTTCCGCGGCAGCCTGCTCTGCGTTCCTGATCCGATCGGCCCAGGATTCCATGCTTGCCCCCTAGTTCAGTTTCGCCTCGAGCAGGCGCATCGCATCGCCGAGATTCAGGCGACCGTAGCCCGCCTTCCTGTCCTTGAATTCGCGGCCTGGTCTGTCGGCTGTGTGCTTGAGCACGTGCTTGGCCTGCCCGTCGCTGAGCGGGCGACCGCGCCCACGCGCGTAGGCCTGGAGCAGGGCGAACGCTCCTGCGACGAACGGGGCGGCGTGCGAGGTGCCGCTCGAGCTGGCATACCCATCCTCGAGGTAGCTGCTGTAGACCGCTTCGCCGGGGGCCAGGAAGGAGACCTGCCGCCCCCAGGTGGAGAACGGAGCGACTGCTCCGTTGTGCCCGGCCGCGCCCACCGCGACGACCCCAGGCAGCGCGCCCGGGTAGTACAGCTGTTCCTGGCCGTCGTTCCCGCTGGCGGCGACGATGGTGGCGCCGCGGCGCCGGGCGTACTGGACCACCTCCTCATGCGGCAGGCCCCCGCCGGCGTGGCGCACCCCGAGGCTCATGTTGATCACCGTGGCGCCCCGATCCACCGCGTACTTGACGCCCGCGTTGATGTTCTCGACCAGACCGGCCCCGACCCGGCGCTCGCCCTGCCGGAAGGCGGCGAGCACCCGGACCGGAAGCACGCGACAGTGCGGGGCTACCCCGACCGGCATGCGCAGCCCGCGGCCGGCAATGATCCCGGCGACATGAGTGCCGTGACCGACCTCGTCATCCGGATCCTCGTCCGCGTCGATCGAGTCGCCCAGGAACTCAGCCGCCCCATCGATGATGTCGACGAAGTCCATGCCCGGGGCCATGGCGTCGACCAGCTCGGGGTGGCGATAGGCGATCCCGGTGTCTAGCACCGCGATGGTGATCTCCGGATCGCCCTCCGAGTACCGATGGGCCTGCGTTAGCCCGATCGCCTCGCGCGAGTCCTCCCCGGGGGCCCGGCCCATCTGAACGGGAACGGTCGTGGGCAGCTCGACTCCGGCGACCCGGCCCCCGTGCGCATGTTCAACCGTGGGCACCAGGCGGATCTCCTCGATCAGGCTCTGGGGGATCCGGCCGCCGCGTTGCAGAATGAGTCGGTAGACCCGGTTCAGGCCGACCTCTCGCTCGGCCGCCGACCAGGGAAGTGCGGGGGCGGGAGCACCGGGAATCGCCGAGGGGCGATTCCCCACCCCGTGGCCGGACGGGGCGTACTCCTGGGTGACCCAAACCGGGATGTGGTAGCGGTCGAGCAGTTGATCGACCGCCGGTTCCAGCCGCTCAGACACGCCAGCCTTGTCCGTGAGAATCGCAGACCAGTGCGGCGCGTCCACCGCCGGGGCCTCGGGCCGTAGCCGGATCACCAGATGCGGCTTCATTCCCCACCCCCGGAGGCCACCGACCGACGGGAAGCAACCGCGTGTCGCAGCAGTTCGCGCAGACCGCGCGGGTCAAGGTTGAAGAGGGCGTGACCACCTCGGGTAACGCCGATGACTTCGGTGCGCGGGTAACGGGGAGCCAGAATCCGGCGGGCGAGGCTCACGGCCGACTCGTCGGCCAGGACCAGCACCACGTCGGGTGCCGTCTCGTCCACCGCGCTCCGCAACAAATCCATGGGCACCAGCCTTGCCTCCCCGGTCCCGCAATGACGGGGACGAACGACCTCGAAGACGGGATCGTCTTCGGCGCCAAAGACCTCGTGGGTCGCGATCTCGGCGAGCAGGGAGGGTGCGTCGAAAGTCAGGGGGCCACAAAGCAGCACACGGATCCGAGCTCGTCGCGTCAGCCCATCCACGCCAACGCCCCTCCTGCTTGGTAGCCAAACGGTGGGCGCTGGGGCCGGGAACGGCAATCCGCAAAACGGTCCCATTTCAGTTCAGGCGGGGTGTGATCCCTTGGTGCCGTCTCTCGAAGGTCCAGTGTCAGCCTGGAACGGTTCCGCCGGGCATCCGGGCTGCGGGAGCGTCCTGCGGAATCGAAGGGTTCAGCCGGGGATTCAGGGAGGATTCACCAAGGGGCTCGGGCCCCCTCTGGCGCGTGAGCCACCGGGGACCCACGCCTGCCCGCCGCAGTCGCGCGGCGGCCTCGGTGCGCCGGTGCACGCCGAGCTTTTCGAGGACGCGATGCACGTGATTCTTGGCCGTGGAGGGCTCGATCCCGAGCCGGCCGGCGATTTCCTTGTTGGAAAGACCGGACTCGATGAGGCCGAGGACCTCAAGCTCCCGGCGCGTGAGGGAGCCACTCAACTGGTCCTCCGGCCCCGGGGCCAGCGCCGCGACGCGGCGCAGCAGGGCCATCGCGACGCGGGGCGAACAACGCAATTCGCCGCCGAGCGCGCCGTGCACGGCTTCGAGCAGGTCGTCGAGGGTGCCGTCGCGCTGCATGTAGCCGGAGACGCCGGCCTCCGCGCAGGCGACAATCTCCGGCTCCGATTCGGGGATGGCGAGGCCGATGATGGGAAGCGCGGGACGCACCCCGCGGGTAGCGCGGACCACGTCGAGGCTGCCACTCATGGCCATGTCGACGAGGATCACGTCGGGCCGGTCCTCATCGACCCGGGCGACGGTCTCGTCGATGCTGGTGGCGACGGCGATGACGCGCACCTGGCCGTTCCGCGCGAGCAACTGGCCCAGACCATCGCAATACAGCCGGATATCGCCGACAATAAGCACTGAAATCGGGGAGGTCACGCCACGCACCCGAGCCGCTTCGTTGTTCAGCGAAATGGTAATCCCGGCGCAACCGCTTGGCGCCAGGGCGGAATGGTCCTCAGGCAGATAGCATGGCCAAGGGGGCGCGCCGAAGCAATGGTCAGATTTTGGTGTTTAGTTTGTTGACAGGCGTTGGTGTGTACCCGCTAGCCGCCAACGGCGAGGGGACGAGGGGGACCAGGGGAGACTGCACCTGGACATCACACGCTTCGCACGGCTATGGGCGTTCGCCATTCTCTACCATCAGGTGGCGTATCGCCACCTGATCGGTACGCCCATCCATGCCGCCCTTACGGTCGCGGCCATCGTCGCCCTGCTGCGACCGGCCTCCTTCGGCGCCCTCACGCTCCTGGCGGCCCTGACGGCAGCGACGGTCGTCCTGGAGCTTCCCAACGTCTTCAACCACTGGTTCTTTACCGGGCTGGTCTCGCTCGCGCTGTTCGGGGGCTGCGTGGCCGCGTGGCGCGCTGGCCACGCCACGGGCGCGCCGTCGCCCGCCGAGCGGCTGGGGCGCGCGTTCGCCCCGGCGGCGCGCTGGAGCCTGATCCTGCTCTATGGCTGGAGCGGGTTCCACAAGCTCAACCATGACTTCCTCGATCCGGAGTTGTCGTGCGCCACCGTGCTCGCGGGGTCGCTGGGTCAACGTCTGGCCTTGAGCGCCCCGCCGTTCGACGGCGTGCTGGTGTGGCTGACCCTGCTCACCGAGCTGGGGCTCCCGGTTCTGCTGCTGTTCCCCCGGCTTCGCCTGGCCGGGGTGGCCCTCGGCAGCGGGTTTCACCTCGCGATGGCGGCCGCCGGCTATCCCCGGTTCAGCGCGGTCGGCCTGGCCCTGCTGACGCTGTTCCTTCCGGTGGGGGCGCTACGCCTGGATATCGCGCGCGCAAGCCGGCTCGCCTTCGGGGTCGCACGCGGGGCCGCCCTGCTGCGTCACGGTTGGCCGCTCGGGGGCCTGGCGATCCTGGCCGGGGCGCTCTTCGCCACCGCATGGACCGAGCGCCTGATGCTCGCCCTGACGGCGGCGCTGGCGGTGGGCCTGGCACTCCTTGCCGGGGCGGCATGGCGTCGCGGGGCGGCGCCGGTCGAGACCGCGCTGCGACCGGGGACCGCCTGGCCGGCGATGGCGGGTCCTCTCCTGATTCTGCTGGCGGGCCTGACACCCTATGCGGGTCTTGGAACCGATCGCGCCCTGGCCATGTATAGCAATCTGCGGACGGAGGGCGGAACGACCAATCACCTCCTGATCCCCTCCGGGGTGCAGCGGTTTGGGTTCCAGCGCGACCTGGTCCAGGTGCTGTTTGCCGACGCTCCGCGCCTCCAGGAGCTGGCGGAAGGAGACTTGGTGCTCCCCTACCAGGAGTTTCGCGCCCGTCTCACCGAGGAAGTCCACCGCGCCGCCGGCCCGGTTCGGATCCGCTATCGCCACGGTGGGGCGGAGCTCGACCGGGAGGTCGCCCTCCCGGATTCGGCGCTTGCCCTCCCCGTCTCGGCCCTGGCGAGGAAATTCCTGCGATTCCGGGCGGTCGAGCGCTCGGATCCGCGCGCCTGCGGTGTATGAGGTGGGCTCGGACGTCCCGTTTTCGGTGGCTTGAGCGTCTCCCAGACGCTACTCTTCCCCCTTCGGTGCTCCCTCGGTTCGGAGGTCGTTGCCATGCGGTCGCTCCTCGCGTCGGGATCTCTCTGTCTGCTCCTGCTGGCCTGCTCGGCCGGCACCGAGGTCGAAGCACCAGATGCCGAGGGTGCCTACGCCGCCACGACCCTGACCGCGGTGGATGCGACCGAAACGATCGACGTCCTGGCCGACGGCGGATCGCTGATCCTGACGCTCCATGGCAATGGGACCACGACGGGGCGCCTGTTCGCTCCGGGCGCGGGGGAGGATGGAGAGGACCTGGACGAGGATCTGGCCGGGACCTGGTCCCAAACCGGGGAGCAGGTCACCTTCTCCCAGGCCGCCGACACGTTCATCCGGGACGCGACCTGGACGGTGGACGCCGTATCGCTCAGCACGACGTACAATTCAGGGAATGCGACGGTCAACGCGGTCCTCGCGCGACAGTAGAAATGGCAGGCAGGCGTTCCGACGGGGACGGGGCATGAAGCTCTGTAGGCTGGGTCTGCTGCTTTCGTTATCCGCGGCGGCATTCGCCGCCCAGGCGCGAGCCCAGGCCCAGGAGCCCTCGGTGCGCGGCACGGTGCGCGATTCGGCGGGCCTGCCCTTGTCCGGGGCTCTTGTACTCCTCGGCGAGCGTGAAACCCGAACCGACCAACAAGGCGCCTTTCGACTCGAGCGCGTTCCCCCCGGGCCGAGCCTGATCACCATCCGGCTGGAAGGGTACGCAACGGTTCGCTCCCGCCTGGTCGTCCCTCGCGGCGAGACCCTCGAGCTGGCGTACCTGCTCACGCCCGCGGTCGAGATGCTCCCCACGGTGGTGGTCGAGGGCCGGCGCACCGGAATCTACGGGACGGTGGGGGACTCGGCCTTTCGCCCGGTTGCCGGGGCACGCGTCGAGGTCTTCGGCGCCCGAGGCGCCGAGCTCGTGACCGACAGCACCGGGGCGTTCGCCATTCCTGGTGCCGACCGCGGGGTGTATTGGGTCCGGGTGAGCCTGGAGGGCCACGCCGAACGGCAACTCACCGTCGAGCTCGAGCGCGGCCAGGGGCGGGAGCTGGTGATCCGTCTGATGCCCGCCAAGCGGTCTCGAGCCAGTACCGAGCGGGGGGCCCTGCGGGACCTCGGCCTCCGGCTCGCCACGGGGCTCCGACGCGATCGCCTGACGCCGAACGAACTGACCCGCTTCGGCTCCACCGGCCTCTGCGACGTCCCCCAGATCCGGGCTGAGCTCCGCAGCCGGGCGGACAGCACCATGGTCATCCTCAACGGCGCCTGGGTGCTGGGCTTCATGAACATCCGTTCTCTCTGCGCCTGGGGCTCGGATGAAGTGCACCTGGTGGAGTTCGGCAAGGATGTCTGCGCGGAGGCCAGTCACACGATCGAGAATCTGATCCCGCGAATGTGGTGCTCCGGCCGCAATCGCGCCGTGACCCGCAGTCTGCGCGGAAGCGGAGGACGGATTTCGACACAGCAACCGGGGTCCAGCTATATCGTGATCTGGGAGAGACGATGATGCGCCCGATACTCCGCGGCACCATGGTCGGCCTCGGCCTCGCGATCGGACTCGCCGCCGCAGGCCACGCCCAGGAGGCGCCGGAGTACGGACCTCCCCGGGGCACGCTCGTCATCGCCGGGGGCGGCCCTTTGGACGGCACCGGCATCTTCGAGCGGTTCATCGAGCTTGGCGGGGGTGGCGACAGCGGCCGGTTCGTGATTGTGCCGACTGCGGGCGGCAATCGCGGCCGCAACGGCCAGGTGCGCGTCTACCACGAGGATAGCGTGCTCAGCCCGTGGCGGGCGAGAGGCCTCCGCCACGTGGCGATGCTGCACACGCACGATCCGAGGGTGGCCGACACCGAAGCGTTCGTGGCCGAGCTGCGGCGGGCAACCGCCGTATGGTTCATCGGCGGGCGCCAGTGGAACCTGGTCGACTCCTACGCGGGGACCCGCACCTACCGCGAATTCCACAAGGTCCTCGAGCGCGGCGGTGTCATCGCGGGAACCTCGGCGGGGGCCACGATCCAGGGCGAGTACCTGGTCCGCGGTGATACCCAGGGACCGCAGATCATGATGACCGCGGAGGAGAATCATCAACTCGGCTTCGAGTTCCTGCGGCGGACCGCGATCGACCAGCACATCAACACCCGGAACCGCTGGGATGACCTGATCCCGGTCATCGCGCGGAAACCGCATCTGCTCGGCATCGGCCTCTCGGAGGGCACCGCCATCGTCGTGACCGGCGATACCCTCAGAGTCATCGGAAAGTGGATGGTGTCGATACACGACAACACGCGGCCCAACTTGCCCTGGGAAAAGCCTTATTTCGTGCTCGCCCCCGGGGACGCCTATGACCTCAGCGCGCGGCGGATCGTGCCATCCACCCCTCGGTAGGCCGTGGGCCGGGAAGCAGACTATCTTGCGGGAGTCCGCATTGCGGTCCTGGGTCGAATCCACGGGATCCACGAGGGTTCCGCGGGGGTACGGAGTTTGCTGCCTGCCCCTCAGGATCGAACGGAAGAACGGAGTTGGAATGATCGGACCTGGGACAGGTATGGAACAGTGGCGTCGTCGGTCCGTGCTGATGGCACTCCTCGGCGGCGGACTCGTCCTCTCCCCCGCGTCATTGTCGGCGCAGGTGCAGAACTCCCGCATGCCCACCGCCGAACGGATGCGCGCGGAGTATATGGCGGAAGTGTCGACCGGGGTGCAGGAGACTCTGGAACATTTTCGCAATGCGATCGCGTCGAGCAACGTGGAAGCGATGACGCGCCTGTTCGCGGACGGGGCCCTGTACTCGCCATCCACCGGCGAGTCGCATTACGGGATCGAGGCGATCCGTACCGCGTTCGAGACTCGCCTCAAACAGGTCGGACGCGTCCTGCTCACCCGGGTGGACGTCCACGCCAGCGGCGGCCTGGCCTACCAGTTTGGCCGCTACACCTATGGAGGTAGCCAGCTTCAGGCGCGAGAGGAGGGCACCTACGTCCTGATCTGTCTCCAGGTCGGCCGGGAGTGGAGGATCCGTACGCTGGTCGAGCGAGAGGATCCCGGCCTGCCCCTCGGACAGTAGCGGGCAGCCCGGTTCCGTCCCGTCAGGGCAGCAGTCGCGTGGCGCGCGGCCGGAGGATGAACAACCCTTCTCCCATGCTCGACACGATCACGTTCCCGCTCGCGAAGTAGGGATACGCCGTCCACGCCCCATTGAACCCGGGCGGGTTGCCTTCGTAGGGCGTTGTATCGAAGAATCCGACCTCGACGGGCGTGAGTGGGTCGCTGATATCGACCAGCCGCATCCCGGCCTGGTAGTTGGCCTGGTACATGCGGTTGCCCTTGATGAACAGGTTGTGGTCGGTGGCGTTGTCGGGCCCCAGGTAGGTGCCGACCAGCACCGGATCGTCCAGGTCGGCCACGTCCCAGATCATGGTCCGGGTCCGCTCGGTCGTACCCACCAGTTCGTCCAACTCGTCGTCCAAGTAGAAGTACCGCTGGTCCTCGGTCAGCCACCCCTGGTGAATGTAGGCCACGCCGGGATAGGCCGCGCGCGACAAGGGGCGCGGGTTCTTCTTGTCGCTTACGTCCACGATCCGCAGCGCGGTTTCGTTGGACGCGAAACAGACCTGCTTGCCCCGATGCTCCGCGTCGGGGCCGCTGTACACCACGCATTGCGCATCGTGCGTGCGTCCCGCATGGAGCAGTCCCTCGGTATCGGTGTAGCAGCCGGCGAAGACCGGCGCCTTGGGGTTCCGGATGTCGATGAAGTGGAGCCCGCCTCCGCAGGTCTCGCCGCCCGCGCTCGCGGCCACCGGCACCGCGAACCCCGACGCCGTGTCGATCGCCAGGTTATGCGCGCTCGCGATGCCTCCGTATATGGTATCGGGCGCAAAGCCCGTGGGAGGGCCACTCGCCGAGCGCAGCCGGGTCAGGTCGAACACGACCAGACCGTGGTTGCCCGCCCCGTCGCCGGTGAAGTAGGCGTGATCACGGTAGACCTTGACGTCGCGCGCCCCGGCCGGATTGGCAGCGACCCACCCGAGTACGCGCGGCGTGACGGCGTCGGTCACGTCCACAAAGACCAGTCCGCCGGTGCGGCCCACCAAGGCGTACTCGCGTCCGTTTTCGGGATCGGTCCAGCCCCAGAGATCGCTGACCCGCTCGCCGGGCTCGCCCCCAAGATCCTCCAGCGACAGAAAGGCCTGGAGATCCACGTTGTCGCAGGGAAAGCCCTGCGCGGCACCGCCGTCACAGCGGATTTCCTTTCCGGTGGCGGAGACCAACTCGCCGGCGAGGCTGATCCAGGCTCCGGCGCTGAAGCGTCCGTCCGGTCCGCGGCGGAACACCGCCACCCGGCCTCGCGCGGCGTCCGCTCCGGGCGCGCCCACAACCGCCAGGTCCGCGCCGAGGGCGAGGGCGGCCCCGAAGCCCCAGGAGCGGTCGGTTCCCGGCATGGCGAGCTCGCCGGCAGGGCGCCATTCGCCCTGCTCGCGGACGAAGCGATGAATCCTGGCGGCGCCGGGCGCGCTCACCAGCATTTCGTCGCCGCGGAGGGCGATCGTGGCACCGAACCCGAGACCCGGACCCCCGCTTCCGGCCAGTCGCGCCCGCTCCGTGAACCCGCCCGAGCCCGCCCGCTCGTAGAGAACCACCGCCCCCGCGCCCCCCGCGCGCGGCGCCCCGACCGCGAGCGTTGCTCCATCCAGGGCCAGCGCCGCGCCAAAGACGCTCCCCGCCATGCCCTCGGGGGCAATGGGCGCCTCTTCGGTCCAGCCCTCGCCGCTGAAGACGCGCACTTGATTGGAGACCGGGACGCTCACCAGCGCCAGCTGACTGGCCAGAGCGATGCGGTAGCCGTAGGTCTGCGGGGGCTCGCCCTCCGCGGGCGGGAGCTCGGCCACCCTGCGCCAGGTCGCGCCGCTGCGCTCGAGCAGACGCACCTCGCCACCGGCGCTCACCAGCACCAGGTCGCCGTGGCGAGCGATGGTGCGCGGCACCGGCTGAAGAATCCGCATCACGGACTCCAGCGAGACCGTCACCGGACCGGCCCGCCCGCTATCGAGGGGAATGTCCACCCCGGACGTCCACGCGCCAGAGGCCAGGGTCCAGCCATGGGCGGCCCAGCGATTCTCGGGATCCTCGCTGCCCACGAGCAGCAGGTCGTCGCTCGCCACCATCGAAGCGCTGAGGGCATGGCCCCGCTGGGCGCTCCCGGCGGGGACCAGCCGTTGTGCCACCCGCCAACCATCGCCCTCGGCTCGATACACCAGCACCGCGGCGGGGCCTCGGCCGAGACCGGGCTTGAGCGCGATGACATCCGAGCCCTGGACGGCGACCGCCATTCCGAGGCGGTCCTGGGCCGCAAGGGGCGCGGTGAACGGGAGCGCGAGTGCACAGAGCTGGAAGAGACGGCCGGACATTGAGCCTCCTCGGGTCGGGCGGAGGATACATCGGCGGCGGGCGTTTCGGCCACCCATCCGCCAACCCCCTTTGCCCGTGGCCCCGCCCGCGGGCTACCTTACGCACCAAGTCGGGCCCTGCCGGCGCCGGGCTGGTGGACGCTTTCGTCAAGAATGTCTGATCCTATGAGCAAGCGACGGCGAATCCTCGTCGAGTATGGAATAGCAGTCACGGTGGCCGCGGCGGCGATCTACATCCGGTGGCTGCTCAATCCGCTGCTCGATCACCGGCTTCCCCTCGCCACCATGTTCGGCGCGGTGGCCATCGTGGTCACCTTCGCGGGATGGCGTCCGGCGCTGGTCGCCATGGTTCTCGGCTACCTCGCGGTCGACTTCCTCATCATCAGCACGGAGCCGGACAATCCGGCCAGCCTGCTGAGCCCGGGCGGGCTGGCCGGGCTCGTCATGTACACGTCTTCCTGCCTGTTCATCATCGCCCTGGGCCACGGGATGCGGCAGGCGCAACGCCGCGCGGAAGGCTCGGCGCGTGAGGCGCATGCCAAGCAGGAACAGATCGAGGCGGCGCTTGCCAACCACCGCCGGACCAATCAGGCGCTGCGCGACAAGCAAGCGCGCGAAGCGGCGGTCCTCGAGGCGGCCCTGGATGCCATCGTCACGATCGACCACACCGGGAGGATCGTGGAGTACAACCCCGCCGCCGAGCGGATGTTCGGCTATCCCCGGACCGAGGCCCTGGGCCTGGAAATGGCCGGGTTGCTGATACCACCCGATCAACGGGATGCCCACCGCGAGGGGCTGGCCCGCTACCGCGCCACCGGCCGGGGCCCGCTGCTGGATCGGCAACTGGAAATGGTCGCGCAGCGGGCCGACGGCACGCAATTCCCGATCGAGCTGGCCATCACCCGCCTGGCCAAGGACGGCAACCCGGAGTTCACGGCGTATGTCCGGGACATCACCGAGCGGAAGGTGGCCGAGGCGCGACTGCGCGTGAAGGAATCGGAGCTTCGCCTGATCACCGGTGCGACGCCGCTGTTGCTGACCCGGTGCAGCAAGGACGGGCGCTTCATGTTCGTCAATCGGGCCTGCGCCGAGTTTCTGGGCCGCCCGCCGGAGGAGATCGTCGGACGGACACTGGTCGAAGTGATGGGCGAGGAGGCGGTCGCCGCGGTCGCATCCGAGATCGCGCGGGTGCTTGAGGGTGAGGAGGTCGAGTTCGAGTCCGAGATACCCTATGCGAACGCCGGCTCCCGGTTCATGCGGGTCAATTACACCCCCGATCGCGATGCCGAGGGGCGCGTGATCGGCTGGCTCGGCACCCTCAGCGATATCACCGAACGGCGCCGCATGGAAGAGACCCTGCGCGCCAGCGAGCGCCGCTTCAGGCTGATGGCGGACGCGGCGCCGGTGATGATCTGGATCGCGAATACCGACAAGAAGGTCACCTGGCTCAATCAGGGCTGGCTGTCGTTCGTGGGCCGGACCCTGGAGCAGGAGCGGGGCGATCGATGGGTTACGCACGTTCATCCGGACGACGTCCAGCGCTGCGTCCGGATCTACTCGGCGGCCTTCCAGGCGCGCCGGGCCTTTTCCATGGTATACCGGCTCCGGCACCACAGCGGAGAATACGGCTGGGTCCTGGACAACGGCATCCCGCTCTACGGCGCCGGGGGAGAGTTCACCGGCTACATCGGGTCCTGCATGGACATCACCGGCCGGAAGCGGACCGAAGAGGCCTTGCGGGAGAACCAGGCCCGCCTGACGGGCGAAGCCGGCGCGCTCGCCAAGCTCAACGAGGTCAGCTCCAGGCTCTGGCGCATGCGGCGCCTGGGCGATGGGCTCGAGGAAATGCTCACCGCGACGATCGGGCTGCTCGGCGCGGAGATGGGGAACATCCAGTTGCTGGACGAAGAGAGCGGCCTGCTCCGCCTGGCGGCGCATCGGGGCCTGCCCCGCGGCTTCATCGAGTTCTATCGCGAAGTCGGACCGGGGCAGGATTCGGCCTGCGGCCGCGCCTGGCGCTCGGGCGAGCGCGTGGTGATCGAAGACGTGGACACTGACGCGCGGTACGCGCCCTTTCGCGAGCTCGCCGGCGCGGCCGGGTACCGGGCGGTGCAGGCCACCCCGCTGCTGGGCCGCAACGGCAGGGTGCTCGGGGTCCTCTCCACCCATTGGCGGCAGGTGCATCAGCCGGGCGAGCAGGCCCTGCGCCGGCTGGACCTGTACATCCGTCAGGCCGCCGACTTCATCGAGCGCTGCCGGGCCGACGAGGCCCTGGAGGAAGCCGACCGTCGGAAGGACGAGTTCCTCGCCACCCTCGCCCACGAGCTGCGCAACCCCCTGGCCCCGATCCGGAACGCGGTGCACATCCTGCAACTCAGGGGCCCGGCGAGCACCGAGCTGGTCTGGGCCAGCGACGTCATCGATCGCCAGGTCCAGCACATGGCGCGAATGATCGACGACCTGATGGACGTCTCCCGGATCACCCGCAGCGAGCTGAAGCTGCGCCGGGAGCGGGTCGAACTCGCCGCCGTGCTGCATGACGCCGTGGAAACGACCCGCTCCATGCTGGAGGATGCGCACCACAAACTCACCGTGTCCATCCCGCCGGAAACCCTCTACCTGGACGCCGATGCCACACGGCTGGCGCAGGTCTTCTCCAACCTGCTCAACAACGCCGCCAAGTACTCGGACCCGGGGAGCCGCATCGCGCTCATTGCCGAGCGCCAGGAAAGCGATATCCTGGTCTCCGTTCGCGATGAGGGCGTGGGCATTCCCGGGGACATGCTGCACCGTATCTTCGACATGTTCTCTCAAGTGGAATCCTCCCTGGAGCGCACCCGCGGGGGGCTGGGCATTGGTCTAACCCTGGTGAAGCGGCTGGTGGAGCTGCACGGCGGAAGGGTCGAGGCCCTGAGCGACGGCGCCGGGAAAGGAAGCCAGTTCACGGTCCGCCTTCCCGTGGAGGTCGCCGCACCCGAACGGCCCGCGCCACCCGTGGCGGTCGACGCGGCTGGGCCCCCCTCGCGCCGACGAATCCTGATCGTGGACGACAACGGCGACGCCGCCGAAAGCCTGGGCATGATGCTGGACGTACTCGGCTACGAGACCCGGACCGCCGGTGACGGAGTGGAGGGTCTCAGGGCCGCCGCGGATTTTCGCCCGGACGTCACGCTGCTCGATATCGGCATGCCGGGGCTCAACGGCTACGAGGTCGCGCGACGAATCCGCCTCCAGCAGTGGGGACAGGACATGGCTCTCATTGCGTTGACCGGCTGGAGTCAGCCGGAAGACAAGAGGCGTACCCTCGAGGCGGGGTTCGACCTGCATCTGGTCAAGCCGGTCGATCCCGGCGAGCTGGGCCGGCTGATCGCGGAGTTGACCACGGCCGGGCGCGCCGGCTAGGCCGGGATGCCGCCCGCCGATCGCGTCATCCGGTTTCATCGCCTCCACCAAAGCGGCTGCTTCGTCATCCCGAATCCCTGGGACCTGGGCAGCGCGCGCCTGCTGGAGCAGCTCGGCTTCCCCGCCCTCGCCACCACCAGCTCGGGGTTTGCCTGGTCGCAGGGACGCCGCGACAACGCTGTGCCGCTCGACACGGTCCTCGGGCACCTGCGTACGCTCGCGGAAGGCGTCCGCGTGCCGCTGAGCGCGGACTTCGAAGGCGGGTTCGCCGTCGAGCCGGCTGGAGTCGCGCGCAATGTCACCGCCGCTGTGGCCACGGGAATCGCCGGCCTCTCGATCGAGGATTCCACGGGCGATGCGGCCGCGCCACTGCTTCCCCGCGAATTGGCGGTCGAGCGGATCCACGCCGCGCGGGCGGCGATCGACGGGAGCGGCACCGGCGTCCTGCTGACCGCGCGGTCCGAAGGCTTCATCGTCGGGAGGCCCAATCTCGAGGAGACCGTCCGGCGGCTCGTTGCCTTCTCCGATGCCGGGGCCGATTGTCTCTACGCGCCTGGCATTCAGGAAGTGGCGCAGATCCGCGCCGTGGTGAAGGCGGTGGCGCCCCGACCGGTCAACGTCCTGGTCGGGAGCGGCTTTATCACCGTCGCGGCGCTGGCCGCCGCGGGCGTACGCCGGATCAGCGTGGGCGGCGCCCTGGCCCGCGCCGCGTGGGGCGCCTTTCTCGCGGCCGCCCGGGAGATCGCCGAGCAGGGGACCTTCACCCGGCTTGGGGCGGGAGAGCCCTTCGGGTCGCTCGACGCGCGCTTCTGATGCGGCTCCTGCTCGGCTTGGCCGCGCTGGCGCTCCTGTACCTGGGCCTCGTCTACCTGGGTCAGCGTCGGGTGACCTTCCCCGCACACCTCGCTCTCACCCCGCCTGTTCATGGCCCGGCCGAGCGCGTGTCGCTGGCGCTGCCGGCGGGCCCGGTCGAGGCGTTTCTGATTCTGCCGGCCCGTCCCAACCCGGGGCCGTTTCCCCTGCTCCTCTTCGCGCACGGCAACGCCGAAACGGCCGACGGCTGGATCGACGACTTCCAGCCGGTTCGCGCCTGGGGGTGGGGCGCGCTGTTGGTGGAGTACCCTGGCTACGGCCGCTCGGCGGGAAAGCCGTCGGAGCGGAGTATCCGCGAGGCCATGCTTGCGGCGTACGACTGGGCCCGCGAGGACGGCCGGATCGATCCGGCCCGCATCGTGGGATACGGGAGATCCCTGGGTGGCGGCGCGATCGGCCTCCTCGCCGCGGAACGGCCCCTCGCGGGGCTGATTCTGGAGTCGACCTTCACGAGCGTTCGCCCCCTGGCGGCGCGATTCCTGGTCCCCGCCCTGCTGCTGCGCGATCCGTTCGACAACGTCAGGGCTCTGGCGCGGTATCGCGGCCCGCTGCTGGTCCTGCACGGGATCCATGACGAGGTGGTCCCGATCGGCCAGGCCCGCGCCCTCGCGGTGGCCCTCCCGGGCGCCGAGCTGCACGAGCTTCCCTGCGGCCACAACGACTGTCCCCTCCAGTGGGAGCTCATCGAGCGATTCCTGAGGGATCACGCCCTGCGCTAGCTCGCGCGCAATGGGGGATTTGTCTGGTGCGGGCGCCGGGTGCATGTTATGGCGGAAGCCCGGGCCGGCCCAGGCTCGACACCAATCGCGACAGAGGAGGGACCGCGTTCATGGCTCTGCGTTCCGGCGTTTACATCGTCCCCACCGATCGGTGGTATATCGAGCGGACCGTCTGGCTCGTCGCAGGCTGCGTGCTCCTGGTCGCCACCGCCCTGGCCGTCCTGGTTCATCCGCTCTGGGTGCTTCTCGTCGTCGCGACCGCCATGGCCTCCATCGGAGTGGCCCTGACTGGGTACTGCATGGTCGGGAACGTCCTGGCGCGTCTGGGCTTCCGACCGATGCTGGCGCGGCCGGGCTGGAAGCCCGGCGAGCCCTACTTCATGCAAACCGACGCCTGGTACCTCGAGCGGCGCATCTACCTGGCGGTAGGAATCAACCTGACGATCGCCTCGACGCTTTCGCTGCTGCACAGTCCCTGGTGGCTGTCCTTCTCCGGCTTCGTCGGGGGGGCGATGGTGTGGTTCGCGGGCACCGGGTTCTGCATCATGGCCAACGGCTTGTACTGGCTCGGCGCCGAGCCCAGGCTGGCCCCGCTCCGCGAGCCGGCGTGCCACGCGGAAGCGCCCGGCACCTTCCGCGCTTCCGCCTGACACGGCCCGGCCTCCCCGGCGCGGCCGGTACATGAGCAATCAGCGGCGCTACGAGGACGAGGAGGTCCGGGCGATCTTCGGCGCGGCGGCCGAGGGCGGCGACGTCGCCCAGGCTCCGCGATCGGGCGGAAGCGGACTCACCCTACGCGATCTCCAGGACATCGGACGCGAAGTCGGTCTGGCGCCGGAGCGCATTGCCCGGGCCGCCCTTGCCCTCGATCAGCGCCGCGACGCCCTTCCCAGGCGCACGCTCCTGGGCATGCCGGTCACCACGGGACGGGTGGTGGACCTGGCCAGAGCGCCGACGGACGCCGAGTGGGAGATGCTGGTCGGGGAGCTGAGGGCGACCTTCGGCGCCCAGGGCACGGTCACCGCGCACGGGGGAACCCGGGGATGGAGCAACGGGAACCTTCACGTGTTCGTCGAGCCCACCGAGGATGGCTATCGCATGCGCATGGGCACGCTCAAGAGCGATGCCGCACCGATCACCACCATGGGCATCGCCCTGACGGGACTGAGTCTGCTTGTGTTGGCGGGTCTTGCGCTGAGCGGCCGGCTCACCCAGGGAGTCGTTGGGCCCGTGGTGCTCGGCGCAATGGGTGTGACGGCGCTCCTCTCCAACATGATCCGGCTTCCCCGCTGGGCCCGCGAGCGGGAAGCCCAGATGGAGCATATCGCCGCCCGGGCCACGGCCCTGCTTGGGCCGGGCCCGACGGCGCCCTGATCACTGGACTGTCACCTGACCCTGCATCCCCTGATGGTTGGTGCAGCGGTAAATGAAGGTCCCGGCCGTGCCGAAGTCGCGGGAGGCGCCGCTGGTGCCGTCGGGTACGTCCGCGGGCGCGCCCTGGGCCGCCGTAAAGGTGACATTATGCACCACGCCCGTGTTGTTGCTCCAGGTCACCGTGCCGTTCCGGGTCACAGTGACCGACGCCGGCTGGAACCGGAATTCGGCGTTCCCGTAGCCGTCGTCACTACTGGTCATCGCGACATTGGCCGTCCCGCCCGGAGGGCCTGGGGGTTGGGGAGGGGGCGGTGGAGTCATCCCGGTCGTGCCCCCTCCCGTGCACCCGGCGCCCAGCATCACCAGCGTCAGCAGTCCCGTGCGCGACATGTTGCCCTCCCCATTGCTCAGGTATCCCTCTGCGGGGGTGTTGCGACGGTTTGCCCCTCATTGTAGGCTAGAGGAGCGAGCCGACCGCCGTCTTGGACGTCCTTGATGGCTTTGGACGGCCACGACGTTCGCCGCCCTGGGTTGGCGGCGAGGAGCCAGGATCGCATGATGGTCAACCCGCAGGCCGTCGCCGCTCTCCCGACGGGCCGGACAATGCAGGTACCCGGGTTCGTGCTTCGGCTCGGGGTGCATGCTGCGGGATCCGCCCTGCCCCGGCATTTCCACGACGACCCAACCCTTTGCTACGTGCTCCGAGGCGGCTTCACCGAGTATTCCACCGGGGATCAGACCGGGTGCGGGCCGACCTCGCTCAAGGTCATGCCGGCCGGCGAGCCGCACTGGAACCGTTTCGGCAGCCAGGAGACGCGTGGCATCCGGATCGACGTCGACCGGGAGCGGTTTGTCGACGTACCCGCCATCTTCCGCACCCTGGGCGAACGGCTCCAGCGGCCGGGGGGGCGGACCGGGGAACTGGTCCGCCGGCTGG
>Ga0299906_10001265_pt1 | contig 21803 bp, 10 predicted proteins | sample RVTome_14_FD_200259 | JGI IMG/M metagenome (GOLD analysis project Ga0299906, IMG submission 200259) | Soil microbial communities from uranium-contaminated site in the Upper Colorado River Basin, Wyoming, United States - RVT145D125 (version 2) ...
GGTTGGCGTGGTCGTGGGCGTTGCCGGGGCGGATCGCGAGCACCTGGCGGAACGCCTCCTCGGCCTCGGCGAAGCGGCCCTCGCCGGCGAGCCGCAGCCCGCGCCGGGTGTAGGCCCGCGAGCTCACGGCCTGCGTCTCCATGGCCTCGACCACCGGATCCGGCGGACGGGTGGCGTCGGGGAACGCGCGGGCGCGCAGCTCGGCGGCGCGGGCCGCCTCGGCTTCGCCTCGCTGGTGGTGGACCTGCGCCAGCAGGGCGTGCACCTCGCCGTGGTGGGGAGCGGCCGCGGCCGCGCTCGTCAGGTGCTCGAGGGCGGCTTCGGCACGGCCGGCCGCACGCTCGACCCGGGCGAGCCCGAGGAGGGCGTGGGACGACGACGGGTCGAGGTCGAGGGCGGCGCGGTATTGCAGCTCGGCCCGTTGCGGCTCGCCGGCGCGCAGCAGCGCGTTGCCGTGGTTGACGTAGAAGGCCGGGTTTCGCGGCGTCCGGCTCCCCGCCGCAGCGTAGAGCTCGAGGGCGGCGATCAGGTCGTCGGTCTCGAGGGCGAGGGCCGCCAGGTACGGCCAGCGCTCGTCGGCGGGGTCGAGCTCCATGGCCCGGCGGTAGCAGTCGGCCGCCTCGGCGAAGAGGGCGTGGGCGTGGAGGACCATGCCCAGCTCCCCCCACGCCGCGGCGACGCCCGGCTGCGCGTCGACGCGCTGGAAGGCCGTCTCGATCCTGGCCGCCACCTGGGGCTCCATCGACGCGAGGTCGAGCGCCGGGGGCGCGGCCGGCGGCGGAGCGGGGTCGCCGCAGGCGAGGGTGGCGAGGACGAGGACGGCGAGGATCAAGCTCTTCATGGTGCGGGGCTCCGTGGCTTGTAGACGACGACGCGGCGGTCGGCCGGCAGGCCCAGGAGGCGCTGGCGCACGCCGTCCGGCCAGTGGACGGTCACGCGGTCGACGCCAGCCGCGTTGCCGAGCCCGAAGTGGACGAACGGCTCGACGGCGGCGAGGTAGCTGCAGGTCGAGGTGACGACGCCGCGCCGCGCCGCGCCACCGGCCTCGACGTCGACGCGCGCGCCCACGGCGTCGCGTCCGAGCTCCGGGTCGAAGGCGCGCAGCACGAGCCAGCGTCCGCGGCGCGGCGCCTCGTTGCGGAAAAGGCGCGCCGGGCCGTTGCTCTGGGTCAGCAGCACGTCGAGGCCGCCGTCGAGGTCGAGGTCGCCGAGCATCAGGCTGCGGCTGACCTCCACGCGGCGGGTCAGCTCCCCCGCCAGGTCGGACCGGTTGTGGAAGCGGCCCCCCTCCTGGACGAAGAAGAGGTTGGGCTCGGCGTACTCGCGCCAGTAGTCGGGCACGCCGGCGGCGAGCTCGGCGTCCTCGCGGGCGGGTCCGCGGCGCACGCGGCCGTCGGCCACCAGCAGGTCGAGGTCGCCGTCGTTCTCGGCGTCGAAGAAGGCGGTGCCGAAGCCGGTGTAGGGCAGGCTGTCGCGGCCCACGTCCCACGCCGCGGTGGCGTCCTGGAAGCCGGCGCCGAGGTTGACGTAGAGCGTGTTGGTCTCGCGGTCGAGGTCGCCGTCGCCGTCGACGTCGCCCACCGCGCTGCCCATGCCGTAGCCGGCGTCGCCGAGGCCGGCGGCCGCGGTGCGGTCGACGAAGCGTCCGCCGGTCTCGTGGCGGTAAAGCCGATCATCGGCAGCCGAGTCCACGAGGAAGAGGTCGAGGTCGCCGTCGCCGTCGTAGTCGAAGAGGGCGCCGCCGGAGCCGATGTGCTCCTGGATGAAGAAGCCGCCTTCGAGGCCGGAGCGGTGCTGGAAGTCGATCCCGGCGTCGGCGGTGATCTCGCGGAACCACGGCGCGGCAGTGTCCGTCGGCGACGGCGACGGCGCGGGCGCAGGCTCCTGGCGACCGCAGGCGGCGGCCACCAGCACAAGCCCGCAAAGGGCGAGATTCGCGGGACGCATGACTCGGCTGAATGCTACCGCAGGTGGCTCTCCGGGCCGCCTCGACTGCCGCTCCGCTGATAAGCTTCGCGGACCTTCTCGCGAAATCGTCAGGCGGAGCCTGACCTACTGAGCACGGAGAACGACCAATGGAAATTCAAGATACGTCTGTTCTGGTGACCGGCGGCGCCTCGGGCCTGGGCGAGGCCACGGTGCGGCGCCTGCACGCCGCCGGCGCCGCGACGGTGATCGTCGACCTCAACGACGAGCGCGGCACGGCCCTGGCCGGCGAGCTCGGCGAGCGCGCCGTGTTCGTGAAGGCCAACGTCGCCGACGCGAGCGACGTCCGGCGCGCGGTCGACGCCGCCGTCGAGCGCGGCGCCCTGCGGGTGGCCGTGAGCTGCGCCGGCATCGGGCCGGCGGCGCGCGTGGTGGGCCGCGACGGCTCGCCCCACGACCTCGACCTCTACCGCAAGGTGATCGAGGTCAACCTGATCGGCACCTTCAACGTGCTGCGCCTGGCGGCGGCGGCGATGGCGAAGAACCAGCCCAACGCCGACGGCGAGCGCGGCGTGGTGGTCAGCACGGCGTCGGTCGCGGCCTTCGACGGCCAGATCGGCCAGAGCGCCTACGCGTCGTCGAAGGGCGGCGTGGTGGGTCTGACGTTGCCGGCGGCCCGCGACCTCGCGAAGGTCGGCGTACGGGTGATGACCATCGCCCCGGGCACCTTCGACACGCCGCTGCTGGCCGGGCTGCCCGAGAGCGTCCGCGAGTCCCTGGGCGCGGGCATCCCCTTTCCGCAGCGGCTCGGGCGTCCCGCGGAGTACGCCCGGCTGGTGGAGGAGATCGTGCGCAACCCTTACCTGAACGGTGAGGTCATCCGCCTCGACGGGGCCTTGCGCATGCCGCCCAAATAGAGGCCGAATAGGAGTGTGAAGCGCGCCGCCCTCGTCCTGGTCTTCCTGCTGGCGGCCGGCCTCCAGGTGGTGGCCGTCCACGTCCACTCCCTTACGGGCGACGGCGCCTACCACCTGCTGGCCGGCCACCAGGCCCTGCGCTACGGGCAGAACACCGTCAACTTCGAGCATCCGCCGCTGGTCAAGCTGCTGGTGGCCCTGCCGCTGCTCGCCGAGGACGAGCCTCTCGCCGAGCCGGTGCGGGTCGAAGACGCTCTGGCGCGGGCGAACGGCGTCTACGCCAAGGCCGAGCTGGTGCGCCGGGCCACCATCCGCGGGCGCTACGTGGCGCTCGTGGTCTTCGTGCTGCCGCTCCTGGCCGCCTGCTATCTCGTGGGGCGCCGCTGGGGAGACCGCCGGACGGGGATCGTGCTCGTGCTCACGACGGCCCTGTCGCTGAGCGTCCTGCCGTATCTGACGATCCTGCAGACCGACGCCGCCGCGGCCCTCGCCTTCCTACTCACCTTGCTCGCCGCGGCGGCCTACGCCGAGCGGCCTGGGTGGCGGCGCGCCTTCGGCCTCGGCCTGGCGAGCGGCCTGGCGCTGGCCGTGAAGTTCTCGGGCGTGCTCCTGGCGCCCACGGTCCTGGCGGCCTTCGTCCTGGCGGGCCGGCCGTGGCGCAGGCGTCTGGTACACCTGGTGGCGGTCGGCGCGGTGGCGCTGCTGGCCGTCGAGGCGACCTACCTGGCGGCCAACCCGCGCTACGACCCGGACGTCGGCCGCGAGACGATCCGCGTCTACTGCGCCAACCGCGGCACCCTGGCGGTGGCCGGCGAGATGGCGCCGTGGGAGCCGGCGCTGCTGGCCGTCGAGCGCGTCGATCCGCGGCTGGCCCAGTGGCTCACCGGGCTGGTGGGCGTGCGCATCCAGAACGCCATCGGCGTCTACCCGTCTTACGCCTTCGGCGAGGTGCGCTCGGCGGGGCGCTGGTGGTACTTCCCGGCGGTGCTCGCGGTCAAGACGCCCTTGGCGATCCTCGCCGCGGCGGCTTTCGCGTTGGCGGCGATATTCCGAATTGTGGTGCAGGCGTCTCGCCTGCACCGGATGCAGGCGAGACGCCTGCACCACAAGCACAAGGACTCCGTCCGGCGCTGGATCCTGCCGGCGCTCACCGCGGCCGTCTACCTCGCGGCCGCGATGACCTCAAACTACAACCTCGGCGTGCGCCACCTGCTGCCGGTCCTGCCGCTCCTCTACCTGCCGGTGGCGCGTTACCTGTCCCGGCGTCCGGCCGCGGCGGCCCTGGTCGTGGGGGTGCTCGCCGCCGAGTCGCTGGCGCTCGCGCCGTTGTGGATGTCGGGCACCAACACCTGGTGGCTGGGCGCGCGCAACCCCACGCGTTTCGCGCTCGGTGCGGGCGACCTCGAATACCGTCAGAACTTCGTCCTGCTCGCCCGCCACGCGGAGGAGCACGGCCTGCGTCCGCTCCGCGTGCTCTACCCGACGTTGCCGCGGGCGGTGCTCGACGCCTACCTGCCGCAGGCACTGCCGGGTCTGCCGGGCGACGCGGTCGATCCCGGCTGGTACGCCGTCAACGTCACCGTGGAGCAGCTCGTGCCGGCGCTGCTCGCGGCCCGCCCCGAGGACGTCTACGATTACGAGGACCTGCGCCGTGGCGCCGAGCGCTGGCATCCCTACTGGCGCGCGGTGGTCGAGGCGGGCGAGGACCACGGCTGGGTGGCCGGTACCTTCCACCTCTATCGGGTGCCGTAGGCCGGCGCACGCCGTGCGCCCGTCCGGGACGGCCCCGTCGGGGCCGGGCGCACGCCGTGCGCCCGTCCGGGACGGCCCCGTCGGGGCCGGGCGCACGGCGTGCGCCCGTCCGGGACGGCCCCGTCGGGGCCGGGCGCACGCCGTGCGCCCCTACACCGGCGCGGTCAGGTTCTCGAAGATCCCCGCCGCCCCCATGCCGCCGCCGATGCACATCGTCACCATGCCGTAGCGGCTGCCGCGACGCTTCATCTCGTAGACGAGCTGCGCCGTCAGCTTCGCTCCGGTGGCGCCGAGGGGATGGCCGAGGGCCACGGCGCCGCCGTTGACGTTGGTCTTCTCGGGGTCGAGCCCGGCCTCGCGGATGACCGCCAGGGCCTGGCAGGCGAAGGCCTCGTTGAGCTCGACGAGGTCAAGGTCGTCGACCTTCAGGCCGGCGTACCCGAGCGCCTTGGGGATCGCCTTCACCGGGCCGATGCCCATCACCTCCGGCGCCACGCCGCCCACCGCGAAGCTGACGAAGCGCGCCAGCGGGGCGAGGCCCAGCTCCTCGGCCTTGCGCCGCGACATGACGACCACGGCGCCGGCGCCGTCGGAGGTCTGGGAGCTGTTGCCGGCGGTCACCGTGCCGCGGGCGTGGAAGGCGGGGCGCAGCCTGGCGAGCACCTCGGGCGTCGAGCCGGGACGCGGGCCTTCGTCGACGTCGAAGACGGCCACGGACGTTCGCCGCTCGCCGTCCGTCATGTCGACGCGCTCGACCTCGAGGGGGACGATCTCGTCTTTGAACTTGCCGTCGCGGATGGCGGCGAGGGCGCGCTCGTGGGAGCGGCTGGCAAAGGCGTCGGCGTCCTCGCGCGAGACGCCGAACTTGCGGGCGACGTTCTCGGCCGTGATGCCCATCGCGACGTAGGCTTCGGGAAGGTGCTCGGCCATCCACGGGTCGGGCCGGAAGCAGAACCCGCTCATCGGCACCGCGCTCATCGACTCGGTGCCGCCGGCGACGATCACGTCGCCCATGCCGGCCATGATCTGCTGGGCGCCGAGGGCGATCGACTGCAGCCCCGACGAGCAGAAGCGGTTGACGGTCTGGGCGGTCACGCTGTCGGGCAGGCCGGCGCGCAGCGCGATGATGCGCCCCATGTTGAGCCCCTGGGGACCCTCGGGCATGGCGCAGCCCATGATCACGTCGTCGACGTCCTCGGCCGCCAGCGGCGCCGCGCGGCGCACCGCCTCGCGCACCGCGGCCGTGCCCAACTCCTCGGGGCGCACGTGGGCCAGGGCCCCTTTGTTCGCTTTGCCCACCGCGGTGCGTACGGCGCTGACGATCACGGCGTCTTGCATGAGTCGTTCTCCTTGTCTCCTTGCCCCCGGACCAGGGAGAATAGCACGTGCAGGATCTCCGGCGTCACCCTTCCTACGTCGTCGTGCTCCCGGAGCGCAGCGAGTACCAGACAAGCCAGATTCTGGAGACGATCAAGAAAGGCGTGGCGCGGCGTGCCATCAACTTCCTGAAGAGGAAGGGATCGCCATGGTTGGAGCGGTTGACCGTACGGCATCCGAGCGGCGAGATCGAGCGTCACTAGAGACGAGCGCCGCCTACGACTTGCGGCGGCTGGGTCGCCGGCTGGTGTGGAGCATCTGAGTCTGGGAGGCGTGAGCCGGGCCAGCCATCGAAGCCGCCGCCGGCAAGAAGGACCCTGGAGATTGGCCACGGCACCGTCTTCAAGCGCCGGAACGGAAGTTCCCCCCACTCGTATTCACCACAGGGCGATGACGTGCGGGGGCGACGCGAAACGAAGGAGGTGATTGACATGAAGGTCCGAAGCGATCTGCACGCCGGCGGTTTCCCGTTCACCGGCTGATGAAGTGGCCCCTTCGGAGCGCCTTCAGCCCCGCCGCGTTGACGTGGACGCCGGGCGAGAGCCACTCGCCCATGAGCACCGGCTCGCGCGAGGAGGTGACGGTGCAGACGAGGTCCGCGCCGGCCACCGCGGCCGCCGCCGTGGGCGCCGCCTCGACCTCGAGGCCGTGGCGCTCGGACTCCGCGCGCGCGAAGGCGCGGCGGCGCTCCGCGTCGCGGCTGTAGACGCGCACACGGCGCAGCTCGCGCGCCGCGCGCATCGCCGCCAGGTGGCTGCGCGCCTGCACGCCGGTGCCCAGGATCGCCAGGTCGCCAGGCGCCGCAGGCGCGGATGTAGGGGCGCACGGCGTGCGCCCGTCCGCGCCGCAACGATCCGCGGAAAAAACTTCGCCGAACCCCTTGCGCATATAGCCAACTGTCTATATACTGCCCTCGCCGGCCGGGAGAGCGGCCGTCAACGCCTGAAGACGACTCGGGAAGGTACGAGAAACGGGGCGTGTCCACAGACAGACAGACAGGTGTCCACAGACAGACAGGTGTCCACAGACAACTGTCCACAGAGACATGAGATGCAGCGTCAAGCTGCGTCGCTCGGCTCCCCCCGGCTTCAAGGACGAGAGCGGGTCCCTTCGTCCACCAGAGGTCCGGGGGGATTTTTTCATCCCTCGAAGCGGTAGCCCCGCCCGTGGACGGTGACGATGAAGCGGGGGCGGCTCGGCCGCGCCTCGAGCTTCTGGCGCAGCGACGCCACGTGGACGTCGACGGTGCGGGTGTAGGGCATGGCGTCGTAGCCCCACACCTTGTCGAGGAGCTCGTCGCGGCCGAGCACGGCGCCGCGGTGCTCCACGAAGTATTGGAACAGCTTGAACTCGAGGGCCGAGAGCTCCACCGGCGCGCCGCCGCGGAGGACCTCGCCGCGCCGGAAGTCCACCCTGACGTCGCCGAAGGCGTAGGTGGAAGCCTCGGACACGTAGGGCACGCGGGCGCGGCGCAGCAGCGATTCCACGCGCGCCAGCAGCTCGATCATCTCGAAGGGCTTGGCCAGATAGTCGTCGGCCCCCAGCTTCAGGCCCACCACCTTGTCGACCACCTCGCCGCGGGCCGTGAGCATCAGGATCGGCGTCTCGACGCGCTGGCGGCGCAGGTCTCGGCAGACGTCGAGGCCGTTCTTGCCCGGCAGCATCACGTCGAGCACGATGAGGTCGAAGTCGCCGTCGCGGGCGCGGGCGTAGCCGGTCAGGCCGTCCTCGGCGGTCTCCACGCGGTAGCCCTCGCTGGTCAGGCGATCGCTCAGGGTGACGACGAGGCTGGGCTCGTCCTCCACGAGCAGGATGCGCCGCGGCGCCGGCGCGGCGGCGTCTCTTGACGTCTCGTCGTCAGCTCGCAACGGCTCTCGCCTCCGCGTCGGCGACCGCCCGCGACGCCGGCGCCGCCGGCAGGCACAGGGTGAAGGTGGCGCCCTTGCCCGGCCGGCTGGCCACGGTCACGCGGCCGCCGTGGCCTTCGGCGACGTGGCGCACCAGGGCGAGGCCCAGGCCGCTGCCCGGCACGCGGCCCGCCGCCAGGTCGCGGCCGCGGTAGAAGGGCTCGAAGACGTGCGGCAGGTCTTCCGGCGCGATGCCCGGACCGCGGTCGGCCACCGCCAGGCGCACCTCGCCGCGCGCCTCGGCACGGACGCTCACCCGCAGCCAGGCGCCGGCGGCGGCGTACTTGACCGCGTTGCCGATCAGGTTGCCGAGGGCGCGGCGCAGGGCCGCGGCGTCGGCGAGCACGTCGGGCAGGCCGGGGGCGAGGTCGGTCTCCACGGTGAAGCCCTTCTCGTCGAGCAGCGGCCGCAGTTCGGCGAGGGCGACCTCGACGAGCTCGGCCACCGCCGTGGGCCGGCGCGCGAAGCCGCGGCCGGACTGGATGCCGGCGTATTCGAGGGCCTGCTCCACCATGTCGCTCAGGCGTCGCCCCTCGCGCTCGATGAGGGCGCCGTAGCGCGCCACCTGGGGCGGCTCGCGGACCACGCCGTCGGCCAGGTTCTGGGCCGCGGAGCGCATGGCGGTCAGCGGCGTGCGCAGCTCGTGGGTGATGCCGGCGACGAACTCGAGCTGGCGCCGCGCCAACACCTGGGCGCGGCGCGCGGCGGCCAGCAGCAGCACGAGAGTGGTGCCGAGGAGGACGAGCACGCCGAGGCCGATCGCCAGGTTGCGGCGCCGGACCGCGGCCACCGCCGCCTCCAGCGAGCCGCTCGGATGGGTGACGACGAGACGCCAGCCGCGCCCGGCGCTCTGGCTGAGGGCGCCGAGCGCCCACCCGCGCCGCCGCGGCTCGCCGGCGCCGGCCGGGCGCCGGACGTCGTCGAAGGGCGCGAAGCCGAAGAGCTCGCTGGCGGCGTCGCCGTTGCCCCCCGAGGCCCCCGTGACCGCGGGCCCGGCCTCGAAGACCACCGCGCCGCCGCGGTCGACGATCCGCAGGTGGACGTCCGCCTCGCCGTCGCCGAAGTGGCGCGCCGCGAGGTCGGCCAGCAGCCCGTCGCGGAGGGCCTCCCGGTCGAGGCGCAGGACGAGGAAGCCCCGCGCCGATATCCGCGTGCGCTCGCGCGGGCGCCCTTCCGGACGACCGAAGCGGGGCTCGAAGCCGACCAGCGGCACCACCACCGCCGGCACCTCGGCGGCGAGCAGCTCGTCGACGGTCTCGCCGGGCCGCCGGGGGAACGCCGGCGCCTCGAGGCGTTGCCGCAGCGCGTCCATCTCCGGCGGCCACGCGCACGCTGCCGCCTCGCCGGTCGCCGGGTCGAGGCATTCGAGAGCAAGACCGGCGCCGGTGGGCTCGGCGTGCAACACCTGCGCCAGCATCTCGGGATAGGGCGCCTCCTCGCGCCACCGCGCCAGGGCGTCGGCGGGGCTCGGCTCCTCGGCCCGGCGCCGCCAGCCGCCCACCGGCTGGAAGATCAGGAAGAGGCGGGTGAGCTCGCGGTCGAAGTCGTCGGCGAAGCGCCGCGCCGAGCGCTCGAGGTTGGCGCGCAAGCGCTCGCGCTGGGCCTCGCTCACCTCGCCGAGCCAGCGGTACTGCAAGGTCGCCAGCAGCCCCAGCAGCCCCAGCAGCGCGGCGGCCAGGCCCCACAACAGCACCGGACGGCGCGAGGAAACGCTCACAGCCGCAGTATAAAGGCGTCGGGGCGTACGGCGTGCGACCCGGCCCACGGCCGGCCGTCGGTCGCCGCCCCTCGGAGTGGCTGAAAAACCGCCCGTACGGGCGGTGCGCCGAGCGCGGCGAGCATCTAAAGTGGTCTTTGCCCCGAAAAGGCACAACCGGTGAAAGCCGGCGCCGCAAAGCTACGGGTCCTCGCCGAGGGTTCGACAAGACCGCCGAGCTGCCGAAAGGTCGCTCGGCTTTTGTGCGTTGTAGGGATGAGCCGTCAATGGTTTGCGAACGCCTGGAGGCCCGCCATGTCAAGCGCTTCCCGTCTCTCGGGGACCTGCGTCCTCTCTCTCGTCCTGTGTCTCGCCATCACCCCCGCGATTCTCGCCCAAACCGGATCCCTCTCCGGCAGCGTCCATGACGAGCTCACCGCGACCGCGGTCAACGGTCTCGCCGTCGAGCTCCAGGACGCCGGCGGCGGGACGCTCGCCACGACCACGACCGGCGGCACCGGAGCTTACGCCTTTCCCGGTCTCGCCGCCGGCACCTACCTCGTGCGGGTCCCTTCCGACCCGGCGCGCGACCTGGTCGGCGAGTACTACGACGACGTCAACGAATTCGACTTCGACCTCGCCACCCGTCTCGCCCTCGGCGACGGCGAGGCGCTCGTCGCCGATTTCCAGCTCGCTCGCGGCGGCTCGATCTCCGGCACGGCCGGCGGGCTCGCCGCCGGCGAGGAGGTCGGCCTGCAAGCCTTCGACGCCGCCACCGGGCGCTACCGCGGCGGCGCCGGCTCGAGCGCCGGCGCCTACACCGTGGAGAGCCTGGCCGCGGCGACCTACCGCCTCTTCGCCGATCCCAGCGGCACCGATCGCGCCTTCCAGTGGTACGACGCCAAGCTCCACTTCGGCGCGGCCGACGCCGTTCCCGTGGCGCCGGACGAGGACGTCTCCGGCAAGGACCTGACCCTCGGGCCGGGACGCCGCATCTCCGGCCACGTCTCTCTCGACGGCGTGACCGACGTCGCCGGCGCCTCGGCGCAGGCCGACAGCGTCGACGGCGGCTTCGGCTGGGGCGCCGGCACCGACGCCGGCGGCAACTTCACCGTCGCCAACCTGCCACCGGCGCTGTACACCGTGCGCGTCGAATCGACCTCGGTCGACGAGCCCTTCACCGCCGCCCTGTGGCAGGACAAGACCCTCCGCGACGACGGCGACCCGGTCGACGTCATCGCGGCCGACGCCGCCGGCGTCGACTTCGTGGTCCACCGCGAGCGGGTGATCTCCGGCCAGGTCTTCCTCGACGCCGACGACGACCAGGTCCAGGACGCCGGCGAGGCCGGCCTCGGCCGGGTCACCGTGCGGGTCTACGACTTCGACACCGGCCGCTGGCTGGGCCACGCCGCGGTCGACCCCGACGGCCGCTACGCCGTCGGCGTTTCGCCCGGCGTCTACCGGGTGGAGGCCGGTCCCCACCTGCCGAACCTGCTGTGGGAGTCCTGGGAGAACGCCTACTTCTCCGAGGACGCGCAGCCGGTCGACGTGAGCGCCGCCGACGCCGCCTCGATCGACTTCGGCCTCGTCGACGGCGCCGCCATCGGCACCCTGCGCGGCCGCGTCGTCGACGGCGACACCCTGGCGGGCATCCCCGGCGTCGACGTCCAGGCCCGGCGCTTCGACGACGACCGCCACGTCCTGAGCGGCCTGACCGATGCCGCCGGCTTCTTCACGCTGGCGAACCTGCCGCCGGGCAGCTACAAGGTTTTCTTCGACACCCGCAACGCCAACGCCGCCGGCGGCACCGACTACGTCGCGAGCTTGTGGTCCGCGGCCGGCGATCCGCGCATCGACCACCCGGCCAATCCCGGCGACGGCACCGATCTCGGCTCTTTCGAGCTGGTGGACGGCGCCGCCGTGAGCGGACGGGTGTATGAGGACGTCAACGGCAACGGCGCCTACGACGGCGGTGAGGAGCGCCCTGGCGTCGGCCTCCGGGCCGATGACTACGACGGCGGCCGCTTCGTGGCGAACGGCACGAGCGCCGCCGACGGCCGCTACGCGCTCCACGGCCTCGATACCGGCACCTATCGGGTCTCCGTGGAGAGCGGCGAGCACGACTTCGTTCGCATGTACTACGACGACACCTTCGCCCACTGGAACGCCGATCCGGTCGTGGTGACCGCAGTCGGCGGCGTGCCGCAAGACGTCGGCGGCATCGACTTCCGCCTCGTCCGCGGCCACGAGATCCACGGCCGCGTATTCTACGACGCCAACGGCGACGGCATCCGGCAGCCCGAGGAGATCGGTGTCCCCGGCGTCGCGATCAACGCCGAGCTCCAGGACTTCCCCATCGACCACGTCTGGGGCGGCAGCGAGGCCGACGGCACCTACGTGCTTCGCGGCGTCTATCCGGGGCACCATCTGGTGAGCGCCCACGCCGGCGGCACGCCCTACGCCTCGAAGCTCTACAAGCTGGTCGGCGGTCTGCCGGTGGGCACCTATCGGCGGAGCGAGGGCGATCTGGTCGACACCACCGCCGGCCACGCCACCGACGTCGACCTGTCTCTCGGGCTCGGCGGCGGCATCACCGGCACGGTGCGCGACGCGGCCAGCGGCGACGGCATTCCCAACATTGAAGTTCGCGTAAACCCCTTCGACGGTGACGGCCTGTGGTGGAACGCCAACACGGACGCCGAAGGCCACTACCTGGCCAACGGCCTGTCGCCCGGAGATTTCCAGGTCCAGGCGTGGGATCACCAGGGCGTCTACGTCGGCGAGTACCACCTCGACGCCTACTTCCACGAAGACGCGACGCCGGTCAACGTGGTGGCGCGCAGCACGCCGGGCGATCCGCTGGCCACCCTGATCGACTTCGATCTCGAGCAGGCCGCCGCCATCGGCACCCTGCGCGGCCAGGTCACCGGCAGCGGCCCCGTCCCCGGCGTCGACGTCCAGGCCCGGCGCTTCGACAACGACCACCACGTCGCCAGCGCCACCACGGACGCCAACGGCGATTTCGCCTTCACCTCGCTGGCGCCGGGAAGCTACAAGATCTACTTCGAGACCTCCCAGACCAACGCCGACCACGACACCACCTTCGTCTCGACCTTCTGGTCCGGCACCGGCGAGCCGGGCGTCATCGATCCCGACCTGCTGCGCGTCGACTTCCCGCAGGTGCCGGGCGACGGCACCGATCTCGGCACCTTCCGGCTCGCCACCGGCGGCGCCATCTCCGGGACCGTCTTCCCACCCGGCGGCGAGACGCTGCCCGCGGGCCTCACCGTGTCGGCGCAGAGCTTCGAGAGCGGCGGCCAGCACCTGCCCGGCGCCCCGGTCGACGCCGCCGGCAACTATCGGATCCGCGGCCTGCCCGCCCCGGCCACCTACCGGGTGCAGGCCGACGCCTGGGGCACCGGCCTGGTCAGCGTCTACTACCTGACGGCGGCCGAGAGCACCTTCGACCACCACACCGCGGCCGCGGTCCAGGTCGACCCGGGCGTCGAGACGCCGGACTCGACCTCCACCTCTTCCGCGGCGGCTCGATCTCCGGCCGGGTGACCCGGGCCGACGACGGCACGGCGGTGACCGACTTCCCGATCAACCTCCACCGGTTGAACGATCCCCTGGGGCGGGATTATTGGGACGGCGCCCAAACCGGCCCCGACGGCACCTACACCGTGAGCGGCCTGCCGGCCGGCGAGTACGAGGTGCGCGCCGACGCCCGCCAGGGCGACCTGGCCAACCAGACCTATCCGAGCCCCGTCCAGGTGACCGAGCCCGACGACACTCCCGGCATCGACTTCGTCCTCGGCCCGGCGGGCCGCGTCCTCGGCCGCGTGACCCGGGTGGTCGGCGGCGTCACCGAGCCGCTGGTCAACGTGCGCGTCCAGGCCGAAGACTTCGCGACCGGGGTCTGGTTGAGCGACGCCCACACCGACGCCGACGGCGACTACCGGCTCGAGGCCCTGGCGCAGGGCCGCGACTACCGGATCCAGGTCCGGCCGTGGGACCATCCCGATCCCCAGTTCTCCAACTTCATCGGCGAGTACTACGACGACCGGCTGACCTCCGAGGAGGCCGACCCGGTGACGGTGCCCGAGGATCCCGGCCAGGTGGTCGAGGTGACCGGCATCGATTTCGAGCTCGCCTTGGGCGGCGCGATCTCCGGCGTCGTCAGCGGCGACGGGCAGCCGCTGCAGAACGTCTGGGTCTCGGCCGACGATTTCTTCGGCGCCGCCATCGGCAACGGCGACCACAGCGATCACAACGGCTTCTACGTGATCCGCGGCCTGCCGCAGGGCAGCTACCGGGTGCAGGCCAATCCCTGGCCCCAGGATTACGCGCAGGAGTACTTCGACGACGCCACCGCCTGGCACCTGGCGACGCCGGTGGCCGTGGCGGCGGTGCCCGCGGGCGGCCCCATCCCGGTCACCGAGCCGATCGACTTCGACCTGGCGCCGGCGTTCCGCGTCTCCGGCCGGGTGACCGAGGCCGACGGCACGACGCCGATCGCGGGTCTGCCCGTCTCACTTTGGAACGACGAATTCCACCACAGCACTCACACCGGAGCGGACGGCACCTGGGAGATCCGCGGCGTGCCGGCCGGCGCCTACACCGCCACCGCCGAGACCGAGGGCACCGACTGGATCCGCCAGGAGCAGCCGCTCGAGGTCGCCGGCGGCGACCTCGGCGGCGTCGACTTCGCCCTGAGGCTCGGGGCCGTCCTCAGCGGCCGGGTCTACGAGGACGTCAACGGCAACCACGCCTATGACGCCGGCGAGGAGCGCTCGGACGTCGACCTCCAGGCCGACGACTACGACCACGGTCAGTACGCCGCGAGCGGCACCAGCGGCGCCGACGGCCGCTACGAGATCCGCGGCCTCGACGGCGGCCGCTACCGGGTACACGTGGAGAGCGGCGAGCACAACTTCGTGCGCACGTACTACGACGGCGTCCTCGGCAACTGGAACGCCGATCCGGTCGTGGTGACCGAGGCCGGCGGCGTGCCGCAGGACGTCGGCGGCATCGACTTCCGCCTCGTCCGCGGCCACGAGATCCGCGGCTTCGTGTTCTACGACGCCAACGGCGACGGCAACCGGCAGCCCGAGGAGCCGGGTCTCGGCAACGTCTCGATCAACGCCGAGCTCCAGGACTTCCAGGTCGACCACGTCTGGGGCGGCACTGAACCCGACGGCACCTACGTGCTCCACGGCGTCTATCCGGGCCACCATCTGGTGAGCGCCCACGCCGGCGGCACGCCCTACGCCTCGGAGCTCTACAAGCTGGTCGGCGGCCTGCCGGTCGGCACCTACCGGTGGAGCGAGGCCGATCAGGTCGACGCCGCGAGCGGCGACGCAAGCGGTATCGACCTGTCGCTCGAGCTCGGCGGCGGCATCACCGGCACGGTGCGCGATCAGGCCACTGCCGAGTCGCTCGCCAACGTCGACGTCCGGGTCAACACCTTCGACGGTGACGGCCTGTGGTGGGGTGTCACCACCGACAGCCAGGGTCGCTACCTGGTCAACGGCCTGTCGCCCGGCGATTTCCGGATCCAGGCCTGGGACCGTCAAGGGGTCTACGTCGGCGAATCCTACCTCGACGCCTTCTTCTCCGACGACGCCACGCCCGTCCACGTGGCGGCGCGCGGCTCCCTGACCGACCCCCTGGCCACCCTGGTGGACTTCGACCTCGCCGAAGGCGGCGCGCTGGCCGGCGTGGTCTACGCCGACGCCGACGGCGACGGCGTTCGCGACGCCGGCGAGGCGGGCATCGGCGGCGTGCAGATCCGCGTGGAGGAGCACGCCGCTCCCCACCGCCAGTTCGTGAGCGGCACTACCGAGGCCGACGGCACCTATCGCGTCGGCGCCCTGCCGCCGGGCGTGGCGCTGCGCGTCCAGGTCCAGGCCGGGCCGACCGACTTCATCGGCGTCTTCTACGACGGCGGCGACGACCGCGGCACCCTCGACGGCGACCAGGCGGCGGTGGTGACGGTGACCGCCGGCGGCACCCAGGCGGGCATCGACTTCGGCCTCGCCGCCGGCGGCGCGCTCTCCGGCACCGTCCGCGGCGGCGACGGCGCGCCGCTGGCCGGCCTGTGGGTCAGCGCCCAGCCAATCGGCAGCGGCTACGGCAGCGGCGCCCAAACCGACGCCACCGGCCTCTACATCGTCCACGGGCTGGTGCCCGGCGACTTCCGGGTGTGGACCGGCGGCGATCCCTACGCCGGGGAGTACTACGACAACCAGACCGAGTGGCGCGCCGCCACCCCGGTGACGGTCGCGGCGGGCGCCACCGCGAGCGGCGTCGATTTCATCCTGCCCGTGGTGCCGCGGATCGCCGGCGGTCCCACCCCGGCCTCCGGCGAGCGCGGCTCCACCGTCACCGGCGTGAGCGTGGTGGGCGAGCAGCTCGCCGGCGCGCCGCGCCTCGAATTCGGTGCCGGCGTGACGGTCCAAAACCTGGTGCTCGACGCCGGCGGCACCTTCACCTTCGACCTCGAGATCGCCGCCGACGCGCCCCTCGGCGCCCGCGCCCTGTCGCTGGTCAACGACATGTTGCTCGAGGACGGCGCGGCCGTGCTCGCCAACGCGTTCACGGTGGAGAAGGCGGAGTCGGGAGACCTGCCCGCCCCCTACACCGAGCGCTTCTACACGATCGACAACGGCGCCAGCCAGCTCCGCGTCTACGCCGGCAGCGATCAGACCTTCCTCGGCGCGATCGACGTCTGTGCCAACCCCTCCGCTCTGGCGGTGCCGGGCGAGGGCCGCTTCGCCTACGCCGGCTGCGGCGACCGCAGCGTGGCGGTGGTCGACCTGCGTCTCGGCGCGCTCGGCGAGGAGGTGGCGCGGTTCCTCGCCGTGGGCGCCTACAACCCCCAGGGCCTCGACGCCACCGGCGCCTACCTCTACGCCATCGACCGTGAGACCGGCCTGAACCGCGTCCACGTCGTCGACCTCGCCACCTGGGAGGTGACGGCGGAGGTGCCGGTAGGCGTCCTGCCGTGGGCCCTCGAGATCGATCCCGCGGGCACGACCCTGTGGGTGGCCAACCGCATCGGCGACTCGCTGTCGGTCATCGACGTCGATCCGGCGAGCCCCACGCTCCACACGGTGCTCGCCACCGTGCCGTTGCCCGGCGGGGCCCAGTCGCGCGGCCTCGCCTTCACTCCCGACGGCACCCGGGTCTGGGTGGTGGGGGTCCGCGACACCTTCGTCGTCGACACGGCGGCGCGGGCCGTGCTCACCTCGCTCGCGACGCCGGGCAGCGGCCGCGGCGTGATCGCCATCGCGGCGCACGCGGCCTCGGGCAAGGACCTGGCGTTCGTCAACGTCGCCCAATCCATCTGGGTGATCGACGCCTCGCCGGCGCTGCCGGCGCCGAAGGTCCTGCGCACCTTCGCCGCCGGGCTCACCCCGGACGGCGTGGCGGCGACGCCCGACCGGCTCTACGTCTCGCACGGCGCGTCGCTCGACCTCTACGTCCTCGAGACCGCCGAGATCCTGACCGGCGCGGCCCTGCCGCTCGTGCGCTTCGACCGTTCCGAGGCCGTGGGCGTGCCGGCGCCCGGCGCCGCGGTGACGCCCGGCGGCGCCCTGGCCGTCGCTCCGGTACCCGGCTCGCCGCCGCCCACCGCGCCGGTGGTGAGCGCGGTCACGGGCTCGCCGGCGACGAACGGCGCGCCCTTCACCGTCACCGTGAGCGGCGCCAACTTCACTCCGGCGTCCATGGTGGCGCTGCGCGGCACCCACGTGCGCGGCAACGTGCTCGCCGCCGGCGCTACCGACCTCCAGGTGGAATTCCCGGCCGTCACTCCGGCGGGCAGCCATCCGGTGGTGGTGTCGAACCCGGTCGCCGGCGGCAACGAGAGCGGCGCCGGCTCGACGCTCGAGGTGGCGGCGCCGAGCGGCTACCAGCCGACCCAGACCTTCTACGTCACCACCTACGGCACCGGCCGGATGCACGTGTTCGCGGCCGACGGCAGCCGCGACGTCGTCCTGACCCAGCCTTACCCGGGCGGCGTCTCGATCACGCCCGACGGCCGCCAGGCCTTCGTCGTGCAGCTCCACGAGAGCGCCTGGAGCTCGTGGGAGGAGCCGCCGGAGAACTCGCTCGACGTCTCCGTCGTCGATCTCGATCCGGCCTCGCCCAGCTTCCACCAGGTGGCGGCCACGGTGCCGTTCATCTGGTCGAGCTTCGCCTCGCCGGCGGTGACGCCCAACCTCGACAACCCCAACGGCGTCTTCGTCTACGCGCCGAACCGCTACCTTGTCGACGCGGTGTCGGTGATCGATGCGGTGACCCGGACCGAGGTGGACGTCGACGGCAACCCCGACACCCAGTCGATTCCGCCCGGCGATCCCTACACCGATCCCTACGGCCAGCGGCTCACCGGCATCACCCGCATCGAGCTCGACGCCCAGATCACCGACCTCAGCCTGACGCCCACCGACACCGGCCTGACGCCGGACGGCACTCTCCTCTACGTGGCCAACCTGGCGGGCAGCGTGTCGATCGTCGACACGGTGACCCGCCAGGTGGTGAGCGTGCTCACCGCCCAGGGCCAGCTCGCCCGCGCCAGCGCCGTCACCGTCTCCCCGGCGTCGGCCGGGACGCCGGCGGTGGTCTCGGTCGTGGGTACCGACAGCGGCGCCGTGCCGTCGATCTTCGTCTTCGAGGCCGGCGTGCTCGACGATGCCGCCGCCTTCATGGACCAGGTCGTGCTGCCCGAGCCCGAGGTGCCGCGGGAGGTCGGCGTCACCCACGACGGCCGGGTCTACGTCACCGCGCGTTTCCTCGGCGAGCTGTGGGCGGTCGACCTGCGGCCGGCGAGCTGGGGCGAGGCGGCGTGGGGTCAGATCGAGCGCGTCACGCTCTTGCCCGGCATCTACGAGCCGGCCGAGGCGGCGGACGATGAGCTCCTCTACGTGGCGAACGGCTTCCGCAACGAGATCTACGTCCTCGATCTCGCCCCCGGCCACCGCCACGAGCTGATCACCGCCCTCGCCGTCCCCGGCTCGCCGGGAGCGATCGCGGTCGAGCCCGTCGTCGCCGGCAGTGACCCGGAGATCGGCCACGTCAGCCCCGACCACGGCTCTCCCGCCGGCGGCGACGCCGTGCTCGTCACCGGCGTCCGCTTCGCCGCCGGCGCCACCGTGGAGCTCGGCGGCAACCCCGCGACCGGCGTGGTCGTCGAGAGCGAGTTCCTCATCCGCGCGGTGACGCCGGCCGGCGCCGCGGGCGCGGCCGACGTCAAGGTCACCAACCCGGACCACCGCTTCGGCCTGCTGGCGGGCGGCTTCACCTACGCCGACGACACGGCGCCGCCGGTCTTCATCACCCCGCCCTACGTCGCCGGCCAGACGCTCGCCGGCGCGCCGGGCTCGCAGACCGCGACGGCGGAGACCCGCTGGCGGACCGACGAGGCGTCGACCTCCGTCGTCGACTACCGCCGGGCGGGCGACGCCGTCTTCCTGCAGGCGTCCGATCCTGCCCTGGTCACCGATCACCGGATCACGCTCGCCGGCCTCGAGCCGGCCACCGGGTACGAATACCGGGCCACCTCGGCCGACGCCGGCGGCAACACGGCGAGCTCGCCCGCGGCGCCGGCGGTGGAGACCTTCACCACCCTCGCCGCCCCCGACGTCACGCCGCCGGTGATCGTCTCCGGCCCGGTCCTGGCGTCGGTGAGCACGACCTCGGCGACCCTGCAATGGGAGACCGACGAGACGGCGACGAGCGTGCTGCAATACGACGCCCAGCTCGACGGCCACCCCGACCTTCAGGCCTTCGGGCCGGACGGGACCCTGCACAGCGTGACCCTGACCGGGCTCGCCGCCGGCGCCCGCTACGAGTACAAGGCGCTGTCGGTGGACGCCGGCGGCAACGGCCCCGCGGCGTCGGCGCTCGACTTCTTCGACACCGACTCGCTGCCCGACGCGATGCCGCCGGCGATCACCCTCGGACCGGACGTCCTCTACCTGGCGAACGACCTGGTGGCCATCTACTGGGTGACCGACGTGGCGTCGACGAGCTTCGTCAACTACGGCACCGCGTCGATCGACGAGGCGGGCGTGGTGGACGTCGACAAGGTGCTCTCGCACGTCGTCTTCCTCACCAACCTCCTGCCCAACACGGCCTACGGCTACCAGGTCGGCTCGCAAGACGCGGCGGGCAACACGGTGCTCTCGGTGGATCCGTTCGAGAGCCTGACGCTCCAGCCGCCGGGCATCTTCAAGCTCAGCCACAGCCTGGAAGCGGGCCGCGTCGCCCTGCGGGCGGGGACCACGCTCAACCGGCTCGAGGCGGCCGACGGCTTCACCACCCCGGCGACGCCCGACACGACCCCACCGCAGGCGCTGGCGCACGGCGTCACGCCGCTCTCCAGCGACCTGGTGCTGGTGAGCGTCGAGGCCGACGAGGCGGCGAGCCTGGCGGTGCGCTGGGGCGTCGGCGGGCTGACCACGACGGCGTTCGCGCCCACCTACAGCCGCGCGCCGAGCGTGGTGCTGACGGGTCTTGTTGCGGACACGACCTACCAACTGGAGCTCGAGCTCACCGATCCCAAGGGCAACGCCGCGGTGGTCGGCGGCCTGACGTTCACCACGCCGGCGGCGCCGGACGTGGCCTCGCCGGTGCTCTCGGCGGTCACCGTTGCGGCGGTCACCGGCACCTCGGCGCATCTGACCTGGCAGACTGACGAGCCCGCCGACGCCACGTTGCGCGCCGGCGCCCGGCAGATCGGCCGGCTCGGTCTCGCGACGTCGCACTCGCTGCTGCTGACCGGGCTCGAGCCGTCGACGGCCTACGCCTTCGAGGCGGCGAGCCGCGACGCCGGCGGCAACGTCGGCACGGCGGCCGGGACGTTCTCCACCTCGGCAGCAGCGCCGCTCGTCTCGAGCGTCCTGCCGCCGCGGGCGGCCCAGGGCGCCACGGTCGACGTCGTGGTCAACGGCGCCCACTTCGGCGCCGACGTCCAGGTGGGCTTCGGCACCGGCGTCACGGTCGACGCCATGGCGGTCAACGCGGCCGGCTCGCAGCTCCGCGCGACGATCACGGTGGCGCCCACGGCGGCCGTGGGTCCGCGGCAGGTCACCGTCACCACGAACGGCTACACGGTCACGGCGCCGTTCGCCGTCGTCGACGCCTCGCTGCCGGTGGTGACGATCACCGAGCCTCAGGACGGCGCCGAGCTGCCGGCGCTCACGGTGGTGGTGCGCGGCACCCTCAGCGAGGACGCCGACGTCACCGTCAACGGCGTGGAGGCCGCGGTGACGCCGGGCGCTCCGATCACCTTCGAGGCCACGGTGACGCTGCCGGCAACGGGCCAGAACCGCATCGTGGCCACCGCGGTCGACGCCTCGGGCAACCGCGGCACCGCGGTGGTGGTGCTGACCGTCGCCCTGTCCGACACGACGCCGCCGGTGCTCAAGCTGGAGGCGACGCCCGCGGTGTTGTGGCCGCCCAACCACAAGATGGTGCCGGTGGTCGTCGACGTCCAGGTCGCCGACGACCAGGATCCGTCGCCGGCCGTGGCGCTGGTGTCCGTCACCAGCAACGAGCCGGACGACGCGCCCGGCGGCGGCGACGGCAACACCGTCAACGACGTCCAGGGCGCCGACCTGGGCACCGACGACCGCGAGGTGCTGCTGCGCGCCGAGCGCAGCGACAGCGGCACGGGCCGCGTCTACACCCTCGTCTATCGCGCCACGGATGAGGCCGGCAACGCCGGGGAAGCGAGCGTCGAGGTGGAGGTGCCCCGGAGCCAGGGGAAACCGAAGACGCCCTGACGGACAGGCCGACGTCACGACCAGCGTGGGTTGCGCGCTGGTTGCGACAGGCGACGTCATAGCCAGCGTGCAATCCGTACCGGTTGCGAATCTCACCGTCAAAACCGTCATGGCCGCCGCGTTGGTTGCGGCGGCGTACCCGCCCGGTCCGACAGGACCGGGTTGACGGATCCGAAGGATCCAAACCCCAAGGGGGTTTCATCCCCAAGCCCAGGGTAAGCGCGAAGCGCGCCACCCTGGGTTGACGATCCGCAGGATTCAAACCCCAACGGGGTTTTACAAGTTGGGCCATGTCTCGAGGCGTCCGCATTTATAGAAGAGGGTAGGGCGGAGGATGACCTCCGCCCCCCCGTTGTCGCGATGGGGTCGATTCCCCATATTTACCGGCGTGAGGATCTCTCACCGGGCGACCCCGATAGAAGTTGCCCCGAAGCGA
>Ga0299906_10001266_pt1 | contig 21777 bp, 12 predicted proteins | sample RVTome_14_FD_200259 | JGI IMG/M metagenome (GOLD analysis project Ga0299906, IMG submission 200259) | Soil microbial communities from uranium-contaminated site in the Upper Colorado River Basin, Wyoming, United States - RVT145D125 (version 2) ...
CAGCGCCAACCGGCGCAGGCTGCGCGCCGAGGACGGAGCTCGGCCAGCTCTCGCCCGGTGCCCGCTGCGAAGGAGAGCTCGAAATAAGCGACGAGGAATACAAGTTGGTCCGGATCCTCCTCCGAACACTCAAGCGGAAACAGCCGGCGCTTCCGTGGCAAAGCTGGATGGACGGCTTTCTCGAGCATCTCGCGGCCAGTCACGGCCACGTGTCGAGGGCCATCGAGCTGTGTGAGGTGTCCCGAGATACTGTCTACAGGTACCGACGCCGCTGCGAGCACTTCGCCCGGCGGTGGGACGCGACCATCGAGGCCGTCCAGGAAGAGAAGAGAACGTCGCGGCGGCGAGGCCGCGCAGCGGAGAGGGCGGCTCCTGCGGATTCGCCTCAGCGTCCGCCGGAGGGGGAATGGAAGTGAAGGTCATGCTAGCTGCTGGCCATGATCCTCGGAGACGCGCTCTGCCGCGTTTAAGAAGGGGGAGTGGCATCGGAGGCCCTTACGCCCGAGAGCGCGACCCCATGTGGCAGCCCCGGCGCAATCGCGAGATGATCGTCACAGCGCTTGAGGAGAAGCCGATCCTGACCGGGTACGCAATTCCCGACCTCCCTTTCCTGCGCCTCCGCCTCGCCCTGGAGAGCCAGGACGACGCCTGGCTGCCGCCCTACAAAGGCTCGCTGCTCCGCGGCGCCTTCGGCCATGCTCTGCGCCGCGCCGTGTGCTCCATGGGACCGCGGCAGCCCTGCGAGACTTGCTCCCTCAATCGCGCCTGCGTCTACACGCGTCTGTTCGAGGCCTTCGCGTGGCCCGAGCCGCCGCCCTATCTGCACGGCCAGCCGGCGGCACCCCGGCCGTTCGTCTTCGAGCCGCTCGACGAGCGCCGCGACTTCTCCCCCGGTGACCACCTGCAATTCGACCTTCTCCTCTTCGGCGAGGCGGTGACGCTGCAGGCGTTCGCCGTGCTCGCCGTCGAGCGCATGGCGGAGGCCGGGCTCGGCGCCCGGCGGTTCCCTTTCCGCCTCACCCGCGCCAGCCACCAGGACGCCGCAGGACGCTGGCACGTCGGCTACGAGCAAGGCGGACGCCAGTGGAGCGAGGTCGCCGCCGTCAACCGCTGCGACGCACTCCCGCTGGACGACGAACGGCTGCGTCTTCATCTCGTGACTCCGTTGCGGATCAAGGAGAAGGGTCGCTTCGTCAACCAGCTCACCTTCCCCACCCTGGCCTTCCGCATGCTGCGACGCGCCCTCGAGGTCGCCCACTTCCACGTCCCGGGCGCGGCGGTCGACTGGAACGTCGACGCCTACCTCGAGCAGGCCGATGCCGTCCGCGTGACCGACGCGGAGCTGAGCTGGCTCGACTGGGAACGCTACAGCAACCGTCAACGGGCCAAGATGCGTCTCGGCGGCGTCGTGGGCGCGCTGACACTGGAGGGTCCACTGTCGCCCTTTCACGGCCTGCTGCGCGTAGCGGAGGTGCTGCACGTCGGGAAGGGCACGACATTCGGCCTGGGAAAGATCTGCGTGGGAGAAAAATGACAACAGGACCCTACAAAACGTGCTCCGACCGTGTCTATAGTGGTATGCGTTGGGACTCACTACCATGCCGGCTCGAATGACGGAGGGCGCTCGTGGAGACGCCTCCTGAGCTCGCAGCCCTCGAGAAGCCGCTCGTCGACGGCCTCGCCGACGCTCTCCGCGCCGGCGCGCCGGACCTCGACGACGCCCGGTCCCGCGCTGCCGCCGAGCAGGTGATTCGCGGCCAGGCCCTGCCCGACGACGTCGCCCGGCTCTTCGGCGACCGCCCCGTCTGCACCCTGGTCGGCTTCGACGCCGACGCCATCCAGTCCTGGGTCTTCGACTCCGAGCGCGTGCAGGTCGCCTCCGGCGCGTCGCACGTCCTCGACAAGCTCAACCGGCAGGTCAACCAGCAGCCCGGCGGCATCGTCGGCGAGCACGGCATCCGAGGCGTCCTCTACTCGGCCGGGGGCGGCGGCGTGCTCTTCGCCGAGGTCCCTGGCGATCCCGAGGCCCTGGTGAGGACGACGCGGGACTGGCTCGAGGCGAGATCGCACGAGCTGACGTTCACCGTGGTCGCCGCGAACCTGTGCGTGGCCGACCTGGCGCCGTCGAACGCTGGAGGAGCACTGCCCGCGGCCGGACCCCTGGCCCTCGACCGCTTCCGCGTCGTGGGCGGCATCCGCGGCGCCCTGGTGCGTCTCCAGGTGGCCATGCGCGACGCCAAGGACGCGCGGCCCCGCCCGGCGACGGCGCGCGTGGACCGCAAGAAGGGCGAGACGCGCGCCGAGCGCTGTCCGTCCTGCGGCCGGCGTCCGCCGGGCAAACGGCCCGTGCTCGACGCCAGCCCGGGCTACTGGTGCGAGTGGTGCCGTGGTCTGCGAAAGGTGTACCTCGACCGGCCCGAGAACCGCCGCAAGGAGGACGACAAAGCCGTCACCTTCGCCGACCTCGCCGAGTCCGTCGAGCGCCGGCGCCAGTATCTCGGCTTCATCGCCGTCGACGGCAACTCGATGGGCGCCGTCGTCCAGTCCGTGGGCAGCCTGCGTCAGCTCCGCGCCTTCAGCGAGGCCACCACCCGCATCTATGAAGCCGCGCGGCAAAGGGCTCGCGAAGTCCTCCGTCCCTATCTGAAGGACGTGAACGACGAGGAGGAGAGCTCCCTCTCCCTGCTCTCCGGAGGCGACGAGATCACCCTCGTCCTGCCCGCGGCGGCGGCTCCCGAGGTCGCCCTCGAGGTGCTGGAAGCCATCGAGAGAGGCTTCGACCAGGCGACCGGTCCCGACGGCCTTCTCCACGAGGCGTTCAAGGACGACCGGACGATCCTCGAACGCCTCCGCAACGCGGGCGCCGCCGCCGGCGTGATCGCCGCCCACGCCAACTACCCGGTGCGCCTGCTGCGGCGCTACGCCAACGAGCTGCAGAAGAACGCCAAGAGCACCTGCCCGCGCCCCAACCGCTCGGCCGTCTCCTGGCTCCTGCTCACCGACTCCTCGCCGCTCACCGAAAAGCTCGAAGCCTCGCCGGGCGACGAGGACTGGAGCGTTGCGGCCTTCCGACGCCGGCTGCGCGAGGTGAAGCTGGCGGTCGACCACAAGGTCGCCGCCTCCGCGCTCCAGGCCATCCTCGGATACTGCCGCGACGAAGAACGCTCCATCCGTTCGCTGGCCGGAAACTCGAGGGAAGGGGTCGTCGACCTCCTGGCCGCCAACTTCTTCCGCTACCAGCTCGCCCGCAACGACGCCCTCGGCAACTGGTGGCAAGCCCTGGTCGCGGACGACCCCGACCTGCGCCGCGAAGACGACCAGCACGACTCCATCGGCCGCTGGTTCCACCGCGGCGGACGCCGGCGCCTCGAGCAAATCGTCGACCTGCTGTCGCTGCAGCCGTTCGTGGAGGACAAGGCGTGAAAACGCTCCGGATCATCGTCCGACCCCAGGCGTCGGCCCTGTCGATCGGTGGCCATACGCCGGCCCTCCACGGCGGCGACCACGCCACCGCCCGCGACGCCGCCGGCCGTCCCACGATCCCGGCGTCAGCCCTGCGCGGCGCCTTCCGGCTCGAGCTCGAGCGCCTCCTGCGCGGACGCGATCCAGATAAGGCCGCGTGCAGCGCCAACCGCGACGAGGGCGGCGCAGAATGCTCTTGCCCCGTCTGCCGGCTCTTCGGCCAGCCGGGAACCGCAGCGGGCTCCCTGCGTCTTGAAGACGCCGTGCTGCCGGACGACGCGCCCGCCGCCGCCACCGACCTGCGTCCCCGCGTCGCCATCAGCCGCGGCCGCCGCGCGGCCGTCGAGGAGCTGCTCGCCTTCATAGAGACCACGCCGCCGCTGGCGCCCACGACCGAGCTTCGAGCCGACGCCTGGCTCGTCGGCACCGACGACAAGCAGCTCGAAGAGGACCTCAACAACCTGCGCGCCGCGTGCGCCGCCATGCGCGCCCTTGGCGGCAGCAAAGCCCGCGGAATGGGTTGGGTCGAGTGCGAGGTGACCGTCGCGGCGCCATCGGCTCCGGAGCCGCCGATCATCGAGGCAGACGGCGGGCTGCGGCTCACGTTCAAGGCATTGGCGCCCCTGCACTTCGGTCTCGGGCCGCCGCTCGGCTACTTCCAGCCCAGCCGCCGCCACGCAACGGGTTCCGCCGTGCGCGGCGCGGTGGCGTTCGCCCTGCTCGACCACGGCATCTGCGACGACGGCGACAGCCCAGCCTTCCAACAGCTCCTGAACGCCGGCTTCGGCTCGGCCCGCGTCGCCGGCGACCGTCCCAGCGTTACCCGCCGCCGCTGCCGCGGCGCCGGCCATGTGATCGACGACCTCGTCCCCGAGATCCTGCGCCGCCGCGGCGCGGAGGAAGGCATCGCCCTCGCCATCAACCCTGACCGCGCCTGCCCCGTGCCCGGCTGCGACGCCGTCAAGATGGTGCCCGCCGACTACGCCGACGGAGTCAGGAAGCCGCGCGTGCGCGTGCGCACCCGTACCGCGATCAACCGCCGCACCGGTACCTCCATGGACGCCAAGCTCTTCTCCCACGAGGTGCTCGAGCATCCGGTGACTCTCATCGCCGAGATCTGGGGTCTCGACGCGTCCGCCGCGGCGCTCGTGGCGCAGCTCCACGGCCGCGACGTCTGGCTCGGCGGCAAGCGCTCGCAAGGCATGGGCCTCTGCCGCGTCAGCGTTGAGCCGGCGAAGAAGGCGGACCGCGAAAAAACATTGAAGCAAATTGACGACCTGAAGCGCGCCCTGACCGATGGCTGGGACGCCCTCCGCCAGGCCGACGCCCGACTCGGAAGCCTCCTGGAGGACGACGAAGAGCCCGTCGCCGTCGTCCTCGCCGAGCCCTGGCTGCCCTCGCCCGAGCCGACTCCCGAGACCCTGGAGGCGGGACCGCTGGCCGGCGCCGACGCGAGACCCCTCGGCGCGTTCCTGCGCCTCGCCGAGGAGGGACGCTTCGCGGCCCTCGAGGCCGCCCGCCACGGGGCGCCCGACACCTTCGACACCGGCGAGGTCCCGCCCTGCTCCGTCGTCGACGCCGGCTCCGTCTACGTCTACGCCGTCCCCCGCCCGACCCTTGAGGAGCGCCTCGATCAGTGGCTGGAGCAGGGGCGCCTCGGCAGTGGCGAGCGCGCGTCCGAGGGCTGGGGGCGGTTCCTCATCCGCGGACTTTCCGACCCGGGAGCTGACGAACCATGAGCGCCGAAACAGCAGAAGCGAAAACGACCGTCGAGGCCCAGAAGCGATGGCTGGTCACGGAAGGCGACCGCATCGGCGCGCTTGCCAAGAGCAACAAAGACTGGAAGCACCAGTTGCGGACGATCTGGGAAGCGGCGCGCCTGGAGACCGAGCCCCTCGTGGTATTGAACCTCCTGCGCTACCAGGCGGCGCGCAACCAGGGCAATTGGCACACGCCTGTCGACGTCTACGAGCCCTTGCGCGCGGCCATCGAAACCTGCCGCGGGACTGCCGGCGACGATGGCGAGCTCGCCATGGAGCTGATCCGTCATTTGCTGGCCTACACCTACCGAGCCTTCACCTTCTACTCGACCGAGAAGGGCGGCGGGCAATGATGGACTGGATCCGGAAGAAATCCTCCCCCCAACCCCCTCCTTTCTTAAAGGAGGGGGAGCCGGAGGGCTCCCGAGCCGAGGCACCGGAGAGGAATGGGCGTGCGTCTTCGCACGCGCGAGGCGAAGCGAGCCGTCATTTTCCCCCCTTTGAAAAAGGGGGGCCAGGGGGGATTTCTTCATCGCCAAGAAGGGAGCAACGCCCATGACCGCCGACCACAGCCGCCTCCTCTCCCGCTACAGCCTCGACGCCGAGCTGGTCTGCAAGACCGCCATCCATGTCGGCGCCGGCAAGGCCAGCACCGACGTCCGCGCCGCCAGCGACCTCCCCGTCGTCCGCAACGGCTCAGGCGATCCCTACGTGCCAGGCTCCTCGTTCCGCGGCGCCCTGCGCTCCGGCCTCGAAGCCCTGCTGCGCGGCCTCGGCCGGGACGAGAAGGACTTTCGCGTCTGCGACCCGTTCGGGGACGATCGCTGCGCCAAGCGCATCGAAGAGAAAAAGAAAGAGAAGGAGAAGCAAGGGACCAAGCTGGACGAAGAGGGACTCTTCAGAATCGCCCTGGACGATAGCTGCCAGATCTGCCGGCTCTTCGGCAACACCTACCTCGCGTCGCGCCTGTGGATCGCCGACCTCCCCCTCGCCGCCGGGCAAAACGGCTCGATCTACCGCCGCGACGGCGTCGGCCTCGACCGCGATCTGCGCAACGCTGCCAAGAACATGCTCTACGACTTCGAAGCGGTGACCGCCGGCACCCGCTTCCGCCTTCGCCTCGACCTCGACAATCCCGAGCAGCACGAGCTCGGCCTCGTGCTCACCGGCCTCGACCTCTTCGGCCAGGGCTTCCTCAACGTCGGCGGCAAGCGCGCCCGTGGCCTCGGCGAAGCGGAGATCAAGATCTCGGAGCTGAAACGCTGGACCGCGGCCGACTTCTTCGATCCGGCGAAGCGCGGAGGAACCGCCGTCCAGGAGGCCGAATTCAACGTCTTCTGCGACGCTGCACGGCGCCACTACGTGGGAGGAGCGTGATGTTCCGCAAGCTCTACAACCAGGCAGTGCTCTCCGGGCGGCTCATTCCGGACGGCCCGGTCCTCATAGTCCAGGGCGGTGCTGCCCTCGATCCCGTCGCGCCCGACCTCGCCTTCGTGCGCACCACGCTCGACGGCGAGCCCACCGTCTACCTGCCGGGCTCCTCGCTCAAAGGCGTCCTGCGCGCCCACGCCGAGCGCCTGCTCTGCACCCAGCTCGGCGAGTCGGCCGCCGAGAGCCCGTTCGAGAACGGGCCGAGGCGGAGGGAAGCCGAGCGCCTGCGGAAACTGGACAAGCCGGATAGGCCCGGCGTCTTCCGCGTCTCGTGCGCGGCGGACCAGCTCTTCGGCTCCACGGAGATCGCCGGACGCTTCCGCATCGGCGACGCCTGCCCAAGCTCGAAGGACCGCGAGGCCGCCAATCGCACCGAGATCCGCTACGGCGTCGCCATTGACCGCGCCAAGCAGTCCGTCAAGCACGGACCCTTCGAGCAGGAGGCGGTCGTCGGCGGGTCGTTCGCCTTCAAGGCCGTGCTCGAGAACTACGAGCTGTGGATGCTCTCGCTCGTCCTCCAGGCCTTCGCCGACCTCGACGATGGCCTGGTGCAGGTCGGCCACGCCAAGTCGCGCGGCTTCGGCTCGATGCGCCTCGCTGAGCCCGTGCTCGACCTGCGCTGGCCCGGCGAGCCCCCCGCCCGCCTCGAGGGCGCCGGCGCCCGCGAGCCCGTGGCCGCCGTCCGCGACGACTACGGCCTGCTCCCCGACGACGCCGTGAGCTTGCCCGCCGGCGCCGAAAAGACGACTCAGGGCCTCTTCGGCGGCTACCGCTTCAAGGACTGGGACGACGTCCGCGCCGTGCTCGACGCCTGCGCCGCGGAGCCGTGGCGCCGCTTCGTCGCTCGTGCCAGGGAGGAGCGCCATGGCCCATAAAGCCGTCCAATCCGCCTACGGCGACCGGGTGGAGATGCGCGGCGCCTTCGTGCCCCACGACCGCTTCCTGCCCGACCGCTGGACCGGAGTGCTGGAAGTGCGCTGGAAGATCGACCCCGCCCACCCGGTGGTGATCGGCGCAGGCTGGTTCGCTCGGGAGATCACGGCGGCCGGCCCCGAGGTCGTCGCCGAAATCGCCCGATCCGGCCCCGAACGCATGCCGGTACTGCCGGGAAGCTCGCTCAAGGGCGCCGTGCGTCAGGTCTACGAGCTGCTGACGCCGTCGTGTCGCCTGGAGCGCGGCCGGGCCTGCCGGGTGAGCCCCCGCCAAACTCACCCAAGGACGTGTCCCGCCTGCTCCCTCTTCGGCGCCGGCGGCCTCGGCGGACGCCTCGCCTTCGGCGAAGCGCGCCCGGAAGACGACGCCTGGCGCGACCAGCTCCGCGTCGTCCACACGCCCGCCGCCTGGCGTCCTCGGAACGCGCCGCCGGGCACCGTCCGGGTCTATGACCTGAGCAAGGCCACGGATCCCGTGACCGGCGGCACACGCAAGGAAGAGGAACGTACCTGGAGCGTCGCCGGAGACTTTCGATCGCGCCTACGCCTGGTCAACGCCTCCGACGAGGAGCTCGGCCTCCTCTTCGCGTCCCTCGGCATCGGAGACGAGCACGCGCGCCTGCGTGTCGGCGGCAAGAAGTACCACGGCCTGGGCCTGGTGGACGTCGAGCTGGTGGCCGCACGGGAGAGCCATCCAGAACGAAGCGAGAAGGCGGGCGCCGAAGCTGTGGCGTTCGCCGTTCGCCTCGTCGAGGCCGCGTTGCAGACTACAGAGCGGCGGCGGACGTGGGAAGCCATTCAACGCACGGCGGCCGTGGAGCGGCCCGCAACCTGATCGGAGCGCTGAGCGATACGGCGCGATATCTCTTGAAGTCGCGATCCGGGAAGTCTGAAATGATCTCCGGCGGCCCCCTCGATGTCTTCGTTTCTTACGCGCATGAGGACAAAGACTTGCGGGATCGCTTGCTTAAGCATCTCAAACTCCTTGAGAGAGAAGGTAAAGTCCGCTGCTGGCACGACCGAAAGATCACTGCCGGCAAAGAGTGGGCGGCCGAAATCGACACGCACCTCCGGACAGCCAATGTCATTATACTGCTGATAAGTACAGATTTCTTGGCATCAGACTACTGCTCTAGCGTCGAGATGACACTGGCCATGCAGCGTCATGATGCCGCGGAAGCTCGGGTTGTACCTATCATTTTAAAGAACTGCAGTTGGGAAAGCGTGTCTCCATTGAGTAGATTGCAGGCCCTTCCCCAAGACGGTCGTCCAGTGAAAGACTGGCGCAACCGAGATAAAGCCTTTCTCGATATCCAGATGGGCCTGAGCAAAGCAATCGATGAGGAACTCGAGCGGATTGTCACTCGGAGAATCCAGTATCGATGTATAGGCACGGATCGGCCTGTAAATGATTTAGTCGATCGCCAGGAATTTGCTGAAATTCGTGATTTCATGTGTACGGCCGTCCCCGGCGGTGGCGCCGCCGTCGGTATCACCGTAGCTTTGCAAGGTGGCAGTGGTGCCGGTAAGACAGCAATAGCGCAGGCGCTGTGTTACGACGACAGGGTCCGGGCCATCTTCGCGGATGGTATACTATGGACAGATGTTGGCGACCGGGTCCAGGAAGCCGACCTTATAGACCGAATTCAGGAGCTCATACTTCGGTGGAGTAACCGTAACCCACCCCGTTACGAAAGGATTGGGGCCGCCAGTGACCAACTCCGGAGACTTCTCAACAACCAGCGTGTCTTGCTGGTAGTTGATAACGTTCGGAACTCCTCGGATCTGGAGCCCTTTCGCGTAGTTGGGCCTGAAGCGGCTCTCCTGGTGACAGCACCCTGTGGAGAGGTACTACCTTCTGACTGCATATTGTTCAACATCGGCGCAATGCGTACCACCGAAGCAGTTAGTCTCCTCGGTGCCGGAATCACTCAGATCAATGCGGCAAGAATGGACTTGGACAGGCTTGCAGAGAGACTCGGGAGATGGCCGCTGTCTCTCAAGTTGATTAATGTTCAGCTAAGAGAAATGGTGAATAGGGGTCTGAGCGTTGGTGTTGCTTTGGCAGAGCTCACCAAGTCTCTCGATGCGACCGGGATCGACTACAATGCCGAGGACGATTACGTTGAGCCTGAGAGAGCGATCATCCAGGCGCTAGAAGTGAGTATCGGTCAACTTAGGGACGAGGAGCGTGTGCGGTTGACGCAACTGGCAATTTTCCCGAAGGAAGTTCAAATACCTCTGCGGCTGTTGCGGCGGATCTGGCATCTTGAAGAATTCTCTGTTAGGCACCTGTGTAAGCGCCTAAATGACCTATCGCTTCTGCGATTCGACAGCGACGCCGAGAGAGTCTGGCTGCGTGACATCGTCCGTGACTACCTTGCGGAGTTGCGTGAGAAGGAGCTACCGGAATTCCACAAGGAGTTACTCGACCTGTGCCTCCCCAGCAGCGGGCGATGGGCAGACCTCTCCCAGGAAGAGGGCTATCTGTGGCGATATTTGACCTACCACTTGATCGAGGCCGGCGAGGGCGAAGCGCTCCGAAGGCTCCTATTCGACTTCTCGTTCCTTCAAACCAAGCTCCTAGCGACCCGCGACATCAACGCGCTGATCTCCGACTATGGCGCCCTCGAGGATGACCGAGAGCCAGAGTTAGAGTTGGTGCAGCGAGCGCTGAGGCTCGGAGCACATATTGTCACCTCAGATCCAAGTGAACTCGCGGGTCAGCTTCTAGGCCGTCTACCCATTCAGGCTGAAGAGTCGGTGGTGCAAGTCCTCAAACAGGACGCCAAAAGAAGGATTAGGTTTCCTTCTGGCGAATGGAACGTGCTTTTTCCCCGCTTTGCGACGCTCACGCTTGCTGGAGGACCTCTTCTACGTACTCTTGTGGGCCATGAAGATTCGGTCAACGCAATTGCAGTGGTGGATGGCGCCCGTGTTGTCTCGGGTTCAGATGATGGTAAACTGCGGTTGTGGGATGTCGAGAGCGGCGCGACATTGCGGATCTTGGTGGGGCACGAGGAGGTCAAAGCAGTAGCGATGATCGGAAGCGATCGCGTTGTTTCGGCTTCGGTTGATGGTGCCCTGAGGGTGTGGGATCTCAAGAGTGGTGAGACATTGTTTACGATCGAGGCGCACGCTGAATCGGTCGATACTGTGACGGTTGTGGAAAGCGCGCGGGCGATTTCCGCCTCGGAAGATGGAACCTTGCGAGTATGGGATCTCGAGACCGGGAGAATCCTGCATGCTCTCGAGCATGAATGCGATTCGGTGAGAGGAGTAGCAGTTGCTGAGGGTGGCCGCGTCATCTCAGCGCTTACTGGCGGTACGTTGCGCGTGTGGGATGTCGAGAGCGGTAGAACGCTGTCCATACTTGAGGGCCATGACGGTTCAGTCAACGCGGTGGCCGTGGTGGACGGCAGCCATGTCGTCTCGGCCTCGGATGATTGCACTTTAAGATTGTGGAGCCTAGAGAGTCACACAATGCTGCGCGTCTTTGAGGGACATGAAGGCTCTGTGCGGGCCGTGGCTGTGACCGATGTTGGCCACATTGTATCGGCCTCGGATGATCATAGTATTCGTGTATGGGATATCGGGAGCGGAGCGACCGTCCACATCCTGTCGGGTCACCATGGACGGGTCTTGGGCGTCGCGACGCTCGATGGTGGACTAGTAGTTTCAACCTCAGACGATCGCACTGTACGCGTATGGGACTTCGACAGGTCCGTTCCGCTACGGATTCCCGAGGGTCATAGCAGCCACATAACGTCCGTGATAGCAGCGGATGATGACGAAGTGGTTTCCGCGTCAAGCGATGGCACTCTGAGAGCTTGGGATACGGAGAGTGGCAAAAGGCTAAAGACCTTCGAAGGCCATGAAGACGCAATTCAAGCCGTAGTGATTACTTCCGTCGGACGTATTGTCTCCGCCTCAAAGGATTGCACACTGCGGCTATGGGATCGCGAAACTGGATCAACAGTACGAGCCTTCGAAGGCCATCGTGATGCGGTAACGGCGGTGGCCGTGGTTGATCGCCATCGAATTGTGTCTGGTTCGGACGATCGAACTCTGCGAGTTTGGGACCTCGAAAGCGGCGAGTCCCTACACATTCTTGAGGGACATCGCGAATCGATCTGGTCGGTAGCGATGATCGATAGCCGGCACGTCGTGTCCGCCTCGGGCGACTCCACCTTGCGACTATGGGATCTCGATACCGGAGAGACGCTACGCACATTCGTGGGACATCGCAGCATAGTAAGAGCCGTGATCTTGGTCGATGGTGGCCGTATAGTTACCGCATCGAATGATCACACATTGCGCGTATGGGATATCAAGAGCGGTAAGTCGCTCCGTACACTAGTGGGTCATCTCGGTCTAGTGCGGGGAGTGGCTGCCATCGATACTCGACGGATTATCTCCGCGTCAGATGATTGCACACTCGGAGTGTGGGACATAGAAAGTGGCAAGAGGCATAGAACACATAGGAGCCATTGGGGCTGGATCGAGGCAATAGATGTAGTTGACAGGAACCTTGTTGTTTACGCTTCGACGGATAACACATTGCGAGTCTGGAATGTATATACTGGCGCCCAGATGGGAAAATTCACTCTGGACTCAGGAGCGACATCGGTGACCGTTTTTCCGAGCGATAGCGGTAAGACGATTGTAGTGGGAGACGACGCTGGCGGGGTTCACGTTTTGGATTTAGTGCGCCGGTCAAAGGCATGACATGAAGGCTTCTGCGCTTGGAGGATAGCGAATTGCCAATTCTAGCTAGAGTGAACGATACGACTGCTCGCAACCGTGTCCATACAGGGAAGATCGTGGCGTACTTCCCGGCTCCATCGGGGGGCAGGTGGGACGCCTGCACCACAACAGGAGTGACGGAGCATGGCCATGAACCTAAGCCCCGACATCAAGCGACGCCTGCTGCGTAGCGCTGAAGACCTCGCCGCCGAGCTCGCCCGAGGCGGCGCCACGCGCAGCGAGTGGCGCCACGTCATCGACGCGCTCTACCTCGTTCCCGGCGACCCGGCACGCAGGCCCAACGCGGCCCGCGAGCTCGTCGACGCCCTGCCTGAGTCCTGGCTCAGGGGCCGCAGCCGCCAGACCGAGCGCCAGCTCATCCAGGTCCGCGCGACCTTTCGCCGCGTCCTCCAACACGGCTACTCGGACCCGGAGATGCGCTTCCTCCTCGGCTGGACGACCCGAATCCTCGACGCCGCCGAAAAGGAACGTAAGCGCGAAGTACGCTTCGGTCCGCGGAAGCAAGCACCCGGACCGCGGAAACAACTATCCGGTCCACCTCCGAGACCCCCGAAAGACGGCCCACGGGGATCCCGACTGGAGGGCGGCGACATCGTGCGGACTGCGAAAGAACCCACTCGCGAGGTCTGGCCAGGAGCCACGGTCACCTACGTGGCGGGAGGCGGCGGTCTGCTCCGCGCCAACGCCGCCGAGCGCCGACCCGCGGAAGCCCGTCAAGACGCGGCACGAAAGCTCATCGAAGTGCTCAGCGAAGAAACGCGGACCAGGCTCGTCGGAAGACGGCGGCCTGTCCAAATCGAGGTCGAGGTCGAAAAGATAGGGACATCCTGGCGCCTTGTCAACTTGCGCGAGGGAAGGCGGTCCTGATATGACCCCAAGCCGATCACCCTCAGACTTCTGGGAAGGACGGCGATCCGCGCTGGCTTTCCTGGCCGCCTCCGTGTTGCTCAGCTTCGGCTTCAACTTACTGTCCCTGGCCTTCGAGACCTACTCGCGAACTTGGTGGGGTTTCGTGGTCGGGTTGCTGGCCGTCGGAGTGATCATTGTCTTCACCCCGCTCATCCGACGCGTCTGGCCGCCGCAACGAGTCGAATTCATCCCGACTCTCGACAAGGCCCAGCCCTGCCGCGGCCTGGTCGTCCTCGTAAGTCAAGGGCCAGGAGCCGAGACCGCCGAACGCGCCATCCGGTATCACGGCTCCCACCTCCAATGGGTCTGGCTCGTGCACTCCGACGCGTCCAAGCCGGACGCGCAACGCATCCTCGAAGCGCTGAGTCAAGAAATCAAGCTCCGCGCGGACCGCTTCACGCTGATCCCCCTCCTCGACCTGAATTTCGAGAATCTCCCCGAAGCGGTCAAGGAAGCCATCGAGGAAAAGGTCTTCCGCAATCTGCCGTCTGGTCTCGACGAGACTGACGTGATCGTCGACATCACCGGCGGAAGAAAGGCCACGACGGCCGGAGCGTTCCTGGCGGGATTGCCCCGAGGACGGCGGCTGGAGGTGGTCAATCCAAGGAAGATCGATCCAAGGAGAAGAGGAACCGTAGCCGACGATCCGATCGAGATCAACATCGACTACAAGGTGAAGAGATTCTAAGTCAGCTCGCAATGAGTTACGACTTACCCGCTCTTTGACAACTGAATCGCTCGAGAACAATGGAGACTGCTAGGAGCGCAGGCGACCCGCCTGCTTCCGCACACAGAGGCGACGCCTGCGCTCAGCTCTGCTCCGCGTGCCAGGGCAGGTTTCCGCTAGCCTCCGGAGAGGCCGAGGAGCCGGGAGGTTAGTGGAAACCTTGTGGCTACAAGGGATACCACCTGTGGGTGAGGCTGCGCGAGGGCGTACCGGCGTTCCGGCTGCGCCGGTGGTTGCTCGACGTCGTGCGCGCCGCCGGCGCCCTGCCCGAGGGAATCCGAGTCGAGTCGTTTCCTAACCTCGACCGCGTCAAAGACGAAGGCTTTCGTCCCCTCGTCAAGCTGCCACTCGGCGTCCACTCGCGCACCGGCCGGCGCTGCGCTCTGCTCGACGAACGCGGCGAGCCCGTGGACGATCCCTTCGAGACGATCCGATCACTGCCTCGCCTTCCCGCCGAAGTCGTGCTCGAGACCTCGGGACCCGAGCGAGCGCCGGCAGCCCCCAGCGCGGAGATCGGGCCGCGCGCTCAGCGCATGATCGACGGCTGCCACCTTCTCGGCTATCTGGCCCGCAAGGCCGAGGCGACGCGATACCTCGACCACCGCGAACGCCTCAGCCTGCTCTGCACCCTCGGACACCTCGGCGCCGAGGGTACCGCCGCGCTCCATGCCACCATCGGTCACACCTACAACTATCGTCCCGAGATCACACAGCGCCATGTCGATCGCCTGCCGTCCTCGCCGATCTCCTGCCCCAAGCTGCGCGAGCTCCACCCCGAAGCCGCCGCGACGCATCCGTGCGAGTGCCGCTTCGAGCTACGGGGACGCGGATATCCGACGCCGCTCCTCTTCGGCCTCAAGGCGTCGGAGATTGCGGCGTTTCGCGTCGCGGCCTCCAAGAAAACCTCGCGACCCGCCCCTCAGGCGCCACGGCCGTCTGATCCCGCGCCCTCGAAGGGCACCGGCGGCGGCGACAGCGGGAGCGCGATCGCCAGGGCGGAGGAAAAAGTCAAGAAGATCGCCGAGCTCAAGCGTCATCGGCGCGGCATCGAAGCCTCCATCGACCGCCTGCGCGGCGAGCTGGAAGAGATCCTCGCGGAGTCCGGCCAGGACAGCTTGCAGTTGACGATGGGGACCCTGAAGCAGGTGCCCAAAGACGATGGCGAGGGCTCCGAGCTCGTGATCGAGGTGTGAGCCGATGAGCGTCGTCTAGCTGACCACCATGGGCAGCAGCGTGCGCCGCAAGGGCCAGCGCTTGCAGGTCTGGAAGGGCAGCGAGAAGATCTCCGATCTGCGCCTCTTCGACCTGGAGCGTCTGGTCGTCGTCGGCCCGGTGGACTTCAGCACCCAGGCCCTCGCTCTCCTCCTCGATCGCGGCATCGACGTCTCGTTCCTCACCACCCGCGGACGGCTGCGCGGCTCGCTGGTCTCGGGCCAGTCTCGCAACGTCTACCTTCGGCTCGCTCAGTTCGACCGCTGGCGCGACGCCGACTTCCGGATCGCCTTCGGCCGCGAGGTGGTCCGCGGCAAACTGACTTGTCAACGTCGGATCATGATCCGCTACGAACGCAACCACCCCGGACAGTTGGAGCCCGACGCGCCGGACCGCATCCAGGAGCTCGTCGACCGGCTGCCGGAGATGATGTCGGCCGAGGAGCTGATGGGGCTCGAGGGCGCGGCGGCGTCGGTCTACTACCGGCAGTTCGGCCGCATGCTGACCACCGTGAGCTTCCCCGGCCGCAAGCGCCGGCCGCCGCCCGACCCGGCCAACGCCCTGCTCAGCTTCGGCTACGTGATCCTCACCAACGAGATCGCCGGCCTCCTCGAGGCCCAGGGCTTCGACCCCGCCATCGGCTACCTGCACGGCCTGCGCTACGGCCGCAACTCGCTCGCGCTCGACGTCATCGAGGTCTTCCGCCAGCCGCTCATCGACCGCCTGACGCTACGTCTGCTCAACCGTCGCCAGCTCGGCCCCGACGACTTCGAGGGCGGCGAGGGCGGCGTGCGCCTGCTGCCGGACTCGCTCAAGCTCTACCTCCAGCTCTACGAGGAGCAGTTGCGCTCGCCCAGCGAGGGCAAAGAGAGCCCGACCTGGCGCCGGCGTCTCGACGAGCAGGCCGCGGCGCTCAAGGAGATGGTCATGGCGGGCACGGTGGCCCCCCTCTATGCCTGGGAGGAGTGACGTGCTATACTGGCCCGTGTCCACAGCCCGGGGGCTCTTTGACAGCTTGCCAGCGGTCGCGGAAGGCCCGATTCGGCCCCGGAGCGCAAGGTTTCCGCTAACCTCCGGAGGTGCCGAAAACCCTGGGGGGTTAGCGGAAACCCTTCGTTCGCCGTAAGTCCTTCAGGATCAAGGCGTTAGGCGTTGGGGGCCGCCGACGGGGCGGGACGCCGGGGCGGTTTTGACTGGTCAAAATCGGGGGGTTAGCGGAATGGGGGTGCCAGGGCCTTTGTTTTCAACGACTTAGAGGGCCAGGGGTAGAAATCGCGACTTGACCCTACGGGGGATTGCGACGATGCATTCGAGATCGTGGAGGCTTAGGGGGGCGCTCACTGTGTAGAAATCGCGACTTGACCCTACGGGGGATTGCGACGTCGCTGCCTGCGTCGCGGCGACCGCCGCCAGAATCTTGGTAGAAATCGCGACTTGACCCTACGGGGGATTGCGACACTCGTATCCGTCCGAGTGTTCAAGCCCGAAGTTGTGTCGTAGAAATCGCGACTTGACCCTACGGGGGATTGCGACACTTTTCATATCCAGATCTTCAACACCACGAGATCCGAGCGTAGAAATCGCGACTTGACCCTACGGGGGATTGCGACATCCTCGCCGTGGAAATGCTTCATGTCGTGCTCCTTTCCGTGTAGAAATCGCGACTTGACCCTACGGGGGATTGCGACAACCGTCGCCGACCAAGCCGCAGAGTCGCCCGACTCGAAGGTAGAAATCGCGACTTGACCCTACGGGGGATTGCGACACGGTAATAAGTATCCAAGCCAGCATTTCCTTCCTCCTTCGTAGAAATCGCGACTTGACCCTACGGGGGATTGCGACATCTCTTAAAGCTCGCTACGTTCCGCTTCCGCAAGAACGTAGAAATCGCGACTTGACCCTACGGGGGATTGCGACATGACTACGCGAGAGTGATCTCGACGACGCCCTCCGGCAGGGTAGAAATCGCGACTTGACCCTACGGGGGATTGCGACACTTCCAGCTTGGCGGCGGAGTTGTGACCCACGTCACCGGTGTAGAAATCGCGACTTGACCCTACGGGGGATTGCGACACAACAGGACGAGAACGAGAGCAGTGGTGGTTCTGGTCTTCAGTAGAAATCGCGACTTGACCCTACGGGGGATTGCGACACAAGGGTTACAGTTTGAAACTTTGTCATAAGAATCTCGTAGAAATCGCGACTTGACCCTACGGGGGATTGCGACAAGTCCTGTAGTGCGATATCTCATGGAAATTCGCACGTAGAAATCGCGCCTTGACCCTACGGGGGATTGCGACACCAACAAAATTGAGGGGTGATGAGGGAATTTACCCCCATGTAGAAATCGCGACTTGACCCTACGGGGGATTGCGACCCTTTTAACCAGCCTAACTGTTCACGCAGGGACTTTCGTAGAAATCGCGACTTGACCCTACGGGGGATTGCGACACGTCGACCTCCGGCACGGGCACGCTCGGCGCGGCGTCCGGGTAGAAATCGCGACTTGACCCTACGGGGGATTGCGACACCTGTGTTTCGGAAGCAGATTCTGGCCGGGGCCCCGGGGGGTAGAAATCGCGACTTGACCCTACGGGGGATTGCGACACCGTTTCGATTGTGTTTCATCTCGGAACTCCTCTGTTCGCGTAGAAATCGCGACTTGACCCTACGGGGGATTGCGACACCTCCTGGTCGATACTCAAACAATCGGCAATGACCGATGTAGAAATCGCGACTCGACCCTACGGGGGATTGCGACACTTTCTTCTCAATCTCGGTCAGGCGGTCGGGCTTAACCGTAGAAATCGCGACTTGACCCTACGGGGGATTGCGACACCACGACTGTGCCCATCTTCATGAGCGGCAATCTCTCTTGTAGAAATCGCGACTTGACCCTACGGGGGATTGCGACATCTGATCCAGATTCTGGTTGTTCACGGATACTCCTTTCAGTAGAAATCGCGACTTGACCCTACGGGGGATTGCGACACCTGCTTGGCTTGCCATCCCCCACCCACCTGGCGCTCGTTGTAGAAATCGCGACTTGACCCTACGGGGGATTGCGACACGCCACCCGCGTTTGAGGCTTACGAGCAGCTCGACTGGCTGTAGAAATCGCGACTTGACCCTACGGGGGATTGCGACACTCCGAGTCCGAGCATGATCATGTCATCCACCTTTCTTGTGTAGAAATCGCGACTTGACCCTACGGGGGATTGCGACATCTGCTCCTCCGAAAACGGGGGGATAGAGGGATTAGGAAGTAGAAATCGCGACTTGACCCTACGGGGGATTGCGACAAGGTAGATGCGGACGCGGGGAGGCTGGGGGTTCTTACTCGTAGAAATCGCGACTTGACCCTACGGGGGATTGCGACACAGCTTGTTTTCCTCCGGGTCGAGTCATGAGGACCAGGTAGAAATCGCGACTTGACCCTACGGGGGATTGCGACACTCAAGGGTCCAAATCCAAGGGAAGGGAGCGAGCAGCCTGTAGAAATCGCGACTTGACCCTACGGGGGATTGCGACACGATGAGCACGGAGAATGCGAGGGATTTTACTCCCATTTTGTAGAAATCGCGACTTGACCCTACGGGGGATTGCGACAAGGTCAATATACTCCGCCTCGCAGGACAGCGGAGATAAAGTAGAAATCGCGACTTGACCCTACGGGGGATTGCGACGAAATCTTTTCGATCTCTACCATCTCTTTCTCCTTTCGATGTAGAAATCGCGACTTGACCCTACGGGGGATTGCGACATGCTTCGTCGTGTGCACGATGGCTCATGGCACGCTCCTTTCGTAGAAATCGCGACTTGACCCTACGGGGGATTGCGACACCAAGACCCCAAGCATCACGAATCCCAGAGCCACCACAGGGTAGAAATCGCGACTTGACCCTACGGGGGATTGCGACACTGCTGATACCGCCACTCGGCGGCCTGCTCGGGGGTCGAGTAGAAATCGCGACTTGACCCTACGGGGGATTGCGACAAAACTGGAGAGCGGGATCATGGGACACCTCCGGGGGTTGTGTAGAAATCGCGACTTGACCCTACGGGGGATTGCGACAAGATTTCGCGCCAATTCGCACAGTGCCCCGGATAGCAACGTAGAAATCGCGACTTGACCCTACGGGGGATTGCGACGCCGTTCGAGGACCTAGCGTCTGAAGCACTTGCGCTAGGGTAGAAATCGCGACTTGACCCTACGGGGGATTGCGACACCGCTCGAATGCGTTGCCGTCAGGCGGGATTCTCTTGGTAGAAATCGCGACTTGACCCTACGGGGGATTGCGACACCTCGCTGTCGTCGTTCCAGTGCTGCCTCATGGATTCGGCTCCGTAGAAATCGCGACTTGACCCTACGGGGGATTGCGACACCACTTTGCGCGGACCTCGCCGTCGAGGAAGTTATTGAGTAGAAAATCGCGACTTGACCCTACGGGGGATTGCGACACTTCTCAAGCAGATCGGTGACCCGCTCGAGCCGCTCGTGTAGAAATCGCGACTTGACCCTACGGGGGATTGCGACCTGGAAATTCGGTATATGATACGGCGGCTGGGTCGCCGCTCGTAGAAATCGCGACTTGACCCTACGGGGGATTGCGACAACCGGTCGCGAGCGCAATGAACCCCGCCACCATCGCGTAGAAATCGCGACTTGACCCTACGGGGGATTGCGACCTCATCAATTCGCGCCCGGAGCCACGCATAGTGGGATGTAGAAATCGCGACTTGACCCTACGGGGGATTGCGACACGCCTCAGAAGATAGCTTTAAGGGCGATTTTAAGGACGATGGTAGAAATCGCGACTTGACCCTACGGGGGATTGCGACACGAAGTCAGCCGAACCCTCCCAACAAAATGAGGAGTGATGTAGAAATCGCGACTTGACCCTACGGGGGATTGCGACATCTCGCCGTCGTGGGCGCTGTGGGCGTAGACGGGTTCGGGTAGAAGGTTCGGGTAGAAATCGCGACTTGACCCTACGGGGGATTGCGACAATTTGCGAGAACGCTTTCCCGGCCGCAGGCGCCGGGAGTAGAAATCGCGACTTGACCCTACGGGGGATTGCGACATGGGGGGTTGGGAGACCTCGGGTTCCCCGGTTTTTTCAGGTAGAAATCGCGACTTGACCCTACGGGGGATTGCGACGTTGTAGGCGTTCGTCCTCACTTCCTCTCCCCGGAGGTCGTAGAAATCGCGACTTGACCCTACGGGGGATTGCGATACCTCGTCACTCTCGAAATGTTGTCGTCCGTCGTCCGTCCAGTGTAGAAATCGCGACTTGACCCTACGGGGGATTGCGACACTCCTATTCCTGCGCAAGAGTGAGCCCAACTTCTCTCTGTGTAGAAATCGCGACTTGACCCTACGGGGGATTGCGACACAGAACAACGAACATTCTCTTCATCTCTTCCTCCTTGTAGAAATCGCGACTTGACCCTACGGGGGATTGCGACAGTGCGGCTCGGATTCCGGTAGTGAGGAATTTTCCTGTAGAAATCGCGACTTGACCCTACGGGGGATTGTGACTGTAGGGTCGAGCTTCACTCTACGTATATAGTCGAAGTAGAAATCGCGACTTGACCCTACGGGGGATTGCGACTGCGTATACCTCGAACTCTCTTGGGTTTAGGACGGTCAGCGTAGAAATCGCGACTTGACCCTACGGGGGATTGCGACAATGTACCGTAGCCCGTGCGGACGAAGAGCCGTCCGACACTGTAGAAATCGCGACTTGACCCTACGGGGGATTGCGACACCGCCACAACAATACTCGCTCGCAAGGTACTCCTAACACCCCGTAGAAATCGCGACTTGACCCTACGGGGGATTGCGACATACACCGTGGTTTTGAAGGCGACATCTGTCGTCGCCGTAGAAATCGCGACTTGACCCTACGGGGGATTGCGACTTTTTTTGAGCAAGGCGGGGTAGGACAAAGTTATCAACAAGGTAGAAATCGCGACTTGACCCTACGGGGGATTGCGACATCTCCGCATCCCATCAGTTGCAACTCACTGATTTCGGCCGTAGAAATCGCGACTTGACCCTACGGGGGATTGCGACAATGCGGGAAGAGGAATGGCTACAGCCGGCCTTTTCTCCAGGTAGAAATCGCGACTTGACCCTACGGGGGATTGCGACATCTTCGTGGACAAAACGTACCCGTCATTCGGGTGCTCGTAGAAATCGCGACTTGACCCTACGGGGGATTGCGACACTTATTCAACCACTCTTCTGCCTTGCATAGCCACCTGTAGAAATCGCGACTTGACCCTACGGGGGATTGCGACCTGGATCCAGGGCATCACCGCCGTGCGCTACGGCGTGCGGTAGTAGAAATCGCGACTTGACCCTACGGGGGATTGCGACCGTTCAAGGGCGACAAGCTTCCGCTCGTGTGGCACAAACAGCATTCCGCTGCTGTAGAAATCGCGACTTGAGAGGGTAGGGCGGAGGATGACCTCCGCCCCCCCGTTGTCGCGATGGGGTCGATTCCCCATATTTACCGGCGTGAGGATCTCTCACCGGGCGACCCCGATAGAAGTTGCCCCGAAGCGAGGA
>Ga0299906_10001267_pt1 | contig 21773 bp, 12 predicted proteins | sample RVTome_14_FD_200259 | JGI IMG/M metagenome (GOLD analysis project Ga0299906, IMG submission 200259) | Soil microbial communities from uranium-contaminated site in the Upper Colorado River Basin, Wyoming, United States - RVT145D125 (version 2) ...
TGCGCGCGATCGCGCTGAAGATGGCCAACGCCCTCGCCGGGGCCGAAACCGCGTATCTCAAGGACCTCTGGCCCACGCGGAAGGCATCCCTTGACGCCGCTGCCGCATCCCTGCGCGCGAAGTTCGACCCAAAGCAGCGCGAGGTCTACAGCTTCATCCAGGACAAACTCGGGACAGCGCGGCCGCAGTCGGTCATTCCCGTGTACCTCGTCGCGGATGCCCCGTGGCCGGGGGCGATGACGTACATGTCGCGGAGCGGGAGCATGTGCTTTGTGGGGCTCACCGCTACGACCGGATCGCAACTGCTCGAATCGGTCATCCACGAGACGCTGCACGCGCTGGACAGCTCGACGCGGCGGGCGGGCAATGTCTTCACACAGATCGAGCAGGGGCTGCGCGAGGCGGGAATGGAGCGCGGCGACTCGCGCATGCGCGATGTGCCTCACATGGCCATGTTCGTGCAGGCCGCGGAGACGGTGCGGCGTCTGCTGGACCCGGAGCACGTGGACTACGGCGACACGCCCGCGGCGGGGATGGCGCCCTATTACGAGCGCGATGCCAAGGTGGCGGCGGTCGTGCGGCCGGCGTGGCGGGCGTACCTGGATGTCGAGATCACGCGCGATGAGGCCGTGAAGCGGATCGTGGCGGGGGTGATGGGGGAAGGGGGTGAGTGAGCGTCTGATGAGGGCTGCCGCGATTCAGACGGGCTGGCCGATCGTCGAGTATCATCGTGCGTGGCCGGGAGTTGTCGGCAAGAGCCGCCGCCGACCAGGCGATTCGCGCGGCAACCGGAGATCGTGTCATGTCGGGGCGCAGTCGAAATCTGTCGAGGGTCGTGGGGAGTTTGCTGGCTCTGGCGTGGGCGAGCGCCCCAGCCGGAGGGCAATCGGAGCCGGATTACAAGCTCTCGGATGCGGCAACGGATCGGCTCGCCGATGATCTGGCGTTGAGCGAGGCGCAGCGGACCATGCTCCTGGAGAGAGTCGCGGCCTATCAGGCCATGTGTCGCGACGAATTAGAGAAACACAATGCCAAGCGGCGCGACTGGACCCGCCAGTTCTTCATCAGCATCATGCCGGAACTCGATGAGTCGGTTGACATCAGTCATCTCTCCTACGAGGAGCAGATACCAATTGAACAAGGGCGTCAGTCCCTGAAGAGGGGCGGCATCCCCGGGGGATTCATGAACGGCGAGCAGGTCGAGGAGTTGAACGCGAAGACGCGTCAACTCAGCACCGAGCTGCAAGAAATCGAGCAGGGCGTGCGCGAAGAGGTGCTCAATGGTCTGCGCGAAGTACTCGCGCCGGAGCAGGTCGAGCGTTGGCCGGTGGCCATGCGCCGCCTGGACATCAACATCGACGACCAGGACCCCCGGAATCGGTATTCGGCCGACGACCCGCGCAGACGGGTCGACATGCTGGCCATGATCGCGGCGGCGGCCGCGGAGGAGGAGGGCGAGTTGCACGACTTCGCCGGTGCCCTGCTGGCGCCGGATCGTGTGCTCGAGCATGAGAGGAACGATCAGGACCGCATCGACATCGCCGAACTGGTGCTCGGATTCGAGGTTTCCTATCGAGACGCCCTGGAGTCATTCCGCCGGGAGAAGCATGAGCACTTGTATGAACAGGTCTCGCTCGTCAATCGAGGCGACAAAGAGAGCGCCGCGAGGCTCGAGCGAAAAATGGTGGATGCCGAACGACGCATCTGGAGCGTCCGGCAGCGCTTCGCCGAGGACATGGCCCACGCGGCCCGCGAGAAGATCGGAGATGAAGCGAGCCGGGCCTGGCAGCGCCGGTGCGAAGTGCAATTCTGCCCGGTGCTCTATCTCGAGGAGAGCACCGACATGCTCTACAAGAGGATTGCAGCGATGGAAGGACTCGACCCCGCGATCAGGGAGATGATCGAGGAGGTCTACCGGCAGCACGACGCCTGGCGGGAGGAGTTCAAGCCGCGCGTCGTGAAGCTGGAAATCGAGGAGCGCTGCGCCAAGCTCTGGGCCGACCCCAGGGATGAGCGGGGAGCGACGGAGCGCCTGGAGAATGCCCACCGCGAACGGCTCGACCGCGCCAGGCAGGTCAATGAGCGGATGCGGGCCCTCCTGCCGGCCGAGCATCAGTCATCGTTCGACGAGTGGCTGAAGGCGTGGCGCGATGACACGGGGCGCGTGCCCTATCCGTTTCCCGTGTACGTGCGGCCGTGACGCGATGCGCCGAGATCAGTCGCCGTTCGTCCTGCCCTGCCCCGGCGCGGCAGGATTCTCAATGTCCCCCGTCTCGTACTGCCGCAGGCGGTCGCGGAGCTTCTTGATGAGAACCTCCCGCTCATCGAGGAAGGATTGGAGAACCACCGCCTGCTGGTGAGCGGAGGCGAGCTGCTTGCGCGCGGCATCGGCGGTGGCGAGAGCCTGGCGGCGCTCCTTTTCCATCGCCCCGAGCTTGCGCTTGATCTTCTCCTCATCGAGATTGGCGACACGGGCCGCGGATGTGGAGAGTTTGTCCTCCAGTTCAGCGCGCTGGGCCTCGATCTCCTCCTCCAGGTCGGTGATCGTATCGCGGGCGGCCGAGAGTTCATCCTCGAGTTCGCGGACCCGGTCATCGCGGCTCACGGCCGACTTCTGCACCTCGGCGACCCGGCCCGCGGCGGCGGCGTGGTCCTGAAGCGCGGCGTTCAGCTCCTGCTCGAGCCTGATGGTGCGCGTGTGGTGCGAGTCGCGCTCCGTCGAGATCGCATCGAGCTGCCGGCGCAGGTCATCGCGCTCCTTTTCCATGGTGCTGGCGACGTTCTTGGCCCGCAGGCGCGATTCCTGGACCGTGTTGAGGTTCGTCTCCAGCGTCGCCATTTTCTTGCGCACGGTGCTGAACTGGGCGTGGAGCTTCTGCACCTCGGCGGTCAGCTCCTCGTTGGCTTTCGTCAGATCCGCGATGCGCTTCCGGTCGTCGGCGCGGGCATCCTCGGACCCTTTCAGGGCGATGTCGGTCCGGATGGCCTGCTGCTCGAACTCCCCGCGCTGGCGAACGGCGTCCTGGAGTCGCCCGTCGAGCTCGTTGTAGTCCTTCAGGTGCTGGACCGCCTCGGCGTGCATGGCGTGCACCTTCTCCTTGGCATCGGCGAGCTCCTTCTCCTGCGTGTCCGCCTTGGACGCCATGTGCAGGTATTTCCTGGCGGCGGTGGCGGACTTGAGCTTCTCGACCTCGAGCTCCTCGAGCGCTTTCTTGAGGGTCGCCTTGGTCGCCTCGTGGGCCTTCAGCACGACGCCCAGCTCATGCTGAAGCTGCTTGGCCTGGGCCTCGGCCTCGACGAGCCGGGGATCGGGCCTCGGCGGGGCCGCGGCGGGGCCGGGGGCCGGGGCGGGAGGCGCCGCCGCGGCGGCCTTGGCGGCCGGCGCGGTCGGTGCGGCCGAACGGGCGGGCGGTGCGGCGGGCTTTGCAGCCGGCTTCGAGGCGGGTCTGGTCGGCCCGGCGGTCTTCTCCCTGACGATGGCATTGAGGTCGAGGTTGTCATCCTCGGCGGCCGGTCGCTGTGTGCGCTGGATGGGGAAATCCCCGGACTTCATCTCGATGTCGAAGATCGAGCCCTCATCGACCTCCGGCCCGTCGTCGATGATCGGCGGCTTGCCGTCCGGCGCGGCTGGCCGGCTCCGCGCCGCCTCGGGAAAGTCATGCTCCTCGACGGCCTCGCTGTCCATCGGCCCCGCTGCCGCGTCCAGCGCCGGCGTAGCGAGCATGGCGGCGCCGATGTCCTCGTCGTCATCACCGCCCCCGGTCGCGGCGCCATGGCCGACTTCGGCGGCGCGCCCGGGCGCGGCAGGTGAGGCCGCCGTCGCCGCCGAGGCGCGATTCTGGGTGACGCCGCCCTCGACCAGCGGATCCGGCTCATCGTCCCTGACGATGTAGTACAGTTCGTAAGTGCCCAGGACGACGCAGTCGCCGTGCTTGAGGATGGCCTCGCGGGCCTGCTTGTTGTTGATCTGGAAGCCGTGGAACGAGCCAAGGTCGCGGATGCGGGTCACGCCCTTGCGCGTTTCGATGGCGCAGTGCTGGCGGCTGATCGTGCCGTCCTTGAGCGCGATGGAGTTCTCGCTGGTGCGTCCGATGGTGATGATCGGGGCGAGGAGCTTGAACTGCCGTGCCGTCGGGGCGTTCTGCTTTCTGACGACGAGATAGCGCATGGCCTCTCCCACCACCATGCCGGCCGGTTCTCACGCGGCGGGGTGATCCTTCTTTCCGTGGGACAGAATACTTCATTATGGCGGGCCGGCCGGGCGTCGTCACCTGAAACGGCCCTGTTTTGTGATCCGGAACGAGCTTATCGGTCCGGGACGGGCGCCCGCGAGGCCGCCGGGAGCAGGCCCGGCGCCGGCCGATCGGTTATCGTGCCGCCACCCGGTCCCGTCGACCACGGGCGGGCCCGCCGAGGAGCGTTCGTGAAGAGCAACCTGTTCAAGCGCGGCTTCCTGAGCCTGATCTTCACGCAGTTCTTCGGGGCGGCGAACGACAACATCCTGAAGATGGTGCTGACCTACATGGTCATCGACGGGGCGTGGGCGGGTCGACTGGGGGCGGGCGGACAGGGCATCGTCGGGCTGTGCTTCACGCTGCCGTTCATTCTTCTCTCCGGGTATGCGGGCCAGTACGCGGACCGCAACTCCAAGCGGACTGTGAGCGTGCAGGTGAAGCTGGTGGAGCTGCCGATCGCGCTGGCGGCACTGGTCGGGTTCTGGACCGAAAACCTGTGGGTGACGCTCGCAGCCCTGATCGCCCTGACGAGCCAGAGCGCGTTCTTCGGCCCGGCCAAGTACGGCATGATCCCCGAGTTGGTGGCCGAAGGCGACCTCAGCCGCGCCAACGGCGCGATCAACATGATGACCAACATCGCGGTGATCGTGGGGACGATGGCCGGCGGATGGATCGCCGATCGCTACTCGCCGCAGACGCCGGCCACGGGGGCGGCGCCGGATCCCGTGCTCTGGCTGCCCGGCGCGGCAATGCTGGTCGTCGCGGGCGCAGGGCTGGCCGCGGTACTGTTCATGCCGCGACTCGTGCCGGGCGACCGGACGCTCAAGTACGATGTGAATCCGTTCGCGACGTATGTCTCGTCGATCCGGGAGATGGCGAAGACCAATCTGCTCCTGGTGATGCTTGCGTGGGGGTACTTCTACCTGCTCGCCGGTCTGGCCCTGCTGATCATTCCCGATTACACGGTGGTGCTGGCCGTGTCGCGCACACAGGCCAGCATGATTCTGGGCGTGATGGCGATCGCGATCGGCGTGGGCTGCGCGGCGGCGGGGCTCATCTCCGGACACCGCATCGAGCCGCGGCTGATTCCCGTGGGCGCCGGGGGCCTGACGGCGTTCTTCGTCCTGCTCGGCGTGGTGCCGCCGACATTCGCCAACGTCTGCGTGTTCATCGTCGGCGCCGGTTTCTTCGCGGGCTTCTATATCATTCCGTTGCAGGCGCTCCTTCAGAAGCTCTCGCCGGATAACGAGCGAGGCAGGTTTCTGGGCACGGCGAACGGGGTCTCCTTCGCGTTCCTCTCGATCGCCTCCGGGCTGTACTGGGTCATCAAGCCGGCGTTCGTGACGCAGCCGCAGCGGATCTTTCTTGTCAGCGCCTTGCTCATGGCGATCGGCTCCGGCGCCTTTGTTCACTACATGCGCAGGACGGGCCTTCGATTCGGGCGCACGGATGAGGCCGACCTCGCCGCGGCCGAAGATTGAGAATCCGCCCGGCCATACACTGGGGGGACATGGACACGATCTACCTCGACAACAACGCCACCACGCGTCCGGCGGATGAGGTCGTCGAGGCGATGGTGCGCGCGCTGACCGAGCACTGGGCCAACCCCTCCAGCGTGCACCGGCCCGGGCAGGCCGTGCGGCAGCACCTCGAACTGGCCCGCGAGCGAGTCTGCCTGCTCATCGGCTGCCGCGATCGCGACCTGGTTTTCACGTCCGGCGGCACGGAGGGGGCGAACCTGGCGATCGGCGGCTCATTGGAAGCCCAGCCGACGAGGAACGCCATCGCCACCACGCGTCTGGAGCACAGCGCGGTGCGCGAGCTGGCCGAGCGTCTTGAACGGAAGGGGATCGAGGTCCTGTGGCTCGCCTGCGCCCCCGGGAGCGGGCTGGTGGAGATGGGTGCGCTGGAGGACCTGCTCACGGCGCGGGCCGGCGAGATCGCCGTCATCTCCGTGCAATGGGCCAACAACGAGACGGGCGTGATCCAGCCCATCGAGGCGATCGGGGCCTTGTGCCGCGAACATGGCGTGCGTTTCCACACGGATGGCACGCAGTGGATCGGCAAGATGCCGGCGGATGTGAGCGCGATGCCGGTGGACCTGGTGTCGTTCGCCGCGCACAAGTTCCACGGGCCGAAGGGCGTGGGCGGGTTGTACATGCGGCGCGGCGTGAAGCTCGCCGCGCAGGTGATCGGCGGCCCGCAGGAGCGCGAGCGGCGCGGCGGGACGGAGAACGTCCCCGGAATCCTGGGCATGGCCGCCGCGGCGGACCTTGCCGCGGCATGGCTGGCGACGGAAGGACGCGAACGCCTCGGCGCAATGCGGGATTCGTTCGAGCGGGCGATTCTCGAGCGGTGCGAGGAGACATCGATCAACGGCGCCGCCAGCCCGCGTCTGTGGAATACCAGCAACATCGCCTTTTCCCGACTGGAGGCCGAAGCCATTCTCCTGCTGCTGTCGGAGCGCGGCGTGTGCGCCTCAGCGGGCGCGGCATGCTCCTCGGGCTCCCTCGATCCCTCGCCGGTCCTCCTGGCGATGGGCATCCCCGAGCCCGCCGCGCACGGCTCCGTCCGGTTCAGTCTCTCGCGCGAGACGACACCGGGTGAACTGCATCGGGCGGCGGACATCGTCCTCGAGGTCATCGCCCGGCTCCGGGGGTCGATGGCGGCGGTGCGGTAGCCGCAGGCGAGCCCCCGCGCGGCGGCGCGCACACGACCCGAGTCTGCCCTCTGCCATCGCCCACGCGAGACGGAGCCCTCCCGTCGGAACCGCCCTAAAGTCGGGACAGTTTCTACTTATGGCCTCACCAGGCATAAAGTCGGGACAGTTTCTACTTTTAGGCCTCACAAGAGCCGCTTCGTATGCAGGGCGAAACGAAAAGTAGAAACTGTCCCGACTTAATGCGGAAAAAGTAGAAACTGTCCCGACTTAAAGCGCGGCGTGCGGGCGGCGGCACGTTGTCATGGGAATGGCGGCACGTGGAGCGAGGTCACGCTGGCTCCGCGCGTTCCGGGGGACTTTGAGCGGAATGATGCAGGCGCGACGCCGGATGCGCGTCGGCCCGCGTGTGGCCAGGTGGGGCTAATGCGCGCGCGCCAGTTCGGGCGTTCCGGCCGCCGCGCCTTCGCCGTGCTGCTCCCAGGCCTCGCGCACGGCCCTGGTCACGCGCCGGTGCACCGTCATGTCGAGCATGTCGGGAATGAGCGTCTCGGTGGCGCACTCGGCCAGAGTCCGGGCGGCGGCCAGTTTCATCTCGGTGGTGATCCGGCGGGCCCGCGCATCCAGCGCCCCGCGGAAGATGCCGGGATACGCCAGGGCGTTGTTCATCGAGCGGCCATCCACGGCGATCGCCGCGCCGGCGTCAACGGCATCTTCCACGGCGATCTCGCTGACGGGATTGGCCAGGGCGAAGACGACCGCGTCATCGGCCATCGAGGCGATCTGCGCCTTGGTCACGGTGTTGGGCTTGGCCACGCCGATGAAGAGGTTGCGCCCCCGGATGACCTCACTGAAATCGCCGGTGATGTTCTCCCTGTTGCCGCGCTCGGCGATGATGCGCTTCCACGGGTTGAGGTCATCGCGGCCGGGGTGCAGGGCGCCGCGCGAGTCGCACATCACCAGGTCGCCCACGCCGAGGTCCAGCAGCAGACGGGCAATGGCGATCCCCGCCGCGCCCGCGCCGAGCATGGCGACGTTGAGGTCCTTGAACTCGCGGCCGGTTCGCTTCATCGCGCTGAGCAGGCCGGCGAGGACGACCGTCGCCGTGCCGTGCTGATCGTCGTGGAAGACGGGCACGGGCAGCGTGGCGTCGAGCGCCTCCTCGATCTCGAAGCACGCCGGCGCGGCAATATCCTCGAGCTGGATCGCGCCGTACTGCGAGGCGATCTTCGTGACGATGTCGATGATCTCGGCGGAGTCGTGCGAATCGATGAGCACGGGATCGGCCGAGACGCCCACGAATTGGGCCAGGATCGCGGCCTTGCCTTCCATGACGGGCAGGCCGGCCAGCGGGCCGATGTCGCCCAGGCCCAGGATCGCGGTGCCTTTGGTCTCGATGGCGATGCGATGGCACTTGTGCGTGTACTCCCAGGCCTGCTCAGGGTCGGCCTCGATGAGCTTGCACACGCTGGCCACGCCGGGGGTGTAGACCATGCGCAGTTTCGCCAGACTGTCGAGCACCACGCGCGAGCGCGTCTCGATCGCCCCGCCCCGGTGAATTTCGAGCACATCGTCGGTGACCTTGAGCAGCTCCGCGGCCGGCAGCGCCCGGACTGCTTCGATGATGGCGTTGAGGCAACGCAGATCGACGGCGAAGACCTGGACGTTGCGGATCTTGTGGGTGGAATCGGCGCCGACGATCTCGATGTTGCCGAGGGCCCCGCCGGCATCGCCGATCGCGTCGAGCACGGCCGCGAGACTGCCGGGGCGGTCCTGAATGCGAACGTGCATCGTCACGATGTGCCGCGCGTGGTAGCGCTCCTGCCAGTTGGGGAGATTGGGTTTCATGAGGTGCCCGCTCCTTCCAGGGCATTCTTGGTTCAGCGGGCCGGAAAGGCCATGCCGGACCGACGTGCTGCGACAAAACAGGGAACTTTTCCCGCACCGCACCGGACCGGGCCGGCCTGTCGTGTGATTCTGTGCGAGCCGCCAGGTCCGGTAGGATAGAGCGGTTCGCGTAATGCACCGCTTCGTTTTTCGTATCACCTGAAGGCGACGGCGGCACGGCGTCCGTGGCGCCTCGCCAGGAGCCGAGCCATGACCACCGCTGCCGCCATCAACACCTGGCTGTTCATTCACATCGGCGTCATCCTCGTGGTGACGGCGTACTACTCGCTCGGCGCGGCACTGGCGCCGGGGCTGACCGGGCGGGCGCGGGCCTTGTTTGCGCGGCGACCGTGGATGCCAGTGCTGATCGGGCTGGCCCTGTCGCTGCCGTGGGTCGTGGCGAGTATTGTGCTGCTGCAGCAACCGGCGGGCGCGGCGAAGTTCACGGGCGCGGCACTGGGCTGCCTGTGGGTCCTGAGCGGCCTGATCGGCGGGGCGGGAATCGCCCAGCACATCGGGCGCACCGAGGCGGGCGGGACGGCACTGTGGCTTCAGACGGTGCGCGGCGGGCTGTTCATCAGTCTGACGTGGATCCTGCCGCTCGTGGGCTGGCTGCTCGTGCTGCCGCTGACATTGGCGGCCGGCGTGGGGTGCCTGGTGCTGGGGATGTTCTCCGGCCGCGGCGGTGAGGCCGGGCGCGCGATGACCGCCATGACAAGCGATGCGCCGCCGCCGACGACCGCGTAATCAGTCGCGACAACGGACTCGTTCAGGTCCGTCTTTGGAGGCCGTCCACCCATGAACACAACGAGCCGACGCCAATTCGTGAAGATGGTGGGTGTTTCCGGGGCCGGCGCGATGGCGGCGCTGGGGGGCTGTGAGGGGGCATCCGATGCGCTGCTGACGCTCCTTTCGCCCGAGCCCGATGCCGACTTCCGGCCGCCGTCATCGTCGGAGATCGATCTGCCAGCGCACCTGCTCAGCCGGCTGACCTACGGCGCACGCCCGGGCGATTACGCGCGCGTGGCCGACATGGGCGCGGATGCCTTCATCGACGAGCAGCTCAATCCGGATGCGATCGGCGACCGCCGCTGCCACCGGAAGGTCGCCTCGCTGGAGCCGCTCTATGAGGCGGCCGCGGAGATGTACGAGTACGACGACGGGCATTTGCTCGCGGACCTGACGGCGAACAAGCTGCTGCGGGCGGTCCACAGCCGGCGGCAGCTCCACGAGGTCATGGTCGACTTCTGGACCGACCACTTCAACATCGTGGCCCACAAGGGCGATTGCAAGTGGCTCAAGGCGGCGGATGACCGCGATGTGATCCGGGCCCACGCGCTGGGGCGGTTCCGCGATCTCGTTCGGGCCAGCGCCCTCAGCCCGGCCATGCTCATCTACCTCGACGGCCACGACAACAAGGTCGAGCGCCCGGAGGATCGGCCCAACGAGAACTACGCCCGCGAGCTGCTGGAACTGCACACGCTGGGCGTTCACGGCGGCTACACGCAGCGCGATGTGATGGAGGTCGCACGGTGTCTGAGCGGCTGGACGTACGAGAACCGGCCGCTCGCCTTCCGCGGGGCGCACGTCGAGTTCGCGCCCGGTCGTCATGACAACGGGGCCAAAGTGGTGCTGGGCGAGGTCATCCCCGCCGGTGGAGGGGCGGCCGACCTGGAGCGGGTGCTGGATATCGTGTGCGGGCACTCGTCCACGGCGATTCATCTCGCGACGAAACTCTGCCGCTGGTTCATCGACGATCCGCCGCCGATCGCGGCCGTGGAAACAGTGGCGGCGGCGTTCATGGAGTCCGGCGGCGATCTCAAGGCGATTCTCCGCGTCCTCTTCGCGACAGAGGCCTTTCACGGCACGCGCGGCAACCTGCTCAAGCGGCCGTGGCGGTTCGTCGTCTCGGCCCTGCGCGCGGCTGACTGCGATGTGAAGCGCAGCGAGCCGATAGTGGAGTTCCTGCGGCGGATGGGCCACGCGCCGTTCCAGTATCCCTCGCCGGACGGCTACCCGATCGAGCCGGACCCGTGGCTGGGAACGCTGCTGTGGCGGTGGAACTTCGCCCTTGACCTGGCCCGGGGTCAATTGGGCGGGGCGGGGTTCAATCCTGATCGGCTGCGGCGGGTGTTGGGGGATGAGGGCGCCCTTGCCGCGCATGTGCTGGGGCGGGCGCCGACGGAGCTTGAAACCGAGGCGCTGCGCGCATGCAACCAGCCGCTGGCCCTTGTGCTGGCGAGCCCGGCCTTTCAGCGGCATCAAGAGGGAGCGATGCGATGAAGCCGTGTTGTCATGAACCGATGCGGGGCGTGTCGCGGCAGGACTTCATCGATGAGCACGCGCCGGCGGAGCGCATCCTGGTGGTCGTGTTTCTGCGCGGCGGGGCGGATGGCCTTTCGCTTGTGCCGCCGGTGGGCGATGATGCCTATCACCGGGCGCGGCCGTTGCTGGCGGTGAAGCCGGAGGATGCGATTGACTTGGACGGGTATTTCGGCCTGAATGCGCCCTTGTCGCCGCTGATGAAGTGGTACGAGCGGGGCGAGATGGCGATCGTCCACGGGGCGGGTTCGGAGGACACCACCCGCTCACACTTCGAGGCCCAGGACTTCATGGAGCACGCGGGGCAGGAGACGGGCAGCGGCTGGCTGGCGCGATACCTGCGGGCGCGGCAGGCGGCGCCGTCGGCTCTGAGCGCAGTGGCCATCGGCACCACACGGCCGGAATCTCTGCGCGGCGCGCCGGCGGGCGCTGTCATCCAGACACTGCGCGACTTCTCCTTCGGCGATGACGATCCGGAGCTCATCGAGCGGCTGGCGATGCTCTATGCCGCGGAGCGCACTGCGCTGGGGCGCGCGGCGGCGGACACGATCGAGGCGGTCCGGCGGCTGCGGGCTTTGCGCGCGCAGGAGAACGTGCCCGAGCACGGAGCCGTCTACCCGCCGGATGACTTCGGCCGCGGCCTGCGCGAGATCGCGCGGCTGATCAAGGCCGAGGTCGGGCTGGTCACATCCACGATCGACCTGAACGGCTGGGATACGCACTTCGTGCAGAGCCAGGTCATCGGCGCGCACATGACCTCGCTGGCGAGCGGCATCGACGCGTTCCTGACCGACCTGGGCCCGTGGCGCGACCGCGTGACGCTGGTGACCATGACCGAGTTCGGCCGGCGGCTGCGCGAGAACAGCAGCTTCGGCACGGACCACGGCGCCGGCTCGGTGATGATGGTCGTCGGTGAGGAGGTCGGCGCGACCGGCCTGCATCCGGGGGTGCGCAGCGGCTGGCCGGACCTGTCCGACTCGAACCTGGATGATGTGGGCGATGTGCCGGCGGCGATCAACTACCGCGATGTGCTGGCGCCGATCCTGAGCGCCCATGCGCCCGGCATCGACCTGGCGCGAGTGTTTCCAGTGCGTCCGGGGGCGGGGTAAGAATTCACCACGGAGGACACGGAGGGGCATGGAGAGAAAACAGAAAACAGAAACAAGTGATCAGAAAACAGCAAGCTGAAGGCGGAAGACTGAAGACGGAGATGCACATGCCACCCACCGGCCCGCCGTGGGGCACTATCGGGCGTGACCGATTTCTGTTTTCTGTTTTTTGATTTCAGTCTTCCTCCCCCTCCGTGGTCCTCCGTGTCCTCCGTGGTGCATTCCACTCGCTCACACCGTCGCCTTGGCCAGCACCCGGTCGCCGATGTCGCGGCGGTAATACGCGCCGTCGAAGTGGATCTTCGCGCAGGCGGCGTTGGCCAGCTCGCGAGCGGTGCGCAGGTTCTTCGCCAGCGCCGTCACGCCGAGCACCCGCCCGCCGCTGGTCACCAGCACACCCTCGTGGTTCACGGTCGTGCCGGCATGGAAGACGATGACCTGACCGCGGTCGTCGCTCAGGGCCTCGGCGTCCGCGATGCCTGTGATCGGCCTGCCCTTCTCGAACGGCCCGGGGTATCCCTCCGAGCACATCACCACACAGCACGCCGTCCGGGGGTCGAAGTCGATTTCGACTTCGTTCAGGCGGCCGGTGCAGGTCGCCCAGAGGATCTCGATCAGGTCGCCCTGGAGCCGCGCCATCAGGGGCTGGCCCTCCGGATCGCCGAAGCGGCAGTTGAACTCGAGCACTTTCGGGCCCGCGGGCGTGAGCATGATGCCGGCATAGAGAACGCCGCGGAAGATGATGTTCTCGCGCCGCAGGGCATCGACGATGGCCACGAGAACATCGCGCTCGACGATCCGCAGCATCGCGCGGTCGATGACCGGTGTGGGGCAATACGCGCCCATGCCTCCGGTGTTTGGCCCGGTGTCGCCCTCGCCGACCTGCTTGTGGTCCTGGCAGGGATCGAGCACGGTGATGGTCTGGCCGTCGACCAGGGCCAGAATGCTGACCTCCTGACCCGAGAGCTTCTCTTCGACGATGATCACGTCGCCGGCATCGCCGAACTCGCGCTGGATCATGATTCGGTCAATCGCATCCAGGGCGTCGGCCTGCATCTCGCAGACGATGGCGCCCTTGCCCGCGGCCAGGCCGGCGGCCTTGACCACGCACGGCTCATCGTGGGCCAGAACGTACTCACGGGCGACATCGGCCCGCTTGAAGGTGCGGCTGGAGGCGGTCGGCACCGATGCGGCGTGCATCAGCTCCTTGGCGAACGCCTTGTCGGCCTCGAGCTGGGCGGCGGCCTTCTCCGGGCCGAAGACCACGCGGCGGTCGGTCTGGAGCGCATCGACGATTCCCTTGGCCAGCGGCTGCTCCGGCCCGACAACGACGAGGTCGATGTCCTGCTGGTCGCACCAGCGATTCATCCGGAAGACATCCCTTACGTCCATCTTGATCGGGCAGGGCTGGCCCAGCCGCGCCAGGCCGCCGTTGCCGGGATCGGACAGCCAGAGCTTGCCCAGGCGCGGCGACTGCTTGAGCTTCCAGCCCAGGGCGTGCTCGCGCCCGCCCCCTCCGATGAGAAGGACATTGCAGGTGGCGGGGCAGGCGGGCGGCTTCTTGCGCGGCATGGTCGAAGTGTAGCGGTTTGCGTGCCGCGGGCGATTGGGGGCGGGTGATGCCGCCGAACTCGGAGATTCCCGTTCAGGGGCGTTCTCGGACGGTCGATGCACCTGAAGCAGGGTCCGCTGTGTGGACCATGATGGACAAGCGCCGTCACGCCCGGTCCGCCCAGTGACCCTGCCGCTGGAGTTTCGCGATGCACCGAACCCTCCGCCGCACCAACGAGCCGCTTCCGAACGCGCTTCCGGGGGCGATGGAGCACCGCTCGATCACCCTGAGCCCTCTGGATTGCGAGCGCCTGGAGCGCGCGGCACAAGGAATCCGCCTTCGCGGCGACTCCGTGCGAATCCTGCTGAAATGGAAGACGGCGCGGCGGCTGAAGTGTCAGGAAAACCGCCGCGCGGCATAGCGTTTCGCTTCACCGCGGGCGGGCATCCATCTCACAACTGAGTCGGACGCGACGTTGGCCGCGGTCATTACGGGCACGCGCCCCATGCCTCCAGCAGCGCCAGCAGATCGGTGACGCCAACCACCTGATCGTCATCGAGATCGGCCGGCCGCGCTTCGCCCGGGCCCCAGGCCGCGAGCAGACTCAGCAGGTCCTGGACGTTGACGAGTCGGTCGCCGGTCAGGTCCGCGGTGCAGTCGGCCACCTGCACGCCCGGCTCGGTGTCATCCGGGTGAAGGTTGTGAAAGGCCGGGCCGGAGTGAATGGCCGGGTCGAAGTTCGTGCGGCTGCGGCTGATGCGCAGGACCGGCCCGATCTTGAAGCCGGCGAAGTACGGGTCGCCCACCTCGGACCACCGGCCGACCAGCGGGCTCAATTCCATCTCCACAGCGCCGCCCGGCCCTGACACGAAAAGGTGGCCGCCATCGTCGAACTCCAGACTCGTCGGGTGCTGGACGGCGGGCAGGGTGATCACCTTGGGGTCAATATCCGGTGCATCGGGCACGCTGCCGAAGATGTCCGGCGAAAACTCGCTGCCCAGCCAGATCGTCCCATCGACGGGGCTGACGGCGATGCTTGCCGCACCTTCGAGTTCAATGCCGGGGGCGAGGGGAATGTCGCGGGCGGGGGCCGTCCTTGGAAGTCCGGCGCTGAAGGTCCAGATTTTCCTCATCGCGCCGCCGAGCACGATGACCTCGTCGGCCTCGTCATCGAAGGCAATGGCATCGCCGGCGCCGGGCAGCGGGATGGTCGTCATGACCGGCTTGCCGTCCGGCCCATCCAGGTTCATGCAGTGCAGGGCGTCGCCGGCCAGGATATACAGTTCGCGCCGGCGACCGAAGACGATCCGCCGGCCGCCGCGCACCTCGGCCACATCCGTCGCGTCGCCGGTGATCGGGTTGAGCGTCTTCAGCAACGCCGGCTCGCCGTCGGCGCCCTCGTGCAGCAGGGCCACGTCCACCAGGTTCGGGTGAAGCGCGGCATCGAGCATCCCGCCGGGAAGCGCGATGCCGATGCCCTGCTCGGGCTGAACGGCGGACCCCTGGAGCACGCGGGGCCGCAGCAACTTGACCGCGAAGAGCCCGGCCCCCTGGTCCTCGAAGGTCATGCCGAACTTGGGGCCGATCGCCAGGTAGCTGTCCATGAGGGCGATGTGCGTCGTCCCGGGTGCGAAGGGATACGAAAGGGCCGTCATCTCGAGGATCGGAGCCGATTCGCCGCTCCGGACCGTGGGCACCAGCGCGGCATTGGAAAAGACGCGCGTCGAGAAGATCGACTGGGTCGTCAGATAGTCGGGATTGGTGCTCTTGTCCGGGTCATCGGCGGAGTCGCGCACGCCGATGGTCATGCCGCGCACGTTCCGCTCGGCCTTGACGAAGGTGACGGCGTGCCCGCCGACGCGGTCTCCAAGGACAGCCACGTCCAACAGCGTGCCAAGATACTCATACCGCCCGTAGGCCATGGACGCGATGTTGCCCTGCATCGCGATCTGCGTGAGTTCGACGATGGAGGCCCGGAAATCGTCGGTGGGGTAGTACAGCGAGACCGTGAAGTCATCGCCAAGCCATCTCTGACAGCCCTCACGCGCGGCATAGCCGCCCGTGCCGTTGGCTGGGTGGGTGCCCATGTTGAAGCCCATCTGGGCGATCTGGAGCGTCGCCTCCTCGTAGAGCGAGTTGGACTGCCAGTAGCCCGGCCCCGGCTGCACTTGGCCGAAGCCGTGGTTGGCGATGTACGCCACGAGGTTGACCGCGCTGGTGGGCACGCAGTACATGGCGCCGTCGAGGGCCAGTCCGGAGAGGTCATGGGTGCCGGTCCGGCGCTGGTCCAGGTCGGGCATGTGGCTCAGTTCGTACAGGAACTGGTTCTGGCTCGTATATGAAGAAGCGATGACATCGGCGGCCGCGCCGGGCGCAGCGCCGGCGCAGGCCGCAAGGGCGATAGCGATCGGTCGGATGTGTTGAGAACAGGCCATGGTGGTTGCTCCGTTGATGGCGGCGGCGACGCGGACGCCGGCAGGCCGATGATTGCAGTCGATTGCCCGCGGATGCCGCGCCCGCTGGCACAGCAACATGCGACAGGCACGGGCGGCGGGGACGGGGGAATCCCGGGGTTCGTGCCGGCTGCCACGAATTGTCCGGATTCGTGGCGCGAAGGTCCGGGGGCTTCCGCGTGGTGGCTTGACGCGACATCGGGTCCTCGGAGCCGTCCCAGGGGTCACGACGGCCCGTGTCCGCGTCTCACCGCCATTCACCCAACGTCGGAAAGGGCTCGTGCCATGCGTTCTCGAATCTTCACTCGACTTTTCGTCGTGCTCATGGTCCTGCTGAGCCTTGCCACCGCTGCACCGGCCGCGACGTACTACGTGGCGACCTGCGGGTCTGACGGCTGGGCCGGCGTCAATGTCAACTGCATCGCGCCGCTCGGTCCCAAGCGCACGATCCAGGCCGCGATCAACGCCGCCGTCAACGGCGACACGGTCATCGTGATGCCCGGCATCTACGTGGGCCAGATCGACCTCGATGGCAAGGCGATCACGCTCATCGGCGCGGCAGGGGCGGGCTCGACGTTCATCGACGGCGGCGGCGCCGGGCCGGTGGTCACCTGCAACTCCCTGGAAGGGCCGGCCACGGTCATCGAGGGCTTCACGATCCAGAACGGCCATGCCGCGGGCAACGGCGGCGGCATGTTCATGGCCCTGGCCTCGCCAACGATCAACGACTGCCTGTTCAAGAATAACTCCGGGGACTGGGGCGGCGGCCTGTACGCGATCACATCCTCGCCGTCCCTGGACGGATGCACCTTCACCGACAATACGGCGAGCGTGCATGGCGGGGGCGCGGCGTTCAAGTTCGGCAATCCGACACTGAACGAATGCGAGTTCTCATTCAATGCCGCGCAACTCTGGGGCGGCGGGCTGCTGCTCGATGACACGGCCGCGGCCACGGTCACCGGCGGCGTCTTCACCGGCAACGCCTCGGTGGTCGGCGCCGGGCTGCTGGCCAAGAGCGGCTCCGCGTCGATCAACACGGTGCTCTTCGCCAACAACGTGGCGTCAGTTCACGGCGGCGGGCTGGAGTTCCAGTTCATGACCGCAGCCGCCGTGGATGGCTGCGATTTTGCCGGGAACTCTGTAACGGTCGGGGGCGGCGGCGAAGGCGGCGGCGCGATGTGGATCGCGGCGACCGCGGCGACGATCAGCAACTGCGATTTCAACACGAACACCGCGCCCTTCGGCGGCGGGGCCGTGTACTGCAACGTCGCGAACGGCACCACGTTCACCGCCTGCACCTTCACGGCGAACGAGAACACCGGCTGCTGCGGCGCCTCGGCGGTGCACAGCGAAAGCAGCACGCTCTCGTTCGTGGGCTGCAGCTTCACCGGCAACGAGGTCAGCCAGTACGGCGGGGCGATCATGGCCGACGCCAGCAACCTCACGCTGATCTTCTGCGGCTTCCACGACAACCTGGCCCCGGACTGGATCGCCTACGGCGCAGCGCTGTACATGACTGATTCGACGCTCCAGGCCGGCCTGAGCACGTTCACCGGCAACCAGGCGGGCGGGGGCACCGGGGGCGGCGGCGGGGCCGTCTTCGGCTGGAACAGTTCCGCGTCGTTCGAGGGCTGCACGTTGCAGGGCAATTCGACGCCCGGCGACGGCGGCGGCGGCGCGATCCGCATGGAGAGCGGCAGCACGCTGGCCCTCGAGAGCTGCACGCTCACGGACAACAGCGCCGGCACGGGCGGAGCCGTCTTCCTGAAGGACATGAACGGCGTGGGTTTCGTGGACACTACGTTCGACGGCAACGACGCCACCGATCATGGCGGCGCGGTCTACCTGGAAGGCGGCGCCATGGCCGTCCAGGACAGCGAGTTCAACAACAACAACGCGGGCAACGCCGGCGGCGGGCTTTTCACCGCCAGTCTGCTCATCACGCCCAACAGCCAGCAGCCGCTGCACATGCGCAACGTGCAGTTCAGCGGCAACCACGCCGATGTGGCCGGCGGCGGCCTGTGCGCCGGCACGCCGACGAAGGCCGTGGGCTGCGCGTTTCTGGGCAACACGGCCCAGGATGGCGGCGGAGTCATCGGCGTGGGTTCGTTCGCCGAGATGGAGTTCCACTCCAGCCGCTTCGACGCCAACCAGGCCGCGGGCGTGGGCGGCGCGCTGATGGTCGGGGCGATGACCTCCGGCAGCAGCGCGACGCTTGTAAACAGCATCGTGAGCAACAACACCACGCCCTTCGGCGGCGGGGCGATCTACGAGACGGCCCTGGGCGGGCATCTGGAGATCATCAACTGCGCGGTGGTGGACAACGACGGCGGCGGCATCACCATCGCCAACGGGGCCACCACCTCCGCGATCGCCAATACCGTTCTCTGGGGCAACGCCGCCGGAGATGACCTCGACGGCCTCATGCCCGAGGTGATGTACTGCAACATCCAGGACGGCGGCATGGGCATCGCCCCCATGAGCGTCGATCCCATGTTCATCAACGCCGCCACGGGCAACTACCACCTCAGCCCCGGCTCGCCCTGCATCGATTCGGGCAAGAACTGGGCCGTGCCGTTGGATGCGCTGGACCTCGACGGCGATGGCGACACGTCGGAGCTCATTCCGGAGGACTTCGACGGCCAGCCGCGCTTCGCCGATGACCTCGGGGCTATGGGCGGCGGCTGCGGCGGCCTGGCGATCGTGGACATCGGCCCCTACGAGGCCGCGGGCGAACCAGTGCCGGCGATGTACCCCGGCGATGTCAACGGCGACGGGCTGGTGAACGTGATGGACCTGCTGGACCTGCTGGCGATGTGGGGGGCGTGTCCGGGAGGCTGCTGCACCGCGGACTTCGACCAGGACGGCATGGTCACGGTGGTCGACCTGCTGGCGCTGCTGAAGAACTGGAGCTGATTCCCAAACCGGCGAAGGCCGCCCCGGGCGCCGCGGAGACGGCCGAGGACCATGGAGCAGGATGACGAGGACGGCCCCCAGCGCCGCATCCCCGATCCCCTCCGTGCTTCTCGGAGGTCTCCGCGGCCATTTTCGTTGATGCCCCATGGAACGCCCCGCGCCTCGGCCGGGGCGTTCCCTTGCGCAAATTCGTCATCAATCGCGGCGCGAGTGATCGTCGGCTTCCGCGTGGTCGCTCACACCTTCGGTCGAGAGGACCTGCCATGCGTATGAACAGATTGATGTGCTTCCTGCTGCTGGTGGTCATGATGCTGGGCGGCCGGGTCGCGCACGCGACGACGTATTTCGTCGCCCCATGCGGCTCTAATGCATGGGCCGGCGTGAATGTCAACTGCATCGCGCCGCTGGGACCCAAGCGCACGATCCAGGCCGCGATCAACGTCGCCGCCAACGGCGACACGGTCATGGTCATGCCGGGCACGTATTTCGAGAACATCGACTTCAACGGCAAGGAGATCACGGTCAAGGGCGCTGCGGGCGCCGCGACGACCATCATCGACGGCGGCGGCGCCGGGCCGGTCGTCCTGTGCAATTCCTTCGAGGGCCCGGGCACGACGCTCCAGGGCCTCACCATCCGCAACGGCTACGCCGACACGATCAACGGCGCCGGGATGGTGATCGCCCTGGCCACGGTGAACATCGCCGACTGCATCTTCGAGGACAACTTCGCGGACACCGGCGTCGGCGGCGGCGGCGTCGCCGCGTCGAGCAGCACGACGACCTTCAGCAACTGCCGGTTCGAGGGCAACACCGGCTTCTCCGCCGGCGGGCTGCTGATCTGGGGCGGCACGACCACCGTCACCGACTGCGACTTTGACGACAACGACGGGATGAACCAGGGCGGCGGCATGATGGTGTATCAGGCGAATGCCGACATCACGGATTGCACCTTCACCAACGGCTACGTCGGGTTCCTCGACGCCCAGGGCGCGGGGCTCTATATCGGCGAGAACAGCAACGTCACCATGAACGGCTGCACGATCGCCGACAACACGCCGTTTCGCGGCACGGCCGGCATCGCCATTCACGACAGCACGCTCTCGCTGGTGAGCTGCGATTTCACCAACAACCACGCGACGTCGATCCAGGCCCGCGGCAACGCGCTCGACACGCACAACAGCACGATCACCATGCTGGGCTGCAACTTCACCGGCAATCACGGCGGCGACATCGGCGGCGGGGCCGTTTATGCCGCCGACAGCTCGATCACCGCCACCTGGTGCGGATTTCTCAACAACGCCACCTCGCCGGGCGTCGGGTGGGGCGGGGCGATCTTTCTGATCGGATCGTCGCTCGACGCCGGCCTGTGCACGTTCGGCGGCAACTCCTGTGGCTGTGCCGGCGGCGCCATCTTCGGCGCTGCATCGAGCACTGTCGATCTGGAGGGCTGCACGTTTTCGAACAACACCGCGACCGACGGCGTGTACGCGGATGGCGGCGCGATCCGCCTGGCGCAGGGCGGATCCCTGTCGGCATTCTCCTGCACATTCACGGGCAACACGGCCGCCTCGGGCGGCGGCGTGTGGATGGACGATGTCTTGACCTCGACCTTCGGCTCGTGCTCGTTCGAGAACAACATCGCGATGAGCGGCAACGGCGGCGGCATTCGCGCCGTCGGCACGCCGGTCCTGATCGGCGGCTCCGGCAGCACGTTCAGCGGCAACCAGTCGTGGGGCAGCGGCGGCGGAATCTACTTTGAGAGTTCCTCCGACTACCTGTCGATGAGTCTCACCGAGTTCACCGCCAACACCGCCTCCACAGCGGGCGGCGCGGTGCGCGCCGACGGCGACACGCTCATCACCGCCTGCGGATTTTTCGGCAACGCATCGCACGACGCCGGGGCCCTGGCCATTGTCGGCCCGTTCGGCGATGCCCGCATCTACTCCTGCCGCTTCGACGGAAACCAGGCCGTGCAGGCCGGCGGCGCGATCATGAACGGCGCGTTCAGCGCCGGCAGCGAAGTGCTCATGCTCAACTCGATCGTGAGCAATAACACCAGCGGCTTCGGCTTCGGCGCGATCTACGAGTCCGCCCTCGGGGCCTTCACCCACATCGTCAACTGCGCGGTCGTGGACAACGCCGGCGGCGGCATCACCATCGACAACGGGGCCACCCAGTCGATCGTGGCCAACACCGTGCTGTGGGGCAACACCGCCGGCGATGACCTGGACGGCCTCATGCCCGAGGTGATGTTCTGCAACATTCAGGATGGCGGCATGGGCATCGCCCCGATGAACGCCGACCCCATGTTCATCAACGCCGCCGCGGGCAACTATCACCTCTCGCCGGGCTCGCCGTGCATCGACGCGGGCAACAACTGGCTCGTGCCGACGGACTGGCCGAACTGGGACTTCGACCTCGACACGGCCGAACTCTTTCCGATGGACTTCGACAACCAGCCGCGCTTCGCCGATGACCCGGCCGCCCCCGGCTGCGGCGGCCTGGCGATCGTGGACATCGGCCCCTACGAGGCCGCGGGCAATCCAGTTCCGGCCATGTATCCCGGCGACGTCAACGCCGACGGCATGGTGAATGTGACCGATCTGCTGGCCCTGCTGTCCGGCTGGGGGGCGTGCCCGG
>Ga0299906_10001269_pt1 | contig 21756 bp, 18 predicted proteins | sample RVTome_14_FD_200259 | JGI IMG/M metagenome (GOLD analysis project Ga0299906, IMG submission 200259) | Soil microbial communities from uranium-contaminated site in the Upper Colorado River Basin, Wyoming, United States - RVT145D125 (version 2) ...
GGGGTAGACGCTGCGCAGATCGATGATCAGCAGGTCGTCCGGAACGCTGTAGAGAGGCCAGGCGAAGCGTGCGGAAGGGGTGCGGCTGCCGGCGAGATCGGGGACGTAGTAGCCGGTGATCAGGCCGCTCTCCTTGCCGTCTGGACGGCTGACCCGATAGGGGATGAACCAGTTGGTAAAGAAGGCGCGCACCGCCGCCTCGTCAATCGGGTCGATCCGGCCCGCCTCGGCACAGACCTGCTCCCAGACCGGCTTCCTGCCGATCGCCCGGCAGCTCTGACGAAAAGCGATCAACGCCGCACCCGGATCATCGCCCGGCCAGCCTTCGACCATTTCCCAAGGAACGGCCTCGAGCACCGGGACCTTGAGCGGCGGGGGCGGCGGCTCAGGGATAACGGGCGGCGGGGGAACGACGGGCGGCGACGGCGGGGGAACGCAGGCACCAATACCGAGCAGGACAAGCAGGAGGACGCATCTGAACAGCGATTGAAACAAAGGATGGTGCGGTAATCCGGCAGGCATTGCTTACCTCGGGAGACGATAAATTCAAGTGAGTCGGTTCATATCTCGCGCCCGGCGTCGAGACATGCCAACATAGCTTTTTTTGCCGGCAGCGTCAAACGGTCTCCACTTGTCCGTTTCGCGCGCAGTCCGTTCTTTCCGGCGGCCGTGCAAAGCTCTTGTCGGCAGACGGAAGGGCGTGCTATAAGCATCAATGTGCAGTTTTTTTAATCATCCTATTCCTTTTCGCGAGAGGCGTGCACATGAATTCAGCAGAGAATTCAGCAGAACGGGTCAGCACCGGACTGCAGGGACTCGACGAGATCCTCGACTCCCTGCGCATCGGTGACAACGTCGTCTGGCGCATCGACAGCATCGCCGACTACCGCTCCTTTGTCACCCCCTTCGTGCGCACCTCTCTGCAGGAGGGGAAACGGGTCGTCTACATGCGCTTCGGCCGCCATGAGCCGCTGGTGCAGCCAGCCCCCAACGTGGTCACCTACAAGCTCGACGCCCTGCGCGGCTTCGAATCCTTCGCCTCCCGCGTCCACGCCATCATCACCGAAGAGGGACGCGGCGCCTTCTACGTCTTCGACTGCCTCTCCGACCTGCTTTCGGCGTGGGCAACCGACCTGATGATCGGCAACTTCTTCCGGGTGACCTGTCCCTATCTCTACGAGCTCGACACTGTCGCCTACTTCGGTCTGCTGCGTGGCAGCCATTCCTTCAAGACCACCGCCCGCATTCGCGAAACCACCCAGGTCATGATCGGCATACATAAATGGCGCGGCGCCGTGCATGTTCACCCGATCAAGGTCTGGCAGCGCCACTCTCCCACCATGTTCCTGCCGCACGCCCAGCAGGACGAGCGTTTCCTGCCGGTGACCAGCAGCTGCGACGCCACCGACCTGCTCTCCAGCATCAGCCGTCGCGGCACCGAAAGCAGTCGCCGCCAGCTCGACTACTGGGACCGGCTCTTTCTCCAGGCCGAAGACCTCCTCTCGACACCGGGGGGTGGAGAAGCACGCGAGCAGATGATCGACCAGCTCTGCCGGCTGATGATCGGCCGCGAAGACCGCATCCTTTCCCTGGCCCGGGCTTATTTCTCCCTCGAAGACCTGCTGCAGATCAAGGGGCGCATGATCGGCACCGGCTTCATCGGCGGCAAGGCGGTCGGCATGCTGCTGGCCCGGCGCATCCTGCTGAGCGACCACGGATTCGAGTGGGAGAAACACCTCGAGCACCACGACTCCTTTTTCGTCGGCTCCGACGTCTATTACTCCTACATCGTCCATAACGGCTGGTGGAAGCTGCTGATGCGGCAGAAAACGGAGGATGGGTACTTCGAGGCGGCCGCCGAACTGCGCGAGAAGATGCGCGGCGGCACCTTCCCCGAAGAGATCCGCGAGGTTTTCCAGCAGATGCTCGAATACTTCGGTCAGTACCCGATCATCGTCCGTTCCAGCAGCCTGCTCGAGGACGGTTTCGGCAACGCCTTCGCCGGCAAGTACGACAGCTACTTCCTGGCCAACCAGGGCGCCCCCGAAGAGCGCTGCGCCCGGCTCGAAGAAGCGGTACGTGCCATCTTCGCCAGCACCATGAGCGAAGACGCCCTCAGCTACCGCCGGCAGCGCGGCCTCGACCGCCAGGAGGAGCAGATGGGTCTGCTCATTCAGCGGGTCTCCGGCAGCTACCGCAACCACTATTATTTCCCCGAACTGGCCGGCGTCGGGGTCTCCTACAATACCTTCGTCTGGTCCCGGGAACTCAACCCCGAGGCCGGCATGCTGCGGCTGGTGCTGGGCCTGGGCACCCGCGCCGTCGACCGGGTGGAGGGCGATTACCCCTGCATCGTCGCCCTCGACTCCCCGCTCAAGCGGCCGCACAAGGGGGTCGAGGATACCCGCCGATTCTCCCAGCGCGACGTCGACCTGCTCAACATCGAAACCAACCAGCCCGAAACGGTCTCCCTGCTCGACCTCACCCGCCAGGCCATCGGCATCGACTGGCAGCGCTACGCCGTACGCGACCGCGAGGTCGCCCAGAAGATTGCCGACCGCGGCGGCAAGGGACAGGACGTCTGGCTGCTCACCTTCGACTGGTTGCTCTCCCAGACTCGTTTCCCCGAGCTCATGCAGAAGATGCTCAAAACCGTGGAAAGTGCCTACCGCTATCCCGTCGACATCGAATTTACCGTCAATTTCGACGCCGCCGGCACCACCATCCTCAACCTGGTCCAGTGCCGGCCGCTGCAGACCAAGGGGGTGCAGCAGAAGATCGACATGCCCGAGAACATCGAAGACGAACGGATTTTCTTCGCCAGCGAGGGGCATTTCATGGGCGGCAGCATCGCCCAGCCGATCCGCCGCATCATCTTCGTCGTCCCGGAAGAATACATGCGCCTCTCCCTCACCGACAAATACGAGGTAGCCCGTCTGGTCGGGCGGCTGAACAAGCGCCTCGGCGACCGCAACGAAGTGCCGACCCTGCTCATGGGGCCCGGGCGCTGGGGCACCTCCACCCCCGCCCTCGGCGTCCCCGTCACCTTCTCCGAGCTCAACAACATCACCGCCCTGGCCGAAATCGCCTTCACCGGCGGCAACCTCATGCCCGAGCTCTCCTTCGGCACCCACTTTTTCCAGGACCTGGTCGAGGCCGACATTTTCTACGTCGCCATCTTCCCTGACAGCCCCGGCTGCACCTTCAACCGCGCCTGGTTCGACAAACTGCCCAACGCCCTCGAAGGATTGATGCCGGCCAGCAGCCGCTACAAACGGGTGGTCAAGGTATGCAACCTCCCCGACAACGGCCTGCAGCTGCTGGCCGATGTGGTGTCGCAGAAGCTGCTCTGCTTCCGCTGATGACGCAGGAATAAAGAAGAAAACCGCCCCTCCGGCAATTCCGGTGCGGGCGGTTTTCTTTTGGAGGTGCTCAATGCGGATATTTAAAATTCTTCGCGTTCTTCGCGGCTTCGCGTGATTAAATTTCTTTATAAGGTTATCGCTTTTTGTCTGTATACATAGCCGCATCGGCAGCCCGAATCAACTCATTGGCTCCCCGACCATCCTGCGGATAGAGGCTGATGCCGACGCTGACACCGACGCTGCAACTGGATTCGCCCACTGAAATAGGCCGGGACAGGCTCCGGACGACCTTCGCCGCCGCCGCATCGGCCACCCTTCGCTCAGCCGCCTCCGCAAGAACCAGAAGAAACTCATCACCGCCCAGCCGCGCCACCGTATCGCTGCGACGGACGCAGGCCCTCAGTCGCCTGGCCACCTCCCGCAGTACGGAATCTCCGGCCTCGTGTCCCCACGCATCATTGATCTGCTTGAAGAGGTCGAGATCGAGGTACAGAACCGCAACTCCCGTCCGGTTGCGCCTGGCCCGGGCGAGAGCCTGGGTGAGCCGGTCCAGAGCCAGCGCCCGGTTGGGCAACCCGGTCAGCCCGTCGTGGGTGGCCAGTCGGCGAAGTTGTCCTTCGGCGTACTTGCGGGTAGTAATATCGGTAAACATGGCTGCATAGCGGACGACGCCCCCCTGGTTGTCCCGCAGTGCAAAGATGCTCAGCCATTGAGGATAGACCTGGTCGTTCTTGCGGCGATTCCAGATCTCTCCCTGCCACCGGCCGGTCGCTGCGAGAGTCCGCCACATCCTGCGATAGAAGCCGGGCCGGTGCCGTCCCGATGCGAGCAGACGCGGAGTCTTCCCCACGACCTCTTCGGCAGCGAAGCCGGTAATCCGGGAGAAAGCCGGGTTGACCGCCACGATGGCGGCGTCAAGATCAGTCAACATGATCCCGGTCGGACTGGCCTTGATGAGCTCGACCGCCAGCGGCCACCTTTCCCTCGGCTCGACACTCCCCGGCGGGAGGTCTTTCCGGCCCTCCCCCGGAACGCAAATATTTCTGAACTCCGCCCCCTCCATCATTACACCACCCTCCCTCCACTGTTTCTTACGCCTTCGGAATATTCAGATGTGGCTGCCAATGTACATGTTCATTTCACTATTGGTGAATTTACTTTCCACCAAGGGTGAAGTCAAGCCACAATTTCACCATTGGTGCATTTTTTTGACTTCTCTATCGGTGGAATTGTTTGACAATAACGAAAAGACGCTTTTAAATACGGTCCATGAACATCGATAAAGTGGAGATCGGTAAGCGAATCAGGGAAGTCCGCCGGCGCCTGAAAATGACCCAGCGAAAGTTCGGCGAGCTTCTCGGAGTGGTGCCAAGCGCAGTTTCGGCCTACGAATCCGGGAGCAAATTTCCGCCGCCGGCGAGCCTGGCCCGCATCGTCGAGCTCGGCGGCGTCTCCTTTGACTGGCTCCTTGCCGGGGGTACTCCTCCTGGAGCCAGTGAACGAACCCCGCTGGAGAGCCCCGCCGGGCAGATAATCGAGCATCATCGTGAGCCCACGGGCGGCGAGGCCAGGGTGGCAGAGATGCTGGCCGGCTTCACCGCCGGTGAACCGATCCAGCTTTCCGCGCAGGAACGGCGGCTGCTGCTGCAGTTTCGTCTGCTTCCGGCGGAGCGTCAAGGGAAGCTGATCGAGGACATCGAGCTGATCAACGTCGGCCTGCAGCGCCGTACTAGCGGATGGGGAGATACTGAAAAAGAGGGGTGAACCCATCCTCTTGCACCCTCCCCCAGCCCGGAGGGGGGCACTAAATCTCCTCTCTCCTTGTGGGAGAGGGTTAGGGAGAGGGAGTAATTAACGCCGCTGAGGAATGTTTTTCATCCGTCTGCCAATGGAGGAGCGCGCATGGAGGTCCTTGAGGCCATCAACACCCGCAGAAGCATCCGCAAGTTCCTGGACCAGCCGGTAGAGCCGGAAAAACTCCGGACGGTTCTGGAGGCTGCGCGCATGGCGCCTTCTTGGTCGAACCTGCAGTGCTGGCGGTTCGTGGTCGTGCAGGACCCCGCCACCCGGGCGACCCTCAGCGACCTGTCGTTTGTCGAATCTTTTTTTGCCGCCTACGGATTCAGCAAAAATCCGGCACAGAAGGCCATTGCAGCAGCGCCGGTGGTCATCGTCGCCTGCGCCGATCCGGCGAGGTCAGGGACGATGGGGGGCCAGCACTACTATCTCGCCGACCTCGGCATCGCCACCCAGAACCTCATGCTCGCCGCCCATGCCGCCGGCCTGGGAACCGTCTTCGTTGGCGTCTTCGACGAGGAGAAGGTCCGCGACGCCCTCGGCATCCCCGCCAATATACGGGTCGTCGGGCTCTTTCCCCTCGGCTACCCGCTGGAAGAGAAGAAGACTGGCCCGCCTCGCAAGCCGCTCGACGAAATCGTTTTTCACGAGAAATGGAAATAGCCCCCCCGACAAAGCTTTGTTCGGCTTACGGGTCAAAAAGACCGAAAAGGAAAGGCCCGGCATGACTGCCGGGCCTTTCTGCGCTGGCGGGGGAAGAAAAACCTAGACCAAGCCGTGGGCGACCATGGCATCCGCGACCTTGATGAAGCCGGCGACGTTGGCGCCGAGCACGTAGTTGCCCGGATCGCCGTACTCCTCGGCGGTCTCGTAGCAGAGTTCATGGATGTTGATCATGATCTGCTCGAGCTTCTGCTCCGTATATTCGAAGCTCCAGGAGTCGCGCTGGGCGTTCTGCTGCATCTCCAGGGCGCTGGTCGCCACCCCGCCGGCGTTGGCCGCCTTGCCCGGGCCGTAGGCGATCCCGGCGTCGAGGAAGACCTTGACCCCTTCGGGGGTGGTCGGCATGTTGGCTCCTTCGCCGACGGCGATGCAGCCGTTCTTGACCAGGGTGGCGGCATCCTTGCCATTGATCTCATTCTGGGTCGCCGAGGGCATCGCCACCTGGCAGGGGATCTCCCAGAGGTTGCCGTTGGCAACAAATTTGGCGTCCTTGTGGTACTTAGTGTAGTCCTGGATGCGGCGACGCTCCACCTCTTTGAGCTGCTTGATCAGGTCGAGGTCGAGACCTTTCTCATGAACGATGACGCCGTTGCTATCGGAGCAGGCAACGCACTTGCCGCCGAGTTGGTGGATCTTCTCGATGGTGTAGATGGCGACGTTGCCCGAGCCCGAGACGAGGCAGGTCTTGCCGGCGAAAGAGTCCTTGCGGGCCTTGAGCGCCTCGTTGATGAAGAAAGTTGCGCCGTAGCCGGTCGCCTCGGTGCGCACCAGCGAGCCGCCCCACTTGAGCCCCTTGCCGGTCAGCACGCCCGCCTCCCACCGATTGGTGATGCGCTTGTACTGGCCGAACATGTAGCCGATTTCGCGGCCGCCGACGCCGATGTCACCGGCAGGGACGTCGGTGTGCTCGCCGAGGTGACGATAGAGCTCGGTTATGAAGCTCTGGCAGAAACGCATGATCTCGTCGTCCGACTTCCCCTTGGGGTCGAAGTCCGAGCCGCCCTTGCCGCCGCCGATCGGCAGGCCGGTCAGGGAGTTTTTGAAAATCTGCTCAAAGCCGAGGAATTTGATGATGCCGAGATAGACCGAGGGGTGGAAGCGCAGGCCTCCTTTGTAGGGACCAAGAGCACTGTTGAACTCGACGCGGAAGCCACGGTTGATGTGCACCTGCCCCTTGTCGTCCTGCCAGGGCACCCGGAAGATGATCTGCCGCTCTGGCTCACAAAGGCGCTGGATGATCTTGCGCTCCATGTACTCGGGGTGCTTCACCAGCACCGGGCCGAGGGATTCGAGCACCTCCCGCACCGCCTGATGAAACTCCACTTCGCCGGGGTTGCGGTTGAGGACTTCCTGGTAAATCGGTTCAATCTTTTCGTCAAGCTTGGTGGTCATCTCTGCCTCCTGTAGGGTTAGAATGCAATGGCCAATTGACTGCTTTTTGTGCAGACGCCCGGCAACACCTTTCGGCATGGCCTGCGACCGCACAAACAATATCCACTTACCGTGCCAGAATGGACAATTGTTAATCAGCACTGCCTATCAATTGGCCAGTGCTCGTTTTTTTGGCCCTGCGCAAAAAAAGTCGGCTCTCCTCGCGCTTTCAGGGTTGATTCTTTTGTGTTTTAGAACTACACACCAGACTACTCTTTCACACAAAAAAAGCCCGGCTTGCGCCGGGCAGTCTGCTTGCATTCCAATCTTCACTTCCCTCTACAGCATGTCCACCGGATCGACATCGACGACCAGGGCGACCCCGGATGGAATTTTTTTTCTCAACTCCGGCAGCCGGGCGAGCAGCCGCCGCAACGGCAGACGTTCCGGCGCCTTGAGCAGGATCTGCACACGGCTCTTGCCGCGCAGGCGGGCCAGCGGACAGGGAGCGGGGCCGAGCACCTCGGCCTCCCCGGCGGCGCGCTGCAGCCCGTCGGCCAGGGCCGCCGCCGCCCGCAGCACCTTCGGCTCTTCGTTGCCGGCCAAAACCAGGTTGACCAGGTAGCCGAAGGGAGGGTAGTCGAGCGCCTGACGGCAGGCGATCTCCTGCTGGTAAAACCCTTCGTAATCGTGGCCGGCAGCACAGGTCAGCGCATAGTGGTCGGGGGAGTAAGTCTGGATCAGCACCCGCCCGGGCGTCTCGCCGCGCCCGGCCCGCCCCGCCACCTGGGAGAGAAGGGCAAAAGTACGCTCGGCGCTGCGGAAATCGGGGAGGTTGAGGCTGCTGTCGGCACCGACTACGCCGACCAGGGTCACCCGGGGGAAGTCGTGGCCCTTGGCGACCATCTGGGTGCCGACCAGGATGTCGATCTCCTCGCGCAGCATTCGCTCGACCAGACTCTGGTGCGCTCCCTTGCGGGCGGTGGTGTCGCGGTCCATGCGGGCGATGCGGGCGGCGGGGAACAGGGTGGACAGTTCCTCCTCGAGGCGCTCGGTCCCCGCCCCCTGCGGCTCGACGGCGCTCCCCCGGCAGCCGGGGCAGAGCTCGGGCGGCGTCTCGATGTGGTCGCAGTAGTGGCAACGAAGCTGGCGGCGACCGCGGTGGAAGGTCAGGGTGATGGCGCAGTTGGGGCAGCGAAAGGTGGTGCCGCAGTCGGCGCAGAGGAGAAACGGGGCGAAGCCGCGGCGATTGAGCAGCAGCAGTGCCTGTTCTCCCCGCACCAGGGTCTCTTCGAGTGCCGCGGCCAGCGGCGGCGAGAGACTGCTGTCCCCCTCCGGGCGCGCCTCACGCAGATCGACCAGTTCAACCGCGGGGAGCGGGCGCCCCTCCACCCGGCCGGCGAGCGGCAGGTAGCCGAGCTGGCCGCTACGGGCCCGGTGGTAGGTGGTCACCGCCGGCGTGGCGCTCCCCAGCAGGACCACCCCCCCGGCCATCTGGCCGCGCAGCAGGGCGAGGTCGCGGGCGTGGTAGCGGAATCCTTCGGCCTGCTTGTAGCTTGCCTCATGTTCCTCGTCAACGACGATGATGCCGGGAGCCGGCAGCGGGGCGAAGAGCGCCGAACGGGCGCCGATGACGATGGCGGCCTCGCCCCGGGCGATAGCCCGCCAGGCATCGTAGCGCTCCCCTTCGGAGAGCCCGGAGTGCAGGACGGCAATCCGTCCCCCGCGCCCGGCGAAGCGGGCCCGGAAGCGCCCGACCAATTGCGGCGTCAGGGCGATCTCGGGAACCAGCACGAGGGCTGTGCGTCCCCTCTCCAGGGCATTTTCGATGGCCCGCAGGTAGACCTCGGTTTTGCCGCTGCCGGTGACACCGTGCAGCAACAGGGGGGAGAAGGAGCCGGAATCAAGAGCCACACTGATTGCCGCCAGGGCCGCCGCCTGCTCGGCAGAGGGTGTCACCGGACAGTCGGCAGGAACCGGGGCGTCGAGAAAGGGGTCGCGGTGCACCTCCACCTCCGCCTCGGTCAGGTGCCCCTGTTCCACCAGACGATGCAGGGAGGCGTGCGGGGCGGTGAACGCCCGGCGCAGTTCGGAGAGGGGGGCGCCGTTCCGTTCGCGGATGAAGGCGAGGAGTTCGCGCTGCCGGGCGCCGGCCGGCTCTCCCGCCATCGCCGCAGGGGTGTAGTAATTCTCGCGGCGGATCGAGACTTCCTCCCCCCGGCCGGAGAGGCCGGCCGGCAGGGCGGTGCGGATCACTTCGCCGAGCGGATGCCCATAATAGTCGGCGGCCCGGACGAAAAACGGGATCATTTCCGGCGGAAAGAGCGGCGCCTCGTCCAGCACCTCCTTGATTTCCTTGAGCCCCGCCGACTCCCCCTCGGCCAATCCGAGCAGGTAACCGACCACACTGCGCCGTCCCAGCGGCACCCGCAGGCGCACCCCGACGCGGGCCTGCTCCCGCAGCGCGTGGGGGACGAGGTAGGAGAGGGCTTTGTCGAGGGGGGCGGCGACGGCGACGGTGGCGATCAGAGATGTGGACACGGGTGCAGTCCTGGACGGGGCAAGATGGAGGTATTGCTGGAGCGATTAAACCTGAAAAACGGCACTTACTCACGCGAAGCCGCGAAGAACGCGAAGAAATTCAAAGAATAATGCACAAAATTGGATTTTACTTCGCGCCCTTCGCGTCTTCGCGTGAGACTGCTTTTGCCAGGTTATTCTTCGCAGAGGACCGCGTTCGCCACCAGGTCGGCGAACTGCCGGCAGCTCTCCATGTTTTCCGGCGTCGGGGTGAAACGAAAGGAAATGCTCTCGGCCGCCAGTTTGTACTTGAGACCCTCCAGTCGCTGCTCGACCATCTTGACCGCTTCGCCGCTCCAGCCGAAGGAGCCGAAGACTGCGGCGAGCCGGGACTTGGGCGTCACCGAGGAGATGAGAGCCAGGGCGTGCCAAACGTGCGGAGGCGCGTCGCGCTGGATCGTCGGCGTGCCGATCAGCAGCACGTCGGCCTGCTCCAGGGCGTTGCGATAATCGTCGTCGCGCATGCCGCACAGGGCCATCTCGGTCACCTCGACCCCCTGTTTTCCCAACTCCTGCCGGATCACCGCCGCCATCCCCCGGGTGTTGCCGTGGGAGGAAAGAACCACCATCAGGGCCCGCGGCTTGTCCCCCTGCGGCGGCGGTGCGGACCACTGCCGGTAAGCGTTGATCGCGTGGGCGAAGGTGGAACGGAGAATCGGTCCGTGCGAGGGACAGACCATGCGCAGCGGCAGGTCCTTGATTTTGGCCAGCGCATCGCGGATCTTGTCCTTGAAGGGACGCATGATGCAGTCGAAGTAGAGGTGAAAGTCGGTCGAAAAGTCGGCGATCTCGTCATCGAAGAGTTTGGTAGCGCAATAGTGGGCGCCGAAGGCGTCGCAGGGGAAGAGGATCTGGTCCTCGACCAGGTAGGTGAACATGGTGTCGGGCCAGTGCAGGTAGGGGGCGAGAACGAAGCGCAGGGTGCGGCCCCCCAGGTCGAGTTCCTCGCCGTCCGCCACCACGTGCGCCTTGAAGGGAGCATTGATCAGCTGTTTGAGGAAATTTTCCCCCGCCTTGCTGATATAGACGGTGATGTTCGGGTTGCGCTCCAGCAGCGCTGCCAGAGCCCCGGTGTGATCCGGCTCGGTGTGATTGATGACAACGACGTCGATCTGCTCCAGCGGGAGGAGCTTCTCGAGTTTTGCCAGAAACGCCTCGGTGAAAGGGGCCTTTACCGTGTCGATCAGGGCGGTCTTGACGCTGCCGCGGACCAGATAGGAATTGTAGGTGGTACCGTTGTGGGTCGGGAAGAGGTCGTCGAACACTTCCAGTTCGGGGTGTTTGGCCCCGACCCAATGGATTCCGGATGCGATTTCAACAATTTCGGACATTGTCTTGACTATCCTTTCTGCGGATGGCTTTTCGATTTAATTTGCGGCTGAGGGAAAGATACCTCATCGGCCAATTCGTTACAAGACTCCGTGCATTCGTGCTATATAATAGGTCCGGCTATTCCGGTTAAGGATAGCAGAGATTCGCGGGACAAAGGCGTAGCGGAATAGATGACAGAGCAGGCGGGGCAGACGAAGAGTGGGGGAATATCGCGGCGGACCTTCCTTCTCGGCGGAGCAGCGGCCGTCGGCGGCGCCGTCCTCACCGACGCCTTTTTACTGGAGCCGCGCCTTTTCCAGGTGGAGGAGGTCAACCTCACGGTGGCGAAGGTTGCGCCGGGCCGGGAGCTGCGCATCGCTCACCTCTCGGATATGCACATCCGCAGTTTCAACGACTACTTCCGGGAGGTAGCGGCGGCGGCAAACGCTCTGGCTCCCGACCTCATCCTGCTCACCGGCGACTACCTGGAGCGCAGTCGCAACATCCGCGGCGTACAGAGTTTTCTCGAACTGCTGCAGGCACCTGGCGGCGTCTTCGCCGTCCAGGGAAACTGGGAGTACTGGGCCCGGGTGGAGGGGGAGAATCTGCGGCGCCATTTTGCTGGTGCCGGCGTCAGCCTGCTCATCAATGAACGCCGCGACCTCGATTTGCAGGGGATCCCGACTTCGCTGCTCGGCCTCGATTATCCGTCGTCGGCCGACAGTCTCGTCCACCTGCAGCAGCAGAGCGATCCGGCACGATTGAACATCCTCCTGTCCCATGTGCCGGCCTTCGACCACAGCCTGCTGACGCCCGGGACCGACCTGATTCTCAGCGGCCACACGCACGGCGGCCAGGTCCGCCTGCCCTTTCTGCCGCCGCCAATCCTGCCGCGCTTCTCCGGAACGTTTTACTCCGGTCTCTTCCGGGTGGGAGAAACTCGCACCCCCCTCTACGTCACCCGGGGGATCGGCACCAGCATTTTGCCGGTGCGCTTCTGCTGCCGCCCCGAAATCACATTGTTCAGGCTTCACGCAGCCTAAAGGCTGGTCCAAGGTCCCGAGTCCAAGGTCCCGGGTCAAAGATTTTGGACTTTGGACTCTGGACCCGGGACCCGGGACTCGGGCCTCGGGCCTAGTACCCCAGATATTTCAACAGCCCCCGAATCTCCCCCATCAGCACCGCGAAGCCCTCGCCGTTGAGGCTCTGGGCGCCGTCGCAGAGGGCCTTCTCCGGTTCGGGATGGACCTCAATCATCACGCCATGGGCGCCGGCCACCAGGGCCGCCTTGGCCATGACCGGCACCAGGGCCCGCTTGCCGGTGGCGTGACTGGGATCGACGATGATCGGCAGGTGGGAGAGCTCACGGACCAGCGGCACCACCGAGAGATCGAGGGTGTTGCGGGTGGCCCGCTCAAAGGTGCGGATCCCCCGCTCGCAGAGGATGACCCGGCCGTTGCCTTCGGCGAGGATATACTCGGCGGCGGCAAGGAACTCCTCGATGGTGGCGCTCATGCCGCGCTTGAGCAGCACCGGGTGGTCCAGTTTGCCAACCTCCTTGAGCAGGTCGAAGTTCTGCATGTTGCGGGCGCCGATCTGCAGGATGTCGGCGTAGCGGCAGACCGCATCCAGTTGCTCGATGCGCATCACCTCGGTGACAACCGGCAGCCCGGCCGCATCGCCGGCCGCCCGCAGGTACTTCAGTCCCTCGATCCCCAGCCCCTGGAAGGAGTGCGGACCGGTACGCGGCTTGAAGGCGCCGCCGCGCAGGATGCGGGCACCGGCCGCCTTCACCTGCCGCGCCGAGGTGAGCATCTGCTCCTCGCTCTCGATCGAGCAAGGACCGGCGATCACGACCGGCGTCTGGCCGTCCCCGACCTGTACGCCGGCGGCATCGACGATCGTCGGCGCCGGATGGAAATCGCGCGAGACCAGTTTGTAGGGCTTGCTGACATGGATGACCTCGCGCACGCCGGAGAGTTCGCGAATGGTGGCGTCGTCGACGTAGCCCTGGTTGCCGAGCACACCGATGGCGGTCCGCTCGCTGCCGGGAATCGGTTCGGCCCGCAGGCCCATGGCCTCGACCGCTTCCTGTACGGCGCGAATCTGTTCCCGGGTGGCACTGTGATGCATGACGATGAGCATGACCATTCTCCTTAACGATGGACTGACGAGGTTCCTAGAGTAGCCGTGGGCGGCCCGGATTTCAACCATTTTCAACGTGCGGAAAAAGAAAAGCTGTTGCAAATCCGATGGCTTCGGGTATTCTTCGAAAGCACCAGACACCAGACATCAACCGCAGAAAGGAATCCGAACCAGCCATGAACATGACCAGGATGATGAAATTTGCGGCGACTGCCGCCCTGAGCCTCGCCCTGGCAGCACCCGCTCTGGCGGCCGACGATGCACGCGCCCGGGAGCTGATCAATTCCCTGGGGTGCAAAGGATGCCACCAACTCGCCGGTGAAGGCGGCACCCTCGGCGCCGCATTCGAAGGGGTGGGCACGCGGCTGAAAGAGAAGGACATCCGTGAGCAGTTGGTCAACCCCAAGGGGAAAAACCCCAAGACCATGATGCCCGCCTTCGCCGACCTGCCCGAGAAGGATCTCAAGGTTCTGGTGGATTATCTCCAGAGCCTGCAATAAGCCGCCACGGAAACGAAACAGGAGGTTGCGCCATGGAGATCGTCGATTCTCTGGTTCGGAAAAGCTTCGCTCTCGTTCTGGCGGCGGCTTGCCTGGCTGCAATGGTAGCGGGCTGCGCCCCGAAGAAGGCCGCCTACCAGGTTCCCCCGGGGGAAGTAGGGGTAGCCGTCGAAGCCAGCAATTTCGAATTCAAACCGAATCTCATCCAGGCCCGGGCGGGAGAGGCACTGGTACTCAAGGTGAAAAACGTGGCGGGGATGGGGCACAACCTGACGGTCCTCGACCCGCAAGGGAAGAGTCTGGCCAACGTCGATCTGCCTGCCGGCCAGACCACCGATATCCACCTGCCCCCTCTCGGGGCAGGTACCTACCCCTTCTACTGCGACAAGCCGCTCCATCCGTCTTTCGGGATGAAGGGAGAGATCAGGGTCGGCGCGCCCTGAACTCTCCCTGAAGACCGTACCTGGTCGAAAGCGCGAAGGGGGCGGCGGTAAAGAACATGCCGACCGAAATCGAACGCAAATTTCTGGTGAACGGAACCTCCTGGAAAAGGGAATCTACCGGAGAGCTTTTCCGGCAGGGCTACCTGGTCACCGACAAGGAGCGAACCGTGCGAGTGCGGGTGGTGGGGGAGGAGGGCTTTCTGACCATCAAGGGCCCCTCGCGGGGGATCGCCCGGGCCGAGTACGAATACCGGATTCCCGCCCGGGAGGCCGACGAGATGCTCGGCACCCTCTGCCTGCAGCCGCTTATTGAAAAGTACCGGTACCGTATCGAGCATGCTGGCCTGGTCTGGGAGGTGGATGAGTTCCTCGGGGAGAACCAGGGCTTGATTTTGGCGGAGGTGGAGCTGGCCGACGAACGTCAGCGTATTCCGCTTCCCGACTGGGCCGGAGAAGAGGTCTCCCATGATCCGCGCTACTACAACGCCAATCTTGTCCGTCATCCTTTTTCAAAATGGTAAAGGAGAATCGACAAGGGAATTTCCTGACAACCCGGAGTGGAGGTCCCATGAAAAAGGAGCAGTATGTCTGCCTCGCCTGCGGCTTCAACATGGTCGGCTTTCATCCCGACGTCTGCCCCTTCTGCGGAGCGCCGAAGGAGCGTTTCATCACTGCTGAGGAGTGCTCGGCCCGCTACCGGGTGGCGGCCACGCCGGTAAACGCAAAGGTGACACGGCTCAATTCACAGCCGGCCCTCGGCTACGAACACGCCGCCTACCGCATCGAGACCGGCCGCGGCGCCTGCTGGATCGACTCCCCTTCCTCCTTCGACGCCTCCCTCGCGCCCGTGGAAACCATTCTCTTCACCCACCACCACTTCCTCGGCGCCTGCAACCTCTACCGGGAACTCTTCGGCGCCGAGGTGCGCATCCACCGGGACGACTCGGTCCACGCGATCTGCCGCCCCTTCACCTTTGACGGTACCTTCGCGGAGAACTTCGTCCAGCACGGCATCGAGGCCTTCCACGTCGACGGACACACCCCCGGCTTCACCTTCTACCTCTTCGAGGAGACTCTCTTCGTCTGCGACTACGTCTTTCTGGCGGGCGACGGCATGAAGTACAACCCCTACGGCCCCGCCGACGGGACCATTGCGGGCGGCCGCCGCATCGGCGAAATCCTCGCCGGGCGCAAGCTCGCCACCGTCTGCGGCTACAACTACGTCATCGGCTACGACGAGTGGATGCGCAGGTTCGAGGCTGGGCCGCTCTTCGGGGGGTTCTGACCTGTGCGGAGCTTGTGGGGAAAACCAGGGGGATTTTCGGGGTGCGCGGGTGAGGTCGTGTCGTTGCGGGCGATTCCTTTGTGCTCCGTGAGTCGCAGGAAAACCATGGGGGCAATTTCAGCCCTGAAAATCGGGTAACAGCACCAGCTGAGTGCTCATGGTTCCCTGCTGCTTCCTAACCTCGCCAGAGCGTCCAACCAAAATCGTTTTTATCATTGCTGTGGGTAAATTTGGCTGCGCATTGCAGGCATTGGTAATCCTGCTCCGTGAACCCACCCGGTCTCGAACCTGTAAAATTTCGTTCTTCTTCCATTTTCTGCAGGTTTTGGTGGGGTTTCCCGCCATGAGATTTCTTGGATTGTTCCTGGCAAAGACTGCAAATTTCCATTCCTCTATCTCCCCGTCAGTTATTGGCAAGCCCGAGCGTAACATTTATCACTTTACCAGTAAACCGAGGGGGAAAGTAAGTTTTTTCACCGGGAGGACATGGTCGGCTCTCGTTACGGGTGAACCGGCAGGGTCGCATTGCATCCGGGATACCCCGAACAGCCCCAGAACTGCGAGCCGGCATTAGGCCCCTTTCGGGCCGCACGCAACACCAAAGTGCTTGCGAATGTCCAAATGTCAAGCACGACCCCAGGGCCGCCAGTATCCGGCGACGATACCTCAACGGCGCGCAACCGGCCTTTCCGGCTTCGCCAGCAGCGGTAAATGAAGCAAGGGATTGACGTCCCGGCGATTAACGTTATCTTTTGCTCAACTGATAGTTCACGTACGTTTGACGGGAGTGGAGCCATATGAAAAAACTGGTGATCGCTTTGGTCTGCCTGCTTGTTCTTCTCGCCGCCGGCACCATTTGGCACGCATACCGCCCCTCCCCGCCACCGCCGGTAACGGAACACCTCCCGGTTCCCTCGCCCGAGCCCAAAATCCGCTACCCGGTCGCCGAGCCCCCCGGCGGGGTCGAAACGGCCAACTCCGGCATCGACATGGAGCAGTCGCTGCCCGAGTTGAACCAAAGCGATGGGCGAATGCGGGAGATTCTCGCCGGGCTTATCCCCGGGGTGCGGCTCGAAGAGTTCTTCAGCCTGGAGCACTTCATCCAGCGCTTCGTCCTCATGGTGGATAGCCTGCCACGCCGGGAACTGCCGGCGGACCGCCTGCCGACCCGGCGGGTGCCGGGGAAGTTTCTGGTGACTGGAGGGGAGGGAAACCTGTCGATCGACCCCGCAAACTACCGGCGGTATCTTCCCTTCATCCGACTGGCGGAAGCTCTCGACCGGAAGCAGGTGGTGGCGGTCTATGTCCACTTCTATCCCCTGCTCCAGGAGGCCTACGTGAACCTCGGCTATCCCCACGGCTATTTCAACGATCGCCTGATCGAGGTGATCGACCACCTGCTCACCGCCCCCGTGGTCTCCGAACCGATCGGCCTTGTGCAGCCGAAAGCCCTCTACCAATTCGCCGACCCCGACCTCGAAGACCTCTCGGCCGGGCGCAAGATCCTGGTCCGCACGGGTCCGGCGAATGCTGCCCGGATCCAGGAGATCCTCCGGCAATTCCGGCAGGAGCTGATCGAGATTTCGCACCGAAAATGAGACAGCTGGCGCTCGGCCCCACGGCTGGTAAATTGAAGGAAACACCACTTCACCCTTCCCTGTACCCCAGACTGAATGATCGGAGAACCCCATGCCCGCATCCGACATCGACCAGGAAAAGGCGCGTCTGGAACAGGAACTGAGAATCCAGCGGCAAATAGCCTTTGCTTCCGGACTCTTCCAGGGCGATGTCACGGTACGCACCCTTCTGGAGTCGCTCGCCGAAGGGGTCGTCATCATCGACAACTCCGGGACCATTCTGCTGGTCAATACCCGCGCCGAACAGATGTTCGGCTATCCCAAGAAGGACCTCATCGGCAAGCCCCATGCCGTTCTCATTCCCGAACGCTTCCGCATAGTCCATGAAGCGCATCAGGCGCATTTCTTCGCAGAGCCCAGGATCAGGCCGATGGGCCAGCTCCTTGACCTGGCCGGGTGCCGCCAGGACGGCAGCGAGTTCCCCGTCGAGATCAGCCTGAGCTTTATCGAAACCATCAACGGCGTTCTCGCTCTGGCCTTCGTCAGCGACATCACCCTCCGCAAGGAGTACGAGTCGCACCTTCAGGAGAGCGAGGAACTATCTCATGCACTGGTTGAGGGGGTGAAGGACTACGCGATCTTCATGCTCGATGCCCAGGGAAACGTTCAGAGTTGGAATGCGGGTGCCGAGCACTTGAAGGGTTATCGGGCCGAGGAGATTACCGGCAAACATTTCTCCTGTTTTTATCCCGAAGAGGACCGGGATGCGGGCAGGCCTGAAGATGAACTGAACAAGGCCGCCGCCGAGGGGCGGGCTGAATACGAGGGGTGGCTGCTCCGCAAGGACGGGAGCCGGTTCTGGGCCAATGTGATTATTACCGCCCTGCACGACGAAAGCGGGAACCTGCGGGGGTTCTCAAATGTGGCGCGCGACATCACCGATCACACGCGGGCGCTAGAGGCGCTACGCTTCAGCGAAGCCCGCTATCGGGCCTTGTATCGCGACAATCCGACCATGATCGCTACCCTCGATGCCGAGTTGACGATGCTCTCGGTCAATCCATATTGCGCCAGCCACCTGGGCTACACGATCGACGAACTCGAAGGTCAGCCGGTGCTGAAGATATTCTATGAGGACGATCGTACTGCCGTGGCCGAACAGTTGCGGAAGTGTCTGCAGAACCCCAATAAGGTGAACCACTGGCAGTTCCGCAAGGTCCGTAAAGACGGGGTCATCCTGTGGGTGGAGGAAATAGCGCAGGCGGTGTATGACCAGAACGGCGGGCTCAACATCCTGGTCGTCTGTCAGGATATCACCGAGCGCAGGCATGCGGAGGAGGCGCTGCGCAAGTCCGAACTGAAGCTATCCAGGATATTCCATTCCGTTCCCGCCATCATCGCCATTACGACGCTGGCGGAAGGGAGATGCGTCGAAATCAACGAACAGGGCCTGCGGACATTGGGTTACCGGCGCGAGGAGATGGTCGGCAGGACCATGCTGGAACTCGGCGTCTGGGAAAGCAAATCGGCGCGCGACCGGGTAATACAAATCCTGGAAAAGGACGGCATGGTCCGGGAGCTAGAAATCAACTTCAGGGTCAAGAGCGGCAAGACGTTTACAGGGCTCTTCTCTGCGGAACTCATCGATTTTGACGGCGACCGGTACATGCTCAGCATAGTAACCGACATCACCGAGCGCAAACGGATGGAAGAGGAGATCGAGCGGCTGAACGCCGACCTGGCGGTGCGGGCCGCAGAGCTGGAGGGCGCCTACCGGGAAATGGAGGCGTTCAACTACACGGTCGCCCACGACCTGCGCAAGCCGTTGACGGCGATCAGCGGCTTCTGCCAGGTACTCAGGGAGTTTTGCGGCAACAGGCTCGATGATCAGTGCAAGGGTTACCTCCAGGAAGTCTACGACGGCACCTGGCGCATGAACCTGCTCATCGACGCGCTGCTCAACTTCTCCCACCTCGCCCACGTCGAACCGCGCCTGGGAAGCGTTGATCTCTCCGGCATGGCGCAGGAGGTGGTCGCGGAGCTGCAGCTGAGCGAGCCCGCGCGCCGGGTCACGTTCCATATCGCGGAAAGAGTGCTGGTCCAAGGCGATGCCAACCTGTTGCGGGTGGTCCTGGACAACCTCCTCGGCAACGCCTGGAAATACACCGGCACGCGGGATGAAGGGATCATCGAGTTCGGTACCACGGAAGTGGACGGAAAACCTGTCTGTTTCGTCCGTGACAACGGAACCGGATTCGACATGGCGGACTCGGACAAGCTCTTTACCCCTTTCCAGCGCCTCGCCGGCACCGAAGAATCCGAAGGCTTCGGCATCGGCCTGGCTACCGTGGAGCGGATTGTCAGGCGCCATGGCGGTCGTGTGTGGGCCGAGGGGGAGCCGGGCAAGGGGGCGACATTTTATTTTACGCTGGGCGGTGACCGAACCATCTAGAGGAACATCAGCCGGTCGTTGGAGGCAGGAATGTCTTCCCGGGGATGTCAGGCCTGACCCGAGATTTGGGTTGCTGTTCGTCGACGGGTTATACGCGGCAGAGTCCTTATTCGCTTCGGCTCATGACGCTCTGCGGCGCAGGCTCGCCATCCGACGGGAAGAGCTTCTCCAAGCGTTCCTCCAGCTCGGAGAGGTGGCTGCGGATGGCTTCGCCGACAAATAGCTGCGGGTTGGAAGGCGTCTCGCCTTCCTGCTTTTCCCGCTGCGCAATGGTTGCCGAGGCGCGCTCGAAGGCGCCGATGAACGAGTGGGAACGGCGCAACTCCTCGTCGAACAGCGCCTTGCCGAACCAGGTGAAATCTGCACCGTCGTCGCAACCGAACGAGGTGTTCGCCGCATCCGCGGCGGTCATCACGGCGGTCCGCTCGTCCTTGAGCGGCTCAATGAACCCCCCCGCGTAGCAGGCCGAAACCACCACCACACGCCACCTGATGCCCGATTCATCCAGAATGCGCTTGAGCATGGGGGGATCGATCTGCCGCAGCCTCAGGGGCCAGTTGTTGGTAAGGAGCTGGTGGTCCTCGGAACCGTGGGAGGTCAGGTAGAGAAAGAGGATGTCCTCGTCCTGGTTCATGACTGCGCCGACCCGCTCCAGGGTCCGCTTCAGGGCGGTGGTCGAGGCAATGGGGTATTGCAGGGTGGTGCGGGGGTTGTTGGCCAGCACTACCGAGCGGCCGGCGGTGTCGAAGCGCTCCCGGAACAGCCCCTCAATGGCCTCGACCTCATTCAGAAAGACATCCTGGCCGCCGTCGCCGGCAAATCCGACGAAGTAGAGATCGTCCGTCCCCTTGCGGCCCGGGAGGAGCCCCCCGAGAGCCCCCTCCAGCAGGGCGGGCTGGGCATAGAGGGTCTCCTCGCTGGCTGGCCCCGGGGCATCAAATGTGGCCGGTTCCTCGTAGGCGGCCACCCACAGCTCCTCCCTCTGGACGTTCCACAGGGGAAGCACGAGGGTGGCGGCGAAGACCGCCGCCGCGCCGAGGCGCCGCAGCCCCGCCGTCCCGGCCAGGCGCAGGGTGGCCACCAGGGAGGCGAGCACCCACCAGCCAAAGAGGGGGTAGTAGTGACCGGGCGAGAGGTCGGCCCATGCGCCCCCTGCCCAGCCGTGCTCCCGAGCCACGGTCAAAAGGAGGGCCAGCAGGTCGAGCGGGATGCCGATGGCCAGGTAGGCCGCCGGCAGCGCCAAGGCCAGTTCGTCCCGTTTCGTCAGTCGGGCGAGGCAAAGCCCGGCGAAAAGCATCAGGGGGATGTGGAGGAGATTGCCGGCCAAGTAGTACGAGACGAACTCGCCGGAAGGACCGGCTTCGGCGAAGGAGAAGGCCAGGTGGAGGGCGATTTCAAAGAGCGCCAGGGCCGCGAAGGCACCGGGTGCAGAGTGCAGTTCCCCGGGGTCGAGGCGCCGGAAAAAGGCCAGACGAAAGCCGCAGCGGATGTTCTCCAGAACCTCCCGCGCCAACCCGGCCACCCGCCACAGGAGTCCCTCGCGCGCGCGCCGGTCGGCGCGACGGCACTCTTCGGGCCGCAGCTCGAAGGTGGTCTCCAGTACCGGTTCGGCGGCGGCCGGCGTGGCGGCTTGTTCACTTTCGTTCATTCCTACAGCCTCATGGCGATTCGTATATGGCAAGTGGGGGAACCGGTTACGCTATGGGGCAACTCCTTGCGAGCCTGTCCTGGCATCCCTCCTCCCAAGATAAAACCATCCAGAAAAATATATCTGCAGCTACCTGATTCTACAGTCGAATTCCGGACCTGTCCCAAAAAGGCCTCGGGTCAGGCCATGACCTTGAGGCGCTTAAGCTCAAAATAGCACCTCGCGCAAGCGCGGACGTCGACGAGCGCCCGATGCGCGCCTTCGAAGGACTCGTTGAAGAGCTTCAGGTGCAGCTCCTGAAGCGTCGGCCATTTGAACCCATAGGGGCCGGGCAAGCGGCAGTAGTTTGTTGCCGCTTGCATCGTGCACCTTCGGTTCTTTGCGTCAACGACATTCGGGTAACCGGCACGCAAGAGCTCAGCACCGAGGATTTTCTCGTCGAACTGCATGTTGTGCGCGACCAGCAAGGACGCCTTGTTGACATTTGCTGCGACGGCAGAGAGGACGGACTGAAGATCGACTCCATTTCGCAGCGCGAACTCGGTGGTGATGCCGTGGA
>Ga0299906_10001272_pt1 | contig 21739 bp, 16 predicted proteins | sample RVTome_14_FD_200259 | JGI IMG/M metagenome (GOLD analysis project Ga0299906, IMG submission 200259) | Soil microbial communities from uranium-contaminated site in the Upper Colorado River Basin, Wyoming, United States - RVT145D125 (version 2) ...
GCGACGGGCACGGGCAACCGCATCGTGAGCAACTGTAGTGCATCAGCGGAAGTGGCGCATCGGGTACCGGGATGGCCCGGCTCGGCTGGGTGCGTGACACATTTGGCGGCCCGGAAAAACCGAAGGTTCCGTGTGCCACTGCTGTGTCAGCAGTGGATAACAGGGCAATGACGCTTGGTAGGAGCACTGCTGACACAGCAGTGGCACACCCAGCCCCGCCCAAACTGTCACGGACCCGGATGGCCCGGCTCGGCTCCGGGCCGTTCCCGCCGCGTGCTCGCCGTCGGCATGGTGAGCCACCGAACGTAGCCGTGCGATCGCCCGAACGACGTGGCCGAGCCCATCCGCAGCGCCCTGATGCGCGTGCCGGCTGAAAAACTCCGCCTGCGACCGACTGCGGCTTCGGACGCCGGAGCGGCAACCGCTACACCGCGTCCTTCAGATCCGTCGCCATCGACGAGGGCGCGAACATCATCCGCAAGGAGTTGGGCATGGAAGAGCGTTCCGTCCCCGGCGTCGACACCAACCTCCCAATCGACTACATCCAGGAACTCGATCCGTCGTTCACGCGATTGCAGTAATCGTAGTTGGTCGAGGTATCATCCGAGCCGTGAGCGCCGGCGAGTGGGTTCTATCCACCCGGGATCAGGGGCCGCCTCGATAAGCTGAAAGCATACCCACCCGGCACACCGTGAAGCACGCTTTGATCGATCGGCGCGCAAGAAAGAGCCCGGCGAGGGTCGCTCGCCGGGCTCCTGATTCAACTTCGTGAATGGTTCACGGTAGGCCCGTGTGGCGGACCCAGCCGTGAGATTAGTTACCGATCGCGTTGAAGTCGGTGCTGTCCAAGTTGCTCAACGAAACGTTGTTGAGCACCAGGAGGTCGGTCACCGAGTCGATCGTGTCACTGTTGGCGTTGGCGCCCGTCTCGACCACGACGGCGATGCGAACGTTGGCGCCGCTGGTGTAGGCGATAAAGAACGCGTCGTTGTCGGCCAGGACGGCGCCATACACGATGGTCCACGAGGTCTTGGCCGCCAAGGCCGCGGCGGCATCGGCGTAGTCACCGATGATGCCGACGATGTCGGCGTTCGCCACGGTACCACCGTCCGCGGACAGCGCCGCGTAGGTCATGGCGCCACCGCCGGCGGTGCTGTTGGCGTTGGTGTCGACCAGGTCGGTAACCACGGTCAGACCTTCGGTCTCGGTCAGGTCGAGCGTGATCGTGTCGACCGCGGTGGATGACGTGCCGAGGTCACAGTCCGTGCACGTATCGATGGTCGCCGTCGTCGTGGCGCTGTCATCCAGGCTGATCACGTCGTTGCCCGTACCCGTGGTGAGATTGTCCGCACCTTCGCCACCGATCAGGGTATCGTTACCGGTACCACTGCTGAGGGTATCGGCGTCGTCACCACCGAGGAGGGTGTCGTTGCCGGAACCACTCTTCAGGGTGATGGCGGCCGCTTCGTTGTTCGCGAAGTCGGTCATGGTCAGGGAACCGGTCAACGCCGAGCCGTCCAACTCCACGAAGGTCACGGAATCGACGATCTCGTTGCTGACGGTTACGCCGGCGCCGCCGGTGAGAATCAGCTTCTCGAACTTGTCGTGTCCGCCGCCGTCGAGGGCGTCGTCCACGCCGAAGGTGATCGCTCCGCCGGTACCGTTGATGGTCAGGATTTCGAGGGCGTCGGTCGCACTGGCGCTCGTGGTGAAGGCGCCGGTAATGTTCACCGTGCCGTTACCCGCGAAGTTCAGCGTACCCGCGTCGCCGGTGCCGGTTCCGCTCTTGAGGCGGAAGATGTTGGCGCCGCTCAGCGTGACGTTCGGCGTCGTCGACAGGGTGATCGACGGCGCAGGCGGCAGGTTGGAGCCCGAAAGGGTGACCAGACCCGTCGCGGTGTTGGTGATCGTGATTGACGTGATGCTCTGAGCGTTGTTCAGGTCGATGGTCGCCGTCGTGGCTGCGCCGCTCGTGTTCAACGAGGCGGTTTCGACGCTGGTCAAACTCCCCGACAGGCCACCGGTGGTGGTGCTGACGTTGACCTCGACCGTGTCGGCATCGCCGTCGCCGAGATCGATTGTATCAGACGTACTCAGATTGCTCGAACGGATCGTGTCGTTACCGGCGCCGCCCGTGATCGTCAGGTTGTTGCCGTCGGCGTTGGTGGTCGTGATGTCGATATCACACCCACTGACCGCGCCCGAAGCGTCGATAGTGGTGACGGTGCTGCCGATGGCGTCGATCCGCAGGTCCTGGTCACCGGTGATGGTGAGGGTCCGGAGATCATCCTCGCCATTGTCGTCGATCGACGCGATCCGGTTGGCGGCGCCGGTCGATTCGATGGAGATGGTTTCCGGTCCGCCGTTGGCGGCCACGGACGCGCCGGTGGACGAGCCGACCACGATGGTCGCCCCGTTCGTGCTTGTCGTTCCCGCCGAGTTCGACACGGCGACGTTGATGGTGTCGGCGGTGCCGGCCAGCAGCGTGTCGACGAACTTGGCCGTCACGTTCTTGGTGTTGTCCATGACGCCGATGGTCGCCAGTGCCGGGATCGCATCGAAGGTCACCGCGAACAGGCTGTCTTCGGACCAGATGGCCTCGACGCCCGTGGTGTTCGCCAGACTGAAGCTGGTGACCGCGGCTGAAGCGAAGTTGCGAACGAAGATGCTCTCGACATTGAGGATGGTGGCCACCGGACTGTAGGTCGTCGCGCTCATGATGACGTTGAGCCGGTCGTCGCCGCCGCCGCCGTCGATGTTGTCGCCGGCCGACAGGGTGTCGGTCGTCGTTCCGGTCACCACGCCGACGATGGTGTCGTCGCCGGCGCCACCGGCGACCGTGTCGACGCTCGTGGTCAGGTTGAACGTCTGGCCTTCGGTGTCGCTGACGCAGGTGTCGGTGTCTTCGTCACAGGTCTCGCCCGTGTCGCAGGGGTCGCCGCTCGAGACGCAGGCGCCGTCGACGCAGGACTCGGTGCCGTTGCAGAACGCACCGTCATCGCTGCAGTCGGCATCTTCGGTGCAAACCACGGCGCACGAGCCGTCGACACAGGTCTCGCCGTCTTCGCACACCACGTCTTCGCTGACGCAGCCGAGATCGGAGTCACACGACTCGACCGTGCACGCGTCGCCGTCGTCTTCGCAGACCACATCCGTGCTGGCGCAGGCGCCGTCGACGCAGGCGTCGTCGGTACAGGCGTCGCCGTCGTCGCACTCGGCGTCGTCGGTGCACGGCGTGGAGCACGTGTCGGTGGCCTCGTCACAGGTTTGGTCGTCCGTACACGGGGCGGCGCCGTCGACGCAGGCACCGTCGACGCACGTTTCCGCACCGTCGCAGAAATCGCCGTTATCGCATTCTGCGTCCGTCGTGCACGCTTCGGGCGGAGGCGCACAACCTTGCGCCAGGAACCCGACCATGGCGACCAAGGCGAGGCACCGGAGGGCCGTCATCCCGTAGCCAGTTAGAAAACCATTCATTTGCCGACTCATTGACCTGTCCTCCAGTCAAAGTGGACCGTTCGAGACCGAAACGCCCGCCGCTTACATCGCCGCGTGTGGCATCGACCTCACATTTCAAAAATTCGAACCATCATACATCCCGCTTTGCCGGCGCGAACGTACGAGCCGGCAAAACGGAAGGTAAACGCAACTTGATCACCGCGGCTTGTTACAAGCTCCCGAGCGTAGCACCCGCGGCCACGCATTGCTCGGTCGTCATAGCTGAACCTGTCGTCTCCATGAACACGAGGTCACAAGAGACGTTCGTCCGATTCGATTGAGGACGCGGCGCACCGCCTCCGTCAAAAGGGCCGATCCGGTAAACACCGGGAACTATCGGTCACAAGCAATGCATTCCTGAACGAAATGCCGGACAAGAGCGGATGCCCCGCGCCAGGGCGTTGTCCACTTCCGTCGGGCGAACCCGGTTTTCTCTCTCTGAGAACCAGAGTACTCTCTCTGGAACCCAATGTACTCTCGCAGACACCCATCCTGCTTTCACAGTCATCGCGCCCCGCGCCAGGAGCCTGGTGTCTTCGTCGGGCAGATTCTAAATCGGCTGCAACGATTGTCAACGGTCTTTTCGCAAAAAATGCTGCTTCTTACCCGCCGAGACGGACAATCCGTCGGCCTATCCAGGCGATCTACTGGTTCTGAGCGAAGGTATTCCTACCCCGGCGTTTATCGTTTTCGGTTACATGCTGTTGCGGCGCGTCGGTCTTAATTATTCATGGCCCCAAGTTTGACGCGACGTGGGGAAATGGGGGTTCCAGCGTCAACCTACTGTGAAAAATGATGTTACAGCTAAGAGCCCTCGCAGGACGCTCGGTTTCGCACGATCGAGCACGTCGCGCCGAATGAATCCGGCAAGGATGAATCCGGCGTCAGTGTCACCCGCATTCAGCTCACCGGCTCGGGCACGCCGAGCCGGGCCCGCAGGTTGTTCAGCACGTTCATGAAGTTGATGTACGAATCGTACGGCGACTCGTAAGGATTGAAATACTTGTGGACGTCGCCGTCGGCGAAGTACTTGGTGCACATGTAATAGAAATGGTCGGAACTCTGCAACTTCCGCCAGTCGGTCAGCAGGGCGGGGTTCTTCTGGGCCTTGATCTCGGCCTCGGCCCGGTACAACTCGTGCAGCGCGTTGGCCTGCATCGCGTTGCCCAGCCAGGCGGAGAGGTCCCGTTCGGTGTCGGCCCAGGAGATCATGTGCGGCACGTCGAGCCGGTCGGCGGGCGGATGCGCGGCGGCGATCTGGGACGGGGTTCGGAAATCGTTGTTCCCACTCGCAAGAACCTGCTCGGGCAGTTGCTCGAAGAACTCGAAGATGCCGGTCTCGGCCCACTGGTGCTCGCCGAGCGTCTCATAATCCATGAAGAGGTTGACCGTGTAGCCGTCGTCGCGGTTGATCCGATCCACCCAGCGGGCGAACTTCTCGGCCGACAGAGGCCACTCGGCCCAGTCCTGATTGCTGAACCGAAAGGCGATGTCGTCACTGAGCCGGTAGTTCTTGAGCAGCAGCGAGGTGTCGGGGCAGTCGGGCGGCCGATACACCACGTTCGGCGACCGGCCGGCGAGCACGTGATCGGCCCCCTCGGCCAGGATCGTCTTGAAGCCCAACTGCGAAACGAAATGCGCCAACTCGTTGCTGTAGATCAGCTCGGTGTTGCGGAACACCTTCGGCTCGACTCCGAACCGCTCGCGCATGCGCCGGCGATGCAGCAGGACCTGCTCGGCGAATTCGTCGCGCGAATAGAGGAACGCCAGCGAGTGGTAATAGGTCTCGGCCAGTAACTCGACGCATCCGGTGTCGTTCAACCGACCGAACGAATCGACCACCTCGGGCGCGTAGGCCTCGAGCTGATCGAGAATCACGCCGGACATCGAAAACGCCACCCGGAATTGTCCGTCGTACCGGTCGATCAGATCGAGCAGCAGTCGGTTGGCGGGCAGGTAGCATTTGGAGGCGATTTTACGGCAAATCTCGGCGTTGCGGGCTTCGTCGAAGTAACGCGCGTCGGTGTCGAAGACGCTGTAGCGCCGCAAGCGGTTGGGTTGATGCAGTTGGAAGTAGAAACAAACGGATGCCATAGTGAGACTGTATCATCGGCGTGCGAGAGTGCAAGCCGTCAGTTGTTTGATTGGTCTACGTTTTGGGTCCCACGGGATGCAACCCGTGGGCTCGGGTGGCGTCAAATCAACTCGGCGATCGGTTCGCCGCCGTTTTGCACGATGTACAAGGGACGACCGGTGTGGTCCTCGTAGGTCGCGTCGAGGGGTACTTCCATGTGATGGTAAATGGTGGCGGCGAGATCGCCGGGGGTGACCGGTCGTTCCTTGATGTGGCCGCCGTCGCGCTCGCTGGCGCCGATGACCTGCCCGTGCCGGAAGCCGCCGCCGGCGAGGGTCATCGACATGATGTAGGGCCAGTGATTCCGACCGTCGGTGCTGCCCTGCGTGCCGAGCTGGGGCGTGCGCCCGAACTCGCCCATGGCGATTACCAGCACGTCGTCGAGCAGACCCCGCTCGTCCAAGTCGCCGACAAGGGTAGTCAGGACATGGTCGAACACCGGTAAGAGCGGACGCAGGCCGTTCCAGATCCCCCCGTACGGAGGGATGTTGTCGCCGTGGGTGTCCCACGTGCCGGAGGATCGGTGGTTGCTCAGGTCGATGGTGACGAAACTGACGCCCGCCTCGACCAACCGCCGGGCGAGCAGCGCCTTGCGGGCCCATTCATGATCGCCGTAACGGTCGCGCACCTTGGCCGGCTCGTTGGCCACGTCGAAGACGCTCCGGGCCCGCCGGCCGGCGACGATGTCGACCGCCTGTTGCATGTAGCGGTCCATGGCGTCCATCGAACCGCCCAGATCGAGATCGCGACGCAACCGGTCGAACTGCTGGAGTAAAGATCGCCGCTCGTGCAGTCGGTCCGTGGTCAGTCCGCCGGGCAACTTGAACAGGTTGCTCACGTCGTCGCCGACGAACGGATCGTATTGCTTGCCGAGATAGCCGCCCCAGGCGAAGTGGGTGCGGTCGCGCAGGTTCAGGGCGACGTAGGGCGGCATAGCGGGATGGTTCGCGCCGCGGAACTTGGCCACGATCGAGCCGATGGCGGGATACTTGTCGCCGTTGCGGTTGACGCGGGGGGCCGCATCGAGGTGCCCGGTCTGCATGACCTGGTTCGGCTGATGGTTGCTCTGGCGGGCGTCGACCGAGCGGATGATGGTCATCTTGTCGAGCATGGCCGCCTGCTTGGGCAGGTACTCGCTGAGTCGCACGCCGGGCAGCTTGGTGGCGATGGTCTTGAACGGCCCGCGAATCTCCGACGGAGCGTCGGGCTTGGGGTCCCAGGTGTCGATCTGGCTTGGGCCGCCCGCCATCCAGAGCAGGATGACGCTTTTGTTGCCGCCCATCGGTCGCCCCGCCGCCGCCGCTTCGCTCCGGGTGCGGAGGAGGTCGGGCAGCGTGAGGCCCGCCATGCCCGCGAGCGAGGCTTTGAGCATTGACCGCCGGGAGACGAGGGTCAGCCCCTCGCGTCGGCGCGCGTTGAAGCTCGCAAACGCGTGATCTGCGGTATGTTCATGATGGTGTTCGCAATCCATCGGATCACCTCGGTCCGAACACTACCCTACGCGATTAAGGGTAAAATGTCGAATGACGAAGTACCCAATGACGAAAGAATGACGAAGCCCGAATGACGAATCGAAACCGATACGCACCATGGTTCGTCATTGGTCATTAGGCATTCGTCATTTCGCCCAGCTCATTCCCCAACGAGGTGAATGCGGTTCTTGCCCTGGCGTTTGGCTTCGAGCAGGGCCTGATCGGCGCGTTCGATGAGTTCGTCGCGGGTGCGAGCGTCCCAGGGATAGCCGGCCAGTCCGGCGGAAACGGTGAGCGTGCCCTGGGCGTCGGCGCCGAGCGCGGGGAATTGGTGTTGGCCGAGGGCGGCTTTGAACCGGTGTAGCACGTCGAGCGGACTCTCGGGATGCTTGGAGCCGGCCACCCGCGGCTCGTCGGCGTCCCAGAACACCACGCCGAACTCGTCGCCGCCCATGCGCGTCACCACATCGTGCTTCCGACAGCATTGCCGGAAGAGCTGCCCGGTCTCGCGAATGATCTGATCGCCGACGGGATGGCCGTAACGATCGTTGTAGCCCTTGAAATTGTCGATGTCGAACAACATGAAGGTGACCCGGCGACGTTGCTCGGCCGCTCGGGCCAGCAGCTCATCGAGTCGCGCGTACAAATAGCGGCGGTTGGGCAGGCCGGTCAGGTCGTCGGTCATGGCCAGGCGTCGCCACTGCCGCTGACGCGCGGCCAGGTCGAGAATGCGTTCGGTGAGTCGGGCGTAGTGGCGGAGCTTCTCGGCGTCGGCGGGTGTGAACGACGCCGCCTGCGTGGGCCACAACTCGACCTGGCCGATGGCGGCGGCGTCGCGTTGCAACGGCTCGATCAGCGGCGGGGTGCCCTGGGTCGTGCCCGCCTGTCCGGTGGTGCGATCGGCGGTGACGCGCACCCCGCCCGCCCGCAAGCCCTGACGCAGATGGCGAGCCAGCGTGTCGAGCAACGCCCCGGTCGCGTCATCGACCTGACTGAGCATCAAGCCGACCGCGTCCAGTTCCTCCGGCGCGATCATCGCCCCGGTCGATGGTGACGGGGCTGCGGTCACGGTAGCGGGTATGCCCAAGGCGGCATCGAGTTCCTCACCCGTCGGGGGATGGATCAGGTAGTCGTTCGCTCCCGCGTCGACCGCCCGGCGGGCCATCGGTTCGCAGGCCGGTACGCAACAGAGCACCAGCCGGGTCTCGTGCCCGCACACCTCACGCAGCGACGTGACCACCGAGGGTAACCGGCGACAGTTCGGGTCGACCCCGGCGATGACGGCGCGGATGCGTCGATCGGGGTCGGCGGCGGCGGCGATCCCCGCGAGGTAGCTGTCGACCGAGACCACCTCGCAGGCGGGATAGCGCTCCGACAGCGCATGACTCACGCCGTTCGGATCGCACACCACCAGCAGGCGGTCGGCGGGCTCGTCTACACTTACCTCGAGCGACATGACACGAAAACCTTTACGCGGTCCGCTCACCCGGTTTCAGATGCATCCGTGGCATCCTGTCCGAGCAAGGCCCGTATTTCCTCGTCGGTCAGCAACGGACGATCATCGGCCTCGTCGGTCGGCGGCGGTGGGCTCGCCGAGCCCGGCGCGCCGCGCTGCGGCCGGCGCGAAGACGGTGCCCAGGGCACGGGCGGCCGCTCCGTCGCGGATTCTTTCACGACATCCGTGACGGGTTCTTCCGCCTCGGCGGGAGTCACGTCCCGGCGGCCGCCGTTGATCCGTTCCGTCGTGACCTCGAGGACATCCGGTTGAGCTTCGTCGAGGGAATCGTTGAGTCGGTCCTCGAGATCCGTATCGAGGGGCACGGGCGTTTGTTCTTCGACGATCTGTGGGCGAGCGGGAACCGACGCTACGGGCGCGTCGTTTCGTCGGAGACCGGCCAGAATGTCGTCGACGGACGCGACGTGCCGCGCTCCCGCGGCAACCGCCTCGGCGGCATGCGGAACGCCGTAGACAAAAAGGGGTACATCCGGCCGAACGCGTTTGGCCAGGGGCAGGAAATCCAAGTCGCCGGCTTCGAGGGCATCGAGCCCCAGCACCACCGCATCCACCTGCGCCCGCGGCGACTTGCTCAGAAACGCCAGACCACGGTAGACGTCGGGCACGCGCTTCGACTCGGCCTGGGTCGAAGCCAGCGCATCTTCGAGTTGTCGTCCAAACGAACCGACGGTTTCGACAATGTGCAGGACACGTCGCCGACCCGTCGCACCGTCATTCGACATGTCAGCAAAACCCCTCGCGGTTGGACATCACGCCACCGCACTGAAGTCTACGATCCGGCGCACGGAGCGTCAAACGTCGAAGTCGGGTGAACTACCTCTTTTTGGGAGTTTGTGTTCGCACGAACGTGATCCATCACACGACGACGTCACCTCACCGCCGCGGGTTTCATCCCGCGATACGGAACCCCCCGAGCGCACGGCACGAAAATGCAGTGCACCGGCGATGCGGCGATGCTACACTCGCTCGGTCGCCGACCCGAATCCGAAGGAGGACGATGAGCAACTACGGCAAAGGACGAACGTTTCCCTCCGAGCGCAGCACGTCGCGCGACGAACAGACCGGCGCCGCGCTGTGGCAGCTCACCAACCAGGAAGCCATCAACCACCATCTGTACTTCCTCACCCCGTCGTTCACCCCCGACCAGTCCGCGGTCGTCTTCGCCTCGAACCGGTCGGGGCAGGCCCAATTCTACCGCGCCGGCTTCCCCGACGGGCCGATCGTCCAGCTCACCGACGGTGATCCGGTCCACGGTTTCTCGGGAGTCATCGCGCCGGACGGCGAAACACTCTACTTCACCCGCTCGGGGGCCGTCGTCGCCCTGAACCTGAGCGACCTGTCGGAACGCACGCTGGCCCACTTCGAGGGCGCGGGACTGGGCGAGGTGGATCTATCCGCCGACGGTGCGTGGATCGTCTCGGCGATCAAAGTCGACGGCGAGAACGGCATCGTCGTCGCCGCCGCCGACGGCACCACGGCCGAGATAATCCATCGTCAGGACCGGACGATCATTCATCCGCAGTTTCACCCCACCGACACCAGCCTCATCGAATACGCCGCCGACCCCGCCCCGCGGATGTTCCTGATCGGACGCGACGGTTCGGACAACCGCAGTCTCTTCGAGCACGACAACGATTATTTCATCGTGCACGAGACCTGGCTCGGCGACACCGGCGATCTGGTGTTCACGGTCTGGCCGTACGCGGTCAAGCGGATGCGGCTGCCGTCGCGGGACGTCGAGACCATCGCGTCGTTCAACGCGTGGCACATCGCCCCGTCGCGCGACGGCGGCCGGATTCTCTGCGACACGAACCATCCCGACATCGGCATGCAACTGATCGACACCGCCACCGGCGACATGAAAACCGTGTGTCATCCGGGCGCGTCCAACGGCGGGTCCCAATGGGCGACGTCGCGCTACGCGCTCGAGGCCGACTTTGAAGCGGCGGCACGGGCCGGTGCGTCGGATCGGGGCAAGGCGCTGTCCTGGATGGAAATGAAGACCGACACGGTCTACGGCCCGCAATATACGCACCCGCATCCGTCGTTCTCGCCGGACGAACGATGGGTCTGCTTCACGTCGGACCGCTCGGGATCGCCGCAAGTGTACGTGGCTGAGTTGCCGGCGTGAGTCGTTCGATGCCCTCACCGCCGTCGACCCGACGATAGCGCTCGCCGGTTTCCGGACAGGTCGCCGCCCCGGCGGCGTCGAAGTCGAGCCGCAGACCGGCCCGACTGACCCAGCCCTTTTCCCGCCCGGGCACACCGACGACCAGGGCATGCGGCGGCACGTCGCGGGTCACGACGCTTCCCGCGCCGACGAACGCGTATTCGCCGATCTCGACCCCGCACACGATGGTCGCGTTCGCACCCAGGGTGACCCCCTGCCGGATGTACGTCGGGCGGTATTCTGATTTGCGTTCGATAAACGCCCGCGGGTTCACGACGTTGGTGAACACCACGCTCGGCCCGCAGAACACCTCGTCTTCGAGAATCACGCCGTCGTACACCGAGACGTTGTTCTGGAGCTTGCAGCGGTTACCGATGCTCGCACCGCTCGCGACGAAGCAGTTCTGCCCGATGCTGCACCCCTGCCCGATCGTCGCGCCGGCCATCACGTGGGTAAAGTGCCAGATGTGGGTGCCGGCGCCTATTTCGGCCCCGGTGTCGACCACGGCGGTTTCATGAATGTGAACGTCTCGCATCTACGGTGCCCCGCATGGGCTCCCGGTCGGTTGGGCCCTTTTCCCTCCGTCGGCCGATTGCCGATTCTTTGTTGACACAAATCGCTCAGGCAGCGATAATAATGATGGATGGGTAATGCACCACCCGGCATCGCGCCATCAATACCCTACCCGTACTCGCGATGTCGACCTGAACAGGGATGAGTCGTCGGCAGCGGTGTCCGGCGCTGATCCTCGCTGTCCCCGAACGGTTGGTCGTGAATGGCCCGACGCAGGGTGCGGTCCGAGGCTGTGCACGAACCACCCGCCCACCTGGAGGCATGCCTGTGGCATCCTACCTGCTTGCCGAGATTCGCGATCTCACGCACCAGTTGAAGCTCTCGCCCGCACACCTGTGCCCCGAGCAACTGGACGGAGCCGAGCGACTGATCGACAACGTGATCGATCCGACCCGAGCCTACCCCTTCGAGCTGGTGTGCTATCACATCACCGGCTACCAGAACAAGCGCGGCGTGCCCGACGGCGAGTTGCCGGGCAAGGAGCTGATTCGCGACCTGGTCTGGTTGATCGAGGAGTTGAGCGCAGCCCGGCCGGCCGCGGTGGACACCGCCGGTGAGACGATTCTCGACAGTGCGGGTCTGGCGACACAGTTGGGGGTTTCCACCAAGACGATCCAGCGCTGGCGGTCCCGCGGTCTGGTGGGTCGCCGCTACCTGCATCCCGACGAGTCGATACAACTGGGATTCCGTAAAACCGCGGTCGACCGGTTCGTTGCTCGCAATCCCGAGTTGGTTCGGCGTGCGGCATCGTTCAAGAACCTCTCGCGTGAGGAGAAGACCGCGATCATCCATCGCGCCCGCGAGTTGGCCAAGGTACGTCGCACGACGCTGCACGAGGTGGCCAAGAAGCTGGCGGCCGAGACCGGCCGGGCCGTCGAGACGATTCGCTATACGATCCGACGGTTCGACCGTCAGCATCCGCAACGGCCGGTGTTCGACGCCGCCGGTCGACCCGTCGCCAACGTCGAGCACGAACGACTCTATCGCCGGTTCCGTGCCGGCCTGTCGATCGAAAAGCTCGCCGCCGAGGCGAGTATCACCGTCGCCACCGCCCGACGGATCTGCCGCGAGATGCGGGTGCGGAAACTCCAGGCGAACCCGCCCGAGTACATGTACAACCCCGCGTTCGACGCCCCCGACGCCGAAGCGACCCTGCTCGCCACGAACGATGCGATCACGGCGCTGCTCGACCGTCACAACGACGCGTTGCTCACGGTCGAGCATGAACACGAACTGTTCCGACGGTACAACTTCCTCAAGTGCAAGGCCCGTACCCTGCTCGACGGGATCGAGCCTACGCGGGTCAAAGCGGCGGTGCTCCGCAAGATCGAGTCGCTGCTCGCCGACGCGGACCAGGTGCGCAACCGCATCGCCCGCGGCAACCTGCGGCTGGTCACCTCCATCGCCAAACGCCACGTCGGACCGATGCTCGACATGCCCGAGGTCATCAGCGACGGCAACCTGTCCCTGTTGCGGGCCATCGAGAAGTTCGACTACGCACGGGGCAACCGGTTCAGCACCTACGCTTCGTGGGCGATCATGCGGAACTACGCCCGCACCATCCCCGAAGAACGCTATCAGATCGCCCGCTACACCGCCGACGCCGAGGCGACGCTCGCCGCCACCGCCGACCTGCATCCCGAGAGCCGTCCCGATTGGCGGATGGGCGGCGTCCGCGAAGCGGTCGAGCAGGTTCTCGACCTGTTGACGGCCAAGGAGCGCACGATCCTCACCGCACGGTTCGGTCTCACCGACGACGGTGAGCCGCACACGCTCGAGCAGATGGGTCGGTCGTTCGGCGTCACCAAAGAACGCATCCGTCAGATCGAGAAACGGGCGTTGATCAAACTTCGAGAGGCCATCGGCCCACGCGGTTACGACCTGTTCGACTGAGTTGCTAAAACCCGCGCCACGGATCATCCGTCGTTTGGCGTGACCGGCATGTCGATCCCCTGCAACTCGAAGAGTCGCGTCGGCGACTCCGGCTCGCCGGTTCGGGCGGAGAGATAGGCCGCTTCGATCACCGCAACCACACCCAAATGCTCGGCCGCCGGCGAGCTGTACTTGCTCATCTTCTCGCTCACCTCGCGAAGAAACTGCTCGATCCCCGCCGACCAGACGTTTTCCTGCTCCCAGGTCGTACGTCGTTGCTCGCGACCGTCGCGCGACCAGCGGATCATGCGCGAACGATCCAACGAAACCGAGCCGTGTTCGCCGTGGAACATCACCTGCCAGACGCTCGGTGCGGCGGTCCGACACAGCATGATCGACGCGAGCACGCCGCCGCCGTACTGCATCAGCACGATCGCGGTGTCTTCGGTGTCGTGTCGACGGTGCGACTCGGAAGACGACGGCGTCAACGCGGTACCGGCCGACACGCCATCGGGGATGCCCATCCGCGTCACGAGCAGGTCGACCACGTCGTATCCCGCGTCGATCAGCACCCCGCCGCCGGCACGCTCTTGATCGCCCCGCCAGTCGAGATCTCCAGTTTCACTGCAGATGACCTGGGCGTGACCCAGGAACAGGTCGCCCAATTCAGCCAGTCGGTCGCGAGTGGCCTGACGCTCCCACGTCCGACCGACGACCAACGGTGTTCCGGACTCGTTGAACAGCCGGGATAACTGCACTGCTTCGCTGAAATTGCGCGCGAGAGGCGGCGTTCGCCAGACGGGGATGTGCTGTCCGGCGGCCAGTCGAAGCGCTTCGGTACAGGCGAAAGGCGGCGCGGCGACGAGCAAGGCGTCGAGCCGACCGCCGAGGACGAACGCGCGGAAGTCGTCGAACGATTCGACGCCGAGCGCACGACCCCGTCGCGCGGCGATGTCCGCGTCGCGATCCGCAACCGCCGCCAACGCGGCCTGCGGCGATTGCACCACCGCGTCGATCACCCTGTCGCCGGTGTCGGTGACCCCGAGCACACCGATTTGCAATGGTTCGGACAACCACGCACCTCCCCGTAGCTCCGCCCGTTCCGGTCGTGACCATACCGCGAACGCGTAACCGCGCCAACGCGTCATGAGACAATTGGCGCGTCGATTGATCCGAACACGGAGCGCCACCCTTCATCGAGTGCCGCGTCATCACTTGCGGGTTGGGTGCCGCATGGCTCTACCCGTGGGGGACGTGATTCTTGAGGCTGAAATCGCGTCCCTCACCTCTCAAAGAGGTCGGCCACCCGATATTTGTACGGAACGGCAGGTAGCGACAATCGCCAACCGCATCGGAAGAGATCCACACGACCAGTCCGCCACGCTACTGGGCGTTGGTGGATAACGCGATGGCGAACGGGTTGACCAAACCACCTACGACAATACTCGGGTTGCAGGGCCCGTCCATAGCGCCCACCTTGATGGTTTCATCGCTCTGGTTTGTCCAATAGATCCGACGCGCTGATAGATCGAGCGCGACGCCGTTCAGCGTACCCGCGTCCGCGCAAAGAAGCTGTGCGTCAGTCCCGTCCGTACGGGCCGAGTACACGCCGGCGCCTGCTAGGATGTCGGTCCAGTAGATTCTGCCGCCTGCCGCATCTACGACGATGCCCCGAGGATCGCGCAACGTGATTCCCGTGGGTACGACGGGAGCGTCCGTCAATCCGTTCAAGTCGATGCGCCACAAGCTGCCATCCGTCCCTCCCAAGGTACCTTGATTCGTCCAGAAAAGGCGGTCATTGACATCATCGAACGCAATGCCGATTGGGCTTCCTCCAAGGTCTCCCAGAATGACCTGTGGAGCAGATCCGCTGAGCGAGGCGCGAAAGATGGCTTGTTGGTTGGGTGTTACCGAAGTGTTGTTTGCAAGCCAATACATGCGGCTCGTCGATGGATCCAGGGTTAATCCCCATGGAGAGTTGAATAGAGACGTGTCTGAAACCAGCGTCTCAACCGAGCTGCCGTCGAGATTTGCCCGGCGCACAACGTCGGCGTTGAGATCAGTCCAGTAGAGCTTACCCGCGGCGTCATCCACGGAGATTCCGAGAGGGGACTCTTGCCCTGCGACGAGGGTCGAGAGGCCGCTTCCGTCCGGCCGGACCCTCCGGATACTTTCTGCGCCGGTGTCCATGAAGTAGATCCATTCGACATCACTGTCACCTCCACACTGGTCACTCGCCTCGTTACAAGAAACCCCACCCGGGCAAGGTGCCTGACCAGGCTCGCAAACACCATTGTTGCATGTTTCTTCCCCGTTGCAGTACAGACCATCGTCACACTCGATGTCACCCGTGCAAGGTGCTACACCATCAACCGCCACATAACCTTCGCGAACGACGGTCGCCCACAGGGAGTAGCTCAGGTAGAAGTACCCGGCATCACCCCACGTGCTGCCCCAAGAGTTCATAGCCTTGAAGCGCTCGGTGTCGTCGTTATATCCCACGAGCACCACGGCATGTCCACCCTCATTATCGCCGCTGATTTGATCGTACACGGCGTTAGGCCCATCGTCATACAAGCTAAAAAAGATAGTATACACTCGAAACCCGATGACTACGGGTTGACCTGCGTGTAGAAACTCTTTCACTTCGGTGAGATCAACGAGGTTCACCCTCTCCCATGAATCGATTCGGTACATACCAGCTTCTGCCAGTTGCGCCGATGTCGGGAGATCGTGGCAAACGCCGGCGTCGTAGGGAAACGTGGACAGCGTCGCGCAGCCCACCGAAGATAGAATATTCATGGCGTCCACCATCAGGGTCCCGCACTCGCAGGTATTATTACAGTTGTTGATTTGATTATATATAAATGAAGGGCTAAATAAGTGGGCGGGGTCACTTAACGACCACCCTCGTTCAACGCGCTCCTGATAGGTCTTTAGACCATAACCGACTGCCCAACCAACGCAACTGCCTTGATGACCCTGGTCGCCAGGAGTCGGCATGTCGCTCGAACGGTCAACGCTCACCGGCAGGTTTCCCGCAGCGGGAGGAATAGCGAGCGGGATTTGGTCATAGGCGCCGAAGAAATCCAAACCCAGGGGTCGGATCGGCGCACATTCCCCATCGATCAGGACCGATCCGTCAGGACAACCACCGGCTACACACTCTCTCGTAACGGCATCGCACGATTGACCATCGTCGCAGTCGTCGTTGCTCTCACAGCAGTTGGCGATCGGCATGTTGGAGCACGTGCGGTTGTTGCAGGTGTCGGTGGTGCAGGCGTTGTTGTCGTCGCAGTCGCCGTTGCCGTCGCAGCAGTCGGCGATCGGCGTGTTGGAGCACGTTCCGCTGTTGCAGGTGTCCATGGTACAACCGTTGTTGTCGTCGCAATCGGAATCGCCGTCACAGCAATCGTCAATCGTCGTATTCGAGCAATCGCCGTTGTTGCAGTCGTCTGCGGTGCATGAGTCTCCGTCATCACAATGGTCATCGGACGTGCATATAACCGGGGGGGGTCCGCCCTCGCCACAGCTGTCGGTACCCTCGTTGCACGGTGCCTCTGGCGCGCATGGGGAGGCTCCATTAACACAGTTCCCGGCGGAACAAGATTCCGCCCCGTTGCAAAATACGTCATCGTCGCAATCAGCGTCCGACGCGCATTCCGGCGTTTGGACGCACGCCCCGCCCAGGAAGGGAACAACACCCGACGCCGCCAACAGGCAAACGAATGCACACGCACGGTTTTGAAGCATGGTGATACCTCCGGGTTGATGGTTCCGACCTCTTTGTAAATCGTTGTCTCAAGAGGGCACTCAACGTTCGTTGGCCGCTAATCCTTGCCGATGGCCATCGGCTTTGCGGCTCTCCTTGAAGAAAAAGGAACGGATGTGTGCGCGGTCCAACTCCGCGACGAACAGACAAAACGTACCCCCCCCCCCCCCGAAATGTCAAACACATTCATGAAAAAAGCATCGCCGCGCGAAAATCGCACCAAGCTCCCGTGGGCCCGCTGCTGCCCAGGTAAACCCCATCGCGGATAGTGTGATCCCGCATCGCGCCGGGCTTGGTGCGCGACGACGTTTCCGGTAGGGTGCTTCGCGCGACCATGCATGCGGAAATCCTCAGCATCGGCACCGAACTGACCACCGGGCAATCGGTGGACACCAACGCGGCGTGGCTGTCGCAACAGTTGGCCGCCATCGGCATCGAGGTCACGCGACACGTGACCGTGGCCGACGACTTCGACGCGCTATGCGCGACGATCCGGCAAGCGGCGGCCGCCTCGTCGGTGGTGCTGATCACCGGCGGGATCGGCCCGACCGACGACGACGTCACGCGCGACGCGCTGGCGGCGGCGATGGGCGTCGAGCTCGCGTTCGACCCGGCCTCGGCCGAGCGGATCCGCGCGTTCTTCACCGCCCGCGGCCGGCCCATGCCCGACAGCAATCTCGTGCAGGCGAAGTTTCCCGCCGGCAGCACGCCGATCGAAAACACCTGCGGAACGGCCCCCGGTATCCGCGCCGCCGTGGGCGACGCCGCCGTGTTCGTCATGCCCGGCGTGCCTTACGAAATGAAGACCATGTTTGCACATGGCGTGCTGCCGCACCTGGCCGGCGCCGGCCGGGTGATCCTGACGCGGGTGCTGTGGTGCTACGGAAAGGGTGAGTCGGCCATCGCCGAGCGACTGGGCGAGTTGATGGCCCGCGACCGGAATCCGCTGGTCGGCACGACGGCGCAGGACACCGTGATCGGCGTGCGCATGGTCGCCACCGCAGCGTCGACCGACGCGGCGAAGCAGCTCTTGGATCAGACCTCGACCGAGGTCCGCGAGCGACTCGGCGAGACGGTGTTCGGGCAGGACGACGAAACGCTTGCCGACGCGGTCGCCGCCCTGCTGCTGAAGCACCAGCGAACCGTCGCCACCGCGGAGTCGTGCACGGCCGGGCTGATCGCCAAAAGCCTGACCGATGTCCCCGGCTCGAGCGCGTATTTCACCGAAGGCGTCGTGACTTACTCCAACGAGGCCAAGACGCGCCTGCTCGAGGTGCCGGTCGAGGTGATCGAACAACACGGCGCGGTCAGTGCCGAAACCGCCGAAATCATGGCGGTCAACTGCCGGAGTCTGTCCGGCGCCGACTACGCGCTGGCGGTCACCGGCATCGCCGGTCCCGACGGCGGCACGCCTGACAAACCGGTCGGCTTGGTCTACCTCGCGCTGGCCGACGCCGATCAATGCATCGTCAAGGAGCTACGCCTGGGCGAACAGCTCACGCGGCGACAGGTGCGCGATCGTACCCGCAAGATCGCGCTGAATCTGTTGCGGGTGACGCTGCTGCGTCAAGACGTCTCACCGTAGTTTGCGTGGTTCAGAACCCGATTGCTGCTGGGCGAGGTTGCGGCGGTAGGCGCTGACGGCGATGAAGGTGATTCCGCCGATGACGAGGAACGGCATGCAGAGCATGACGGCGATGCTCCAGCCGTAGGCGCGGGCGGTTCGGGTCGGGCCGGTACGGGGTCCGTCGGTCAGTTCGTCGTTGGCGACCGCGCCCTTGCATAGCGGACAGGCGCGGGTGACGGCCGGTACGGCGAGGACGGCGATCATCGCGAACAGGAGCGTCGTTGCTGCAGGCTTCATGCTGTCATTCCGTGTTCAGCGCCGAGCAAGCTCGACGTCTCAGAAATCCCGCGGTCGCGATTCATCCCGCCGGGTACAGGTGGTACAACATCACATAGATTACCACACCGGTGACCGAAACGTACAACCAAATCGGCAGCGTCCAACGGGCGATTCTCTTGTGTCGGTCGAGGCGGCCCTTTCCCGCCAAGTAGATCGTTCGCAGCACCAGCGGCACGACCACCACGGCGAGAATCGTATGCGAGATCAGGATCGTGAAATAGACGATGCGAACCAGGCCCCCGGCGGTGAATTGGGTGGCCCCGTGGTAGTAGTGGTAGCACAGGTACGACGCCAGGAACAACGCCGAGACGCCGAACGCGGCGAGCATGCAGTTGCGATGGGCCGTCAACCTGCGGGCGCGGATGCAGGCGAAACCCGCGAGCAGCAGCAGTGCGGCGGTGCCGTTGAGGGTGGCGTTGACCGTCGGGAGCGTGCTGACCCAGTTCATGATGCCGGCTGCTCCGGGTCGCACAGCGTGCGGAGGTCCTCGCGCAGGTTGTCCAGGTCCGCTTCGCTGGTGCTGAGGTAACGTCCGGCGATGCGTCCCTCGGCATCGACGAGCACGAACAGGGTCGAGTGGATGATCCGGTCGGACCCGTCGTCGCGTTCGGCGGGCGTGGCGGTGCGGGCGACCAGGCCCAGCCCCTCGGTGGCGATCCGGTAAATGGTGTCGTGATCGCCGGTGAGGAAGAACCAACGGTCCGGATCGGCGTCGAATCGATCGGCGTACTCGTCGAGCACGGCCGGCGTGTCGCGGTCGGGATCGAGCGAAAACGAAACGAACCGCGCGGGGGTGTCGGCAAACGCCGCCTGGAGCGCGGTCATGTGGCCGCTCATGATCGGACAGGGACCGGCACAACCGGTGAAGATGAAGTCGGCCACCCAGGGTCGGCCTCGCAAGTCGGCGCGCGAGATCCGCCGGCCGCTGCGGTCCTGCAACGTGAAGTCGGGCATCCTCTCGACCGGCTTCTTGTCGGTGGGCGGCGTCGTCAAGCGACTCCAAGCCCAGGCGACCCCCACGCCGACGAGCACCACCACCAGCACGCCCCAGAGCAAACGATGCTGCGTAGAACTCTCGGTCGTTATGCTCGCTGGTTGATCATCCACGTTGCACCGCCCGCGCCGACGCCCACAAACACACGAATAGGAACAGTATCGTAACCCCCAGCGCGACGCCCATCGAGGGGAACGCGCCGCCGGCCGAGGCCGGTTCGAGCACGCTACGCAGCGCGGACACGCCGTAGGTCAGCGGGTTGGCCAGCATACAGACCCGGAGCCAGCCGGGCGCGGTCTCGACGGGAAACACTCCGCCGGACAGCAGCCACATCGGCATCAAGAGCAGGTTCATGATCGAGTGAAACCCCTGCACCGACGCCCGCCGCCAGGCCAGCGCGAAGCCGAACGCGGTCAGGGCGACGGCCACCAGGGCGAGAATCCCCGCCGCGGCCGCAACCCGTCCGACGGTCAGCGGGATGCCTACGGTCGGGGCCAAGGCGATGAACGCCAATGCCTGCACCACCGCCAGCGTCGCCCCGCCGAGCACCTTGCCGAGCACGATGCTGGTCCGCGCGACCGGGGCGACGAGCACGCCCTGGAGAAAGCCGAGCTGGCGATCCTCGATCACCGAGAAGGTGGAAAAGATGGCGGTGAACAACACGATGAGCACGACGATGCCGGGGAAGAAGTAGGCCAGGTAGCCGCCGTCGGGATCACCCGGCGCCCGGAAGACGCGATCGAACCCCGAGCCGATGAGGAGCCAGAACACCAGCGGCGTGCCCAGCGCGCCGACGACCCGGCCACGGTCGCGGAAGAAGCGGACCAGCTCGCGGCGCCAGAGCGTCGCGACGGCGAGGGGGGCGGAGGTGGCCGTTGCGGCTGGGTTCATGCGGACTCCGTATCGGCGGCGTCATCCCACAATCGTCGTCCGGTGTGGTGGATGAACACGTCTTCGAGGGTCGGCTTGCTGACGGTGACCGACGTGATCTCGCCGGGGAAGGCCTCGACCAATTGGGGCACGAGCTCGTGTCCGCGATCCCGTTCGATGCGAATCAGGCCGTCGACCACGGTGGGGGTGGTTCCGAAGCGCTCGGCGATGCGCCCGGCCAGCGCGTCGGCGTCTTGGGTGGCGATCGTCACGCAGTCGCCGCCGATCTCGTCGCGCAACCGGTCGGGAGCGCCCTCGGCGACGATCCGGCCGGCATTGAGGATGCAGATCCGGTCGCAGCGGTCGGCCTCGTCGGTGATGTGCGTGGTGAGCAGCACGGTGACATTCCGGGCGTCGGCGAGTTCGCCGAGCCGGTCGGCCAGGTCACGTCGCGCACCGGGGTCCAGTCCGGTGCCGGGCTCGTCGAGCAGCAGCAGCTCCGGCTCGTGGAGCAGACCCTTGGCCAGCTCGACCCGCCGAGCGAGACCGCCGGAGAGGGTCTCGACCCGGTCGTCAGCCCGGTCGGTCAGGCTGAAATCCGACAACACCGCGTCGCGACGACGGCGCAGATCGGGACCGCGCAGGCCGTACAGATGACCCTGGTGCAGCAGATTCTCAGCCACGGTGAGCTTGCGATCGAGGCTGGGCGACTGGAACACGACGCCGATGCGTCGCCGGACCGCGGCGGCATCGGCGACCACGTCGAGGTCGAAGATGCGGGCCGATCCACGCGTCGGCTTCAACAGGGTCGCGAGGATACGGAACAAGGTGGTCTTGCCGCCGCCGTTGGGGCCGAGCAAGGCGAACATGCCGCCGGACTCGACGGTCAGGTCGACTCCGGCCAACGCCTCGCGGGAGCCGTAGGCGTGGACCAGGCTACGTACCTCGACCGCGGCGGCGTT
>Ga0299906_10001273_pt1 | contig 21728 bp, 15 predicted proteins | sample RVTome_14_FD_200259 | JGI IMG/M metagenome (GOLD analysis project Ga0299906, IMG submission 200259) | Soil microbial communities from uranium-contaminated site in the Upper Colorado River Basin, Wyoming, United States - RVT145D125 (version 2) ...
CGCAGACGCTGTCGAACACCCGAGTGCCGCGCTCGACCTGGGCGGCGTTGAAGACCCCGTCACGAATCGTCTTGCCGCTCTGCTGCGCGGCGCGCGACAGGCCAACGCACACCGATACCGTGATGACCACCGCCGCAGCCGTCGCGGCGGCCCTCGTTCGCGTGCCCATGGTTACGCCGCTGCGGCCTCCGCGCTGACGCCGAGGACCTCAGCGAAGGCCCTGGTGGCGCGACGCATGTCGTCGATCGTGCTGATCGAGATGCGCGCCCAGCCGTCCTGATAGGGCGGGAAGTCGCGGCCGACCACGATGTTGCGCGCCGCGCAGCCCTCACGGAACCCGCGCGCGTTCATCCCCGTGTTGGCGAAGATGAAGTTGCACTGCGAGTCGGTGGCGCCCATCCCATGGCGATTGAACCAGTCGATGGTGTAGGCGCGAGCCTCGGTGTTGCGATCGGCCTCCTCCTCGACCCGACCCTTGTCCTGGATCGAGGTCTCCGCGCCGAGCAACGACGGGATGTTGAGGCTCAGCCCGTAGTGCCAGGCGCGCATCTTGGAGATGGCGTCAGGGTGGGCCACCGCCCAGCCGATGCGCATACCCGCCATGCCGTGGGCCTTCGAGAAGGTACGGGCAACGATGACGTGGGTGTCGCTCGTGGCCCGCGGGATCTGCGTCTGGTGGCGCGGATCGGTCACGTAGTCGTGGTAGGCCTCGTCGACGACGATCATGGTGTCGGGCGACTCGCGACGCAGGCGCTCGATGAACGCCCCCACCGCATCGGCCGTGTGCAGCGTGCCGGTCGGGTTGTTGGGGTTGTTCAGAAACACCATGCCGGCGCCCCTGGAGGCGTCGGCCATGGCGTTCAGGTCGAGCATCATGTCGGCATCCAGCGGCACCTCGACGACCGGGCTGCCGATCAGTTGCGCGTACTGGGTGCACTCCTCGTACGAAGGCGCGCCGGTGACCAGCGGCTTGGTCGACGAGGTGAACACCTTCGTACAGGTGCGCAATAGCTGCGTCGAGCCGTTGCCGATCATGACGTTCTCGGAGGGGATGCCTTCGGCCTTGGCGATCGCCCCGCCGAGGTCGACACCGCCCGGGTAACGGCCGCCACGGCCGCCCTCGAGGGCCCGGTTCATCGCCGCCTGGACCCGGTCGCCCGGCCCCAGGGGGTTCTCGTTGTTGTGCAGCAGCATCGGCCGCTCGTCCTGCGGCAGCGACATCGACCACGCCCTGGCGATCGAGCGCGGGCCGTCGTACGCCATGATGGCCGCCGCCGACAGGCCGATACCGGTGGTCTTCATGAACGACCGGCGCGAGACCTGCGTGGGATGGTTCTGCGGGAACGGCATGTTCTTTCTCGTCTCGCGCATCGTTACCTCCCGCCGCCGGCGTTGGCGGTGACGCCCAGAGCTGCAGCAAAGACCGGAATCGCCCGTTGCATCTCGTCCATCGTGCCGATCGAGATCCGCGCGTGGGTCTGCTCCATCGGCCGGAAATCGCGGCCGATATGGACGTTCTGTTCCGCGCAGGCGCTGCGGAACTCGCGCGCCGGCCTGCGGATGTTGACGAAGATGAAGTTCGTCTGCGAATCCATCACCTCGAAGCCGGCGCGCTTGAAGAAGTCCACCGTCACCTTCTTGGCGGCGGTGTTGCGCTCGCGCTCGCGGGCCTCGAAGCCCCGCTCCTCGAGGGCAGCGAAGGCGCCGCCGACCCCCGGCGTATTGGTGTTGAAGGTCAGCGCGTAGCGGCTGAGGGTCCGCATCGTGTCGCGGTGCCCGACGCCGTACCCGATCCGCATGCCCGCCATCCCGAAGCACTTCGAGAAGGTGCGGGTCACGAAGACGTTGGGGGTGTCGAGCGCCAGCTCCAGCGCCGACTCGTAGTCGAGATCGGTGACGTACTCGTGGTAGGCCTCGTCGAAGTGAATCACCGTGTCGGGGGATGTGCGCCGCACGGTGGCGACGAACGCGCGGATGTCGCTCCCCTTGTGCACGGTTGCGGTGGGGTTGTTGGGGTTGCACACGAAGATCAGCCCGGCCCCCGGCGCCGCCGCCGCCATGCCGTCGAGGTCGAGCATGCCGGAGGCATTGACCGGGACCGAGGTGACCTCGGCGCCCACGAAGCGGGCGACGCCCGCCGGCTGGTTATAGGTCGGGGAGGCCGTCACCAGGTGCCTGTCCTTGTTGGTGAAGGCGTGGGCGGCGTTCTTGAGGAGCTCCCCGGAGCCGGCGCCGAGCACCACGTTGGCCGTCTCGGTCCCGTGCTTGGCCGCCAGCGCCGCCCTCAGGTCAGCGGTGCTGGGCTGGGCGTTGGTCGGGTAGCGACCGGCGACGTCGAAGGCGCGGCGGATAGCGGCGAGCGCGGGATCGCTGGGGCCGAACGGGTTCTCGTTGCTCGAGATGCGGATCTCGCCGTCCTGCGGTGGCGGGATCACGCTGTTTTCGCCGGCGAGCGGCCCGAGCTCGGCAACCAGCGCCTCGCGACCGCGGGCGGCGATCAGCGCGACGTCAGAAGCGCTCGAACCCGCTCCGATGCCGCCGAAAAGCGCGCGACGGGAGAGCGACATGTCTTCCTCCTCTACTGGGGATTCGAGGCGCAACAGGCGCCTCGCTCATGGTGACCTGATCGTTGCGGGTCAGATCCGATGTAGCTGGACGCATTGGTGTGGGCATTCTCTCGCGAAGCCGCTCGATCGGCAAGGGGGAACCTCGTCCGATCCCTTCAGCAGGCCGCGTCGGGCCTTGGGGAACCTCGTCCGATCCCGTCAGCAGGCCACGTCGGGCCTTCAGGTCCACGATGGCGTAAGATTTCAGGGGTACGGCTCCGGCGGCGGCAATTACGATCGGGGCCATCCCCCGGCGGCCGGCGACCGGGCCGTCGTTCGAGACCCAGACCGCCGATCGGTGCGTTGTCCGAGCCACAGACCGGCGATCGGGGCGTCGTCCGAGCCGCAGGCCGAGGGCTGTCCCATGAAAAGCGTGCAAGCGAGATGATCGGTCGTTCGCTGGGACCCTACTGCTTTCTCGAGCGACTCGGCGCCGGAGGCATGGGCGAGGTGTATCTCGCCGAGGACACCCGTCTGGCGCGCAAGGTGGCGATTAAGGTGCTGCCGCCCAAGTTCGCCCAGGACGCCGAGCGGCTGGCGCGCTTCGAGCAAGAGGCCCGGGCGGCGGCGGCGCTCAACCATCCCCACATCGCCACCGTCTACGACGTCGGCTCGGGGATCGTCGGCGGCGGCGACGGGTCCGGGGCCCCCGATGCCGGCCCCGCGGGCGGCGAGCCGGAGGCCCCGGAGGTCACCCATTTCATCGTCCAGGAGTACCTCGAGGGCGAGCCGCTGCGGGCCGTCCTCGACCGCAATCCGCTGCCACTGGACCGGGCCCTCGAGCTCGGGGCGGAGATTGGAGAGGGTCTTGCGGCCGCCCATCGGGCCGGCATCGTGCACCGCGACCTGAAGCCCGAAAACGTCTTCGTCGCCCCCGATGGCCACGTCAAGATCCTCGATTTCGGCCTTGCCAAGCTGTTCGAGGCCGAGGCGGCGCCGGAGGACGGCGACCCCGTCGATCCGTCGGCGGGCTTGCGCACCGCGTCGCCGACGATGCTCGGACCGGCCTGGGGAGAGGTCGTCGGGACCGTGGGCTACATGGCGCCGGAGCAGGTCGAGGGCCGCAAGGTCGATCGCCGGGCCGACATCTTCGCCTTCGGCTGCATGCTCTACGAGATGGTCACCGGCGTGCGGCCCTTCGAGGGCGCCAGCTTCCACGAGACCTTGCACAGGATCGGCCACGCCGAGGCCGAGCCGTTGCAGCGCGTTGATCCCGAGCTGCCGGCCCAGCTCCAGTGGATCGTCGCCAAGTGCCTGGCGAAACGGCCGGACCGCCGCTATCAGAACGCCGGCGATCTCGTCGTCGACCTCCGCAACCTGGCCCGCGACGTCGAGGCCGGGGTCGCCGAGGCCGGCCCATCACTGCCGCCACGCGCGAAGCCGGACACTTCCGCGCCGGCGGACCCGCAGGCCGGGGCGCCGCCGGCGGCCAGCGTTCCCCTGCCCCTGGCGATCGTCGCCGGCGTCGTGCTCGCCACGGTCGCGGTGATCGTCACCCTGCTCAGCACCGGCGGCGGCTCGACGGGGACGCCGGCGCGAACCCCCCGCGAGTTCGCTATCGATCTCGACGGGTTCCTGTCGATCGGCTCGCGCGACTCGCTGGCGCTGTCGCCCGACGGTACACGGCTGGTTTTCTCGGCCCGCGACAGCGAGGGGCTCCACGGCCTCTTCCTCCACGATCTCACCGCCAACACCACCACCTTCATCGCCGGCACGGAAGGCGGCGATCGGCCGTTCTTCTCGCCCGACGGGCGCTGGGTCGCCTATCGCGACAGCGACGACCGGCTGCTCAAGAAGATCCTGCTGGAAGGCGGCGACCCTTTCGAGCTCGGCCGCTTCGGGTTCATCTCCGAGGGCACCTGGGGGCCGGAGGACACCATCGTCTACGCGGGCGGGGACCTGCTGCAGATTTCGGCCGCCGGCGGTGAAGAGCCGGTCAATCTGCTGAGCGAAGAGGACGCGGCGGTCGAGATGGGCGACCCCGAGTTTCTGCCCAGCGGCCGGGCGGTGCTAGTGGTGACCCGCCCCTCGGGCAGCGAGCGCAACGACGGGCCGCCCGGGATTGCCGCCTTCAACCTCGCCACGGGGGAGCTGATCCCGCTGATCAACGACGGCTTCCATCCCCGCTACGTGCCCAGCGGCCACATCGTCTACGCCCGCGGCAACTCCCTGTACGCGGTTTCGTTCGACGTCTCGTCCCTGCGTGTCACCGGTGATCCGCGGCTGATGCGCCAAGGGGTCCGAAGCTATGCGGGCGTGAGCAGCGAATTCACCACCGCCGACGACGGCACGCTCGTGTACGTGCCGGGCGAGTCCTCCGAGTCGGGCCGCGTCCTCGCCATGGCGACGCTCGCTGGCCGGCTCACCCCGCTTCTCGCCGACCGTCCGATCGTCGACTTCGCGGTCTCGCCCGATGGCCGGCGGATCGCCGCCGCGGTCAGGGCGGAGGAGTCGGCGACGACGCGGCAGATCCGTATCTTCGACCTCCAGCGGCCCGGAGGCTCGCAGACCCTCGCCGAGCGCGGCTCCTCGCCGGTGTGGTCCTCGGACGGCGAGTGGGTGTACTTCATCGAGCCCGAGCCGGAGTCCGCGTCCCCCGGCGATGGAGCCGAGGCCGCCAGCGCCCGGCGCCGCACGACGCGGCTGCTGCGCAACCGCCCCGGCTCCGGCGACGAGCCCGAGCTCGTAAAAGTGGTCCCGCGGGGCATCCGGCCCCTCGCCTTCGGCGCCGACCCGGACCGCCTGCTGGTCGAGTTTGGCGACCGGCGCCGGCCATCGATCGGCTGGCTGGACCTCGCGGCAGAAGGCGCGCCGGAACCGGCGGCCGCGGTTGTTACCGGCAGCCGTGGGGCCCTTTCTCGCGACGGCCGTCTGCTCGCCTTCGACCACCGCGACGCCGACACCTCGCAGGTCTCGGTGTACGACCTCGAAACCAAGCAGTCTCGCCCCGTCGGGCCGGGGTTCGAGCCCCGCTGGGCGCACGATGGCGGGCGCCTCTACTACCTGGACGGCACCTGGATGATGTCGGCGGCGGTCAGCACCGAGCCGCAGCTCGACGTCGGCACCCCCGAGCCCCGGTTCTTCCACCCGGCGGAGCCGGTGCGACCGAACTTCCAGATCGATCCGTTGGGCGGCGGCTTTCTGATGCTGGTGCGCAACGATCAGGCGCAGGGAATGGCCCGGCCCGAGGTCCGTGTCGTCGTCGACTGGCTCGAGCAGCTACGCTCGCCGCAGAACGGGCAGCGCTGACGAACCAGGCCGCGGTGGCCTGGTAAGGCTTCTCATTGGCGCTCGCTCGGAGCGCCGGCGCCGCCGGACAGGGCCGCAACGGCCCGTCGCGGAAGAAGGCGAAGTTGCTGCCGTCGAGGGCCCGCCGGACACGCCCGGAGCGGCCCCTCGGTCAGCGTCTCACCCCCACCCCCCGAAGTCCATCGAGCGCCCGGCCGAGCCGCGCCAGAGCGCCCCGCAGCACCTGGAGCTCGACCCCCCCAAAGGCGATGCGGAAGTGGGCCGGCGCCTCGAAGAAGCGCCCGGGAACCACCGAAGTCTGGTGCTCGGCGAGCAGCATCTCGACGAACGGGCCGGCGTCCTGGTGGCCGGAGAGGCGGGGAAAAGCGACCGTGCCGCCGGCCGGCGGCACCCACTCGAGCTCCGGCCGCGAGGCGAGGAAGGCCGCCAGCGCGGCGCGGTTGGGCTCGAGGATCGCCCGGGCCCGGGCGGCGAGCGCCTCGATGTTCGCGAAGGCGACCCGGGCGAGCACTTCGGCGGGATAGGCGCCGATGGCCTCGACGGCGCCGCGCACCCGGCGGATCGCCGCCGCAACCTCGGGTGCCGCCAGCACCCAGCCGCAACGCAACCCGGCGAGGCCGTACGCCTTGGTCAGGCTGCCGCTAGAGAGGAACCGAGCGGAGCGGTTGGCGGCCGCCTGCGGCCGCGGCGAGATCGTGTCGAGATAGACCTCGTCGACGAGCACGTGGACGCCGCGCCGCGCCGCCAGCTCGGCGATGGCGTCGAGCTCGTCGCCGCCGACCACCGCCCCGCTCGGGTTGTGGGGGCTGGTGATAACGACCAGGCGCGTCTTCGGCGTCAGGGCCGCGTCGAGGCGCTGCGGATCGACGGCGAAGCCGTCCTCGAGGCGGCGCTCGAAGCGGGTGACGGTGGCGCCCAGCAGGCGAGCCGCCCCCAGCAGCGGGTCGTAGGCGGGCCGCTCGACGAGCACCTCGTCGCCGGGACCGACGAGCGCCGCCAGGGCCAGAAAGTTGGCTCCCGAGGCCCCCGACGCCGGCGCCACGCAGTCGATGCTGGTTCCGTGGTGCGCCGCGATCGCGGCGATCAGCGGCGGATAGCCGCGGTCGTTGTCGCCGTTGGGGGCCACAGCCTCGCGCGCCCCCGGCAGATCGTCGATCGTGCAGGCCAGCAGGTTGCTGCCGCAGAGATCGAAGCGCGGCCGCGGGTGGTCCTTGGCCCACTCCATGTACGGGGCCCAGACCTCCTCCAGCCGGGGATTCAGCCCGTCGATCGGGCGGCGCCCCCCGACGCGCGTCTCGCTCACCGGCGGCTCCAATACAGGAAGGCGGGCACTCCGGCGGCAAGCAGCAAGAGACCGAGCAGCGACTGCACCGGGCTGGCGAACAGCACGCTGGCGACGATCAGCACCGCCGCCGCTACCATCACGGCAGGAACGACCGGATACCCGAAGGTCCGGAAGGTCCCCGGCGGGCGGGTAGCCAGCGGCTGGCGGCGGCGGAAGACGAACAGGCTCGCCGCTGCCGCCCCGAAGAAGATCCAGTCGGCGAACACCACGTAGTCGACCAGTTGCGCGTAGCTGCCGGTCAGCGCCAGGGCGATCGCCCACCCCGACTGGATGAAGATCGCCAGCGACGGCGTCTGGTAGGTCGGGTGCAGCCGGGCGACGCTGCGGAAGAAGACGCCGTCGCGCGCCATCGCGTAGTAGACGCGGCTCGGCGCCAGCACCGTCAGATCGAGAAAGCCGAACGTCGAGATCGCGATGGCGCCGGCGATGAAGCGGTCGCCGGCGGGACCGAACACCCGGCGCGCGGTATCGGCAGCCGGAGTCAGCGTCGCCGCCAACCCCTGGTGCCCGAGCACCTGCAGATACACGAAGTTCACCAGCACATATGTGACAACCACGATCGAGGTGCCGAGGATCAGGCTGCGCGGCACGTTGCGCTGCGGGTCGACGATCTCCTCGGCGATGTAGTTGGCGTTCTGCCAGCCGCCGTAGGAGAACATCACCGGAATGAGCGCCGCGCCGAAGGCGACGATGAACAGCGGCGCCGCGGGCGCCGGCTGCGGCGCGCCGGGGGGCGCCGTCTCCGGGCTCGGCGATGAGCCGGTCGCTTCGGCCGGCTGCGGCGCGCCGGGGGCCGCCGTCTCCGCGCCGCCGGGCATGAACAGCCCGGCGACGATCAACAACCCCAGCGCCGCCACCTTCAGGACCACAAAGACGTTGAGCAGCCGGCTGCCGGGCTTGACGCCGAAGTAGTTGACGACCGTCACGACCGCGATCGCGGTCACCGCCAGCGGTACGGCGGCGCCGCCGCCGCGGCCGACCAGACGGAGAGCGTACTCGGCGAAGGTGATGGCCACCGCGGCGATCGCGCCGCTCTCGATCACAAGCAGCAGCCCCCATCCGTACAGGAAGCCGGCGAGCGGGTGATAGGCATCGCGCAGGTAGCCGTAGTGACCGCCGGCCTCCGGCTTCAGCGAGCCGAGCTCGGCGAAGGTGAGCGCTCCGCACAGCGCCACCAGGCCGCCGGCGATCCAGGCACCCAGCACCAACGGCCCGCTGCCGAGCCTCTGGGCGACGATGTAGGGGTTGATGAAGATGCCGGCGCCGATGATGCCGCCGACGACCACCATCGTGGCATCGAACGGACCCAGGGCGCGCTTGAAGCTCATCGGCGGAGGCTAGCAGGCCGCGGCCCGCCGTGCTCGGGGTGCTGCCTGCGGACTAGCAGGCCGGAGTCGCAGCGGGCGCCTCTACCCAGCCGAAAGGAAGCGCTTCAGCTCCGCGGGGCTGGGCAGGTCGCCCTTCCACACCCGCTCGATCCGTCCCCGCCGCAGGTAGACGAGCTGGGGCACCGCGCCGTCGCCGGTGATCTGCACGAAGCTGGGCATCAGGAACGTGTAGGCGATGAACTCGGCGTCGGCGCCGAGCTGGTAGTTGCGCACGTCGGCGGGGCGGACCGAGTGGGTGATGCCGATCAGCTCGGGAAGGTCGGGATCGTCGACGATGCGCTTGACCCGCGGGCTGTTCTCGATGCAGTGCGGACAGTCGGGATGGAACAGGTAGAGGAAGACATCGCGGTCGCGCAAGTTGAGGTCGGCGAGGCTCGGGGTCGCGCCGCCGACCACCGGCTCGGCCGCGGCGATGCGCTCCTCCAGCGTCCCGGGGTCCTCCATCAGCGTGCTGCCGATCATCGCGACCGAGGCGATCGCGATGGTCGCCAACGTCCCCCAGCGGCCGCGGGTCATCGACTTGTTGGACGCCGGCGCCCAGAGAAAGCCGAGCACCGCCAAAAGCATCAGGCCGGCGTCCTGGGCCAGCGCCTGCGACGGGGTGCGCTTCAGCAGCGGCCCGAAGCAGCCGCACTCCTGCAGGGTCCCCGCGGCCCAGCCATAGGCGATCGCGCCGCCGAAGACCAGCAGGAAGGCGGCCGTCGCCATCGAGGCCTCCCGCAGCCGCCAACCTGCCACCAGCATGAAGCCGAGGACGACCTCGAAGATCGGCACCAGGACGGTCGCCGGCAGCCGCACCGCCGAAGGCACGCCGTACGCCGGCAGCGAGCCGAGAAAGCTCCATGGGTCGCCGATCTTCAGGGTCCCGGCGAGCAGGAACACGAGTCCGAGGAGGATCGCCGCTCCGCGGCCAACCCGCCGCAGGGTATCGGCATGCTTGTTCGCGAACGACGATCGCGGAGCGGCGCCGGCCGCCGCCGGTTTCCGGGCGGCGCTGGCGCCGGAGATCCGGGCGGCGGTGGCGCCGGAGTTCCGGGCCTTCTTGTTCTTTTTCCTACCCATCGTCTCGATGCCTCATTGAGGAACGGAAATCCCGCGCAGAACGGTATCACGGCCGCCGCCGCAATGAGCGGATCGGGGCGGACCCCATTGCGGTCGGCGTCGACACGTCGGCTACCGCCGGCACGCCGACGACCTTGAAGACGTCGCCGGCCGCGACGCCGCCACCGAACTGGATGATGTACAGCTCGGCGAACCCATCCTCGCCAAAACCGGTGATCGAGCGAAAGCCGCCGGGAGGCGCCAGCTCGGCCGTGCGATTGGCGAGCTCGACGATCCCTCCGGCCCCGTCCCAGACCAACGAAAAGACCTCGCCGCTGCAGAAGTCGGCGAAGAAGTAATGCCCGAAGATCGCCGGCACCGCGCCCCGATACACGTGGCCGCCGCTGATCGAGCAGCGGCCCGCGGCATGCGCGTAGTCATGCACGGGCAGCGTCAGGGTGCCGTCATTGCAGTTGCTGGGCGGATTGAAGCAGTCCTTGCCCTCCATCAGCCGCCAGCCATAATTGCGGCCTCCGGGAGACCCGAAGCCCTCGACGTCGACCTCCTCGCGGCGGCTCTGTCCGACGTCGGCGATGTAGAGGTCGCCGAAGACGCGGTCGAAGCTGAAGCGGTAGGGATTGCGCAGCCCCTTGGCCCAGATCTCCGGCAGCGGCAGCAGCCCGCCGGCGAACGGGTTGTCCGGCGGGATCGAGTAGCCGCTGCCGTGCCCCCCACCGACGTCGATGCGCAGCATCTTGCCGAGCAGGGTGGCGTCGTTCTGCGCCCGGTTGCCGGGATCGCCGCCGCTGCCTCCGTCACCCATGCCGATGTAGAGATAGCCGTCGTGGCCGAAGGCCAGGTGACCGCCGTTGTGGTTGGCGAACGGCTGTGGAATGGCCAGCAGGACCTCGGCGCTGGCGGGATCGGCAAGGTCGGGATCGGCGCTGGTGGCGTAGCGGGCGACGATCGTGTTGCGGTTGGTGCCGACGTAGTTGACATAGAAGAGCCCGCTGGTTCGATAGTCGGGCGCGAATGCCAGCCCCAACAGCCCCTGCTCGCCGGCGAAGATCACTTGCCCGCGCAGGTCGAGGAACGGCTGCGGTCGCAGGACGCCGTCCTCGGCGATGCGGATCAACCCCGCCTGCTCGACGATGAACACCCGCGGATCCAGCAGCGGAGCGCTCAACGCCACCGGAAACGACAGCCCGGTCACGTAGCTCTGGGTCGCGGGCACCAGCGCCGGCGGCGAGCTCGGCGGCGGCGCCGCCGGCGGCGGGTCCGAGCCATCCGGCGGGCAGAGCTCGGCGGTCAAGGCAACCACGGTGGCGCAACTGTACAGGGCTGCCACCAAGATCTTTCGGATCATTCGCCCAGCCTATCAGGCCGGCCGGCGGCGAAATGTCAACTGCGTGACGGCCCGCGGTCCCGGGGAATCGATCGGCGGCGACAAGGAGATCGCGATCCCGCAGGTACGGGTTAACCGGCTGCCGAGTCGAGGGCTGTCCGCAGCTCTGCTACATTTGACGGCATCAGCTCGCGGGGGCGGACATCCGCTTCGCTCCCTCCGGAGGACGGCTCTTGAAGGCTAGCAACATCCGCCGCGGCCAGATCATCATGTTCAACGGTGAGCCCTGCCGCGTGATGGACTTCCAGCACCGCACGCCGGGCAACCTGCGCGCCTTCGTGCAGGTGCGCCTGCGCAACCTGACGGCCGGCAACACCCACGACCACCGCTTCTCGGCCACCGAGGAGGTCGAGGCGGCGCGGCTCGAGCGCAAGGAGCTGCAGCTCCTCTACCAGGACGGTGCCGGCTACCACGTCATGGATGCCGAGACCTACGAGCAGTACACGCTCGACGAAGAGACCGTCGGCGACGGGGGCCGCTGGCTGGAGCCCGAGATGCACTTCTTCGTCGACTGGCTGGAGGGACGGCCGGTCGCCGTCGAGGTGCCCCAGGTCGTGGAGCTCACCGTCACCGAGACCTCGCCGCCGTTGAAGGGCGCGACGAAGTCCTCCAACAGCAAGCCGGCCACGCTGAGCAACGGCGTCACCGTGCGGGTACCAGACTTCATCAGCACCGGTACCAGGGTGCGCGTCGACACCAGCGACGGCTCGTACCTCGAGCGGGTCGACTGACCACTCCCTGGCACGAGCCCGACGACGTTTGCAGGCCGTCTGGCGGGGGAGACCAAGGCGCGAGGAGGAAGGCCATGCCGGAGCCGTCGTCGACCGGGCCGGGCGGCGTGCTGCACGTCGTCGAGCCCGCGGCCAGCGGCCGCGCCAAGTGCCGTGGCTGCGGCTTGCCGATCGCCAAGGCCGAGCTGCGCTTCGGCGAGCGCCTTCCCAACCCCTACGGAGAGGGGGAGATGACCCTCTGGTTCCACCTCGCCTGCGGTGCCTTCAAGCGGCCCGAGCCGTTCCTCCAGGCGCTCGAGAGGCCGGAGAGCCGGGCCGCCGTCGCGACGCTGGAGCAGGCCGAGATCGACCGCCTGCGCGCCGTCGCCCAAACCGGCGCCGCCCACCGCCGCCTTCCCCGTGTCGACGGCGCCGGGCGCGCCCCCACCGGGCGGGCGCGCTGCCGCGCCTGCCGCGCGAAGATCGACAAGGACGCCTGGCGCATCGGCCTCGTCTACTACGAGGAGGGCTTCTTCAACCCGGCGGGGTTCATTCACGCCGGCTGTGCGCGCGACTACCTGACCGACGGCGGCGACGACGCCGCCGTCCCGCTGCGCCGCGAGGCGGTGATCACGGCGGTTGCCCACTTCTCGCCCGAGCTGACGGCGGACGATCTGGCGGCGATCGGCGCCGAGCTCGGCCTCACAACCACACCCGAGTTGCGGTAGCCTTTGAGTATGGCCGTGCAACGGGTGAGATCCGTGGCACGGACACGCCCCTGGGTCCTCAGAGAGGAGGCATAGCCCATGCGTACGATTGCTGGCCTGTTGCTCGGCTCGGCACTCCTGTGGGGCGCTCCTGCGGGCAGCGAGGCTCCGGACGCTCTTTCGCCGGCAGTGGGCGACGTCGGCGCGGTCCGGCAGGCCGCCGAGCAGGCGCCACGAACGCGGCAGCAGAAGATCGAGACGATGCGTCGCGAGCTCGAGGCGAAGCTCCGCTTCTTGCACCGCGCCCACCGCGCTTTCTTCGCCGCCCACATGTCGACCACCGACGTCAAGGCGACGATCGCCGCCGCCGAGCGGCGCCTCGCCGACCTCGAGCGCGCCGCCCACGATCCCGTCCAGGAGCTTCCGGAGGAACCCGATCGAACCGCGCTGGAGGCCGAGCTCGCCTTCCTGGAGCGCGCTCACCGCGCCTTCTTCGCCGCCCATCATTCCACCACCGAGGTCAAGCGGCGCATCCGCGAGATCGAGAAGCGGCTCGAGGAGATCGGCGGCGGGCGACAGCGCCTCTGACCGTGCTCCGTCCGGCCGCACGCGAGGTCGCGGGGCCGGCGGCGGTCGAGCGGTGAGAAGCGCCGGCCAGATGCTATCGTCGCCTCCGTGGCCCACCTTCGCTGCGGCCCGGCGGCTGGCCGGCGTAATCGCGGCGACAACTGCGGCGGCCTCGGCGTGACCTCTGTTCGTGGCGCCGCCCGCCGCCACAAGTGAGGACGAATCGATGCTCGATCCGCTGCCGGCGGCGATCGGACTGGTTTTCCTGCTCGCCCTTTCCGGCTTCTTTTCGGGCTCCGAGACGGCGCTGATCGCCGCCAACCGCTACCGCCTCTCCTACCTGGCAAAGCAAGGCGACCGGCGGGCCGAGCGCGTGCGCGCCCTGCAAGCCCATCCCGAGTACCTCATCGCGACCATCCTGGTCGGCAACAACTTCGCCAACATCGCCGCCTCCGTGCTGGCAACCGCCGTCGCCATCAGGCTGGCCGGTGAACGGGGCCCTCTTTACGCCACAGTGGTGATGACCCTGCTGATTCTGGTGCTCGGCGAGATCGTCCCCAAGACGCTGGCGGCCCGCTATCCAGAGAAGATCTCGTTCCTCATCGCCGGCCCGATCGCGCTGGTCGGCAAGCTCTTTCATCCTGTCGCGGTAACCGCCGCGGCGCTCGCCAACGTCCTGCTGCTGCCGTTCGGCAAGCCCGGGGAGGCCGCCGGGACCGCGCTCGAGGAGGAGATCAAGGCGATGATCGCCCACGGTGGCGAGGGGGCGGCGATCGCCCACGACAAGCGCCGCATGCTCTCGGGCATCTTTCGGCTCGGCGACCTGACGATCGAGGACGTCATGGTCCCCCGTACCCAGGTCGTGGCCCTCGATATCGAGGCCGGCGCGGAGCAGATCAGCAGCCTGATCCAGACCTCGGGCTTCAGCCGCTTCCCCGTCTATCGCGGCACGCTCGACCACATCGTCGGGGTGCTCAACTCCAAGGACGTATTCAAGTACTGGGGGCGACTTGGCGAGATGGACCTCGAGTCGCTGCTCCGCCAGCCGCTGTTCGTGCCCGAGTCGGCGCCACTACGCGGGCTCCTGCAGGCATTCCAGCAGCAGCGCCAGCACTTGGCGGTCGTCATCGACGAGTACGGCGGCGTCGAAGGCATCGTGGCGCTCGAGGACCTGCTCGAGGAGATCGTCGGCGAGATCGACGACGAGTTCGACCTGCCGCGGGCGCCCTGGGTGACCGAGCTCGAGAGCGGCGCCCTGGTGGTGGGCGGCACCTGCCCCCTCAGCCTGCTGCGCCGCCACCACAGCCTCGACTTCGCGGCCCGGGAGGCGACCACCCTCGCCGGGTTCATCCTCGAGCTGACCGGCAGGATCCCGGCCCAGGGCGAGCAGATCGCCCATGACGGGTTGACGTTCATCATCGAGCGGGCCCGGCCGAACCGTGTCGACCGGGTCCGGATCGAGGGAATGTAAGCTGGGCGCCCCGCTGGGGGTCATCGCTCCCAGCCTATCGCATCACGGCCGGGGCCGGCGAGGCGCAGACAACGACCCCCGACCCGAGATGGGTCCGCCCGGGTCGGGGGTCGTCGGTTCAGATGCTCTCAGGGAGCATCCTCAGCGCGCAGTCGCAAGCTTACGCGGGTTCCGCGACTCTCTCGATCGTGAACTTGGCGCCTGAGACGCCGAGGGTCCAGCCGCGGCCCTCTGTGGTGATGGCCAGGGAAACCTCGCCCTTGGTCATGGCCTGGGCGCTGACCGACTCCACCGCGCCGGCCGATGCTTCGGCCTGGGCGTAGGAGCCGAAGATCTCGGAGATGTCCTTGACCTTCGAGAAGGTGCCCTCGCCCTCGTCGATCGTGGTCTTGCCGACGGTCAGCCCTCCACCGATGACGTCGATCTGCACGTTGGCCGTCTGGCCGTTGTCGCAGGTGACGACGCCTTCACCCTCGGCCTTCTGGATGATGGCGGACCAGCCCTCCATGGTGAACCGCATCTCACAGGAGACCTCGGCGTTCTGCTGTCGGGCCGCGGTCAAGGACTCGTCGGCTGAGGGCTGCATCTCGGCTTCGGAGCCCGTGTCTTGGGGGGCGGCGCAGGCGAGGGCAGCACCCATGATGAGAACGATCAGCGTCGCAATCGGTGACGAACGAATCAGCTTGGTCATTGTTCGCTTTGCTCCTTTTTCGAGGGGGCCGAGCGAGGCTCAACAGCCCACCGCTGACCCCACACCATGGAATGATGCAAACGCCATGCCGGAGTCCGACAGCCCGCGAGGGGCGCTTTCTCCGCCGTCCGCGTGCAGCTCCTACCCCGCCGGCCTGCAGTTATTGCCAGAACCGTGCATCGCCGGCACTATTGCCGCAGCGTCACCCGGATCGCGACGCGGCGGTTGCGGCGCTGGCTCCGGGGTTGTCGCTGCCGGCGAGCAGGCGCAGCGTGACGTCGTCGAACCCCTCCTTTGTAGCTTCGGCATGCCCGGCGGCGTGGGGTATTCTCACTTGATTCGCGCCGGTTCGATTTCGCCGCCGTGCCGGCTCGATGCGAAGCGTTGACGGGACGGCCGCACCTGCGGGTGCCGGCAGTCGGGGACCGTACGTGAAATCCAAACAGAGCTCGTCAAAAAGGCCGCTTGACGACCGCACCGCGGGACTCGAGGTCGCGCTGTCCGATCTCGGCTTCGCGGTCAAGTCGCTACAGCTCTATCCGCCGACCTCTCCGGTGGTCAAAGACGCGATCGAGCGCTCGTATCGCTCCCTCGCGCCGCTGCTCGACAGCGGCTATATCCGACTGGACGTCACCCCCGCCTTCATCCGGCTTGGCGACCATTCGGTCGGGGCGCGCACACCGATCGTGGAGCAGCTCGCCCGGCGGCTGCACGGCAGCGGCATCGGCAGGCTTCACATCGACAGACACCTCGAGCCCGGCTCACTCCAGAAGCTGTCGGAAATCGTCGCCACCGATCCCCAGACGATCGACGAGCGCGGCGGGATCGCGCAGATGTTCGAGGAGTATCGCCCGCGCGGCATTCTGGTGGAGTTCCTCGAGCTCGACCGGCTCTTCGGCGAGGAGCAGGAAGACGAGGAAGAAGAAGAAGACATCTGGGAGGCCATCCTGAAGGGATATCGTCTCGCCGTCGCGGACGACGAGGCGGTCGATTGGGAGGCGCTCGCTTCGAGCCTCGATCGCCTGCAGGACTTCGTCGGCTGGCTGGCCGGCAATATCGACGCCATCGCCGACCGCACCGGCTACCAAAGCATTGACGTGCTGCGCTTCGTCATCGACCGCTTGGGCGGCATCTCGAGCGCCCTGACCTCGGACCACGTCGACCTCCTGGTCCTCGCCGTGCGCCAGGCGTTCAATCAGTTCGACCCCAACCTCCTGGTGGAGCTCCTGGCCGACCCTCTGGAGCTCGAGGTCGAAGAAGACAGCGGCTCGGAGAGCGCGGCGCTCGGCGTCAGCGAGCTCCTACCCGGAGTCGCGGGCCCTTCCGGCGAGCGAAAGACGATCGACGTCGGCAGCTACATCGCGCGCGGCCTCGATCCCGATCAGGCCGAATCGCTCATCCTTCATACGCTGCGCACCCAACAACCATCGACGCCGCGCCTGTACGGGCTTTTCGACCGCCTCACGCGCGATCGACCCGAACGCGACGAGATGGCGAAGGACATCCAGGCCGTCCTTGCCGAAGAGATCGCCCGCGGGGAGCAAAAGTCGGACTTCCTCTCGAATTGGCCCCGGCTACTCGAAGTGCTCAACGGCGAGTCGCCGCGACGCTTCCTGTCGGCCGAGTACGAAGCGGGGCTGCAGTACCTCCTCACCCCCGCGGATCTCGACAACGCCTGGCCGATCGAGCGCATCAAACCGCGCCTGTCGGAGATGAGCATGTCATTCATCGCCCTGCGCAAGTCGCTCATGGTGGCGCGCTTGCTCGATCACGACATCGACTCGGCCAGCTACCGGCGGCTCGCCCTGGAGCTCGAGCGCTCGCTGCAGGCGCTGTTGCTTGAAAACCAGTTCCGCACCCTGCAGAAGCTCCTCAAGGACCTGTTGCGCGCCTCGAAGGACGAGGACCGGCCCGCCGAGCGGCGCGACATCGCCGCCGGCGTCGTCGAGCGTTTCTACACCAGTGAGACGATCCGTGCGCTGGTTGCCGCTTCGCTTGGCCACTCGCGCCAGAACGCCGTGCACATCACGGAGATCATCCGCGCCCGCGGGTCCGAAGTGATCCCTTTGCTGCTCGACGCTCTCGCGGACGAGAAGACCCGTAGCGTGCGGCAACGCCTGTTGCGCATTCTCCCGCAGATGGGCGACGAGGTTGGCGAGCTGGTGGTGGAGCGATTCGACGACGACCGCTGGTTCGTGCTCCGCAACCTGGCGATGATCTTGGGCGAGGTGGGAAGCGCCGACATGGTCGAGCATCTGACTCCGATGTTCGGTCATGCCGACGCACGCGTGCGTCGCGAGGCGATCGTCGCGGCGATCAGGCTCGGGGGTGAACGGGTGGGACCGCTGTTGACGGATGCCCTCGAAGACGACGATCCGACGGCGCTGCTGATGGCCGTTCACGGGCTCGGCTACCACCCCCATGCGCCGGGCACCGGACGTTTGCGGAAATTCCTGGAATCACCCAACCTGCGGGGCCGGAACACCACCCTGATACAGGTCGCCGCCGTCGCCCTCGGCCGCCTGGCGGACACCCGAAGCCGCGCCAAGCTGGAGCAACTGGCGCGCCGGCCGTGGTGGTTCGCGGCGCGCCGGCGGCCAGCCCGCGACGCCGCCGAATGGGCCCTCAGCGCGCTCGATGGAAGGCGCGAAGGCAAGGTACCGCTGCCGCCCGTATTCGCCGAGGTCCGTCCGGCGCGGGGTCCGCGGCGCAACAGCCCGGAAGGGTAAGAGAAGATGTCGTTCCAGGACACGCGGGGCCAGCTGCAGAAGCTGGCCGCGAGGCTGCAAGCGGCGCTTCAATGCCGGGAGATCTACCCGCCCAAGCACCCGCGCCTGCAGCAGGCGGTCGAGGAGCTGTACGAAGAGCTCGGCCCGATGTTCTCTGACGACGAGCCGCTGCGCCTCGCCTACGCCTCCGGCGGGTTCGTCGTCGGCAACGCGCAGATCCCGGTATCGGGCGAGGTGCTGATCCAGTTCGGCTCGCTGCTGCGGGGGCTCGGCATCGAGAAGCTCGTCTTCGACCAGGCGGTGAGCCGCTCGGAGCTGCGCGAAATGCTCGACATCCTGGGACGGGACCCGACTTCTCTCGCCGCCGGAGGAGGTGTCCAGGAGACGTTCGAGCGCAGCTCGATCACCCACATCACCGTCGGCTCGATCCACGTCGAGGCGAGGGACGTCCAGCACTCCGACAGCCTCTTTCGCACCTGGGAAGCGTACAGCGCCGGGTTGCACATCATGCGCGGCATCAAGAGCAGAGCGCGCCGCACCGGGGAGGTCTGTGACGTGCAGGAGGTCCGCCGACTGGCGCTCGACCTCACCGCCCTCGCCATGAAGGAGACCCGGCCGTTGCTCGCTGTCCACGCGCTCATGCAACACGACGATTATTCGTTCACCCACTCGCTCAACGTCGCGATGCTCACCCTCGCCCTGGCGCAGAACCTGCCTTTCAAGGCGGAGGAGCTGCACGACATCACCGTCGCGGCGCTGCTGCACGACGTCGGCAAGGAGCGCATCCCCGGCGAGATCTTGCGCAAGCCGGGCAAGCTCACGCCGGAGGAGTGGGAGATCGTCAATACGCACGGCCTCGAGGGCGCCCGCATCCTATCGGAGACCGAAGGCATCGGCGACCTGGCGCCCCTGGTGGCCTACGAGCACCACCTCGCCTATCACGAGGAGCTGCGCGACGACGACTGGGAGCCGCACCTGGTATCTCAGTTGGTGAGCATCGCCGACGTCTACGATGCGCTCCGTTCGGTACGCCCCTACCGCGGTGAGATCCCCCCCGACGAGGCGATGCGCATCATGGAGGCGGACGCCGGCACCAAGTTCGAGCCCTCGCTGTTCGCCGGGTTCAAAGCGATGGTAGGGCTGTATCCCCCCGGCACCGTCGTGCGGCTTGCAAGCGGCCGGCTGGCGGTCTCGTTCGCCAGCAATGCCCATGCTCCGCAGCTGCCGCAGGTGGCGATCGTGCGCAACGCCGATGGCAGCGAAGCGGACGGCACCGAGAGGCTCGATCTCGCCGCGCCCGCGGCGCCCGACGCCATCGCCGAGCTGGTGGCGGCGGACGCCGTGGGCATCGAGCCCTTAGACTATCTCTGAGCGGCTCATCCGTTCCCGGCTCCGCCGCCGTCGTGCAGCAGCTACTGCCCGCCGGGCAGCGTCACCCGGATCTCGACGCGACGGTTGCTGAGCTGGCCCTCGGGGGTGTCGTTGCCGGCAATCGGCTCGGCCGACCCGGCGCCGCGGGCCTCGATGCGGCTGGCCTCGATCCCGTGGGTCTCGACGAGGTAGTCGCGGGCGTTCTCGGCCCGTTGCAACGAGGTGACCCGGTTGCCCTCGTCGGTGCCCGTCGTGTCGCTGTGGCCGACGATCTCCGCGGTCGCCCGCGGGTCCTGCCGCAAGCGCAGGGCGACGTCGTCGAGCACCGCCTTGCAGCGATTGTCGGCCTCGGTACGCCCGGCGGGGAACTCCGGACAGGTGAAGCTCAAGACCTCCGGCCCGGCGGCCACGCCCGGCACCGCCAACGCGGGCGCCGGAGCCACCGTCACCAAGAGCGCGCATTCGGCGAAACCGTCGCGGCCGTCGTCGACGGTGGCGGCGACGGTCACCGTGCCCTCACCGACCCCGGCGGCGGTCCAGGTGACCGCGGTCCCCTGCGAGGGCGACAGCGTCCCCGCCGAGGCCCGCCAGGTGACCGTGGTCGGATCGCCATCGGGATCGGAAACCTCAGCGGTCAGCCGCAGGCTCTCGCCGGTGCGCAGCTGGCTGCGCTCGCTTCGACAAACGACGCTCGGGGCGTTGTTGACGAAATCCAGCGCCGAGCCGGCCTTGCGCGCCCGGTCGCCGAGGTGCATCTCCACGACGCTGTCGACGATCTGCAGGATGGCGCTGTCAGCATCGGTACGCACCACGACGCCGCGGCCGAGCACCGTCGGGACCGGCAGCGGGTCGCTGCCCGATTGCCCGTAGACCCGGTCACGGTAGATCAGCGCCAGGTCGGCGAGCTGCCAGCCTTCGCCGAGGCCCTGATCGATCAGGATCAGATCACGCTGCGCGTACAGCTCGTAGGTGGTTACCGATTGGCGGTGCAGGTCCTCGGGCTCGTCCGAATCGGAGAGCACCGACTCGACCGCCCCCATGACCAGATAGGCATCGTCCTCCATCGGGGTCACCAGGCGCGCGCTGTCGAATACCGGCAGGCGGGGCAGCTCGCCCGGCAGGCTTTCGACCGGCACCGGTCGCAGGTAGTCGCCGATCTCGATCTCGCGGCACGCCGCGACGACCCGCAACAACGAGACCTCGGCGTTCGACTCGATGACCTCGACGACGCCGAGCACCTCGAGAATGCTCCCCGAGACGTCCTCCACGGCCGGATGGTCGAGATCGCCGGTGCGCCGGACCACCTGCAGGGTCTCGCCGGCGGTAAGGCCACCGTCGGCGTGCACGTAGACGAGCTCCTCCGGCCCCATCGTCTCCTGGAGCTCCTGCCGGGTCGCGGCGATCCGCGGTCCCTCGACCGGGTCGTCGCTCAGCAGGTTAAAGCAGGTCGTTCCCGCGTGCGGGAGAGTCCATTGTGCGGCCCCGGGCTCCGCCCCGTGCGCGTCGCGGAGCGACACGCCGACGGCAACCAGGAGACACGAAGCCAGCACCCAACCCCGAATCGCGACGCTCTTGTTTCGCAGCATGTGTGCACCCACCGACGGTCGTTCAGGCCCAATGGAGTTCCGATAGTACACGAAGACCCTCAGTATATTCCATAGCTTATTGATATCCAGAACTGACTATCGATGCGTATTACACTTCTTTGAGGGCCGCGAGGAGGTCCCGGGCCACCTCCTCGGCGTCGCCGAACAGCATCAGGGCGTTGTCGGCGGCGAACAGGGGGTTGGGGATCCCGGCGAAACCGGGGCTGAGGCTGCGCTTGACGATCACCACGGAGCGGGCGTAGTCGACATCGAGGATCGGCATGCCGGCGATCGGGATCGACGGATCCGCCTCCCGGGCCAGCGGGTTGACGACGTCGTTGGCCCCTACCACCAGCACGACGTCGGCCTGCGCGAAGGTCGGGTTGATCTCTTCGAGGTCCTTGAGCGCGTCGTAGGGAATCTGGGCCTCGGCGAGCAGCACGTTCATGTGCCCCGGCATCCGGCCGGCCACCGGGTGGATCGCGAACTCCACCTCGACGCCGCGCTCGGCCAGCAGGTCGCACAGGTCGCGGATCGCGTACTGCGCCTGGGCCACAGCCATGCCGTAACCCGGGACGACGATCACCCGGCGAGCGACGTCGAGCATCATGGCGACCTCTTCCGGCGAGGTCGACTTGACGTTGGCATAGACCTCATCGGCGGCGCCGGCGGTGCTCACCTCGGCCCCGACGCCCGCGAAGATGATGTTGGGCAGCGAGCGGTTCATCGCCTTCGACATGATCGCGGTCAAGATGAACCCGGCGGCGCCGACCAGCGAGCCGGCGATGATCAGCACGCTGTTGTTGAGCACCCAGCCGTGGCCCGCCGCCGCCAGACCCGAATACGAGTTCAGCAGGGCGAT